>Ga0182015_10000127_pt1 | contig 104355 bp, 83 predicted proteins | sample 712P3MmetaG_FD_120478 | JGI IMG/M metagenome (GOLD analysis project Ga0182015, IMG submission 120478) | Permafrost microbial communities from Stordalen Mire, Sweden - 712P3M metaG | ecosystem: Environmental > Terrestrial > Soil > Wetlands > Permafrost | place: Sweden: Stordalen | collected...
GACTTGGAAACGATCTCATCGGTCCCGAGCGCTGCAAGCATGTTCAGCGCGATCGGCTTCACTGCCGGTCCGGCATAGCCACCGTGGCCGCCTTTGCCACCGATGCTCGGCGTTAGTTCCAGTGTGTCGAGATCCACACCGACAATCGAGTTGATTGTATTAATGAGCGACAACGCATTCACGCCTGCCGCCACGCCGGCACGCGCCGGCAGAACGATGTTCGTGATGTTGGGTGTGAGCTTCATGATCACCGGGATGGTGGCTGCCTCCATCACCCATCGAGAGATCTGCTCGCAATACTCCGGCACCTGGCCCACCGCTGCGCCCATGCCGCGCTCGCTCATTCCGTGCGGGCAGCCGTAATTCAATTCGATGCCGTCGGCGCCGGTGTCTTCGATCCGCTCCACAATCTCGCGCCATGTTTCGGGCTTCGACTCCACCATGGCCGAAACAATCACCGCGCGATCGGGCCAGGCGCGCTTCACCTCCGCGATCTCGCGGAGGTTCACCTCGAGAGGCCGGTCGGAGATGAGCTCGACATTATTGATGGCGAGCATGCGTTGCCGACCATAGTGCCACGCGCCATAACGGTTCGAAACGTTGAGCACCGGCGCGCCAATCGTCTTCCACACAGCGCCGCCCCAGCCCGCTTCAAATGCCTTGTGAATCTGCGCACCGGAGTTGGTGGGCGGAGCAGATGCCAGCCAGAACGGATTCGGCGATTGGATTCCGGCAAAGTTGATGCGAAGGTCTGCCATGGTTACCTCAACGTTTCTATGCCGATTGCGGAACCAGTTGCGCGTGAATCGCAAGAGCCGCGAGCTTGCCGTCCTCGACAGCCATCACTGTGGAAGCGGCGCCAGTCGCGCGGATGCAGTCGCCAATCGCGTAGATGCCCGAAACGCTGGTCATGAAACCGTCGTCTACTGCGATGAGGCCTTTCTTTGTCTCAAGTCCCAGCAGGGCCGCCAGCGATGGCTTCTGCTGCCCAACAGCCTTCACAATTTGATCGGCAGCCAACACAAACTCCGATCCTTTCACTGTGACGGGCGCGGGCCGGCCCGAAGCATCCAGTGCTCCAAGCTCCACTCGCCTGCACTCGAGCCCTGCCGGTTTTCCGCCCTCAAGCACTACGCGTGACGGTTGCGACAGGAACCGAAACTCAATGCCCTCTTTGCGGACAAAATCGTATTCGTGCTCGTAGCAGGTCATCTCGCGATCGGTGCGGCGATAGACCATCGTCACGCGTTCGGCTCCCAACCGCTTGGCAATTGTGGCGCAGTCGACAGCAGTGTTGCCTGCTCCGATCACGATCACGTTGCGCCCTACTTTCAAGCTTGCGGCGTCGGTCTTGCTTCCTTCAATGAACTCGAGCCCGTCGACGATTGATTCTTCGCCTTCAATGCCCAGCGCGGGCGTCCGGCCCAGCCCCACGCTCAAAACGACGCTCTCGAACTGCTCTTGCAATTCGGCCAGCGAACGATCCTTGCCGATCTCCACCCCAGCCTCGATCTTGACTCCCATGGCTTCAATCATTCGCGCTTCTTCAAGAGCGATCTCCGCCGGCTCGCGCAGAGCAATGATTCCGTAGGTCGACAACCCGCCGGGCTTCGCCCGCTTCTCAAAAATCGTCACCGCATGTCCGAGTCTCGCCAACTCTCCCGCGCAGGAGAGACCGGCAGGCCCTGCGCCGATCACGGCAATTTTCCTGCCGCTTGGCGCAGCCTTCACCTTGGGATAGCTCTTATGCTCGCGTGCGAAGTCCATCGCATGGCGTTGCAGCCTTCCGATGGCAATTGGCTTGTGATCGGCGCCCAAAACGCAGGCGCCTTCGCATAACTCCTGCACCGGGCACACGCGCGCGCAGGTTGCGCCCAGCAGGTTCGAAGCAAAAATCGTGTCGGCCGAGCCGCGCAGATTCTGCGTGGCAATCTTCTTGATAAACCGCGGAATGTCGATGTGGGTCGGGCAGGCATGAGTACACGGCGCGTCGAAGCAGTACAAGCATCGATCTGCTTCCACAGCAGCCGCGTTCGGCGTGAGTGGCGGCAGTTGCTCGGCAAGTGCGTTTGCGGCGTCGTCCAAAGCCGATCCCATCCATCGACCCCTTTTAAACAGCCTTGTTCCCGAATGCGTTCTTGACAGCCTATGCTTCCAATGTTCGACCGCAGTCTCGCGGCGCGAGGCTGCTGCAAGCGACCTCAGCCCTCAAAAAGCGCGGGCCGATGCTCGCCGGAGTACATATTCTAGAGCAAATCCGCGGCGAAGGGACCGGCTTCTCGTCAAACAGTTGGCATAGTAGTTGGGGTGGCTTCTGGAACCGCCTGTGCCGCACGGACCTCGCGCAGGGGCAGCGCTGTAGAAGAAGTGAGAACCTTCTGGATCTCCGCGAGGACCGAAAGAGCAACCGACTCCGACGACTCGGCGCCGAGGTCCAGGCCCGTTGGCGCATGGAGGCGGGCCAGCCAATCCTCCACTTGCTCGGGAATCCGATCCTGTGCAACACCGGCCAGCGTAGCCGCCTCGGCCAGCAGTTCCCGCGTTCGGCGTTGCGGCCCAAGCACACCCAGATAACGTACAGGCACGCTCCCGGCCAGAAGCGCCAATAGCACCCGAAAATCCTGCTCATAGCTATGGCTCATCAAGACGGCGACGTCATGGGGTTGAATTGGACCAAGCAGATGCGCAGACTGGCTGGTAAGTTTCGTAATGGCGAGGACGCGTGTCTCATCCGCGAGAGGGAATCGCCCGAGTGTAGCGAGATGTGAGCGGCCATCCGCCAGCGCTACAAACCATCCCAGTTCCTTCGCGAGGCGCACAAGCGGCTGCGCATCGTCCCCGGCGCCGAAGATCCACAATCCTGTCCGCGCGGGCCGAAAGTCGCACCACACACGGGTGGGCATTCCATCCAAGTCCACGGTGCTTTCCATCGACTTTCCGCGCCTGAAGGCCAGGTTCGCGAGGCCTTGAAGGTCTTCGTCCATAGCCGGGCTCGACGCGGCTCCGGCCACCGCGCGAACTCCAGTGTGCGGGCCTTCCAGAATCGTGGCTACTGCCAGGGAGGTCCGTGAACTGAACGCTCTATCCTGTGCGCTCAGCAGAACACGCGCCGTGGTGCTCCGTTCAAGAAGCAAGATCACTGCGCCGCCGCAGCCAGAACCGTAGGGCATATCCCCATCATCGGCCGCGGTCGAATAGCGCTGCACAGTTGGGCCGTCTTTGGTGAGCCACCACGCACGGCTTGCGACCTCCGCCTCAAGACAGCCGCCGCTCACAGTTCCAGCCCGGCGGCCGTCCGCGGTAATCAGCATTAGCGCGCCCGGCTTGCGATAGCTGGGACCCTCCACCCCGACAACCGTCGTGAGGACGTAGTCTGCTCCGGCGGATTCGAGTTCGCGCCATAGTGGAAGAATTCGTTCGAGGTCTGTCATGGTCTTCTTGAGATTCTCAATCTATTGTACGAATTTAAGCGAGTATGTGGTGGCAGGGTCGACGTTACCGCTGAGGATTCCCAGCGACTTGAGCTGTTCATAGGTCGCTTGCCACCGCTCTGCTGTCATATGGCCCGTCTGCGCGCCGGACGCGTCAGTGCCGGTAATGAATCGCCCATCGCGCAGAGCTTGTGCGGTGAACACCTCCTGTTGGGGGTTCAGCGCCGGATTCAGCTTGAGCAGGTAGTCATTTGTAGCTGACGGATCGCGCAGATAGGCCAGCCAGCCGCGGATGGTGGCGCGCACAAACTTGGCCATCAGGTCAGGATGCGCTGCCGCAAACTCCCTGGTGGTGAAGCTCACGCGATACGGGTCGTAACCTGAGGCGCTGATCATCAGCGTTCGAACCTCTGCCCCCGCCTGCCTGGCGAAGAAAGGCTCATTGGTCACAAAGATCTGCTGCACATAGTCCGGATCGGACAAAAAGCCGGCAATCGACATGGTGGAGGGAATCTGCCGCACGTTGCGCAGGTTGTATCGTGCCGTCACATATTTGAGCCAGACAGCTCCGGTCTGCGCAGCAATGGTGTGGCCCTCAAGGTCCTTGAAGTCGTGAATCGGCGAGTCCTTGTGCACCATGACGGCCTGCGGGTCATGCTGCATCGTTGCGCAAATAGCTATCACAGGAAGGCCATTCGCATTCCATTCCAAAATCTGATCGCTCGAGGCGAGCCCGATATCGGCCTTCCCTGAGGTGACCATGGTTGCCGCGCTTTCATATTGAGACAGCGGAAGAAGAGTTACGTCCAGGCCCTCCGCCTTGTAATAGCCCAGCAGTTTGGCGGTGTAGAAACCGCCGTGTTCCGGCTGTGGATACCAGTCTAGTTGCAGACGCAAAGGAGTCAGACCGTTGGCCAAGGCTGGATCGTGGCTCCGGCAGCCTGCGATGGTCGAGCAGATCACCAGCAAAAGCGCGGCTTGGGTGAGAGTTCTCTTCAATCTCAACGTTTGCCTCTGCGATCAGCGGATGTTTCGCTGACTTGAAACTTATCATGCAACGAAAGGCGGCGTTCCCGCCAGTTGAGCCGCGAATTGAAGCAGAGCTTCGTCCGAGCCTCGGGCCGTGGCCAGTTGGACGGCACCCGCACGGCAGGGCACCGTCACAACCGGCACCCCTGCCAGACTGAAGGGAGTGGTGTAGCGCAGCAGCCGCGCTCGGGTCTGTCTGTGGTCGGCACCGGCCGGGAGCTTTGCCACCGGCGACGCCGGCAGCAGCAGGATTTCATGCTCGGCCAGCAGTTCATCGATGCGTGCGCGAAAGGCTTCATGGCGCAGACGCAGCGCAGTAATTTCGCCCTCTTCAATTCGCGCCCCCCACTCCAGACGTTCGCGAATCCCAGCGTCAAACTGCTCGAAATGCCCAGCATGAATCCACGCCGCTTCCCTCGCCTGGATCGGCGCAAAGATTGAGAAAGAGTCCGCCCACCAATTGCAATCGATCTTCGCCCTCGTGAGTCCCTTCGCCTCGAGCGCGAGGATTGCTTGTTCCAGGCTTGCAGTGATCTCCGGCTCGCAATCGTCGAGATGGCCCGCCCTCACCACTGCAAACTTCGAAAAACTCTTCGGCTTCGCTTCCTGCGCGGGCGCAAAGAGGCTCGCCATCAGCGGCGCATCGGCGAGGTCGGAGAACAGGCAGCCCATGGTGTCAAACGATTGAGCCAGATGCGCGCCGCCCCGCCAGTCACCACGCCCGATCGAGGCTCTGTACCCAACCAGACCGCACAATGCAGCGGGCACGCGAATGGATCCGCCTGTGTCTGTACCAATCGCGATCATCGCCGACTCCTCTTGCACGCTGGCGGCTGCGCCAGAAGAGGATCCGCCAGTCAGCGCAGACGAATCATTCGGCTGCAGGCAATCGCCAAACTCCCGGTTCTCTCCCGTGATCCCGTAGGCCAGAGGATGCAGATGTGTCTTGCCCGTGATTACCGTACCGGCAGCGCGCAATCGCTCGACCAGCCAGGAATCCCGCGAAGCAGCGCCACACAACTCGCGATAGAATTGCACCCCGCAGCTGGTCGGTGCTCCCGCGAGATCGAAGCAATCTTTGACGGAGATGGGCAAGCCCCACAGCGGGCTTCGACCGTCGTCGAACGGCCCGCCCTTTGCTCGCGGCATCGCTTCGGCGCGAAGCGCTTCGCGCCGAGTCCATTGCGCATCCTGCCACAGGTAGGTGTTGTGGCTCGCGTTCTTGTTGCTGGTCGAGAGAGCCTCCGAGGCGAGGGCCGAGGGTGTTGTTGACCCTTCAGCCAATGCCTGGCGCAACCTGCGAACGCTAATGACCTTGCGCTTCATAGTCCGATTGTATGCGGTGAAAAAGAACACTTTACCCTGAGAATTGATTGGTGCTTTGCTGCCGCTCGGCGTGCTAATTTCGAGCATGGGAGTTCCTTCCTCACCCGCCGGCCGCACTGCCCAAAAGGGCAAGCCCCGTCCCCGGCTGGCATCCTCCGCGGATCAAGCGTCAAACGGAAGCCCACGATTCGCTGCGGGCCAAGGATCATTTTCGGATCGAGACCGCAAGCGAATGTCGGCTCTTGCGGCCTTCACGGCGCGCTCGCTCAGAACTCAGAGCCCTCGCCCTTTCGGCGCCGCGATCGTCCACACGAATTCCGACGATTTGCTGTTGCAAGCCCTCAACGCTGTCAGGCAGGAGTTTGACCCGAGCTCCCATGCCGAATTGCGCGCCATCCGCAAAGCCACCAAACGGCTCAAGAGAATATCGCTTGTTGGCTATACGCTCTACACGACCTGTGAGCCCTGCCCGATGTGCATGAGCACTGCGCTATGGGCTGGTCTCGATCGCGTGGTCTACGGAGCCACCATCGCAGACGCTAATCGCCATTGCAACCAGATTCATATCCCCGCAACAGAGGTGAACGCGCGCAGTGACATGAAGTGCATCGTCGACGGCCCTATTCTTCGTGACGAATGCTATGCTCTTTTTACTCATCCCAACATGCTGCGGGCGTTTCACGCTTGGTCTACCCGCAGGCGGACTTAGTCAGCTTCGAATCAATTCCTGAGAGGTCGATTCAATGCTCCCCGGACTTGCCGCAGAACTGTCTCGAATCGTCGCCGACCCAGCCCGCGTGCTGACTGCGCCCGCCGTTCTCGACCGGTTATCGCACGACTTCTATTGGTACTCTCCCGTTCTGCGTCCGCAGCTCGTGGGAAAGGTTGCGGATGTCGTTGTACAGCCGGTCTGTGTGGATGAGATTCTTGCTTTGCTCCGTCACGCTCTTCGTCGCGGCGTCCCCGTCACGGTGCGCGGCTCTGGCACAGGCAACTACGGACAGTGCGTTCCGCTCGAGGGCGGCATCGTTCTCGATCTTTCGCAGATGGACAAGCTTGAAGAGATCACTAGCGAAGGCGTTGCCGTGTGCCAGCCGGGATTGCGCCTGGGGGTGCTTGAAACCGAAGCCCGCAAGAAGGGCTGGGAGCTGCGGATGTACCCTTCGACGCTGGCCAAAGCCTCGGTTGGCGGCTTTCTCGGCGGTGGCTCCGGTGGCATCGGCTCGGTCACGCACGGCGGCCTTCGCGACTTCGATAACGTGCAGGCTTTTGAAGTGGTCACCATGGAAGACAAGCCGCGCGTCGTGCTGCACAAGGGCGAGGCGGTCCACGAGATTCTCCACGCCTGGGGCACCAACGGCATCCTCACGCGGATCTGGTTTCCGCTCGCTCCCGCCGAATCGTGGACGCAATTCACCGCGGCGTTTGCAACCTACGAACAGGCCTTCCGCTTCACACAGTCCATCGCGGTCGACAACTCCTGGACGAAGCGCCTGGCCACCGTTTTCGAGTGGCCGATCCCGTCATTCTTCGCGCCCATCAAGCAGATTGTCCGCGACGGCAAGACGCTCGCTCTCATCATGATTCAATCGGGCCAGGCCGGAGCCCTGCACGCTGCCGCGGAGCTGGCTGGCGGCGAGGTCACATTTGCCGGCCCATTTGACGGGCCGCGCACGCAGCCGCTGCTCAGCGACTACACCTGGAACCACACCACACTCTGGGCCATGAAGGCAGACCCCGCTTACACCTATTTGCAATGTGGTTTCTCGCCGCAGGAGTGCGAACATCAGTTCCGCCTTCTTCGCGAGCGCTACGGAGACGAGATTCTCTTCCACATCGAGTTCATGAAGAACGGTGACGGCGTGGTCATCCCAGGCGCAATTCCTGTGGTTCGATTTACGACCGAGGAGCGGCTGAACGACATGATCGACTACTGCCGTTCTATCGGGGTCTTCGTCGCCAATCCCCATGTCAACTACCTTGAAGATGCTGGCCGATTCCGCGCCGACAACATCCAACTTCGCGCCAAGGAAAAGTACGATCCACGCGGCTTGCTGAACCCCGGCAAGATGCTCAGCTTCCGCAAACAGGAAGTCTCCCTATGAAGACATGGATCCCCGACGCTCGTAACTTTGCCTACTTAACCTGGAAACAGGTCGACGCTCTTCCGCGCGAGTCCACGTTGCTGGTGCTGCCCACAGCCGCAATCGAGCAGCATGGCCACCATCTGCCCCTCGCTACCGACACGCTTATCAACAGTCTGCTACTAGGCAAGGCGCTCGCGCTCGTAGCCGCGGAGCTGCCCATCTACGCGCTGCCGCCCGTCTGCTACGGCAAGAGCAACGAGCACATCGGCTTTCCGGGAACGATGTCAGTGAGCGCAAAGACCTTTCTCGCCGTTGTCCGCGACCTGGGCGCGAGCATTGCTGCCAGTGGCTTCAAGAAGGTTGTCCTCTACAACACACACGGCGGCAACACGTCGCTTGTGGATGTGCTGGCTCGCGATCTGCGCGCCGAGTTTGGCCTGCGTACGTTTTCGCTTTTCGGTTCGCCCGGCGCTTCGTTTGAGGGCGTCAGCCCGCAAGAACGCACCTACGGTTTCCATGCCGGCGAAATCGAAACCGCATATCTGCTGCACGCAACGCCCTCGCTCGTCCACACAGACGCCTACACCTCAAACTACATCGCACGCGTCGAAAAGCTGGAGCTGCTCAAGCCCGAGGGCTCCGCGGCAAACTTCGCCTGGCTCACGCGCGACATCGCTCCAAGCGGCGTGATGGGCGACCCCTCGGCGGCTACTGCCGAGCACGGCGAGGCCTGGTCGAACGAAGCCGCCGCGCGCATTGCCGAGATTCTCGTGGCCATGTATAACTTCGAGCCGAAGCACGGAGCCTGACGATGGCCTTGGTCGATTGCGGCAACGGCATACGGCTTGAGCGCGGCGTGGTGTGCCGCCTCGGCGACGAAACCACGCTCGTCTCCGATCACTATTACCCGCCCGGCGAGGGCGCATGGCCGACGCTGCTCATGCGTCAGCCCTACGGTCGCGACATCGCATCCACAGTGGTCTCTGCGCACCCCGTCTGGTTTGCCCGCCATGGCTATCATATCGTCATTCAGGATGTGCGCGGGCGCGGCGGCTCGAGTGGCGAGTTCTACCCTTTCCGCCATGAAGGGCCTGACGGGGCAGAGACCATCGCATGGCTCCTCAAGCATCCGGCCTGCAATGGCCGCATCGGCATGTACGGCTTCTCCTACCAGGGCGCCACGCAGTTCCTCGCCGCAGCCGAACAGCCCGAGGGCCTCAAGTGCATCGCTCCTCACATGACTGCCCACGATCTATGTCGTGGGTGGTTCTATCACCAGGGTGCGCTGCGGCTGAGTTCCGCTCTTGGCTGGGGCATTCAGATGCTCCGCGAAGATGCGAGGCGTCTCGGTTTGCGCGAAGCCTCGGACAAACTCGAAGCCGCGTGGGCGAACATCCGTGCCCAGACCTCGGTTGTCCCGTACGCTGCGCATCCGGCCATTGCCGATCCTCAACTGCCGTCGTATGTGCGCGACTGGCTTGCTCACCGCGAAGAGGGCCCTTATTGGGCCGGACTCGACGTCAGCACCCGCGTGGATCGGATTCTGGTTCCCGCGCTTCACATCGCTGGTTGGTTCGACACCTATCTCGAGGGCTCCATCGCCGGATATCTTGCCCTGCTCCATGGCGCAGGCAGTGAGTTCGCGCGTGCAAATCAATATCTCATTGCTGGTCCATGGGTACATATTCCATGGGGAGACCGCGTAGGCGACGCGAACTTCGGCGACGCTGCGAACCTTGACACCGACACGATTCTTCTCCGTTGGTTCAATCACTGGCTCAAGGACTCTGGCGACTTCGTGAATGAGCCACACATTCGCCACTTTGCCCTCGGCCCAAATGAATGGCGCGTTGCGGATGAATGGCCCGAAACCGCGAAATACGCACTATATCTGCAGAGCAACGGCAATCCTAATTCACGCAAGGGCGATGGGTCGCTCTCGGCGGCTGTGCCGGTTGCGGACGAGCCGCACGATGTTTTCGTCTACGATCCAGAGGTTCCGGTTTTTGCTCCCGGAGGCCCACAAGCGCTGAGCGGGCCCTTCGATCAGGCGGCGATGGAGTTGGGCAATAACATCCTCGTCTACACTTCAGAGCCCGTCTCTCGGGAGTTCGCGGTTCTCGGCCAGCCACGCATTCAGCTCTTCGCATCCACGTCTGCGGCAAACGCAGATTTCACTGCCAAGCTCGTGCGGGTTACAACATCTGGCCGAGCCGAGTTCCTGTGCATCGGCATCGCGCGCAGCTCGTGGCTTTTTCGCGAGTCGGGCTACACGGCCGACCGGGTTCACGAATGGGAGTTCACGCTTGAGCCGATCTCCTTCGAGCTCGCTCCCGGCGAACGGCTCCGGCTTGAGATCGCGAGCTCGGCATTTCCGCTTTACGATCGGAACCCATCCACCACCGTCGCGCCGCAAGAAGCGGACAACTGGAATTGGAGCCGTTCTACGCAACAGGTCCTTCATTCCAGCGAGCACCCTTCTGCGCTCTACCTTCCCGTTTCCGGAGGTGATTCGTGGTGAGCTCGGCCAGGAGCGCGGTTCCTGAGATCACGCTCGACGGCGTCACTAAACGCTTTCGCAATGCCGCCGTTGCGCTCCAGGACATCTCGCTGACCGTTGAGCGGGGCGAGTTCGTCACCTTCCTCGGCCCCTCGGGCTGCGGCAAATCCACACTGCTGAAGCTTGTCTCCGGACTCAGCCCGGTGAGCGAAGGAAACATCAGCGTGAACGGCATGACGCCCGTCAACGCGCGCGAGCTTATCAGCTTCATCTTTCAGGACGCAACGCTGCTGCCATGGCGAACCGTCGAGCAGAATGTCGGTCTTGGTCTTGAACTGGAGTACGCCGCGCGCGAGCTCCGGAAGGAACGCGTTGAAAAGATGCTTGACCTTGTCGGCCTCGGCAATGTTGCCCGGCGCTATCCGCGCCAGCTTTCCGGCGGCATGAAGATGCGCGTTTCCATCGCCCGCGCACTGGCCAGCCGGCCACGCATTCTTCTGATGGACGAACCCTTTGCCGCGCTCGATGAGATGACCCGCGATCGGCTCAACGAGGAACTGCTGCGCCTTTACGCGGAGCAGAAGTGGACAGTGCTCTTCGTCACCCATTCGGTCTCTGAAGCAGTCTTTCTCTCTTCGCGCGTCGTAATTCTTGCGCCTCATCCCGGCCGCGTAGCCCACGCGATCCCCATCGACCTCCCTTGGCCGCGCACGGCGGAGACGCGCGAGTCTGACGAGTTTGAACACGCAGTCACGCAAACATCGCGCCTATTGCGGGGGGTCTTCCACGGATGAAGAACCAAGGCCTGCTCGTTCTCAACAGCATCGTCGTTCTGCTCTTTTTGCTCGGCGTATGGCAGGCCGTAGTGAGCCTCAATCATCTGCCGCCCTATATCCTTCCCGGCCCTCTTCAGGTTGGCGCTGCGCTCCACGATCGCCTGCCGTCTCTGCTCAGCTCGCTCCTCATCACCACCGAAGAAGCCGCGGGCGGGCTCGCTGCGAGCCTCGTCGTTGGCGTCGGCATAGCCATGGTCTTCGCGCAGTGGCGCTGGTTTCGGCAGATGTTCTTTCCTTACACGGTCCTGCTGCAGACCGTGCCCATCGTCGCCATAGCGCCCCTCATCATCCTTTGGGTCGGAACAGGCATCTTCGCGGTCAGCGTTGTCACTTTCATCATCTGTCTCGCTCCTATCATCGCCAACACCACGCAGGGCCTCATCAGCGTCGACGAAAACCTGATCCACTTGTTTTTGATGTACAACGCGTCGCCCTCGCAGGTTCTCTTCAAGCTGCGCCTGCCCAACTCGCTGCCCAGCCTCTTTACGGGTATCCGCATCTCAGCCGGCATCAGCGTGATCGGCGCGATCACAGGCGAACTCTTTGCCGGCTCCACGCGCGTTGGCGAGGGCGGCCTGGGGTATGCCATCATCTATGCGAGCAACCAGATGGAGACCGCTTACCTTTTCGCGCTGGTTGTTGCTGCCACAGCACTCGGCTTTTCGTTCTTTTTCATCGTCATGTTTCTTGAGTGGCTCGCGCTACACAACTGGCATGAGTCGAGCCTCCCGCAGCTATCCGATTAAGGAGTAATTCAATGTTGCGTATGGAGTCGGAGACCGGCTGGTGGCTGATCACGCATCCCGATCACGCACGGCTCGCGGGCGAGTTCGCGGCTGCGTGGGGCAACGTTCAGTTTCGCAAGCCCGAGCCGCGCGAGAAGGTACTTAGGGGTATCGCCTGCCACGACGACGGCTGGGCAACACGCGATGCCCATCCCTCCATCACGCGACATGGAAAGCCCTCCGCCTTTTCCACCGAGTTGGTAGGCAAGTACTCCGCCTTTGAAGAGATCGACATCGAGGACTACCTGGCCGTTCGCGACCGGGCCGTGCAGATCATCGCGGAGCAGGATCCATACGCCGGCCTACTCATCTCGATGCACACCTACAATCTGCTCACCGAGCATGCTGATCGGTCCACGATCGCGCCTGAAGGGCTGGTATCGCTCGACGGCTTCCTCAAGCGACTACGTGCATATCAGGCCGAGCTTCGCGTGCAGATTCAAGCCGACTCCGCGCTCACGACAAGCGAAAAGGCGGAGCAGAACATACTCGAGCACTTCCGGCTTTTGCAGGCTTGCGACAATCTCTCGCTGCTCACGTGCGTGGCCTTCATGGCGTCCGCCCATTTGCTCCATCCGCTCCCGCTCAACAACGGCGACAACACTGAGGTCCTGGTTTCTCCGGTCGGCCCGCGTCACTTTCGGCTTGCGCCCTGGCCGTTCCCAGACTCGGAGATGACCTTCACTTTTCCCGCACGCCACGTCGAAGGAAAAATATTTCCAAGCTCACAGGCGCTCGAGGAAGCACTCCTCGCCGCGCCTGTCGAACACCTCACTGTCACGCTAACGAATGAAGGATCGAGTCCGGGTGTTCCACATGCCTACGCCTTTGGCAGCCCTGCCTAGGCCTTTGGCAACAGCGAGACGTGAGCCTGCACGATCCGCCAACCCTCCGGCATCCGTACCCACACCTGGCTCTGTCTGCCCCGCACCAATCCGCCTGGTGTAGTGCGCTCAAACTCGAGGGTGATGCTGCCGAAATCGCGTCCGAAGGTCACAATGTCGAGCCGCGTCACAGTACGCGCCAGTCCGGCTGAGGGCCGCGCTTTGCGGAAAGCCTCAAGCTCTTCTGGACCGTACAAATTCTCCGCTACGCCAAATCGCATCACTTGAGCACCGTCCCAGAACATCGCAACGATTGTGTCAACGTCGTTGGTGACGAGCGCAGATTCGTAGCGCGGATAAAGCGCCGCAAGCTCTGCCACAACCTCAGGATCGTTGATCGTCATTGCGCGGGAAAGAGCTCCCTCTTCGGAAGAATCTGCTTGCTCAGCGCTGCGCTTACTGTGTAGACCGGCTCATTCACCACCTGGCTGAGCCGCAGCTTCAAGGCCACGCTGCACAGGATGTATGCGTGCACGTCGCTGAAGCCCCAGCGGTCGACCAGCAGATCGATCATGCGTCCGGTGGCTGCGCGTGACGTCGCGAGAAGGTCGGTCCCCGTTTCCACCACCACCCATGCATCGGCCGTTGAATCCGTCGCGGCCTTGTCGCTGGCTTCCACAATTGGGCCGGCCAGCGGCTGCCGCTTGTGCAGATGAAACGCCAGCGTCACATCCAGGGGGCATTCGATTCCGTTGATGCAGACCTCGCCATCGCCCTGCGCGGCATGGCCGTCGCCGCAACTGAAGAGCGCGCCCCGGTTGTAAACGGGCAGGTAGAGCTTCGACCCAACGCACAACTCGCGCACGTCGAGGTTGCCTCCGAACGGGCCGGGCGGCCGCGTACGAAAAGCTCCATCGTCGGCCCGCGCTACGCCCATCACGCCCAGAAACGGCCTGACCGGCACAACTGCCGGAGCGAGCGAGCTTGTCGATTCTCCGTCAAGCTGCCAATGAAACAGATACGGCTCGCTGAACCGCTCCTTGAGGAAGCCGAGGCCCTCGACTACGCTCGACCAGCCCCAACCCGCATGGCGCGTGGCCAGCACATCGATCTCGAGTGCATCGCCCGGCTCCGCTCCTCCAATCCAGATCGGCCCGGTGAGGGCGTGAATCTTTGTGCGGTCAATCCTGAGGTAGTCTTCCGTGGTCATCCCCGGTTGTACCTGGCCGCCGCTTGCGTCTGCGCATTCAATCTGCACCTCGTCGCCTGGCTCGATTCGCAGCCGGGGCTCAAGCGACCGGTCCCAGACCGAGTGCGTCGGCTCCGCTGTTATTGTGTGTTCGCTCATGACGCTTTCACCCGGACGGCCATTTGAACCTCAACCAAGGCATTCTTCGGCAGAGCGTTCACGCCCACCGCCGCGCGCACATGACGGCCCGCTTCGCCGAACACCGCTACCAGCAGGTCTGATGCGCCATTAATCACCGCTGGCGAGTCGGCGAATCCCGCAATGGCATTCACATATCCATTGACCGAGACTACTTCGGCTACACGATCGAGCGAGCCCAATTCGCGCTTGAGAACGGCGAGCTGCGTGAGCGCGCAGGCACGGGCCGCGGCGTAGCCATCCTCAATCGAGCGGTCTGCGCTTACGGTCCCGGTGATTACTCCATCGGGCCTTGTCGAGATCACGCCAGCGAGAAAAAGCATTTCTCCCACCTGCTTCGCGGGGAGGTAGTTTCCGCCCGGGGCTGGTAACTGGGGCAGGACGACTCCAAGCGACGCGAGACTCTCTTCTGCTGTCAATCCTTGTGCCATTTGCATTTGAATGTAGCACGGCAAATGGGAGATTTTTCATTGGTCTCTCTCGACTCGTCACGGTAGCATGAGGCATGACCCGAGCATTGCTGTTGGTTCTTGCTGCTGTTCTAGCGGCATTGCCCGCGACCGACGGCGGCAGCATGCTCCACACAGAGCGTTCCTCGCCCGGCGATCTAGAGATTGGCGGCGAACTCGCGCACCTACCCGAAGGCTCCACGCGCTTTATCCGGAATGAGGATCTACTGGCCCTGCCACAGGAAGCCTATACCGTCAACGACGACGTAGACCTTCCGCCCAACACCGAGATCAGCGGAGTGCCTCTCGAGTCGTTGGAACGGCTCCTGGGTAAATCTCCTCACAATACCCTCATCGTTGCCATCTGCTACGACCACTACCGGGCCAACTATCCCGGGGATTATCTCGCCCAGCATCATCCGCTGCTTGTTCTACGAATCAATGGCAAGCTCCGGGATGAGTGGCCCAAGTCGCCTTCAGGCGAAGCGCTCGGTCCGTACCTCATCACCCATCCCGTCTTCAAACCTGCCTTCAAGATCCTCTCTCACTGGGATGAGCCGCAAATTCCGTACGGCGTGACACGGCTCGAATTCCGACACGAGTCTGAGGTCTTCGGAGCGATTCGCCCGCGCGGGTCCTGGCCGGCGAAATCGCAGGTAACGCAGGGATACCTGATCGCCCGCCAGGATTGCTTCCGGTGCCACAACATGGGCGCAGAAGGAGGCACGACGGCAGGCCGCAGTTGGGAAGATCTGGCCAACAGCGCGTGGGATGATGGCCCCACCTTCCGCGACATCATTCACAATCCCAAATCGGTCAATCCCGACGCAAAAATGCCGGCTCATCCCCAATACGACTTTGGAACGCTCGATGCCCTGACGTTTTACTTCAAGACATTCGCCACCTGCGGGAGGAATCGATGATCACGCGCGCTGCCAAAATGCTGCTTCTCGCGGGAGTAGCGCTCTTTTACACGCTGGTTGTCTTCAACAACACCACAGACTTCAACTCCAACTATCAATTCGTGCACCATGTGTTCATGATGGACAGCACTTTCCCCGGCAATCACGGGCTTTGGCGCGCTCTTCCCGAGCCGTGTGTTCAATTCGCTTTCTATCTCTCCATCATTGCGTGGGAGTTCGTCACATGCGTCTTCCTATGGTGGGGTGTGGTCAAGCTGGGTCAGGCTTTGCGCCAATCCGCCACTGTCTTCAACGCGGCCAAGCGAATCCCCATACTCGCGCTGACGCTTTCACTTCTGATGTGGCTGGTGGCTTTTCTTGACGTTGGCGGCGAGTGGTTCCTGATGTGGCAATCCCAGGTGTGGAACGGCCAGGAGGCTGCGTTCCGCATGTTTGCCGTCGTGGGGATTGTGCTGCTGATCCTGTTGCAGCCTGAAGGAGAAGGGCAGCCATGAGCACGCCGATTCCGGCCATCATTCTTGCCGCTGGCGCCAGCCGCCGCCTTGGCCAGCCGAAGCAACTGGTTCGCTACAACGACGAGACGCTGCTCGAGCGGGCCATCCGCATCGCTGGGGAATCAGGCGCTGCGCCTTTAATCGTCGTGATTGGCGCCGATCACGAGCAAATCAGGTCTGTTATCCCCTTTGAGCACGCAACCTTGATCTTCAGCCCGCACTGGCAGCAGGGAATTGCTTCGTCGATTCACGCAGGCCTGGAAGCGGTCGAGCGGCTGGCGCCCGATTCGCACGGCGCCATGATCCTCCCTTGCGATCAGGTTCGTCTCAGTGCAGATCATCTGCGCGGTTTGATCGCCGCTTTCGCAGCGCAGGACGAACCTTCGATCGCCGCATCCACCTACGCCGATGTTCTCGGCATTCCCGCCGTCTTTCCCCACGCTGCGTATCCTGAGTTGATGGCACTTGAGGGCGACAAAGGCGCGCGCTCACTGCTTCTCAATCCGCCGTGCCCGGTTATCGCGATTCCGTTTGCTGGAGGCGAGATTGATATCGACGAGCCGGCCGACCTGAATTTGCTCTAGGGCCTGCTCGGAGTATTCGCCGAACAGTGCCAACAGGCCGTAGAGGTCATCGCTCGATTGTCGCTTCGATGTATCCATGCGGTTCGTCTGTGGCGACAAAAATATGGTTGGGATTGTCCTGGCCAAACGGGCTCAGGTCGGCCAGCAAATGGTGCAGGTTGGGCATCGTCAGTTTGATTCGGGAGATCTCCGGAGCCGCATCCAACGCAGCCTTGCCCATATCAAAGATCGTGTGCTGCACGCTCATACTGTGGTGGTCGGCAAAGACCTTGAGCAGCGCGGCCATGATGCGAGCCCGCGCGTCTGCAAATTCCGGAGCCTCATCCGCATAATCCCACGCGACCGTAGCCCGGGTACCAAAGATGCGGTCCGTCGACGGCTTGAGCGTGGTCAGCTTGTCCTTGATGTAGCCGGTGAACTCTGATTTGGTGGTCTTTAGAATCACCAGCCCATCCACACCCGACCGGATCGACCACTCACGGCCTTGATCGCGCACCGCGCGCACCGTGCGCACCTCTGGACCACCAAGCTTGAATGTCGTCGCCTCTGGCGCGCCATCGACTACTACGCGCTCCCAGGCTTTTTCTTCTACTTCCACCAGGACTCCGCTCACCTGGGGATTGTTGGTGAGCAGGTAGTCGCCCAGGTCGATGGCAAACTCCTCGGGAGTGGTGGCCTTCGAATCGCGCGCCATGGAATACACCGTATTCTTCATGGTGTCAGTGGGCAGAATCTTGCTGTTGTCCGCCTCAGTAAAGCTGGTTTCGAAGTCGCCCTCGAGCAGCACTCTCACCGTCCACTCGTTGAAGTCATGGCGGTTCCCGTGCCGTGTTATGCGCGACAGGCGCACGCGCGATTTGCCATAGCGATTCTCACCTAGTCGTGCCATGTTTAGCTTCCTCTATAGGTTGTGTAGCTGTTATCGGAAAGCAGCAGCGGAAGGTGATAGTGCGCGTCGCCGCTCGTGGCAAATGTGATTGCAATCTCGGGATAGATGCTTCTGCGGCCCATCGCGCTGAAATACTCACCCGTCGCAAATGTCAGCCGATAGACACCCGAGGCCGCATCCTGCGCAAGGTTGCGGCAGCGCCCGTCCGCATCGGTGCGGCTCGCGCCGAGCGCAGCCCAGGTATCGCCTTCTTTTTTCTCCAGCCGAACGGCCACTCCGACGGCCGGCTTGCCCAGCACTGCATCCAGCACATGCGTCGTAATCCCGCTCATTCCACCAACCACTTTCCCAGACGAATCTGTGTGATCTGCCGTTGCTGCTCTGCAGCCTCGCGTAACTCCGCAGCGCGCTCGCTGGCCAGCCGCCGGTTGAGGATACTGAGCATCTCTTCCGCGCTCTTGCCCGTTGCGCAGACGATGTAGGTGAAGCCGAATCGCTCTTCGTAGAGCGTGTTGCCCTCGGCAAGCTCGGCCAGAACGGCCTCCTCTGCGCCTGCGGCAGCGGACTGCTCCTGCCGCGACCAGGACTGCGACTTCCCGGAAGCGTGAGCGGTTTTACGCTCACCAATGCGTGGATGGCATGCAAACGCCTCCATCCAGTCAGCCTCTTCCATCGTGCTCCACACGCGATCGGCCGCCATGCTCAACTCCATCACATTTGCAATTGGCCGTATGGCAGCCATCGCTTCTGCCCACCGCTTTGCACCGCAGCAGGCAATCATTTCGCGCAGCGCCTCGCTCTCTTCAGCTTTGTTCCATCGGTCGAGTACGGCATTCATTGGTGTTCCTCCGCTGACAGCAAATCGAGGAGAAACTCACCCAGCAGATTCGCCGCCACGCGGCTCCGATAAGCCGCTGTGGAACGAATGTCGTCAATCGGCTTGGCTTCGTCCATCAGCGCTTCCTGAGCCTCACGAATCGTCTCAGAGTTGAGGAGCCGTCCCCGGAGTGCTGCCTCTGTCTTATAGAGTCGCGCAGGAAACGGGGCGAGACTTGCAGCAGCCAGGCGAATCTCGCCGATGTAGCCTGCCTTCAGCAGTGCTGTCCCTGCAAGCGCCATCTTCGAGATTGCCATTGCCCGCCGCGTTCCCACCTTCCTCAAGTACTGCTTGTGCTCGCGAAACCGAATTGGCACGTGTACGGCATAGAGCAGCTCATCTGGAGCCATCGCATTGCGCTTGTAGCCGGTGTGAAAGTCGCTGTAAGCTATCCGCCGTCTACCCCGGACAGAGATCAGTTCAACCTCTGCATCGTAGACCAGCAGAGCTGGGGACGAATCCGCAGCGGGAGATCCGTTGACCAGGTTGCCGCCGATCGTTGCCCGGCTCTGGTTGGCAATTGAACCGATCCACGTCGCAGACTTTGCCAGCAAATGTGCACCGCTCTCGACCCCTGAATGTGTACGCAGATCGCCAAAGGTGACCCCCGCGCCGATTGCAATCGAATCCTCGGAAGCCTCAATGAAGCGCAACTCGCCAAGGCCCCAAAGGCTTACCAGCTTCTTCTCGCGCAGCCGCCCCGCTGCGTGCGCGACCATAATCTCGGTGCCGCCTGCAATCGGCGTCCACTCGCCCGGTGCACCGGCCAGCAGTTCCAGCACGCCTTCGAGGCTGCCGGGCGCGATTAACTCATGGGCCGCTGCATTACCCCGCATGTGCGCCGCCCGTCTTCGCGCTCGCATCCATCTTGCCCACTGCCGCGGCCACCGAATCAAAGATCCGCTTGAAACCCGTGCACCGGCAGAGGTTTCCGGCAAGCCCTTCGCGAATCTCAACAATCGTGGGATGCGGATTCACCGCCAACAACTGCGCGGTTGCCATCAGCATCCCCGGCGTACAGATGCCGCACTGCGCGCCGCCGCACTCGAGGAACGCCTTCTGAATCGGATGGAGCCCGTCGGCCGTTCCCAAGCCCTCAACCGTTTCAATCTCCGCGCCCTCCGCCTGCAGCACAGGAACAAGGCAACTGTTCACGAGCTCACCGTTCATCCTCACTGAACAAGACCCGCATTCTCCTTCGCCGCATCCTTCCTTCGTTCCGGTCAGGTGCAGATCTTCGCGCAGCACATCCAGCAGCCGCTTCATCCCCGGCGCTTCCACTGTGCGCCTCTCTCCGTTTACGATGAAGCTGATTCTCGGATTGAAGTTGGGCCGGCGCTCGCTCATACGGCTGCTGCCTCCGCCTTCGATTCCTGCGCGTTCAACTGCGCGAACAGGTCCTCAGGCAAAAGGGGAATCGAGTTGAATCCAACCCCGATCGCATCGCGAATTCCATTTAAGATCGCAGGAGCTGGTCCGTCATGCGGCAACTCGCCAATCCCTTTGGCGCCGCATCCGCCAAATCGACACGGGATCTCTTCAAAGTAGATATGTATCGGCGGCACATCTTGAGCTGTGGGCATAATGTAGTTCGTCATCTGGTTGTTGGCCATGCGGCCGTCCTTCCACACCACCTTTTCGTAGAGCGCGTAGCCGATTCCCTGCGCAACGCCACCTTCAATCTGCCCGCCGGCGAGCACAGGGTGCAGCACGCGGCCCACCTCCTGCACTGACCAGAACTCATCCACTTCTGCCGAATAGGTGGCCGTGTCCACCGCGACCTGCGCTACCTGCACCGACCACGCAAATGCCGGGTATGCCTCGCCGCGATACTTCTGGTCATCCCAGAAGATCCCCTCGGGCGCCTCATATCTGCACCGCGAAACCACTTCGCCGTCTTGCTTGCGCAGCCGCTCGCACGCGGCAAAGAACTCGTCGCGCGTGAAATCTTGCTTGAGCCCTGCACGCTCGTGCAGCACGCCTACAAGCTGCAGCCCCGCGCGCTCAATCAACCGCCCCACCACCATCGATGTGCGCGAGGCAACTGTAGGGCCGCTGTTAGGGACAACATTGGTGTCCACCGGCGCCATCTCGACATCGTCGTAGTCGATCCCAATCGACTCGGCAGCAATCTGGCTCAAAATCGTATTGGTCCCCTGGCCGAACTCGGTGTTCGCAACCAACACGCGCACTTTGCCTTCCGGTGTCACGTCAATGCCCGCCAGCGAATTCAGATAGCGCTCGCCTGACCCGGTAAATCCCGCGCCGTGGTAGAAAGCGGCGATCCCAAGGCCACGCTTTACGGCGCTCGAGGGATTTTCCCGCGCAAACCGCTTGCGGCGTTCGTAGTAGTCGCTCTCCGCGAGTGCGCGATCAAGCAGTTGATCCAGAATCACAGGCTCGCGCATTACCTGCTCGGTCGCGGTTGTTTCGCCGTCGTGCAGGAAATTGCGGCGCCGCAGTTCGACTGGATCGATACCGATCGCCGCGGCAATTTCATCCATGTGGCGCTCGACGGCAAAGATGGCTTGCGGCGCGCCAAAGCCGCGAAAGGCTCCGTAAGGAACCGTATTGGTCGCCCAGGACCGCGACGTCACGCGCACGTTCGGGCAAACATAAGGTCCTGGCGAGTGAAGTGTCGCCCGGGAAAGCACCGTGGAAGACAGCGTCGAGTACGCTCCGCCATCGGTTGCCACTTCGATATCCATCGCCAGAAGCCTGCCGTCCCGATCTAAGGCGGTCCGATGACGCACACGCGACGGATGACGCTTGGTAGTTGCGGCCAAGTCCTCCATGCGGTCATACGCCATTTTCACCACATGGCCGCTCTTCATGGCCAGCAGCGCCGCGTGCGAAGCAAGTGTCGAAGGGTAATCTTCCTTCCCGCCAAATGCGCCGCCAGTTTCAGTCTGGATCACACGCACTTTGTCTTCGGGCAGATCGAGCACTGCGAGCAGCGACTTGTGCACATAGTAGGGACACTGGAGCGAGCCCCAAACTGTGATGCCGCTTTCATCGCTCCACTCGGCTATGACGCCGTTGTTCTCGATATAGAGATGCTCCTGCGCGCCGGTGCGATATTCGCCCTCCACAATGTGTGCAGCGGTCGCCCACGCAGAGTCCACGTCTCCCTTCTCCAGCAGAAAGCTCTTCAGAATGTTGTCCGCGCCCCAGACAATAGGGTCCTGCCGCTCGCTCTCTTCAATCGACAGCGCCGGCTTCAACGGCTCGTATTCAATGCTCACAGCGTCTACCGCTTCGCGGAGCTTGTGTTTGTCAGGATGCGCCAGGAGGACAATTGCCTCTTCACAGTGGTTCACCATGCCGTCGGCCATGACGGGCTGATCAGTGTTGATCAAGTGAATATGGTTCTTGCCGGGAATGTCGGCTGCGGTAACAACTGTGAATTCGGTCCAGTCGATGCGACGATCAAAACCGATGGACCGAATCAGTCCGCGAGGAATTGAGCTTCGGACAGTGGCGCCAAACCACATGCCCTCGCGCTCAATGTCGTCGAGATAGCGCGCGCGCCCCAGCAGCTTGTCTACGCCCTCTTTTCTGGGGACGGCGGTTCCAACGATGCGGGCTTTCTCGCTCGTGCTCATGGTTTTGGCTGCGTTGGATCGTCGTACGGGTTGAGGCATAGCATACATCGGGCCGCCCCGAATGCCAAGAAGAGCCCTTAGCTCGCGAGAATCGTCAGTGTCCGAGCCAGCACGTGAACACCCGCGCCAATCCATTTGGGCGATGCATACTCATCGGGCCGGTGGCTCACGCCGCCGCGGCATGGAATGAAGAGCATCGCCACGGGCGCAATGCGCGCCATGAACAGCGAGTCGTGATAGGCGCGGCTCACCATTCGCTTGTATCGCTTGCCCGCGGCCTTGGCCGACTCCTCAAGCGCATCGAGAATTGCCGCATCGCAGGTTGCAGGTGGATCGGCATTCACCAGCTCCGTCTTGATGGAGACGCCTCGTCGCTGAGAAGTCTCCGCGCACGCCATCATGAGCGCATCAATCACGCGATCGCGACGCGCACTGTCCGTGTCGCGAATGTCCGTCTCCAGGCGCACGCGCGAAGGGATGCTGTTCACAGCTCCAGGGAAGACTTCGCAGATGCCTACAGTCGCTACTGTATCGATTGCGCCCGTCGCCTTGGCTGCGGCCTCGAGCGCAAGAATCAGTTCTGCAGCCGCAGCAAGTGCGTCCTTTCGCCCCGGCATCAACTTGGCACCCGCGTGGCCGCCCTCGCCCTCTAGCAGAACTCGCATACTTGCGGGAGCGGCGATATGCGTCACGAGGCCCACATCGATTCCCTCGGCTTCGAGCGTTGGCCCTTGCTCAATATGCAGCTCGACAAACTGATGAAACCGACCTTTCGGCAGCGCTACCGACTCGAGCGAACCGGTAAATCCGGCTGCTGTGCGCAACTCTTCAAGCGCGCGGCCTTCCTTATCGCGCAGCTTCAGTGCGTCGCCTGGCGAGAGCACGCTGCCCATCATGCGGCTGCCCAGGCAGCCAATGCCGAAGCGTGTCGGCTCTTCGGCTGTAAAAATCACGAGTTCAATCGAACGACGCGGACGAAAGCCGAGTTTTTGCAGAACGCGAATCGCTTCAAGGCCCCCGAGCACGCCAACGCATCCGTCATAGAGTCCTGCGTTAGGAATCGCGTCGATGTGCGAGCCGGTACCAGCGGGCGCAAGCTGCGGCTCGGTTCCTTGCCAGCGCGCAAACGTGTTGCCGATCGCATCCTCACTAATCGTGAGGCCGGCCTCCTTGCATAGGCCCTTCACATAAGCGCGCGCACGCAAGTCCGCTTCGCTGAAAACAACACGCGTGACCACCGGCGGCTCCGCTTCTGAAATCTTCGCCAAGGTCATCAACTCGGCGATCAGGCCGTCAATGCTCAGTTGAGAAGGCTCGGTCGTCATATTCTTCACGCTCCCAGCGGGTGTCTGCGCCAATCTTTGTAGATGAGGTATTTCGCCGGCCGCTTGCCGAGAGCACCAAACCACTGCGGGCAATACGGCGCCATCCAGATAAAGTCGCCGGCTTCGACGGGATACCACGAGTCGCCAAGTCTGTAGATGCCTCCGCCTTCGAGCATCAGCAGTCCGTGCTCCATCACGTGGACCTCCACCATGCTCAGCGACGCGCCCGGATCGTAGGTCATCGTGTTGACTGCAAAATCGTGCGCTGGGCCATCGGGCATCAGCGCGCGAACGCGCAGAGCTTGGTCGCCCATCAGCGGTGTAGCCGCCATATCGGCTTCATTGCCTACCACCACCCGCGGTCTTTCCTCAACCTCGTCCGGCGTTGGCTCATAGAGTTTCTCGATGATTGCCGCCCGTGCGTCGGTTCTGGCACGCACCGTATGTTTCGCGCCTCGTGGCAAATACGCAAAGCGACCCGGAGCGAGAACGTACTTCTTGCCGGCCGCGATGAGGTCCAGTTTTCCTTCAAGGACATAGATGAACCGCTGAGCCGGAGTGGGCGAAAGCATGCCGCCCGTGGCAAACTCCGCCGTCATCTGCGTAAATGCCGCACCGCGGTGCGGAGCGATGTGCACAATGAAATCCACGCCCTCCGCACCCGGCAGGGGCGTGCGAACAAACGTGTCGGGCGTCTGCAGGAGGTGATCGGCCTTCAGGCTGCTTCGTGTCGAGCCCAGGTGACTCAGTTGGGGATGCTGCACAATCGACCTCGTTCCCGGCAATCCACCGCCGGATGTGTTGTTCGATTCTAAACAACTTCTTTCGCCAACCGCAGCAGAAACTCGCGTCCCACGTTGAGGCTCGCCTCAACGTCGGCCTCGAGCACGCTTTCGGTTGGATGATGGCTGATTCCTCCGGGACTGCGCAAAAACAGCATTGCCGTCGGCACGCGCGCAGCCATCACCATCGCGTCGTGGCCCGCGCCGCTCGGAATCGTCTTCACCGGGTAGCCGCAAGCCTTCACGGCGGTCTTCAGCTTTGTGGAGAGTTGGCGGTCCATACGGACCGTCGACTGGTCGAGCTTTTCGGTCCACGCGAATCCGATGCCACGTCTCTTCGCGATCGCTTCTGCGTCGGCAATCAATTTCCTCGTCCAAAGGTGTCTGGCCGTGCTCGATCCGTAGCGGATTTCGAAACTCATTTCCGCTGAACCCGCGATCACATTGCCTGCGTTTGGCTCCGCGACAATCCGGCCCACCGTTGCCACAATCCCGTGATCAGTGGTGGACGCGGCCCTGCGAATCTGCCGTTCCAACTTTGTAATCCATTCCGCCGCTGCAGCCAATGCATCGTGCCGCAGGTGCATCGGCGTGGTCCCCGCATGATTTGCCTGTCCTGTGAAGCGCAGGTTGAGCCGAGTTTGCCCGGTGATTCCTTCCACAACGGCAACTGGAATCCTCTCGGTCTCGAGCACTGGGCCCTGCTCGATGTGCAGTTCAACAAAACCGAGCACATCTTCCCCAATCGCAGCGTCCTTGATCTTTTCTGGGTCCAGGCCGAATGCGCGCATCGCGGCGTCCATCGTCACGCCGTCGGCATCGCGCCATTTGAGCATCGCGGCGTCAAATGTACTCGTTACCGCGCGACTGCCGAGAAATGGCACTCCGTAGCGCATGCCCTCTTCTTCAGAGAACGCAATTACCTCGATGGCGAGCGGTAAATGAAGCTCGCGGGCAATGCCGACCCATTCGATCGCCAGCATCACGCCCAGCACACCGTCAAACGCTCCAGCGTCGGGCACTGTGTCGATGTGCGAGCCGAGGATCAGTCTGTTTGCGCTTGCCCCCTTGGGCCGCAAGAGGCCGCGCAGGTTGCCAACGGCGTCAACCTTGACCTTCATGCCAACAGCTTCCATGCGCTCAAGCAGCAGAGCGTGCACCGCGTGCGTCGGCTCGGTGAGGAACCGCCGCGTCGTCTTGCCCGGCTCCTCGGTCATTAGCGCAATCCGTTTGCAATCGGCGATCGCCCGCGCGGCCCGCTCTTTCATCGCCGCACCAACTCTCTGCCGCGCGGAATCTTCGTCCACTTTCCTGCGCCGAATATCTGTTCGCCACGGAGCCAGGTCTCTTTCACACGCCCGCGCAGCTCAACGCCAAGATAAGGAGACAGCTTGTGACGAAAATGCAGGTCCGACTCTTTGACGGTCCACGGTGCGTCCGGTTCGAAGACTACAAGGTCCGCATCAGCGCCTGCTGAGAGCGCGCCCTTTCGTCCCTCAAAGCCGGCAAGCTTCGCGGGCCCCGCTGCCATCCACGCACCCAGCCTTGCCATCGCGGCCTCCACCGCGACTCCACGCTGCGCCAATGCGGTGTTCATCACGGGCAATGCGAGACCCAGGCTCGCAATCCCGCCCCACGACCGATCGAACCGTCCCTCGTCCCGCCCTTTCATCCCCGGCGGGCAGGGCGAGTGATCTGTAGCCACCAGGTCGATCAGTCCCGACTCCAGCGCGACCCACAACTGCTCGCGGTTTGCGCTGCTCCTAATTGGTGGTGCGCACTTGAACTCCGTTGCGCCATCTGGGATTCCCTCTGCCGTAAACCAAAGGTACTGCACGCAGGTCTCAATGGTGACCGGCACGCCACGTTCCTTCGCCTGGGCAAGCATTGGCAGGACCTCGGCGCTCGATAGGTGCACAATGTGGATCGGCGTTTGAAACTCCTCTGCCAGCCGCACCAGCAGAGCAATTGCTTCCAACTCTGCGGCGTCAGGCCGCGAGGCAAGATAAGTTCTATAGCTTCGCCAGTCCGCACCCGCCCGATCCAACTCGGCCGTCGCTGCGTCTACGGGCCCCTTAACCTCAGCGTGCGCCAGCAAAGGCAATCCCGTGCCACGCAACTCCGCAAGCGCCATGCGCAGCTCCGCTTCATTTACCCACTGAAATCCATCAATTCCCGAGTGAATCAGAAAACATTTGAACCCTGGAATGCCGGTGCGGGCCATTGGCTTTAGCGCATTCGCGTTTCCACGCACCACGCCGCCCCAAGCCGCCCAGTCCACCCAGGTCTTGCCTTCTGCGGCTGCACGCTTGGCATGAAGCGCCTCGAAGCTTGTGGTTTCTGGCACGCAATTGAGCGGCATATCTACCAACGTGGTTACACCGCCCGCCGCGGCTGCGCGCGTTGCTGTTTCAAATCCCTCCCACTCGGTGCGTCCAGGCTCGTTGATGTGCACATGGGAGTCAACCAGACCGGGCAGCACGACGGCGTCGCCAAAGTCCGTCAGATCGGGATGCGCCGTGGCCTCATCCCAGGCCGCAACCCGCAGGATTCGCTCGCCCCCCACTACAAGCGTCGCAGGCGCGAGTCCTGTCGCTGTCAGAACGCGAGTTGAGCGAAAAGCCTGTGCCATACTGTGATTACTTTCGCCCCTGAGGGAGGTTGTGAGCAAGTTGGCCCACACCACTGAGCCCAATCCGGAGTTCCTGCGCCGCGCCATCGCGCTCGCAACCGAAAATGCACGCTCCGGCACAGGCGGCCCATTCGCAGCGGTGATCGTCCGCGACGGCCGCATCGTCGGCGAAGGCGTCAACACCGTCACCTCCTCAAGCGACCCCACAGCGCACGGCGAAGTGAACGCTATTCGCGCCGCATGCAAGACGCTGGGCACCTTCACACTCGAGGGCTGCGAACTCTACACCAGCTGCCAGCCCTGTCCTATGTGCCTGGCAGCAAGCTACTGGGCCCGCCTCAACGTCATTTACTACGGAGCGAGCGACGCCGATGCCGCGTGTGCCGGATTCGATGACGCTTTCCTCTACGGGGAGTTTCGCAAGGATCAGGCCGAACGCGCGCTTCCTGCCGTGCAGATGCTTGCCGAGGAAGCATGGTCAAGCTTCGCCGCCTGGCTCGAAACGCCAAACAAGACCCCGTACTAACTCAAAAAGCTTCCTAATAAATTGGCTCTATCTCCGCGCTTTTCGGACGCGTGCGCCGACTTGTGCAGCCTGAGGATTTTCTCATCTGTGACCGGATACGGCGACTTGAAAAAGTTGCTCTTGAAACTGTCGCGTGCCCGGTCACTCCTTCCCAAATCCGTACACAATGACTGTTCCTGAACGAAGCAGTCTTTTCGCGGTGCTCGATCCGGCTGAGCGCGCACGCTCCGTCCGATGATTGGAACGAGCCCCTGCGCCGACCGGGAATTGATTGCGATCCCGCTATCACCGCGGCCCCGTTGCAAACCCGCGCGGGCCGCCAACGGCAAAGGGGCAACTGCTTTGTTTGTTCGCAGGGAGTTGCCATGATTCGTTCCGCCACCGCTGTCTATCTTCGTGTACTCCTTGGGATCAACGCCTCCGATCAGTTCCTCTCTTCGCCATCGCGGATCAACATCTGGTTTCGTCGTGCGGATTCCCGTCCACGCGGTCTCGCCGCTGTTGCGTCAATTCTCGCCGCGTCAACCCTGGTTGCGGGAACCCTACTTGTTTCGCCGGCGACGGCATTCCCTCAATCCAACTTCGGCACGCAGGCGCTCGGCGTTTCGTCCGCCTCGCAAAACGTCAACTTAATCCTCAGTGCACCGGGCATCGTGGCCAGCGTTCAGGTGCTTACCCTGGGAGCACCCGGGCTCGACTTTGCTCCAGCAGGCGCGGGCACCTGCGTTTCCGCATCCTTCCCCGGCAACTGCACCGTTTCCGTTACGTTCACACCCTCGGCACCCGGGATGCGCGTGGGCGGCATCGTTCTGATGGACGCGGACCAGCAGACGGTCCTCGGAATCTCCTACCTTCAGGGCATCGGTCAGGGGGGGCTTGGAGTCCTCATCCCCGGCAACATCGTTCCCGTTGCCGGCGATGGGGAAGGCAAGTCCATACCCGTTCTCGACGGCATTTCAGCTGAATTGGCCGAGCTCGATCAGCCGGCTGGTGTCGCACTGGATGGCCTCGGCAATCTCTACGTCGCCGACGTCTATCACCACCGCATACGCATGGTTTGCGGAGGCATCGGCACCACCATCATCGGAACCGTTTGCTCGGCGGCGCAGGCCGGCATCATCACCACCATTGCAGGCAACGGCATTCCGGCCTACACAGGCGATGGCGGGCTCGCCGCGAGCGCAACGCTCAACTCTCCAGCCGGAATCGGTCTGGACGGCGCCGGAAATCTTTACATCGCAGACAGCGTCAACAACGTCATTCGCAAGATCACCGCGGCCACGGGCATCATCACGACGGTGGTGGGGTTCAAAAACGCCCAGGGAATCGGGGCGGCGGGCTATGGCGGCGATGGGAATCCAGCCACATCGGCCCTGCTGAACACTCCGTGGGGCGTCACTGTCGACGCTTTTGGGTCCATGTACATTGCGGACACCTTCAACCACCGCATCCGCAAAGTTCAAATTGGGACGGAAATAATCGAGACTGTCGCTGGCACCGGTGTTCCCGGCTATAACGGGGATGGGATTACGGCAACTGCTGCGGGGCTCAACGTGCCGTATGCCGTGGCCTTCGATGCCGCCCAAGACATGTATATCCCCGACTCGGCCAACAACCGTATTCGCGTAGTGAGCCAGTCAGGCATGATCAGCACATTTGCAGGAACTGGAGCGATTGGCTTCTCCGGTGACGGCGCAGGGGCGGCAGCAGCAGAGCTCTGGTCGCCATCGGGGGTAGCCGTCGATGCCGGCGGAAATGTTTATATTGCGGACACTCAGAACTCGGCTATTCGCAAGGTTTCCGCGTCTGGCGTTATCACAACCATTGCGCAGAACGATGTCGGGATCTACCTCTATAACGGAGGCGGCCCATACCCGGTGTGCATCTACTGGCCATGGGGAATGACGCTCGATGGCCAGGGAAATCTTTACTTTGCCGACTTCCTCAACCTGCGTGTCCGCGAGATTCAAGGCAATGTTTCTCCGGTTGACTTTACCCGCAACCCAATCCGCCAGGGCTACCAATCGAAGCCGGCCACGATTCCGGTTGAGCTCGAGAATAACGGCAATGCGCCGCTCGACGTTATCTCCCTTGCCGCAGGGACGAATGCGGTGTTTCAGCAATCTGCGCTTGACCCGAGCCTGGAAGCCTGTACAGCCACAGGCCAGGTTCTTGCACCAGGCGACGACTGCTGGATCGAGCCGGTCTTTGCTCCCGCGGCCGTTCCTCCACTCACCAGCGATGAAACCGAGACAGGCAGCATCAACATCGCAGCCAACTCCACCCCCAGCCTGATTGCCGCAAACTCTCCGCTGCAGGTTGAGGTTATCGGCATTGCGACTCCAGTGAACTCAACGACCACGACGCTGGCCTCGAATCCCAATCCTTCAGGATTTGGCCAGACTGTGACCTTCACCGCAACAGTGACCACAGGCGCAGGAACCGGCGACCTGACCGGCGGGGTGGATTTCTATGACGGCGCTACGCTGCTTGCCGCGCCCGTTCCGATGGAGGAGACCGGGACGGTCGGCCAGGGCATAGCCGCCATCACAATCTCAACCCTCGCCGTGGGCACGCACACCATCACCGCGGTCTACGACAACACGAAAGACTCATATCACTTCACCAGCACGGGAGCGCTTTCTCAGTCGGTACTCGAGGGAACAGTCACCTCGCTCACCGCAAGTGAGAAGACCGCAATCGTCGGGGACACTGTTTTGTTCACGGCCACTGTCGCCATGGCCAATGGCGGCGCCTACCCGCTCGACGGTTCGGTGACGTTCGTCGATGGCTCAACCATTCTCTGCAACCAGAACATTAATGCATCCGGCGTGGCGACCTGCTCCACGACAGTCCTGACCCAGGGAATAAATCAGATTACGGCCACCTACACACCAGCTTCGACGACCGAAATTCAGCCCAGCATCGGGCTGTTGAGTCTCGACGTTCAGGCCGGGAGTTCCATCCAAATATCGATTGGTGGAATACAGGCTCAAGGGAATTCCGGCTTCTTCTATGGAAACCCGGTTAACTTCGTAGGAATCGTTACCGGTAGCTCTTCTGGTACAACTGCGGCCACTGGCACCGTAGTATTCTTCGACGGAACGCAGCAACTGGGCACGGCCACGCTCGCGGGCGCCCAGGCCGAGGCCTCGTTCATCGCATCGTCGCTTGCGGTCGGCTCCCACGCCATCACGGCTTCTTATCAAGGCGATGCCAACTACAAGGCCTGCGTCTCTGCTGCCATCTCCCTTACCGTCAGCCAGTCACAGACCGCCCTCACGGTCTCGGCGCTTCCGGCCACCGCCATCGCCGGCGCGCCCGTCGCCCTCGCAGCCGCCATCACAGTGACACAGGGAGTCGCAACGCCAACTGGCACGATCACCTTTGCCAGCAGCGGTGTTGCGATTGGATCGCAGGCAGTGACGGCGGGTCCTGCCATTCTTAGTCCAATCTTCGCTCCTGGCATGCAATCCATTGTCGCCACCTACTCGGGCGACACGAACTCGAGCGGTGCTGTCTCCGCTCCGCTGGCTCTTCAGGTGCTCATCGCAACAACGACGGCTTCGGTCAGCGCCAGTGCCGATCCCTCCATCGTCCTCTCGCCGGTCACCTTCTCCGCAAAGGTCGCTGGGAACGGGGGCATTCCCACCGGAACCGTCACCTTCAGTGCCGATGGGGCAGTTTTGGGCAGCGCGATGCTCGACGGCACCGGCAGTGCCAGCCTGAGCAATGCAGGTCTCGCCGTCGGCAGCCACTCCATCACTGTCTCCTACTCTGGCGACGGGAACGACGCCCCTGCCACGTCTAACGCGATTACCCAAGTGGTCGGCACCATTTCTACCGGGACGGCACTTGGCGAGTCGGGTACTGTTGGCACAACCCCCGGGGTTCTGCTGGTCGCAACGGTCGTAGGCACTGCCGGGCCAGTTCCTACAGGCACCGTAACTTTTCTCATCGGCACGACTGTGATTGGCTCGGCATCACTCAATTCCAGCGGCGTCGCGACGCTTACGCCGAATCCATTCTCCGGGACAGAGACCGTCACTGCGTCCTATGGCGGCGACACAGTCCACGGAGCCTCGGTGTCACAGCCTATTCAGGTGACCGGGGTTCCCATAGGCTTCCTAATCACCGTTACCCCTTCAACCCTGTCAATCCCAACCGGCAAGAACGCCACGGTCAGCGTAGCGCTTACCTCTGTCAGCGGATTTTCAGACACTATCGGACTCGGCTGTGCCACGCTCCCGGCGGTCGTCAACTGTCACTTCTCGGCGGCCAGTGTTTCCCTCGCGGCCAATGGCACCCAGACGGTTCAACTGACGCTTGAAACAGACAATCCACTGGGCGGAGGAGGCGCAACCTCGCACAACGCCGCACCGGGCGAGTCAGGCACACTGCTCGCCAGCATCTCTTTGCCCATCGCCGCATTCTTTGGATTGGTGTTCTGGCGTCTACGCCGCCGCACCCGCACCTGGTTGCGCGTCGTGCCTCTACTGCTTCTCGCCGTTGGCGCCCTGCTTCTCAACGGTTGCGGCGGGTTCTCGCAGATAAGCGCTGCAGTGGGAGCGTACACCATTCAGGTGACGGGGACGGGCGCCAATAGTGACATTGTTCATTACCAGAATGTCTCATTGACGGTTACCAAGTAACCAATCGAGTCAACAGGGGTTTGAAAAATAGTTCCATGACCGTAGGTAAAAACGGATCTTTGATCTCTTCCGCTTCGAAACTGACAGTTTTCGGTCCTAATCTGCTTCTTTTCCGTTTCTAAAGAACGATCCACCGATACCATAATCTAGTTTTTTATTCAATGTGACCTATGTCACTCAATGTCGCAACATCGCGTCGTATACTCCTCTAAGTCGATCCCAAGATGTCCTAAATTGCACAGAGTTGGTTTTTTTCGTCCGGCTCAATCACGTCATGGTATTAGACTGGCGAACGATGCCAATCATGTAGCAAATATCCCTGGAGCAGTACATGAGCCGAGTTCCTTCCATCGTTCGCGACCGATTTGCGCATATATTCAAACTAATAAACAGCAAGCCAACAGAATCTTCCTACGGCGCGTGTAGTGCGCTAAGGACTTGCCGATCGGTTCTCCTCTTTCTTTTGCTTCTCGTCTTTATGTCTGCCGGTGCGCAAGCGCAGGCTTCTTTCGGTCTTCAACCGGTCAGTGTTGCTTCGGGATCGCAGAATGTCACCGTAACGGCCTCGGCGGCGGGGACTGTGGCGACGGTCCGAGTGCTTACAATGGGCGTTCCGGGCCTGGACTTTGGCGTCGGGGGTGGCGCGTCCACCTGCTTTTCCATGACCCTGAGTGCCGGGTCAACCTGCGTGGAATCCGTCACCTTCACGCCCAGTGCTCCTGGCCTCAGGCTGGGTGCTGTGGTGCTGCTCGACGGGAGTGGCGACATTCTGGCCATCACGCTTATTTCCGGCACTGGCCAAGGCGGATTGGGTGTGCTGCTGCTTGGCAACGTCGTACCGGTCGCCGGTATTCTCGGCGAATGGGTGCAGGTCCTGGACGGCAACCCCGCGCTCCAAGCCGAACTGGACCAGCCTTCCGGTGTCGTTCTCGATGGCGCGGGCAACATCTACATTGCCGACAGCACCCACAGCCGCATTCGTAAGGTCACCGCCGCCACTGGAATCATCTCCACCATTGCCGGCGACGGCAACCCGGCCTACGGCGGAGACGGGCAGCTCGCAATAAACGCCACGGTGAGCGTTCCCTCCGGCGTGACAATCGACGGCGCAGGCAACCTCTATATTGCGGACACAGGCAACAACGCGATCCGCGTTATCTGGGCCGCAACGGGAATCATCACCACAATTGCCGGGAATGGGAACCAGGGAAACACCGGCGATGACGGCCCTGCCACCTCGGCCACGCTCAATCTACCCTGGGGCGTCACCCTTGACCCACAGGGCGACATCTTCATCGCTGACACTTCCAACCATCGCATCCGGATGATCTGCGCCGTCGCGCCCGGCACCGTAATCAACGGAACCGCCTGTCCAGCAGCCGGCGACATCACCACCGTGGCCGGAAGCGGCATGCTCAACGGAAATGGCTCCGGTGGATTCTCGGGCGACAATGGTCCGGCCACCAAGGCCGATCTCAATTTCCCCTATACGGTCGCCTTCGACGCCGCGGGGAACATGTACATTCCCGACCAGATCAACAACCGCGTACGGATGGTGAACCCATCAGGAACCATCGCCACATTTGCGGGAACGGGCGTAGCCGGTTATACGGGCGACGGGGCAGCCGCAAAGAGTGCAGAGCTTTGGGCGCCTTCCGGGATCGCCGTCGACCCGGCGGGCAATGTCTACATCGCGGATTCCCAGAACTCCGCTATCCGCAAGGTCAGCTCGGCTACCGGGTTTATATCCACGGTTGCTGCGAACAGGGTCGGCGATTACATTGCCCCGCCCTCGCCTTCATGTCTCACACCCCTGTGTCAGGTCAGCATCTACGGTCCCATCGGGCTCTATCTTGACGGCTGGGGCAACCTTTACTTTGCCGACTACTTCAACCAGCTTATCCAAGAGGTGCAGAGCAACGCTTCAGTGTTCGACTTCACCATGACGCCCGTCCGTCAGGGTGAGCAGTCGGCTCCGCAAAGTCAGACGGTCGAAAATGACGGAAATCTGCTTTGGGCTCCGACCGCCATCGCTCCCGATCAGAACGCCGCTGTCAACGCGGTCGGGACCACCTGCGTGGTCGGTTCGGCGCTCGCAGTTGACGCCCAATGCATAGTCAGTGTTGAGTTCTCGCCGTCCGTCTCGGTTCCACCCACCAACTTTGAGCTCGGCAATGTCGATCTCCCCAGCGTCGCAGTCAACACACCGCTCGACATCATTGTGGTTGGCGATGCCATACCAGCAAATTCCACCACTGTGGTCGTCAATTCCAGCCTCGATCCATCCACCCTCGGAGCAACTGTCACGTTCACCGCTACAGTGACCACCGGCGTAGGAACCGGCGCGCTAACCGGTGCGGTCACGTTTTACGTGGACGGCGTTGCCATACCCACAGGAGCCATCATTGTCACCCCCGGGGGAAGCTCCGACGAAGCCACTGCCCAATACCCCACTGCGACGCTGACCGTCGGAAGTCACACCATCACGGCGTCCTATGCGGACGATCCTCTCCACCTGGATAGTCCCATCAGTGCGGCGCTGATTCAGACGGTGATTGAGGGCACCGGGGTCGTGCTTGTTTCCAGCCAAAACCCCTCTGCGGTCGGCCAGAGCGTCACCTTCACTGCTACCGTTTCCAGTGGCGTCGCCGGCGGCGTTATCCCCGATGGAACGGTTACATTCATGGACGGCTCCACCATTCTCGGAACCGTCCAGCTCTCCGCGGCGGGAACTGCAACCTACACCACTGCGACTCTGACCAACGGCCTCCACCCCATCACTGCCACCTACAACGGCGACGCGCTAAGACAGCTTCAGTCCAGCGTCTCTCCCACGGTCAACCAGGATGTGGTCTTTCCCTCTACCGTCATGCTGACGTCTGCGCTCAACCCATCCACCTTCGGCACTTCGGTCGCGTTCACTGTCACGGTTACTTCTCAATCCACTCAGCCACCCACAGGCGCTGTGAATTTCTTTAACGGCGCTCTGCCGATTGGCACAGCCAACCTGAACGCCGCGGGAGTTGCAGTCTTAACCATCTCCACTCTTCCAGCCGGAACGGACACCATCACTGCCGTCTACGCAGGAGACACGTATAACGGTGCCGGAACTTCAAACGCCGTTCCGCAGGTGGTGAAGCCGGCAGCGACTGCCACAACGTTGATTGCGACGCCAACGCCTGGGATCGCCGGGGGCCCGATCATGCTCACGGCCACCATCACGGTTACGCAGGGAGTATCGACACCCACGGGAACAGTTACCTTCACGAACGGGGCGACCAACCTGGGATCGGCGAAGGTTGGCGCCAACGAGACCGCGACCCTGACCGTGATGTTCCCGCCGGGCAGCGAATCCATCGTCGCTACTTATTCTGGTGACACGAACGATATGGGCAGCGCCTCTGCGCCTGATCTGCTGACAGTGCTGATCGCAACCACCACCAGCACAGTATCTTCCTCCGCTAATCCCTCTGTTGTCCTTGCTTCGGTTACCTTCTCGGTCAAGGTGACGAGCAATGGAGGCATTCCGACGGGCACAGTCACATTCAGCGCCGATGGTGCGGCGATTGGTGTGGGCACACTCGACGCGACCGGTGCGGCCACCGTCTCTGACGCCAATCTTACAGTTGGATCTCACTCCATCACCGCCGCCTACGGCGGGGACACCAATGATGCCCCGAGTACCTCAACGGCGCTCACCCAGGTGGTCGGGACAATCCCCACTGCTACCGCCCTCGGAGCCACTGCCGTCGGTGGCGCCAACCCACAGGTCGTCCTAGTTGCGACGGTTGTAGGAGCCAGCGGGCCCGCTCCCACCGGAACTGTGACCTTCCAGATGGGGAATGTGGTTCTTGGAAGCGCCCCGGTCAACTCCAGTGGCGTTGCGATTCTCGCGCCCAACCTGCCGGCGGGAAATGACAGTGTGATTGCCATTTACAGCGGCGATACCGACCACAGTGGGTCTCAGTCTCAAGCCGTATCGGTCTCCAACGTCCCGCTTGACTTTACCGTCACCGTCACCCCGGCAAGCGTCAAAATCGCCACGTCACAGAGTGCGGTTCTCAATGTGGCTCTCACTTCCTATAGCGGGTTTACGGACACGATCGGTCTGGGCTGCGCATCTCTTCCCGCCGCGGTGAACTGCCACTTCTCCACAATAAGCGAGCCGCTCGTGGCGAACGGAACGCAGACCGTGCAACTGACGATCGACACCAACAATCCGCTCGGAGGCGGCACTTCGTCAGCCAGCGCACAACGTCAAGGCGCGGCAAAGGCCCTGTTTGCCAGCCTTACCCTGCCACTGAGCCTGTTCTTCGGGTGTCTTTTCTGGAGACTCCGTAAGCGCCACGGCGCGGTCTTCACCACCCTTGCCGTTGCGCTGTTTGCGCTGGCTTCGATGGCCATGACCGCCTGCTCCGGCTTCACCCAGATCAGCGCCGCGCCCGGAACTTATGTGATCCAAGTGATCGGTACCGGGAACAACAGCGACATTGTGCACTATCAAAACGTCTCCATCACGATTACCCAGTAACGCGGGCCCGAATGTCCGCCGATAGGTCATGCATGAAGAGCTTTCATCCTTCTTCGAGTGAATTTTGCGCGACGACTCGCTTCGTTCGCCGCGTTGCCCTCTCGGCCGTGTTGGCGACACTTTGTTTTGCAGCTTCGCTCACCGCCTCAGCCCAGGTGGTGCCCGCCGGATATCAGGAACGAATTGCCATTCACGCCGGTGGAACCGCCTCAGAGTATTACCTGCAGTACGGCCAGACGCGATTGCTCGGGGCCACTGCGTTTTCTGACATTGACATTTGGCGCCACTACGGCGTTGAAGCGGAAGTCCGCTTCCTTGATTTCAATGAGCCGAAAAACATCCATGCCGAAACCTATCTGGCTGGGCCTCGCGCCCGGCTCAATCTGGGAAAGATTCAGGTGTATGGCAAAGGCCTGATCGGCTTCGGTACCTTCCACTACACCTACAACTATGGGACCGACAACGATTTCGTTGCTGCGGCAGGCGGTGGCGTCGATTACCACATTTCAAAGCGCGTCCATCTTCGGCTTGCCGACTTCGAGTACCAATATTGGCCGGAGTTCCACTACGGGCCTATGTCTTCGTTCGGCATCAGCGCCGGCTTCCGCGTCCGCATCTTCTAGGGATTGTCGTCGTCGTCGCTATTGTGCACATAGCACCAATGAATCTCGTCAAGCGGCGCTTCAGGCCACTTGGCCTGGACCAGGTCATCCTCGCTGAGTTCATGGAGCTTGAAGTCAATGGTGCCGTCCCCATGAACGATTCCCTGCAGGTACCCGTAGATTCGTGACTTTGACTCCTTGTCGGCACTCCTTGGCAGCGTATAGCGATGCGCGCCTGCGCTCCCGATGATGATGCCCGTCAGAACCTTGTTCGTGTACTGCTCCCAAAACGGCGTCTTGTATATATTGGGCGAATAGTAATGCGAGTGACTGGAGATAGCATAGACATGCTTCCCCGCCGCCTGCGCATCGAACAACCAGCCGTAAACGATCTCGCCTGTGCGGATCCCCAGGTCCCAGTCGTCCATCGCATGGTCTGAGCTGTTGGAATGAGGCAGCGACTCGTGCATGCCCACGACAATCGACCTGATTCCTGAGTTCGGCGCCAGATCGTGATCCAATACACCGCGCAGCCAGACCAATTGCGCATCAGAGAACTGGTCCTTGCTCGCGTTGTCGAGGGTCACAAAGTCCACGCCCCCCTGGGTCCAGTGGTACCAGCTTTCAACGGAATTGGTTCCGTCTGCTTTGCGCTGCGCGACGATCTCAGGCCGATTCAGAAACGATTGAAACTTCTGAATGTAGGTCTCGCGGGTCATTGGCTTGACGGCTTCGTGATTCCCTCGGCCGAGAAAGACCGGAAAATCGCCAAACGATGCCATCTGGCGGGTCAGGAAGTCGTCCCACGCGATCGGGATGTACTCCCCCTTCTCGAGTTGCTTGCCCGCCGGCTGCATGGATTGCAGATCTTCATCGGGGGCATACATCGCGCGAAAATCTCCCAGATGCCAGTAAAAGGCGTCCTTCTCGGCCTTCACTTTCAAGGCAATTGCGGGCATCACGAAATCGCCGCAGTTGCGGCTGTCGCCGCTGACGGCGAACGTCCAATCTGTAGTTGCTTGTTGTGCTCGGCCAGGTTGGGGCGAAAGAGCGAGAGCCGCCAGGATGAACAGGGCGGGGATGCGGAGGAGAAGAGAACCAGTTTTCTGCGACATGGCAGCAGATTAAACTACCGAGCGTGCCGCGATCATAAAGAGGCCGCCTTAGCACGCCGCTTCGGCTCCCTTGACGCGCAACAACCAGCTCGCTCCCGCCGAAATCAGTACAACCGGGGCGATCACAAAACCGCCCAGCAACCGCGGCACGCGGCGACGGTCGTTGGGCAGCGATCGTGCCTCACGCCCGGTCAGAAAGGCCCCGCGCCGCATAACGTAGAGGTGAAAAAGCGCCGAGAGCGTTGCGTAAAACAGCACGGCAAACGTTGCCTTCGGCGACGCCGGGGCACCCGCCGCGCGATGCGCCAGCCAATCGAAGGCCTGCGCCAGCCAAGGAACTCCAAGAACGATGATGGTATTGCCAAGCATGCGGGAGCGAACCCCCAGAGCCCTCTGCTGGAGCCCGGCATAGAGGCCGGAAGTCAGCGCGACGTAAGCCATCTCGACCAACACAACACCAAGGCTGCCTTTGTCGCCGGTCCGCGCCATGGCTGCGAGATAGACAAGCGACCTCGCCGTTGCGCTCACAAGAGCACACTTCCAGTTCCAGCGGGAGAGCACCTGCGCAGAGAAGGAGGATGTTTGCGCCATGCCTTCATGGTGACGGGCTATGCGCGTTTGAGCATCAAGCCTTGATGAATATGGCGGCTCGCAATGCTTTTCGTACCGTAATCAGGTAGATTCGCCCCGTCTTGTGATTCGAGTCACGGTGTGGTTCTGGGTGTGCTCGCTATCTTCAAAGCTGAGGGCTCGTGGCTCAGCGGCGAGCCCCGGGGAAAGCTTTCATTTCTTTTGCGAAACGGAAAATGAAGCAAGAGAGGATCTATCCGCATGGCTTACGTCATTACCGATGCTTGTACGAGGGATTTTGTCTGCGTTGCCGAGTGTGCTACTGCGTCCATCGCCCCAACGGTCGATGACCCGAATGCTGGATCCGTCACCCAGCTCTATATCAACCCCGATGAGTGCATCGATTGCGGGAACTGTGCCGTTCTCTGCGCGCAACATGCCATTTACGCGATCGAGGACCTGCCGGCGGGCAAGGAACACTTCGCCGAGAAGAACAAGGCTTACTTTAACTAGGACCTGCGCCGGGCGCCGCTGTGGCGGGCGCCGCCTGCGCCGGGCCGGTTTGTGCCGGCGCGGCTGGTGGGGCGCTCCCTGCTGCATTCATTGGCAAGACCGGGAGGGTCAGCGTCTGCACAGTTCCCGGATCGTCGCGCAACTTCAGATAGAGCAGGTTGTTGATTGGGTGGGGCACGCTCAGCTGAGTCCCTGTAAAGTCTGGTGGCACCTCGGTTGCGTTTTCAAACTCGGGCGAAGCCCCGATCGACTCAGCCAGGAACAGATTTGATCCATACAGCAAGCATGTCCTGGCCGGATTCCGGGGGCAGTGCAGTTCCTTGAAACCCGGCAGCCGCACCAGCGTTCCCAGGGGCAGCCAATCGCCCGTCAATCCGTTGGCGGTAGCTATGCGTGCCTCAAGCGGCCCAAATGCTGACGACCCGAAGCGCGCCAGAGGCTCAATCATGCCAATCGCGGTCTTCGCGTCTTCCAACATCAGGCTTCCATCTTCGAGCGAGAGCGTGGTCTTGAAGCTTCCATCCGCCGCAGCCACCTCCACCTTCTCGGAGCGCGGGAAACTAGCCGGTACCCGAGTCTTGAGAAAGAAGACGAGCCGCTGATCGATGGGCAGGTCGTCCGCGCTCCCCAGGTGGACTGGGGAGGGTGTTGCGGTCGCCTCCTCCTGTGTTCCCTTGCTCAGCAACGTCACTGCCGGCCGAGGCGGAATCACCGTAGCCGCCACGCTCACCTCGCGCCCATCTTCCAGCTGAACCTTTGCAACATAGTGTTTGTCTGGCACAAGGCTTGCCGTGGGGCCGAAGGTGCTCATTTCAAGCTCGTCCTTGTCCCCGACCCGGCTCAAGGCTGCAGGCCGCAACTCGATTCCCTCCAGACTCGCCTTCGCCACTTCATCCAGCCGTGTTCCAAGGAGCGTTGCCGCAGTGTCTCCCGCACTCACGGTCAGCCGTTCGAGCGAGGCGGCTTCAGCATACGACTTGAGCGTGAGCACTTGCGGCTTTTCGAGCCCATGCTGATAAATCGCGAGGTTCACAACACCCCGAGCCGCGTCCTTCATTGGAACGGAAACCTCAAGCGTCTCCGGCTTCGCAGACACCCATGCAAGCTTCATCGGCTTCCCGTCTTGGCTCTGCATCTCTACACGATCGATGCAGAGCGAGCTGTCGCCCTGCAGGTGGAGCTTATCTTCGCGTCCCACCACAAGGGCCGACTGGTCGCCGGTTGACAGGACCCAATTGCCCGGTTGCGCGGAATGCAGGTGGAACCGCGGGCCCTTCCACTCGTCAAACCCCCACTTGCCCCGCAACTCCGCGGTTACGTCGGCTTCAGCCAGCAAAGGCGCCGAACCTGTCAGCACGAGCCCGCCTTCCGAAGGGTCTGCTCTCACAGGCATATCGACTGTCGCGGCGTTGCCCTGGTGGTGCGTCTCCACGTGCAGCACCAGCCCCGAGGCCATTTGCGTGGCAAAAATCAGCGGCGCCCCTTCCACTGGCAGTACCAGCCCCGGCTGCTGGGCACAGAACTCCGCACTAACATTCGCGGGGTGCAACGGTGGCGGCTTGGCTGGGCCCACGGGCGGCAACGCGACTACAACCACCGACTTTGGATCGCGAAACGAGGGCGGCACATTCAGGCGCAGGTTCAGTGTGTCTTTGGTTGGAAGAGCAAGCGCCGGGATGTACTGGAAGTGCGCCGTATGAAGCGATGCCAGAATCCTGGCCGTATCCACAATTGCGCCAACGTATGGACTAAAAGCCCCCGCTCCCCCCATGGAGGAATAGCTGATCTGGTTCATCAGGTCGGCCGTCGACCCGTTCATCAGCTGCGTGACGAGCGACTGCGCATTGGTGTCGTCGAGCACAAGGCCCTCAGTATGCTGAACGAGGCAGGGAGCCTGCTGGTCCGTCGGCTTGTCAAAGCACTGCTGATCCAGCCGGATTCCCAGGCTGCGGGCTGCACGCTCTGTGTGCTGTTTGAGCAGCGCCGGATCGGTTTGGGACGTGGTGTTCACCTCAGCGAGGTAAGCCTCGAGGCGCATACGGTCCCAGCTCGCAGCCTGCAGGTCCTGCCCTGCGCGCACAAATGCCCCGGGCCGATCGTGAACCGCTCTGCGCAGTGTGCTGAAGTCGCCGCCCGTCTCCGGAGCCAGAAACAACAGGGCCTGCTGCGCTTCAGCGGGAACGTTTACAAACACACCCTCGCTGCGCACACTTTGCGTCCACGTCTCAACCCGCGTAAACCAGTCGGGTGGCGGCGGGTTTGTGGCCCCACGCAAGAATGCCACGACCAGGACATAGCGTGCGGACTGGCTCTCCGGGAGGTCAGGATGTACCCAGATTCGGTCTCCGGGCAAAAGCGAGGGCACTTGTCCAATCGGCAGAGTTACCTCGCCGCGTTTCACGTGCACGTCGATCCTGGGTCCGGTCAGATCAAAAGCTGGGTTGTTCTGTGCCTGCAGTCCGGTTGAAACAAAGCACCAGAGCAGCAAGGGCAAAAGGCGGCGCATATCTCCCATTGTACGAACCCCATCTCCCGCAGTCCCGCACGCGGCCCTGGCTCCCTTCATCCGCGTCGCACACCTTTGCTTCTTTCGGAACACTTTTCTACCTTGCAGCGCGCATTCCCGTTTTATCGGATACACTGTTGCCTGATTAGCTTTAAGACAAAAGGGAAGCGCTACAGTATTTCTCAAGTTTTTCTGTAAGGTAGAAACGAAGCAGGAAAGTTAGCTTTCAATTCAATCAAGGCCGAGCAAGAAGGGCCAAGAACTTACCGTTCATAGAGAATTGCAACTAGCGAAGCCCAATTTAACGTGCAGTTGAATCCGAATGCCGGCCCTGGGTGCTTCTCCGGCATGAAATTCAGTACCTTTCCTCCCTTGATCGTGCGGTTTTAGTGCTACGGACTCGTAGTCCAGCTGTTTCTATGCGGCGGTCTCAGTTTCCGCAACGGTGCCCTATCACCTGCGGTTCGGATGCGGCCAACGACTGCCGGGTCTCGCAGATACGGAGTGGGATAGATGAAATCGACAAGAACTCAAGATGACGTCATCGACCTGAGCCACCTGAGCATTCCGGAAGCTGAAGAGATTGTTGAAGAAGCTCTGAACGAGCTGACCTTTTCTTCGGACCCCGGCCTCGCTCGCGCGCTCCGCTTTCTGGCGCCTCCCGGCTATCAGGCGATCGTCGAATTGTGCGGAGAAAATGGCCGCAGCAAGCGCCGTAACGCTGCCGCGGACTCCTGGTCTCCTGAAGAAGACGAGGTTCGCATCTACTTTGAGCGGGTCGGCGACGGCGAGGCTGCCACGCGCCAGGAGCGGGCTCCGCGCGTGCTTGCGAACCACGCACCAAATCACACCGGCAACCACAGAGAAGAGCACGGCGACAACGATGAGGACGACGATGGCCAGGAGGCCGTCATCCCCGCCGACTTGGACGCCCGCGTCAAGGAACTCTGCGCCGCCCTGGCTGAGGCTGAACGCGGTGGTCACGCCTTCATTGCTCTCAAGTGGTTCCGCGACTCCTTTCTGCCGCGCAAGGCCTTCCGCTGGAACCAGCACCCCGAGTCGCGACAGGCGGTACTTGCTGAGGCCATCCAGCGCGGGGTCGTGGTAACCAGCAAGATCGCGAACCCGAAGACTCCCGCATACCCCACCACCACCATTCGCCTCAATCGCGCCGAGGCCGGCATGCCCGAGGAGGCTCAACGCTTCCACCCGATACACATTCACGGCGACTCCATTGCCGAGGCGATCCAGGAGGAACGGGGGGAGGCGTGACTTGCTATTTTCTCGAGTCGACGGCGTTCGCCCGGCTCTTCGTGCGAGGGCTGGGAACCGATGCACTCATCCGCCTGATGGAGGCCGTTGAAGACAATCGCAAGCTCATTGCCGCCTCCACGCCACTCGAGGTCTACTCCGCCATCCGCCGCAGCGAGCGCGCCGGAGACATCTCTGCGGAGGATGCCGCCGCCGCGCTTGAGGTTCTCCGCATAGAAGCCGCGCGCATGGTTCAGGAGCCGCTGAATCCCGCAGTCCTTGAGGCGGCGCGCCAGCTCCTCGATCGCACCACTCTTCGCTGGCCTGAAGGTCTTCAACTTGCCGCGGCCATGGTCGCACGCGACATGTTCCAAGGCACCGAGGTCGTGTTTGTTTCTTCGTCGACTGGCCTGCTCGAATCGGCCAGAGCTGAGGGCTTTCACACGATCGATCCGGCACGGGAGCAGGCGTGAGCCAATATCCGCAGGCGAAACGCGGGGCTCGCTCTGCCCCCCTTAAGATTGACATCGCCATGCATCGCTTTCCATAATCGCCGCAACACTTTTTCCGAGCCAAGCGTCATTTGGATCAGGAGCTTCGCAGATGGAGTCCGAGTTCTGCCCGGGCAGCGCCTGAGAGTGCTCGTAAGAAGGCAAGGGAGCGATCATCATGCACTTCGTCCTGCAAAATCGCCGAACCGAACTGCTGGCGGCGACCATGCTCTTTGCTCTTGTGCCGCTCCTTGTTGTGCAGCTTCACGCCTCAACTTCAGAGAAGGGAAAGGTCGCGTTCGGCAAGCTCCTGCTCGGCAAGGACGTGAAGTCTCTTCTCGATCTGCCCGCCTACAAGGAAGGCCTCGACCTCTATATCAATCCCAAATCGGACAAGCGGCTCGACGACCGCGGCATCGATTTGAAGGATCTTGCCAAATACCTCAAGGAAAAAGGTGTCGGCGTGGAGCGCGATGAATGGGTCACCGTCACCGATGTCAAGGTCGACAGCGATCGCATTGAGGTCCAGCTTGGCGGAGGCGGGGAGGGAAGCGGCGCCAGCAAGAATGCGGAGAAGAAGGGCGCGGGATTCAAGCGCGCGGGCGGCTCACGCGTCAACTTCCGCTACGGAAGAGATGTCACCGACGCCGATCTTCAACTCGAGGCAATCCTGCCCCTGCTTAACCGCGTCCTCGATACCGGCAAGATCGGCGCATCGCTCGCGCTCAAGGACATCGATCCCGAGTTTCAGGATGCCGTGCGGGCGAAAGACATCATTAAGGGCATGCCTTACAAATTGGTGCTGATGAGCGCGGGCGAGCCGGATCAGAAGAAGGTGGAGGACTCGACCGACGATAGCCTGCACGAGATCTGGTACTACATGCGCGACGGTCGCCGCTGGGTGGTGCGCTTCCTCAACGGCAAGGTTGAAAAGGTGCAGGTGTTCTAAGCTGAACGACGCCTGCTGGCCGGGCTGATTCGCCTCACCAAAGCGGATCCAAATGCTGTGAGGTGAAGACGGGCTCGGGCCCTCCCAAGCTTGAAAGTTGAAGCACATTCAGGTAGGGAGCGACTGCGGGATCGTAAATCACGGTAATTGCGCCGCCCCGTCCGAGACGACAGTCGTAACAGCCTGGACAGCCTCTGCCTATGCAGCCACCATCCGCCGAAACAGAGAGGGATCCGCCGTTTGGGTCAATGAGGTAAAACCTCTCCTTTCCGGCCGTTGGCTGTACTGCGGCTTCAATCAGCTTCCCCTCCCCGGGGCGCATGACGAGCCGAACTGTGACACTGGGCGCGTAAGCGCTCAGCCTGTCGCCTCCATTGAATTCCGCATAATATTTCACGTCGTAGCGGACGGGAACATCCGTTTCAGCGCGCAAGTTCGGGTTGAACGCCAGCGTCACAACAACGTGCCCAGTCTTGCCGTCACTTAGGCGCGGATCAACCGGCAGGCTCAAGGTACCGTCGTTGTTGTAAGCCACGATTGTCGGCGTGATTGTCAGGTCTTCCCACATGATCGCGCCCCGGCCGGCGCCTTCCGTGGCCCACGATTGGCCATTCGAGCCTGCGAATGTAACTACAAGCGGGGCATTCTGTCCCGGAGCCACGCCTTGGGATTTGGCGAGATGGACTTCAATGGAGTTGACCGGGAGCTTCGCGATAAGCATCCGCATTCCCATGTCGATTTTCATCTGCGTACACCCGGCGAGGAACACTGCCGGAGCCAAAGCCAGTAACGCTGGCCTTCTCAACACCTGCAACACCGATGATCGTGCACTCATGATCGGTTCCCGTCGCTTCCAGGGGAAGTGTTCTTGTTTCTGTCTAGTTAGACCCCGCGCCTCAAGCCGCAGTTATGTCTAATCCGTTGACTAAATAATCCAGAAAAGTTCGGTGCCCGCCCAAATGTTCGACGCGGAGTAAGAATTCAATTGCGAGGCGCATCTGCATGTATCAGGACTTTTGGGGGTCATTCTGTCGCACTTTGGGAGGACATAATTCGGAAATTGACTTTTTTCGGCCCGAATGTCCAAAGCCAAGCATACGTTTGAGTCTGTCTTGTCGGCTTCTATGTAGACCAAAGCGTGCAAACGTCGTCGATATTTGGTGTTTTGGCCCCTTTTTCCGCGCTTTTCGACGTGAGTCATCACCGACAACCTCGAGGCGGCAAAGCAAGCCGATCTGATTCTGCTGGCCGTGAAGCCGTTCCAGGTGGCAAAGATGATCCCCGTCGCGAGCACTCGAACCAACTACTCCCGCCGGAACTCATTCGCCCGCTCGAACTCACTGCGCAACTCTGGAGTCCGCAGGTTCTCGCGCAAGTGCGCCAGCCGCTGCTCCAGGATCTGGAGCGCATGGTCAATCGCCTCGGTATTCGTGTAGGCAATGTCGCGCCACATTGAGTAGGGGCTTGCCCCAAGCCGCGTCATCTCCCGCAGGCCGCGCCCGCCCACATCTTTCAGCTCCGGGGCGTCGCCGACCTCCTCTTCCAGCACAGCGCTCAAGGCCGTGGCGACAAACTGCGGCAGATGGCTCACCCACGCAACCAGCTCATCGTGCCGTGCGGGGTCAAGGTCGAGCGTCTTGGCGCCTATCGCTACGACCCACTCCCTCCAGCCTTTCACGAGGACAGCGCCATGCGGAGAACGCTGCCATTCCGGATCGTCGGTGAAAAGCCATACCGCGCCGCGAAACAGGTCCGCCTCGGCCAACTCCGCGCCGCCGCGCTCTTTGCCGGCCATAGGATGACCTGGTAGAAATGCTGCCCGCTCCGGCGTGTTGAACAGCCGGCCTGCCGCCTCCGCAATCTGCCCCTTGGTGCTGCCCACATCTGTCACCATGTGGTCCGATCCGAGCACCCCAGCCAGCTTCTCCATGAAGTCGAGGGTCGCGTAGATCGGCATCGCCAGCAGAGTTACCTGGCTCTCTCGTGCAGCTTCAAGCGGATCGGCCGCAATGTTCGAGAGCGCGCGGGCCTTCAGCGCAAGCTGTGCCTGGTCGGGACTCCGATTCCAGCCCGTAATCGTGCCTTCAAATCCCGCCGCGCGCAGCGCCAGGCCCACCGATGTGCCCAGCAGGCCCGTTCCCAGAATGGCGATACGTTCGATCATGGCGTCCTTTGCACTACAGCGTTCTTCCCACCGCCGTGGCAATCGTCTTCAGCTCGCCCATCAGCTTGGCAAACCCTTCAAAGTCGAGCGTCTGCGCCGCGTCCGACACAGCCTTATCCGGATTCGGATGCACTTCGACGAGAATGCCGTCCGCACCGGCAGCAACAGCGGCCCTGGCCAGTGCTGGAACCATATCGCGCCGTCCCGTTCCATGCGAAGGATCGGCCACGATGGGTAAGTGCGACAGCTTTTTCACCACCGGAATGGCCGCAATGTCCATGGTGTTGCGCGTCGAGGTCTCATAAGTGCGAATGCCGCGCTCGCACAGGATTACCTCGTAGTTGCCGCCCGACATGATGTACTCACTCGACAGCAGCAGTTCCTCGATGGTTGCCGCAATACCGCGCTTGAGCAAAATCGGCTTCCGAATCTGGCCCAGCTCGCGCAGCAGGTTGAAGTTCTGCATGTTTCGGGCGCCTACTTGAAAGCAATCCGTGAAGGGCAGCATCGACTCAATCTGCGAGATTTCCATCACCTCGGTCACGGTGAGCAGTCCGTTCTCCTGCGCCGCCTCGTGCATCAGCTCAAGCCCCGGAATGCCCAACCCCTGAAAGGCATACGGCGAACTGCGCGGCTTGAACGCTCCGCCACGCAGGAAAGCGGCCCCTTCGGCCTTCACTCGCTTGGCCACCGCGAAGATCTGCTCGCGGTTTTCAATAGCGCAGGGACCCGCCATCACCGCAACTCGTTCGCCGCCGATCGTTACACCGTTCGGCCACTCGATCACCGTTCCTTCTGGACGAAATGCTCGCCCGGCCAGCTTGTACGGCGCCGTGATCCGGTGCACGTAGAGCACACCCGAGAGCAGCTCGAACTTCCTCAGGTCCACTCCGGCCGTGGGTCCCACGCCGGCCAGAATCGTTTGGCTCGCGCCGGTAGTTCGATGAACGTTTACCCCGGCCTCAACCATCGCATCGATCACTGCATCGATTTGATCTTCGGTGGCCTTCTCCTGCATCGCTACAATCATTGCTTCTTCCCAGTCTCGGGCGTCTCTGCGACCGTGCCATGGCCCTGCGCCTGATCACCCCTGCGACCAAGACCTGTCGCTGGGGCCCCCAATTGCGCAAGGGCGTTCCTCTCCGATGCCAACTCGTCCCGCTGCAGTGCGCGCATCACGTCGATAATGCGCTCGTAGATGTGCGTCAACTCGATGTCCGGCAGTGGGCCCTTGTTGGCCGCGCGCACGTTGGCGTAGATCACCTTTTCGCGCGCCGGCTCATACACCGGCAGGTTGGTTGCCACCTTGAGGTGGCCAATCTTCTGTGCGGCGCGTGCGCGCTCGCTCAGCAGCTCCACCAGCTGGCGGTCCAGGGCATCGATTTGATCACGCAGTTCTTCGAGCGTCATTCCATCCTCGTGTTGCGCTCCTCAGCTCTGAACCGCTGCCTTCTTCTTCAGGCTCGGCCCCGTGCTTTTCTTCAGGAGCAGGAGTTGGTCCAATCAATGCGGCGGATCGCGTCTGCGACCCACCGCCAGCGGGGATCTTGTTACCGGGCCAGCGCCGCTTCATTCAAGCGCAGGCCCTTGATAAATCGAGCCACTGCGCCAGGTGCTGTCTCCGGCGTGGAGCTTTCAATCAGCTCCACAATTGCGCTGCCGATCGCCGCCGCATCCGCGAACTCGCCCACCTGGGCTACATGTTCCGCGTTTGAGATGCCGAATCCTACGGCTACCGGCAGCTTGCTCCATCGCCGTATGCGTGCTACCAGTTCCGAAGCATCCGTGGTCATGCTCTGCTGCTTGCCGGTAATTCCCGTCCGCGAGATCGCGTAGATAAATCCCTTTGACGCTTCGGCAATCGCCTTTAGCCGTTCATCCGGGCTGGTGGGCGCCGCCAGAAATATCGGCGCCAGGTTCACGCGCTCCATTTCGGAGAGATATTCGCCAGCTTCTTCGACGATTAGATCGATCACCAGCACGCCATCCACTCCCGCCGCGGCTGCCGCGTCCACAAACCGGCTCAGGCCATGGCGCAAGATCGGATTCAGATAGCCGAAGATCACAATCCCCGCTGAAGGCCGTGCCGCGCGAATTTCGCCAGCCAGCCAGATCACATCAACGAGCCGCGTTCCCTTCGCAACCGCCCGCTCCATCGCCCGCTGAATCACCGGACCATCGCCGAGCGGATCGCTGAACGGGACACCCAGCTCAATCACCGCCGCGCCCGCATCGATTGCTTCGAGCGCAATCTGCCGCGTGACTGCCAGGCTCGGATCGCCGGCCGTCAGGTACACCACCAGTCCAGGTTTGTTTGTGAATTCGATCGCCATCGGACTCTGCTCTTACGCTCCCTCGATCTTCAACTCGCGCGCCAGTATGCCCATATCCTTGTCGCCGCGGCCAGAGAGGTTGACTACCAGTATGTCATGTTGCGTCATCGCGGGAGCAATCCGCAGCGCCTCGGCCACGGCGTGCGCGCTCTCGAGCGCCGGCAGAATTCCTTCGGTCCGCGCCAGCTTCACTACTGCATCGAGCGTTGCTGCGTCGTTCTGTGAAACATACTCCGCGCGGCCCGAGTCGTGAAGCGCAGCGTGCTCGGGACCGATGGAGGCATAGTCGAGGCCCGCCGAGACCGAGTGCGTCAGCGCAATTTGCCCGTCCGCGTCCTGCAGCACGTAGGAAAATGTCCCTTGCAGCACGCCGGGCAATCCGCCACGGAATCGCGCCGCATGCTCGCCCAGCTCTGTGCCTCGGCCGCCGGCTTCCACGCCGATCAATCGCACTTGTTTCTCTGGGATGAACTCATAGAACGCGCCAATCGCGTTCGACCCGCCGCCCACGCAAGCAATCACAGCCGTCGGCAGCCGGCCTTCCTTCTCAAGGATCTGCTCCTTCATTTCGATGCTGATGCAGCGATGAAAATCCCGCACCATAGTGGGATACGGATGGGCTCCGAGGGCTGAACCCAGCAGGTAGTAGGTGGTCCTCACGTTCGTAACCCAGTCGCGCATTGCCTCGCTGATCGCGTCCTTCAGCGTCTTCGATCCCGAACTCACGCCGCGCACCTCGGCCCCCAGGAGCCGCATGCGCAGCACGTTCAGTTCCTGCCGCTCCATGTCCACATCGCCCATGTAGATCACACAATCCAAGCCCAGCAGCGCGCATACCGTGGCCGTGGCTACGCCGTGCTGCCCCGCGCCGGTCTCGGCAATTATCCGCTTCTTACCCATGCGCTTCGCCAGCATTCCCTGGCCCAGCGCGTTGTTGATCTTGTGCGCTCCGGTGTGTAGCAGGTCTTCGCGCTTCAGGTAGATCTTCGCCCCACCCAGTTGCTCAGTCAGTCGCCTTGCAAAGTAGAGCGGCGTTGGCCGGCCTGCATAGTCCTTCAGCAGCCCAGCCAGTTCCGCCTGAAACGCTGTGTCATTCTTGGCCAATTCGTACTCGTGCTCAAGTTCGACCAGCGCAGCCATCAGCGTTTCCGGCACGTAGCGCCCGCCGTAGATGCCAAACCGTCCCGGCCGCGACTCCGACGGAGCGGAGGGAAGAATGATCGACGCCATTTTTTGAGCCTCCTGTTTACAGCGGGAAAGAAATCGGGGAACTTTTCAGTGTACAGGCACCTGGTAGAGACGATTCGGTCAGCGAGTGCACGATATATTGAATCCAGCAATTAACCGCTGCTGAAAGCTCTGTCCAAGCATGACTGCGCAATGGGGTTCGCGAATGTTCCAGCGAAGCGGAATTTCGACCGCCATATTGCTTTGCGCCGTGTTGTCGGGAGGCTTGGCGCTCGGCAGACCAGCCAGTGCGCAAATGAATACTCCCAACCCTGGCGGTGAAGACCTGGCGGCGCTTCTCCACCGCATGCATTCCAACGTTGTGGCGAACAACAAACTTGCAAACCAGTACGCTTGTAATGACCAGACGCATACCGTCACACTTGGCAAGAATGGGAAAAAGATCCGGGACTTTACCGCGAAGTTTGAATTCGCAGTGATTGATGGACTGCCGTACGTTCACAAAGTAGATGAGAACGGGGTACCCCTGAGCGCCAAAAGAATGGAAACCGAACAGAAGCATCAAGATGCCCTGAGCCAGATTCGTCGGGGGATGGATTTTGCCTTCGACTTGCGGGATGGTAATCCGCGCGACTCCGTTTATAGCGCGTTGCCGATTTGTTGCCTTGCCACTCTGTTTGAAAATCGCGTTTCAAGGCATGAGCAGATCAATGGACGCGACAATTTGGTCATCGAATCTGTACCAAAGGCCTACGCAAATCCATCCTCTCCAGATGACAGAACCGCTCTCGACTGGAAGGAGACCACCTGGATTGATATGGACGACCTGGTCCCGACCCGCTATGACGTTGAGCTCCTCAATGACAAGAGCTTTCTGTTGAAAGGTTCAACTGAGCGGCGAGAATTCTTCCGATTGGAAGAAGCCGTTGATTCGGCGGGACACCCGGCGCGGACTGTTTGGCTGGAAACATACAAGGAGGCCCACTCCATTCTGAAGTTCTTCTGGCAACTTCAATATCAGACGTTTGAAGATACCTCATACAACTATAAGAAATTTAGTGTCGATATATGGGTACTTCCCAATTCGGTGAGAGGATTCTCGCCCGAAAGCACGAGCCAAGGACCCTAGCGACGAGGTTTGTCCGCACTCGATTTGAAACGGACAGTTCGCCCCTATTCCTCGGATGGTTTCGTCTCCGTCGCCCTCGCCCGCTTGACGAACTCCCGCACCTTGAGCGGATCCTTGCGGCCGGGCTCCGCCTCGACGCCGCTGACTACGTCCACGCCCCACGGCTGAAGGGCGGCAATCGCCTCGCCGACGTTCTGGGGGGTCAGCCCTCCGGCGACAATCAGCTTCCGCGCATTTGCGTTCTTGAATATTGTCTTCGCGGCGCGTTTCCAGTCGTAAGCCAAGCCTGTTCCGCCTGCCGCCGCCGCCGAGCGCGAATCAATCAGCAGCCCGTCCGCATTGGGATCTTTTTCGTAGGCCGCTGCCAGTTCCGCCGCCCGCTCCGCCAGTCCATCGCCAAAGTGCAGCACTCGCAGTACACGCAGCTGTTGTCCCAACCTGCTCTTGAGCCGCGCCGGCAGGTCAGGCGCCGAATCCCAATGAAGTTGAACTCCGGTCAAATGGCACATGCGCACAGCGGAGTAAATCTCCTCCGCCCCTGCATCGACAAATACGCCAATTGTTTCGATTGTCTTCGGTAGCCGCGCTACGATTCCTGCCACTTCGCTCTCAGTCACATGCCGCGGACTCGAGGCAAAAACAAAACCCACTGCATCCGCGCCTGAGTCCACCGCCAGCAGCGCGTCGGCGGCCGAGGTATTACCGCAGATTTTGATCCAGAGGTTCATGGTCGGCTTAGGTCAGGTGGTTGGCGAGGAGGGCGGTGCATCGGCGAGAAACGGATTCAAAATCCGCGCACCTGTTCCAGTGAAGTGAGTAGTGTTGCGCGTGACGATTGTCATGTCATACACCAATGCGATCGCTGCGATCTGCCGATCGACCGCATTTTGATCGTTCGTCCCCATCAAGGTTCCCCATGCCAGTGCGCAAGTCAGGTCAAATGAAATGATCCGCTCGGCATAATGATCTATTATCTTGTTGAGCCAACGCTGAAGCACCAGCGCCCGCGGAGCGTCGCCACGCAACTTCAATCTGTCGATTCCGCTTTGAAGCTCTCCTACTACCTGGACCGGTACATGAAGTTCATTTGTTGTGTCATCGAGAAAAGACACTACCCCTGCGTCGGCCCGTGCTCCCTTTCGCCGCTCAGCCAGCACGTTTGTGTCGACCAGATACAAGATCAGTCTCGATTTCTAACGAAGTCTGAATCCAGGCCGACGTTCGGAATCGCTGCCAATACTTCGTTAAACGAGCGCTTACGCGGCCGCTTCAGCGCTGACTTCAGAATTTCGCGATGCTCGGCCTCAGCGCTGCGACCATGCTTTGCAGCCTGCTCTTTCAAGGATTGAACGATCTCCTCATCCACATTGCGAACAATCAGGTTTGTCGCCATAGCTCTCCTCCCACCAGGCATCCCCCGCAGCTCTAGAATATCACCAGCTGCAATCATTGCAATCATTGAGTTAGTGCCGCCACACCCTCAAGCAGTTCCGCAAGCGCCGTTCCGGGGTCTGTTTGCCGCATCAGGCTCTCGCCGATGAGGAATGCATCGAACCCTGCGCTGCGGAGTCGGGCCATATCTTCGACTGTGGAGATGCCGCTCTCGGCTACCCGCACTACGGAGGCCGGAATACGGTCGACCAGTTCGAGCGAGGTGTTGAGTCGGACTTCAAAGGTCTTCAAGTCGCGGTTGTTCACTCCGATTGCGTCCGCGCCGTCGGCGCCGACCGCATCGAGAAAGAGGTCAAGCTCGTCGGCCGTATGCACCTCGACCAGAACGTCGAGATTGAGCCCTCGCGCGGCAGCCGAAAACTGCTTGAGCTGAGCGCCACTCAATGCCGCGACGATCAGCAGAATCGCGTCTGCTTTGTGCGCACGCGACTCTACGAGCTGATACTCGTCTACCATGAAGTCTTTGCGCAGGCAGGGCAACCGAACCGCCGCTGAAGCACGCTCCAGATTCGCGAAGCTGCCCTGGAAGTAAGGCTCGTCGGTGAGGACGGAGAGCGCCGCCGCTCCGCCTGCCTCATAGCGCACGGCCAGCCAGGCTGCGTCGAAGTCCGCGCGAATCAACCCCTTGCTCGGCGAGGCTTTCTTGACTTCGGCAATCACGGCTGGGCCTTCGGCAGCTCGTTTCCGGATTGCACGGGCCCAGCCGCGCGGCGTGTGCTCGGCCGCCTGGCGTTCCAGTTCAGCCGCCGGGACCCGCAGCTTTGTCACCGCTACCGCAGCGCGCGTTGTGGCCAGAATTGTGTCGAGGTGCGTCGCCATCGTCTCGCACAAGTATAAGTCGGATCGGAGTCCCGTTATGGCCTGGCCCGACTCTGAACCGCCTCCGCGCACCTAGTCCATTGGCCTCTACAGATGCCCGGCCCCAAATGCGTGCCCCAAAACGCAAAACGAGGGAGACGGCCCAGTACCGGCGTTGCCGGAGGCCTTTCTCCCTCGTTCGTGCGAGATGTTCTTCTGGTTTGCTTCTTTGTTGTTGATTCTCTTCGATTCCCCCGGGCTCACCTCCCAGGCTTAATGGTATTACTTCCCTTGCTTGGCCTTTGGGAACCAGGTCAGGCGGATGCTGGTTGTGGTTACGTTCTGCGCGCCGGGCAGATAGATTGGCGCTTTCCACCGTTCCCAGGTAAAGCTGCCGTCGATCTCGAGATCCTTGCGGATGCGCTTGACCACTTTGAAGCTAAGATCGTTTAGCGTGGTTCCGCCCGGAATGAAGTCTTTGGCTGCCTTCTGATTGCGCGCACTCGCCTCAAGCCACTCGTTGGCACTCAGGTGATAGGTAATCCAGCCCTGCCCACCCTTGTCCTCTCGCCCAACCCAGTCGCCGAAGAGCGCACCCTTGTTTGTATATCCCTGGACTTGCAGCTCTTCGTAGTACTCGTAGTGGCCGCCATGGCTCTCTGAGGTCGCGGGGTCAGTATTCACGGCTTCAACCCGCACGTCGAGCTTCGGGATTCCCGGCACATGCGAAAGGTAAAGTCCAGGCCGGTAGCAGGCGTGGCGCGGACTGGCCACCGGAGACACGCTGTCATGCGCCTCCGAGTCAGTGTAGAGCGTGACCCAGTTGCGCAGAAACGGCAGCCGGTAGGAAAAGTCGAATGCGCCAAAGCGCGCCCCTGGGTCCGCAGTGCTGTACTTCACCGCGTGATCGGGCGCCGTCAGGCTGAAGAAGCTGCGTAGAAAGGTGTGCAGCGTGATTGGCTCGTGGCCTTTGCCGCCCCAGATCACGGTGCGCTCAAATCCAAACTCCAGATTCCGTGTCGGCCTGAAGCTGACCTTCTCGACATGCACCCAGGGATTGCCGGGGTTGATTACATCGCCCGGCCGTGCGGGATCGGGGCTTGGAATCAGCGTGTGGCCGCCGAGTGGACCGACCAGAAACTCATAGCGAAACGGCCCGGTCAGACGCGAGAGGAGAGGGATTTCGAGCGGCTCGACGCGATTGATGCGAAAGGCCCAAATGTTCTGGGCGTTATTGGAGTAGGCCATTGCGCCGCCCTGCCCCGGACCCAGCCACTCATCTACTTTGCCGAACGAGAAGACATGATTCAGCAGTGTGGCCGAGGCGTAGGCCTCGAGCAGCCGTCCGTTGGTCGCCGTTCCGACCGGGCCCAGTGGAATGGTCGCTTGGGGAAAGTAGACGGGGAGCCCCGTTGCCGCGTCGATGTAGGTGGTGCCGTCGATTGCCGACAACGTCTGGGCCAATGCCTGCGAATAGCCGGCCGCGGAGGGAGCGCCCTCGAACTCACCGCGCGCATACAGAACAAAGCGCCCGAGCTGGGCGTAGCCGCTCGCGCCCGTGTAGTTGTTTAGGCCCCGCTCGTATGGCCGGTCGAAATCGTCGATCAGGGTTGACCCCAGGTGATAGCTGTCGCGGAGAGGCGTTCCGGATAGCACGCGCGTGATCGAATACGCCGACTCAGGCCGGAACCCGGCACCGGCCCAAGGCCGTTGCCGTGTTGGGGCAGCCGGTGCACTGCTCGTGCCGTCACCACAGCCTGCCTCAGGCTCCGGCTCGGCTTCGCTCTCGAGAGCTTTGTAAATTCCCCTGGCTTCGGCGACCGTCGGCTCAGAGTACTGGTCCGCCTCCTCGAGGATCGGGCCAGCGTCGTCGAGCATATGCCTCAGATTCGCTCGCGTCCACGGACGCATTCCCAGGTATGCCGTCTCGAGGTAGCCCATTGAGTACAGGCGCAGCACTGCGGGGTACACCCAGCTATCAATCGGAATGAAGGGTGAACCGATTTTGGCGACATCGCATGAGGTCGGCCGGCTCGGGTGCTGGCCAGATAAGACAGTCTCCCCTGAGGCCAATGCCCGAGTTACCCCGGAACGAGTCTCCGCGCTCTGGACAGTTCTACCGGCGGTGCCTGTCTGTGCCCGTGAGGAACAGGCGAAGAGAGCCACACTCCCCAGCAGGAGGCTGGCCCGCAGCAGACCATGCCGGAACCCGGCGATTGATCTAATCATTTGCGACTCGCGCCGTCCTCAGGCGCTCAGGCTGGAGGGAGCCTTGGCGGGTGGAGCGCTCGGCGCCTTGATCAACCTCCGTGAAACATCGACCGGCCCTGAGTTCTCGAGCCGTGAGCGAGGCTTGAGCACCCGCCGGAGCAGATGGGTACTCGGGTTGTAGTCGAGCACGATCTCCTTGAGCGCCACAATCAGGCGCCCCATGTCGCGCGTTTCGCATATATCGTGCAGCGAGTCGAGCCAGCCCTGAATGTCCTCCTCCTCGATGGCATCGCCAACGAAGATTCGGATCTTCTCGTGCTCTGTCGGAACCGTATCCTCAAGCAGGGTGCTGAGCTCTTCGTAAAGCTTCTCGCCGGGCCGCATCCCGGTGAACTCGATCTTCACGTCCTCGTCCGGCCTCAGCCCGGAGAGCAGAATCAGGTTCCGCGCCAGATCGACAATCTTTACCGCCTGGCCCATGTCGAGCACGCAGATCTGGCCGCCCTTGCCGATGGCTGCGGCCTGCAACACCAGTTGGCACGCCTCGGGAATCGTCATGAAGAAGCGGCGCATCTCAGGATGCGTCACCGTCACCGGTCCTCCGGCCGCGATCTGCTTTTTGAAGATGGGGATTACGCTGCCGTTCGAGCCGAGTACGTTGCCGAAGCGCACTGCAACGTACTTCGTCCGGCCGTTCTGCAGCGCGCGCAGAATCAGCTCGGCAATCCGCTTGGTCGTCCCCATCACATTGGTTGGCCGCACCGCCTTGTCAGAGGAGATCATCACAAAGTCCGCGACGCCGTTCTCTGCCGCGGCTGCCGCCACGTTATAGGTGCCGAAGACATTGTTCTCGATCGCCTCAAAGACATGGGCTTCCATCAGCGGAACGTGTTTGTACGCCGCCGCATGGTAGATCGCCGCCGGCCTGTATTTGTGCAGCACCTCCTCCACCCGCGCGCGGTTTTGGATGCTGCCTATCTCCGGATAGAAGGGCACATGAGGAAAAGTCAGGTTCATCTCGCGGTCGATCTCAAAGAGCGGCGACTCAGCGATTTCGAATCCCACGATGCCCGCAGGATGGAATAGCGCAATCTGCCGGCAAAGCTCAGAGCCGATCGACCCCGCCGCACCTGTCACCATCACCATCTTCCCTTCGATCGTGGAGCGAATCTTGCCTTCCTCGAGACGCACCGGCGTCCGCCCCAGCAGATCTTCGACAGCAACCTCGCGGATCTGGCCGGTCAGCCCATGGCCTTCGATCATTTCGCCAAGTCCAGGCACTGTCCTGCATTCGACGCCAGCCATGTGGCACAACTCGAGGATCCGTGTCATCTGCGCGCCCGTCGCCGAAGGAATGGCAATCAACACCATCTCAATGCGGTGCCTGGCCACCAGCACCCGAATCGCATCCCCATTCCCCAGCACCGTAACTCCGGCGACGCGCATACCCTTCCGTTCAGCAAGATCGTCCACGAAGCCGACGACCCTGTAGGCCAACCGCGGATTGCTGCGAATCTCGCGCAACATCGCTGTGCCTCCTCCGCCCGCGCCATAGATCAAGGTCCGCTTCTCCTCTTCGCGGCGCCGCCACCGATACGACGTCGCTTCCAGGCCGAATCGAACCGCCAGCCTGAGTCCGCTGGTCAGAAGGAAGCAGATCATCAGGTCGAGCAGATAGAGAGAACGCGGAAATCCAGCCGGCCCAAAGGCGAGAATCAGAACGCAGGCTGCGGCAGAAGCTGCAAGGTTGGCGATGGCGAGCCGCATCAGGTCGATCGCCGAAACATAACGCCATAAACCGCGGTCGAGCTTGGCCCACCGAAAGACCACCACCTTCACCACTACCCAGACCGGCAACGCAAACGCCAGGTGCCGCAGGTACGAACTGGGAAGGCTGAAGTCGAAGCGCACGAGAAAGGCCGCTCCCGCCGAGAGGGCGAACAGTCCGAGCTGCGCCGCCCACACGAGTGTACGGCGTATCAACCATGTTCGATCGATGGGTTCCGTTCGATTCTGCATTGTCCGATTACCTGCCTCACGCATTCAGCGCCTCGCGCAAACTGGGTTGTCTTGTCGTTTCAGAATAGGATTGATTCCTTGATAGGATTCAACATTTGGCCGTTTGTGTGCGACTCTCGGCCCTCATCGGAATCTTGAATTGGGTTTCGCTTGAAACCCCAGCGAATCCTCAGGAGTGTTGATGAGCCGCATCGGCGCCCGGCGGTGGATAGGCCATCAGCGGCTCCTGGCGCGCCGCCATCCGGACCACCAGCGGGTGGAGATTCCAGCTGCTCAGCAGTTTGCCTAGCCCCTCGAGCGCGGTTGGTCGCGACACAATGGCCACTATCGTCAAGAGGATCAGGCCCAAGTCGACCGCAAAGCTGCGGTGATCGATATAAGCCAGCGCCAGCCTGCTCTTCCACGGCCTGATCAACCGGTTGTACTCAAGATCCGGATCACTGGAACCCTTAAGCACCTCACCCTCATCGCTGAAGACGATCGATGCCGGATCGGTGATCCCTGGCCGCACCGAGAGCAGGCGTTTCTCCGCGTTGGTGTAAAGCGCGACATCGCTCATCACCTGAGGCCGCGGCCCTACGAGGCTCATGTCGCCTGTCACCACGTTCCACAACTGGATCAGCTCATCCAGTTTATAGGCGCGGACAAACTTCCCAACGGGCGTAATTCTTCGGTCGGTCGTGGCCGTGGAGGCGCCGCCAATGCGGTCGGCGTTGACGACCATCGACCGGAACTTGACCATGCGGAAAGTGCCCCTGCCACGTGCAGCCCGCGGTGCGATGTAGAAGGGGGATTGCCGGTCCTGGAGCCAAATGGCCAGCATCACCGCCAGGAGCAGCGGAAAGAACACCAGCAGGCCGCACGTTGCGGCCACAAAGTCAAAAGCACGCTTCAATTGCATGCGGGAACCTCCGCCTTGACGCTCAATTTCTCGAGAACTGTCTTCATAATCGCCGCCGCATCCATCTGGTAAACGCCGCGCAGGTATCGCTGGCTACCCACCACGGACGAGAAGGTGTTCCTCAGCCCGACGCGCACAAAGAACTCTGGCACGACGCCTGCTTCCATCAGCGACTCGGCGATGGCACCTCCCAGCCCACCGTCGACCGTATGCTCCTCAATGCTGACAATGCCGCCGGTCTCGGTTGCGGCGCGGACGAGCGTCTCGATGTCGAGCGGCTTGACTGTGCACACGCTCAACACGCGGCAGAAGACTCCCTGCCCGGCCAGCGCATCCGCTGCCTTAATGGCTTCGCCGGCAATTCCACCGGTGGCTACCAGCGTCACGTCAGAACCCTCGCGTACCAGGCGGATGCGGCCCGGTTGAAATCGTTCGCCAACTCGCGCCGTCGCAGGCGCCGCTGTCTTGTCGAGCCGCAGGTATGCGGGCCCGTGCGATTGAATCAGGTGACGTGTCGCCTCCGCAGCCTCCCACAGATCGGTCGGCGCGAAAACTTCCATACCTGGAAGCGAACGCAGAATGGCCAGGTCCTCGGTGGCGTGATGCGACATACCCACCGGCCCATAGCTCATTCCACCCCCCACCGAGACCACTTTCACATTCGCGTTGTGGTAGCAGATGTCATTGCGAATCTGCTCGAGACACCTGAGCGTGGGAAAGTTGCCGATCGAGTACGTGAATACCGCTCGCCCTTCGAGAGCAAGGCCCGCAGCGAGCCCCGACATGTTCTGTTCGGCCACGCCGACATTCACAAGCTGGCGCGGAAACCGCGACGCAAAATCGTTGAGCACGCCAAAGCCCAGGTCTCCGGTCAGAAGAATGATCTCCGGATGGCTGGGCGCAAGCTCGGTCAGCACTTTGACGAACGCGTCTCTCATGGCCGAGCCTCCGGATTCCGCAGCGGCTCAAGCTCCTCAAGCGCAGCGTCGAACTCGGCCCCCCGCGGGGTCCGGTAGTGCCACAGCACAGTGTTCTCCATGAAGCTCACACCCTTGCCTTTAGTCGTATGCGCAATCAGGCAGGAAGGCTTGCCCGCCTCAAACGGCAGAGCACCGCACGCCTCGTGAATCGCAGCGTGATCGTGGCCGTTAACCTCGCGTACCGCCCACCCGAAGGCTCGCCACTTGTCCGCAAAGGGCTCAAGTTCCAGAACCTCGGCCACTGGTGCAATTCCCTGAATGCGGTTGTAATCGACGATCGCGACAAGGTTGGCAAGTTTGTGGTGCGGGGCAAACAGCGCCGCCTCCCACGTCGAACCTTCGTCGCACTCCCCATCGCTCAGGATGCAAAAGACCCGATGGCCGGCCCCGGCGAGCTTTCCGGCCAGCGCCATGCCGGCCGCGATCGAGAGCCCATGCCCCAGAGCCCCGGTTGAAACCTCAACGCCCGGCAACTCATGCGAGACGTGGCCGCTCAGCTGGGACCCATCCTGGTAGTGCGTCCACAACTGCTCAACCGGGAAGAACCCGCGCTCGGCCAGCGCCGCATAGAGCCCCGCCCCCGCATGGCCTTTGCTTAGCACCAGCCGGTCGCGCGTAGGATCGCGTGGCATCGCGGGATTCACTCTCAGGATCCCGTCGTACAGCGCGGCCAGGAGATCGGCGCAGGAGAAGATGGCCCCGATGTGGGAGCTTCCGCCCAGGCTGGTCATGCGCAGCGCGTGGCCGCGAATCCGGCCTGCGAGCGCTCGCGTGCTGTCTTGAGTTGCTGGGCTCATCTCGTGTATCCGTAGAACGCCCGCACGGTATCGCAGACGTACTCCACGTCCTCGTCGGTCAAGGCCATGTTCAGGGGCAACATCAAAATGCGCGTGAACAACCGGTCAGTTGACTCGAGCTTTTGCGTGAAGCCAAGCGCCTTGAGCTGGTGCACAGCCTGACCGCCCCACTGGATCAGCGTGCCGATTCCGTTGTCCTTGAGGACCTGCTTCAAAACGTCGCGGCGCTCGGCTTCGATCTCGTAGTTCTGGAAGATATCGAAGTGGTCCGGATCGCTGTCCGGCGCTGGCGGCAACACCACCTCGCTGACGTCCCACAGGCGGTCGGTATAGAGCCGGGCGATGGCGCGCCGCCGGCTCACTACCTGGCCGTAGTCATTGAACTGCGCCCCGAGAAACGCCGCCTGCAGGTTGTCGAGGCGCGAATTCAGGCCCCAGCTCTCGATCTCGCCCGCCGCGCTTCGCCCATGATCGCGCAACTGGTAGAGCCGGTCGTAGATCTGCTGGTTGCCGGCAATCACCGCGCCACCATCGCCAAAGCAGCCCAGCACCTTGGCAGGATAAAAGCTGATCGCGGCCCCGGCTCCAAACGTTCCCGCAGCACGGCCTTTGAACTGAGAGCCGAGCGCCTGCGCCGCGTCTTCAACGATTGTGAGGCTGTGCTTTGAGGCCAGGCTCTGCAACGCATCCATATCGCAGGTGCGCCCGTTCAAATGCGTCGGCATGATCGCCCGTGTGCGCGGTGTGATCGCCGCCTCGACCGCTGCCGGATCGATGAGGTGATCAGAGCCGCAGTCAACGGGAATCGGAGTAGCTCCGGCAAAGTGCACCGCCGCCGCCGTCGCAATCATCGTATGCGAGCTTAGAATCACTTCATCGCCGGGGCCGATCCCTGCCGCGCGCGCTGCCAGGTGCAGGCCGTCAGTGGCGTTGGCGACGCCCAGCACATGCGGCGTTCCGAGGTAGCGACCCAGACTCTGCTCGAACTCCACCAGATCCCGCTGCAGGATGAAGGCTCCGCGCCGGCCCACCTCGCGAAAGATTTCGACAAACTCGCTCTCCCGCGAGGTGAAGACATCGGGATAATTGAAGAAAGGTACTGCTCGTACTTCTTGATGGATCATGGGTTCCCTTCTGAGTTGGGATGCTTCTGCAACAAGTAGGCGACCTGCCCGACAAACATCGGACAAAGCCAAGCGACTAGAAAGTAAAGCGGCCAGGCGTATTTTGAGAGGATCCGGCCGAGAGGAGGAACAATTGCGCCATCGGCGACGGTGATGAGTCGGCAGGTCTCGCCTACTCCAAACAGGTTCTTCAGTTCTCTCTTGTTCAATGCGACAGAGTTCTTCGCCCAGAACTTCCGCACGCTCCAATCGATCAGTAGAAGATATCCATTCTCCTTGCAAACGCGCATCATTTCGGATGCAACATTCTTACGCACATCGATGGCGGACAGGGTTGCAAAGAGAGTCGATTCGTATACGAGGTCGAAGGATTCGTCCTCGAACGGGAGGCTACATGCGTCTCCATGGATCGCGCTGGCTTGCGGATACAGGTTATTCAGTTGAGAAACCCGGTCAGCCTGAATGTCGATTCCAGTCGCATTGTGGGGACTCACACCCAGGCGGAACAGCTGATACCAGGACGCGCCAGAGCCACAGCCAATGTCCAGAACACGAAGCCGATGAGGTTCGCTGGCGATCTGTCGAAACGCACGTATAAACGAGAACTCGCTTGCCAGGACCTGGAAGAGGACCTCGCGATTGCCCCTGAGGTCGTTGCGATCGGCGCCTGCGACGGCATAGTAGTTGGCATACCAATTCCGTTGTTTCACTTCCAGGGAGGAGTCTCGCATTGCGCTTCCATCCAAAGTGCTTTCTTTATCAGATTGAAGTGTTGTCGATGTGGCCAACCAGCCTCAATCCAGCCCTGAGAAGACCGAGCCGGATCGGTTCGCAGGAGGGCCCACTGCCATTCGCCTTCGGCTACCAATTGCGCCGCGTCGAATTCAAATCGAAAAACAGCAAGTTACGTGTATCGCTTGTATTGCGTGCGCGTTCTAGCTACCCACCTGAATTTGGCCGGACACTACTGAGTCCGCATAAATTGCTTCCAGGCCCTGCCTCAGTGGAATTGTTGCCTGCCAGCCAAGTTGCATCATTCGCGAGACATCCAGCAATTTGCGAGGGGTGCCGTCGGGCTTGGACCGATCAAAATCCAGTCGACCCTTGAAACCGACCACGTCGCGGATTAGCTCGGCCAACTCTCTCACCGTCAGGTCCACGCCGCATCCTATGTTGAGCATGGGCGGATGCAGCTCAGACCTTGCAATCGACTCATACTTCTCGTGCGGCAAATTCATCAGGAAGACGCAGGCGTCCGCCATATCGTCGCTATGCAGGAACTCCCGGCGTACTTCCCCGGTTCCCCAGACAGAGACCTCTAACGCATGTGTCTCTTTGGCTTCGTGTATCTTGCGCAGCAGCGCGGGGAGCACGTGGGAGCTATTGAGATCGTAATTATCGTTGGGGCCATACAGGTTGGTTGGCATTGCCGCCAGATAGTGGGTTCCGTACTGGCGGTTGAACGCCCAGCACATCTCGATTCCCGCGATCTTGGCCACTGCGTAGGAGCGGTTTGTCTGCTCAAGCGGTCCGCTGAGAAAGTATTCCTCTCGGATCGGTTGGGGGCAGTCACGTGGATAAATGCAGCTCGATCCGAGAAAGAGCAGGCGCTTGACGCCAACTTCGTGCGCCGCGCGTATGAGGTTGGTCTGGATAGCTAGGTTGTCCTGAATAAACTCCGCTGGGCGCGTATTGTTGGCCAGGATACCGCCGACCTTTGCCGCCGCCAGGAAAACATATTCCGGGCGCTCTTCCGCGAAAAAGCGAGTCACCGCAGTTTGATCGGCTAAATCCAGATCCGCGTGGGTCCGGGTGGCAATGTTGGCGCACCCCTCCCGTTCCAGCCGTCGCATGAGGGCGGAGCCGGCGAGCCCACGATGTCCTGCCACATAAACGCTGGAGTTACACAGACGAGAACTATTCGTAGAATTCATAGGCCTCGTATCCATGCTGCTTGACCAACTGGTCTCGCTCTGCGGCTATTAGGTCGGCCTCGACCATTTCCTTCACAAGGTCTTCAAAGCTCACCGTGGGCTTCCAGCCCAGCTTCTGGTGCGCATAGCTTGGATCTCCCAGCAGGGAATCCACTTCCGTGGGACGGAAATACCGTGGATCGACCGCAACCACGATCTCGCCGTTTTGATTCACCGCCGTCTCGTCGATGCCGGATCCTTTCCAGGCTAGCTCAATATTCAGGACCCTCGCAGCCAGCGTCACGAATTCCCGCACGCTATGCTGCACGCCGGTAGCGATCACAAAATCCTCAGGCTCATCCTGTTGCAGCATCCGCCACTCCATCTCGACATAGTCCCGCGCATGGCCCCAGTCTCTGAGCGCATTGAGGTTTCCCAGATACAGCCTGTCCTGGAGCCCCAGCTTGACGCGCGCAAGAGCCCTGGTGATCTTACGGGTCACGAAGGTTTCGCCTCGCATCGGCGACTCGTGGTTGAAAAGGATGCCGTTGCAAGCGTAGATGCCATGGGCTTCACGATAATTCACCGTGATCCAGTAAGCGTATAGCTTAGCCACCGCGTAGGGAGACCGGGGATAGAACGGAGTCTTCTCTGTTTGAGGTGTTTGCCGCACCAAGCCGTATAGTTCCGACGTCGAAGCTTGGTAAAATCGAGTCTTTTTTTCTGTCCCGAGGATGCGGATCGCTTCCAGTATTCTGAGCGTGCCAAGGCCATCAATGTTCGCCGTGTATTCCGGCTGCTCGAATGAAACGGCAACGTGGCTTTGCGCACCCAAATTGTAGATTTCATCTGGCTGGACCTTCTGCATAATATGCAGCAGGCTGCAAGCGTCGGAAAGATCTCCATAATGCAATACGAAATTCCGGTTCCCCAAGTGCGGGTCTTGATAGAGATGGTCGATGCGATCTGTGTTGAAGAGGGAACTGCGCCGTTTGATGCCATGCACCTCGTAGCCCTTGCGGAGAAGAAGTTCCGCCAAATACGCTCCATCTTGTCCGGTTATGCCGGTGATCAATGCGATCTTCCCCACGCCGCTCATTGGCTCGGGAACCCGATTGGGAGATTCCCTCTCGCGCAGCTCATCCCATATATTTTCCATCTCTCTCCTTTTCACCATTGCGTTCCGATCCGTTTATCGCGCTTCGACGCCGGACCACGCTCCGCTTGCTGCCTCGATCCAGCCCGGCGGCCTTTGCTCCAGCCCGCCTCGACGGCGCCACTCGATCGCCTGCCACGATGCGGGCACCTTCACCCGCTGGCCCCACTCGCTCATCGTCGGGCTGACTATCACCGAATGTGCAGTCCGCCCCATCCAGGCTCCCCACCAGCTGAACGTGCTGTTGGCCAGTACAAAGTGCCGGCACTGGCTCATCAGCCACAGGTCTTCGTACTGCGCCTCTTCCCCTTCGTTCACCACGCGCACCGCGTCGTCTTCTCCAATCGGCAGCACCGCATCGGACGGGTTGTCGGAAAACAGGTAAAGCCGTGCCCGCGGAACCCGCTCGAGGATCGCGGCGATCGCGGCGCGATAGTATTCCGCTGGAAGGGTCGCTGTTGTGGCCAACGGCTTGTCGACGCCGACCTGGGGGTTTGGTTGCAACCGCCGGAAGTGCACGGCCACCGATTCGGCCGACCGCATTTCGTTGGCCATCTCTCCGTTCGCCGCCGTATGCCTGGTCGAGAAGCTCAGCTCCTGCCGCAACTCCCGGTCGATATCGGAAAAATACCGTTCGTCTTGCCAGTACCCCTCGAGAAAGACCGGGCGCACCACCCTGAGGTTGAGAATTCGCCGGTCAATCGTTTCATTGAGCGCCTCATCCGCCTCGCGGAAGTACCATCGAAAGCGAATGGGAAGCTTCTCGTTTATGGCAATCTCGACTCTGCGTTTGAGCTGTGAGCGCTTTGCGCGCTTGATCTCTTCTCCGACGATGTGGAAGCGGTCGAGCCCGTAGTTGCGCCAGAAGAAGTCTCCCTCGAAGCCGGATTGAGTCTCGATATTGAGCGGTACGTGGTTCACCAGTGCGAGCCGTCGCGCCATGGCATACATGAACAGCTGATTGCCGATGCCGCCGCGCGCCTGGAACGCTACCGATGGCTGGCCTTTCATGCCGTGATTCCCTCTGCCGCATCTGATCTCAGGACTGCCACCTGGCCTGCACAATACTGATGCCGCACCGCGTTCAGATGTGCCTCCATCGCCGGATAGACAACCTCGGCACGAAACTCCTTGTCGAAGAGTTTCTGTGCGTTCTCGCGCATCGGAACGATGGTCTCAGGATTTGCTGCGAGCCGCTCAAGACAGCCGGCAAGCGATCCGGCGTCATGAGAGGCGTAGCTCACGCCACTGCCTGTCTGCTTCAGGAGGTCAAAGAGCACGCCGCGTTCCGGGCTCGACACTACCGGCAGCCCCGCGCTCAGGTACTCGATCGCCTTGTTGTTGACGGAAGCCAGAAAGTCCTTGCGCTCGGGCAGCGGATCGAGTCCCACCGAAGCGCGCCGCATCAGGCTGTAGATTGCCGCGCCATTCACCCAGCCGGGGAAGACCACATTCTTCATGCCGCGTGCGGCCGTGCGGTACTCTTCCAGGCGTTCGCCTTCGCCGCACATTACGAAACGCGCGGGCGTGTTTCTCGTCTCGAGCAGGCGCGCCGATTCAATCACATGGGCCAGGTCGAGCTGCAGGCCGATATTGCCGAAGTAGCAGATGACCAGCTCGTTTGGCTCCCTACGAGATTTGTCTTGACCAGACCGATTCGCGCGAATTCCGTGCCGATCCCAGAACGAGTCCGCCGCGCGCAACTCCTCGTCTGCCGGCTTCTCCGGGTTGTAGGTGAAGGGAAAGGCGCGATCGAGCTCGCCGCGCTTGCGCCGACCCCGTGCGAGGCCCCAGTCGACAAACGCCTCGGTGATTCCAGTGAGCGCCGTCGCTTGACCACAGGCGCGCCGTGCCTGGTAGAACAAGGGCGCCAGTGCCAGCCGCGCCACGGGCCGGAGCAACGAAGGCGCCACATCGGCCAGGATGTCCGGCCACATATCGCGGAGGTCAAGCACCGTCGGGACCGAGTTCCTGCGCCCATATTCCTCGGCCGCCAAACACATCTCCACAGTTGGAAGCGCAGCGACCAGGATGTCCGGCTTTTCCTCCAATTCACTGAGCGCCCGGAACCGCTGGGCCACTTGCGCATGGTCGCGAAACCGCTCGAGCGACACATTACGCTTGTAGCCGCAGCCGCGCAGCAGCCGGATGTGCAGCCCTCCTAGCTCGGTCAGGAAGGTGTCTTCCTCAGACAGATGCTGTTTGCGAAAGTGGTCGAAGGCCGAGGTCCACCACACCACATGGTGCCCTCGCGAGACCAGGTAGCGGGCAAAGGCGCCAGTCCTGTGCAGCCGGTCACGCACGCCTGCGCCCAGTGGAACCGGTTCACCGATGGTCAGCAGCCAAACTCTCATTGTAGGTTTTCTCCGCAACCGGCAGAAATCTGCCGAACAGAAGACTTCCCCAGGGATGCGTTCTGCGCATCAGGCACTGAAACTGAAAGCCGCACCGGAGGCAGACCGTGATCGACGCACGGTTGTCTTCGCGGCTGATGTACCAGAAGCGACGCCGCCCGTCGGCATAACTCGAAACCAAATGCCTCAGCGCGAATGTGGCCAGTCCGCGGCCGCGATGCGCCGGGTCGGTCCATGTCGACGAGATCTGAAGATCGTCCTCGCTCATGAAGGGCCAGCGAAAGTACTTGGGCACCATGCACGAGCGATGCACAACCGCTCCTTTGTGCCGAATCAGCAGCACCCGGTACATTCCGCTGCCGAGGATGCCGGAGTAGTGGAAGATCCACCAGATAACAAATCGAATCGTCAATGTGGGGGGCAAGATCGACAGTGGCCCGGGCTTCCATAGGACAACGTCGTAGACGTCGCGAAGGTTCTCGCAGGTCTCCGGCGGCGCGGTGAGACGGTAGGCCTCGTAAAGCATGCGATTGGGACGCGGAGTCATAGCTGCCAAATGCTTAAAGTGAGCATTCGAGAAGAACGAAGAAAGACCGCTGACTTAGAAGTCGCATCACGCACAATTCACGCGGCGGTCCACCAAAGCCTGGTATTCGGCTTCAACGAGAGTCATAGCTGCCTTCCAGGAGGCTTTTGGCTGCCCATGTTCCCGGTTCAAATCCGCAGCCGAACTCCTGAGCGCAGGGCTCTCGATCCCCTCAATCACATGATTTGCCAAATCGCGCGGGTCTAGAGTATCGACGAGGAATCCGTTCAGGCCCTGCTGTATCCATTCCCGATTTACGGGGATGTTGGTAACTACGGGAAAGGTTCCACATGCCATCGCTTCTTTCAAGGAGATGTTATTGCCATCCGAAAGCGAAGTCGACACAAACACATCCGCCTTACATAGATAGTCTGCTACCTCCGGCGGCGACAACCTGCCGAGAAAGCAAACGCTCTTTTCAATTCCAAGTTCTGTGGTACGACACTCGAGTTCCCGACGCATTGATCCATCCCCGATAATCGCTGCTGTTGCTGTCGGAAACACTTTGAGAATCTCTGGCAAGGCATCAATTAGCAGCCGGACATTGTAGACGGGTTCAAGATGCCTGGTACTAACGATCAGAGGAGGCGCTTCGGGTTTTGAACCTAACTTCGTATCGGGATGGAAGATGGCCGTGTCTGCGCCAGCAGGTATGTTCAGAATAGGCTGAGTTATCCCCAGGGCTCGAATCGAGGCAGTCATGTGGGCAGACTCAGACGTGATCAGATCGGCCTTTCCCAAACTCCCTCGGATGACTCGCTTCATGCGCGGCTCGACCTGAGGGACCACGAGTACGTCGCTGCCCCACGCCGATACAATGAAGGGATGAAAGCCGGCGAGCGCGCCGAGAAGACCGTAGCCCCCCGCGTAAAGCGAGTGCAGCACGTCGGGCCTAAGAGCCCTTATCGCCATCCGCACAGGCAATGCCGCGGCCAGATAAGCGAGCCTCCCAAACATTCCGGGTTCCAGGCCGATCCATCTGACATCTACTCCTGGTATCTCTCCCTTGCTCAGCGACAGCACGGTAACATCGTGACCATTTTGGGAAAAGTAAGTGGTCCATCGCCTGGTGTGAATGCTTTGGGCGTTGGCCAGGAAGCACAGCTTCATTGAACTTTCCCGCTTTCCGGAGTCCAAGCTCCGGGTTGAACTGGGATTTGCGCCGAGATCTGCCCCTCAGCTTGCATCTGGTTTGGGCTAGCACTTCGCACGCCTCTCAGGCGGCCGCCGAGGGCTGCCGCGAGGCGCGCGGGCATCCATGTCGCTGCCATGCCCACCTGCGCACTCAGACTCGCCGGCCTTTCGCGAAGGACAGCGGCGAAGAGCGCCCGTGCGTTGCTCGGCTTTCCAAGCCTCAAATACCGCATGCCTGCCGAGATTTCGAGTTCGATCAGCGCCCTGGCCTTGAAGGTGCTAAGCCGTTCGGGATTGCGCTGGACGGCACGCTCGACAATCAGCCGCTTGGCCTTGAGCGAGGTCTCCACGTTTGCCGTGCTGGTCATGCTTGCTGCGTGCATCCGAACCTTTGCTAACGGCTCCCGAACCACACCCACGCTTGAGCATGCGGCGATCTTGAGCCACATGTTCCAGTCCTCGCCGATGGCGAGCTCCGGCGCTTCATCAAAGACGCCGGTTTGACTGAAAAGAGCGCGCCGCACCATCGGCGTCGGGGAGGGGATGAACGACTTAAGCAGCAGCCTCTCAAGCACATCACCCTCGTGGAGCCTGCATTTTTGGCTCACCCGGCAGATGGTATTTCCGCTCGCCGCATCGAAGACCTCCGCATCCGAATAAACCATGCCTGATTCGGGATGCGCGGCGAGAAACTTCACCTGCTTTTCGAGCTTTTCAGGTTTCCACAGATCATCTGCGTCCACAAAGGCGACATATCCGCCCCGCGCAGCAGCAATGCCGCGATTCCGTGCCGCAGGCTGGCCGCGATTCGGCTGGCGGAGGCAAATCGTTTGCGAGAATCCGGCCGCGATTTTGGGCGTGCGATCCGTCGAGCCATCGTCTACCACAATCACTTCAAAGTCCCGGAAGGTCTGCGCGGCAATGCTTTCGAGCGTTTCTGTGATGGTCCGCTCCGCGTTGAATGCCGCAATGACCACCGAGACAGCCGGGCTCTCTGATTGCGCCGGCGTCATGCTGCCATCCCGTTCAACACGTTTCCGGCCAGGGCCGAAGGCTTCTTGTCCGCGGCCAGGTCGATGAGCCTGACCCCCATGAACATCAGCACCCACACGAGGACCGTCGCCTCCTGAGGCGCATAGCAAAGGATGCTGGTGCCCGTCGTGTTGCTGTAGAGATGCCAGCCGACGATCGCGGTGAGCACAAAGGGCGCCGCACGGCCCGCCGGTCCTGCCTCCCTTAGCGAGACCCGCCAAAGTCCCATGACTATCCAAGCGAAGAGCGCAATCAGTGCCAGTGTCGCCAGGCCGCCCACCATCTGCGCCGTTTCGAGCAGCAGGCTGTGAACCGGGAGATTCACTCCTCCCGTGCCGGTCGGGTCCTCAAAGAGGATGTAGCGGGCAATCCCGTGCCCGAAGCCGAAGTTGTCAAAGCAGTGAGGGATTGCCATCGCAATCAGCCAGAAGCGCTGCTGGACCGAGTTCTCCTTCAAATCGAATGGCCGGAAGAGCAGGATTGGCAGCACCCAGCGCCCGACAGCCAGAAGGGCCACGCCCGCAAACGCCGCCAGGCCCGCGGCAAACTTTCTCGTCCCCTTGAACAGAGGCAACAACACCACTGCCGCCAGCGCCACGTAGCCTCCGCGTGTGAAGGTGCTTACCTGTTCGACGGCGAGAAGAAGCAGCACGAACCCACACAGGGCCTTGCTCCATCCCGAACGGGTCGCGCTCAGCAGCCCCAGACCGAGGGTGATCGCGATCGCCACTGTGCTCGAGTAGTAGTTTGACGGCCCGAAGGCGATCGATCCCAGCCGCATTGGATTCAGCCCTTCGAGCTGTCCGTAGACCTCGCCGCGCGTCGCTGTACGGATCACAATCGAGAGGATCACCGCGCCGATCATGTACCGCCAAAGCACGACGATGTCTTCCGACTTGCGAATCGCCACCAGCGTCACCGTTCCGACGACCGCATACTGCCAGACCCCGGTGAGGCTCAGCCAGAACGCGCTGGCCGGCGTGTGGTTCACAAACTGCGACGCTGTGGCCATCACTCCGAAGACTGCAAAGAGCACCAGGGCCGTCTCGGCCGCGCGGCCTTCCAGTTGTCTTCCTCTGCTGCCAGACCTGTACCGCTGAGCCGCGAGTGCGAGTCCGGCCAGCACGATCAACAGCGTTGTGGCCGAAGCGATCTCCTGCTGGTCGTCGAAGTTGGTGAACGCGACCACGCCAAACAGCTCAGTCGCCCGCGCCGTCACGTTCAGGAGCAGAATCTGCAGCCCGAGCACGTGCAGCCACTGGCCCCGGATCATCAGCCGCACCCACAACGCCATTACTCCGAGCGCCGCCAGAACGATCAGGATGTTGTTCCCGCCGCCTGGGCGCGAGACTACGTAATCGAACACCGGGATCAGAAACGCCGCACAGGCGACCGCTGCGAGCGTGAATGCGCCCAGGTAAGCAGCCGCCCCCATTGGCGTTCGGATTTGGTTGGCCCGGTGTGCTGCGTGCATGTTGTATTTAGACCGCCTCCGCCGGGATCGAACGCAGCACCGAGTGCTTGCGGTCGAGCAGGAAGATCCAAGCGAGATACAACATCGAGAAGGCAAGCTGCGCCGACGCAACCCCGTAACTACCCCGATAGCGTGCTCCGAGAACGATGAGCCCGGCCCCGGCGAGGGCGGTGACAACCTTGGGCGCGATCAGACGGTGAGTGGCGAGAGACGTCATAAAGTTCAGACTCTTGATCTGTCCGGCGGCAAAGCAGCCCGAGGCAAGAATCAGCAGCGAGATCAGGGGCGAATGAGCCCGATAAGCCGGCGCCAGCACCAGCGCCAGCAGGCGGTGCCCTCCGAGATACGACGCCAGCGCCCCGACAGCCGTTGCCCCCAATACCACCCGCGTGAGCAGGTTGTTCAGCCCTTCGGCGTTCATGCGCCGCCGCGAGTCCGCACCACTGCCGGCGCGCTGAAAGACGATTGGCGTGGACACCTGCAGTAGAAACTGCGTCAGCATGGCGATCGGGTAGTACCCAATCTGGTAGAGCGATTGGTAGAGGCCCACCTGGTCGAGGCCCGCAAACGCGCCCAGCGCCCAGCGGTCCGACGAGGCCTGAATCCAGGTAAAGACGCCCCATGCGGAGAACGGCCAGGCGTAGGTCCACATGGAGCGGAGGATCGGGTTGGTCGAATGCGTCTCTTCCCTCCTGCCCAATCCCATCCGACGCAGCGTCCTCTGAAGAAAGAAGACTTGCGACAGGATCAGCAGCGCGTAGCCGGCTGAGTAAGACCAGAGAATCGAATTGGCGTTCTGCGTCAGGTACCGGGCGACCACAACCACGATCCCGAGACGCAGCCACGCGCCTACTCCCTGATGCAGCGCCACGATCATCCGCTGCCGCGCCGCATTCTGGATTCCGTCGATCATCGAGTTCGCCGACGAGAGCCAGGCGAATGCTCCGGCTGCGGCCAGACTTGGCAGCAGATTGAGCCGCGCCGTACCGGCAAAGAAGATGGCAATCAAGGCGGCGATCAGACCGAGTGCCAGCGTCCCGGCCAGAAACATTCTCGCGATGGCCCGCGTATAGGTTGCGAGTTCGCCGCTCTCCTGGGCCGGCGCGAAGTACCGGATGCAGGCCGTTCCGATTGGACCAAAAACAAGCTGCTGGGCCAGCACCGCGCCGGTCATGGCCAGCGCCAGTTGCCCGTACCCGGCCGGAGGCAGCAGCGTGGTCAGGATGCGAATGGCGAAGATGTTGCCCAACGCGCCCACCACCTGGCCTGAGACCACAAAAAAGGCCTCCGGCGCGACGCGCGCCATCCCCTCAATCGATCCCGAGCGGGCTGAGGCCGGGGGTGCAGATGCTGGGGGCATCGAGGTTAAACTCATCCCAGACGCCGCCAGTTCTCCCAGACGAACGGATACGCATAGGTGAGCCGATGCGTCGCAGTCAGTCTCCGCTGAAGTTCCTTTCTCCGGTTCGCAGCATTCTCCATCCACGGATGAAACTGCACCTGGATGTCTCTGCACCTCGCTGCGAGCCCGGTTTCGAGCATTCTCGCCAGCAGCCCGAACTCTCCGCCCTCGATGTTGATCTTAATCAGGTCAATGCCGCGCTCGGCCATCGGCCCCAGAACTTCAAGGGCATCTCGGAGCTCAATCGCCTCAGTCTGCTCCCCAACCCTGCGCGTCACCGACGAAGCGTCTCCTTCGACCGCAATTTCGGTCCATGCAGAACGCTCAGCAAGGCCAAAGGGATACACGGTCACCTTCGACGTCCCGAGGAACCTCTGCCGGATTTCTTCCCGAAACTTGCTCACAGGCTCGAAGATGTGGATCGCCGGGTTGTAGCGATTCCCAATCGCCGCGCTCCAGTCGCCCATGAATCCGCCGACGTCTAACACCACGCTCTCCTCCGTCAGGTCGTAATCGAGCCGCAGCGTCTGGTCGCCGCGGTCTGCGATCCAGGCATCGATAGGACGTGGCTTCTTCAGCACATCTGTTCGCCATGTCCGCATCACGCTCGCCCAGCGGTTGCTCAGCCCGATCGCCCACTGAATGGGAACCGGCCGCACTGAGGCCGCGCCAGCGATTGGATGATTCATGAGGAATTCTCCTTGCGTTGTGGTGAACCAATTCACGCCAACGGTTGCTCAGACACATGTAGTAAGGGCGGTGGCGGTCTGTGTGCTCTGGAAGGTCAGCACCGCGTCCGCAACCGCCTGCAGCATCGCTTCGGTGAGCTCCGGATAGATTGGCAGGGCCAGCACTTCGTTCGCGGCGCGGCTTGCCTCGGGGCAGTCGCCTGGCTTGTAGCCAAGGTTTGCGAAGCACTCCTGCTCATGCAGCGAGCGCGGATAATAGACCTCCGTACCGATCCCTTCGGCCTTCAGGTGAGCCATAAGCTGGTCGCGGTCGTTTACCCGGATGACGTACTGGTTGTAAATGCTAACGCAATCGGGGCTGATCCACGGCGTCTCGACCGCGCTGCCGGCAAAGGCCCGGTTGTAGAACGCGGCGTTGCGCCGCCGAGCCTGGGACCACTGCTCAAGGTGCGGAAGCTTGACCAGCAGAATTGCGGCCTGCAAGGGATCGAGCCGGAAGTTACCGCCGACCAGTTTATGAAAGTACTTGGGTTTAGCGCCGTGGTTGCGCATCATTCTCAGCCGGTCCGCGACAGTATCGTCGCTCGTCACTACCATGCCGCCATCGCCCGCAGCGCCCAGGTTCTTGCTGGGGAAGAAGCTGAAGCATCCAACGGTGCCCATGCTTCCCGCCCGGCGACTCTTATACTGCGCTCCAATCGACTGCGCGGCGTCTTCAATTACAAACAGCCCATGCCGCTCGGCGATCGCGAGCACCGGGTCCATGTCGCAGATCTGTCCATACAAATGCACGGGCATAATGGCCCGGGTGCGCGGCGAAAGCGAGGCTTCGATCAAGTTGGGATCGATGTTACAGGTACGTGGATCGATGTCGACGAAGACCGGCGTCGCTCCGGTGCGAACGATGGAGCCGGCGGTCGCGAAGAACGTGAACGGCGTGGTGATCACTTCGTCGCCCGGGCCGATTCCGAGCGCCATCAGAGACAACAGCAGGGCATCGGTTCCGCTTGAGACTCCCACCCCATGGGTTGCGCCGGTGAGCTCGGCGACTCTCTGCTCCAGCTCCGCAATCTTCGGGCCGCCAATGCAGATTTGCGAATCGAGAACTTCGGTGGCGGCGGCGAGCACCTCTTCGCGGATCGTTGCGTACTGTGCTTTCAGATCGAGCAGCGGAACTCTCATTGCAGAACCTCTTCCTTCTCTGCGAGTGTTTTGAACTCGTCGTAGCGGCGGGTGCTGGTGCGACTGCCGGCTGCGAGGGTCGCCTCTTCGTCGAGATCGACGCAATGCAATCGGCCATCCGCAGTCTCCTCATAGCGCAACCCACTTTCCGGGCACACCAGCCGACCCTCGGCGTCGCGCCTGGTGAGGCGCTGGCCATGGCGGCTCATCCAGCCCACCTTCCGCGCCGGGTTGCCGACCATCAGCGCATAGTCGGGCACGTTGTGCACTACCACGGCGCCGGCCCCGATAAAGCAATAGCGCCCCAGCTCGATGCCGCAGACAACGGTCGCGTTGGCACCCACGGTTGCGCCTCGGCGGATCAGTGTCCGCTCATAGAGCGCGTGGCGGTTGACCTCGGCGCGCGGATTGGTCACGTTCGTCAGAACTGCGGAGGGGCCCAGGAAGACATCGTCCTCGATCACTGTGCCGGTATAGATTGAAACGTTGTTCTGCACCTTCACGTTCGAGCCCATCACCACGTCCTCGGCGATCTGGCAGTTCTGGCCGAGAATGCACTTTTCCCCGATCCGGGCACCCTTCATCACGTGCGAGAAGTGCCAGATATTTGTTCCAGCGCCGATTGCCGATGGCTCATCGATGACGGCGGTGGGATGAGCGAACCAGGGTTTTTCCGGTGCTTCAGAATCGGCTGCGAGGGAAATGGCACGCCGCTGCTCCATTGACATCTGGCAGGCCTTGAGCACCTTGAGCACGCGTAGGCCTTCGCTGCCATCGGTGAGCGGAGCACGCCGCTCGCGGCAGCACGAGAGAAACTCCTGGCACTCGTTCTTCAACGGCTCAGAGCCGTCGAGCTCGACCCGCTCGCCGTCGGCCTTGACGGCGTTTGGAACTCGCTCGCGCCACTCCACCCGATGCGGATAGAGCACCAACTTGTCCTGGGCAGTATCGTCAAAGACCGCCATTTTTTCGGAGCCGACCACGACCAGCCGCTGCTCCTTGAAGGGATGAAGCCAACTGACAAAGATGTGCGCGCGGACGCCGTTGGAAAATGTGAACTGGCTCAGCGTCACGTCGGCCACATCGCGGTTCAGGTACGAGCCGCCCTCGCAGATCACCGAGATGGGCGTCTCGCCCAGCAGGCTCAGCAGCACGCTGATGTCGTGCGGAGCAAAGCTCCACAGGATATTCTCTTCGGCGCGGATCTTGCCCATGTTCAGCCGGTTGGAGTAGATGTACTCGAGCCTTCCCAGTTCGCCCGCGCCGATCAGTGCCTTGAGCTTGCGGACGGCAGGATGGTATTGCAGAATGTGGCCGACCATGAGGACCCGGCCAAGCCGTCGGGCGAGCTCTACAAGCGCATTTCCCTCTTCGGCATCAAGGGCGAGTGGTTTCTCGACAAAAACGTCCTTCCCCGCCTCGATCGCCGCGCGCGCCATTGCCGCATGCAAAGAAGCAGGCGTTGCAAGGACCACCGCGCCGATCTCCACATCAGCCAGCACACGGCTGAACTCCCGCTCAAACCGGACCTCGGGGTAGCGCGCACTGAGATTGGCCTCGACCAGCGGGTCGCCGTCGCAGACCGTTGCCAGCACTCCGAGTTCGTAGAAGTTTCTTACCAGGTTCTTGCCCCAGTAGCCGCTTCCGATCACTGCAACTCTGCTTTGCACCGAAGCTCCTTTCTTTCAGGCCACGACAACCTGCTCAGGCGAAGATCGCTCGCCGAATCCAGGTGGACTCGTTCAGGCCATTAGGATTTTTTCGCGGTTCGATTTGACGTTCCGCGTCGCGTTGCGGGTATCGATCACCGAGGCCGAGAGGCGCACAATGCGCTCGTAGTCGAAGGCATCGTGGTCGGTCAGGATCAGCGTGGCGTCGGCGTCGGTGAGCGCCTCATCGCTCAACTGAGCGAGTTCCACACCCTTGAGCCGCCCATAGCGATGCGAGACGTAGCCGGTCACATGCGGATCGAAATACGTGAGCCGCATGCCGCGTTCGGAGAGCAGCTTCAGAATCCGGATGGCCGGTGACTCGCGGCAGTCATCCACGTTTTTCTTGTAGGCCAGGCCCAGCACCAGCAGCCGTGCCGAAATCGATGCGATTCCGCGCGCGTTCAACAGCTCAACCACGCGTGAGACAACCTCGAATGGCATGTTGGTGTTCACCTCGCCTGCCAATTCGATAAAGCGGGTGGAAAAGTCGAACTCGCGCGCCTTCCACGAGAGGTAATAGGGGTCGATCGGGATGCAGTGGCCGCCGAGGCCAGGCCCCGGATAGAAGGCCTGGAAGCCGAAGGGTTTGGTCTTGGCCGCATCGACGATCTCCCAGATGTTGAGGCCCATCCTCTGGCACAGCAGCTTCAGCTCGTTGATCAACGCGATGTTGACCGAGCGGTAGATGTTTTCGAGAATCTTTACCATCTCCGCTGCCTCGCAGGACGAGACCGGCACAATCCGCTCAAACACCGCACCGTAAAAGGCCTCAAGCGCCAGACGCGACTGCGGATCGTTGGCGCCGATCACCTTGGGAATCGTGCGCGCCGTGAACTGCGGGTTAGCCGGGTCCTCGCGTTCCGGGGAGTAGCCGACGAAGAGTTCTTCGCCAATCTTCAACCCTGACCGCTCAATGATCGGCAGCACCACCTCGGTTGTGGTCCCCGGATAGGTCGTGCTTTCGAGAATCACGAGATGTCCCGGGCGCAGGTGCGGGGTAAGGGCTTCGGCAGTGCGGCGCACCGCGGTCAGGTCGGGCTGCTTGGCCCGGTCGAGCGGTGTGGGGACGCAGATGCTCAGCGTATCGGCTTCGGCCACAGCCGAAAAGTTCGCAGTTGCACGCAGCCGGTCGTCCTGGCGCATCTCCGCGATCATGGAAGCCGGAATATGGCCGATGTAGCTCTCGCCGCGCATCAGCTTCTCAGTCTTCGTCCGATCGATGTCGAAACCGAGCACCTTGAAGCCCTGGCTGGTGAACAACCGTGCCAGCGGAAGGCCCACATAGCCGAGGCCAACGATGCCTGCCGTAAGCGTGCGGTTTTCGATCTTCTCTTGAAATGCGTCCAGATGCGAACAGGAAACTTCAGCGATCATGCTTGTGCTCCTTTGGCGGAAACAGTAGCCGTATTCATGGACCCCTGCGTCGCGCTGGCGAACCTGGCTGTCACCTGGCAGACAAACAGGTAGGAGCAGGCGGCCACGAGGCCCAGAACCGTAAACATGAAGACAATCGACGCTCGGTGTGGAGAGGACTTGCGGTCGGGCGGAGATGCCTTTTCCACCACCTGAATCACTGTTGAGGTCTTCGCCTCGTCGAGCCTGGCCGCGTCGTACTGCTTCAGGAGCAGGTCAAACATGACCTGCCTGTACTGCAGCTCGTGCTCGGCGGTGAGGTAGTCCATCCCAGCGTCGGCCACCTGTTGCAATCCGAGGTCGGCAGACCCCGCCTCGCCGCCAGCCTTCTCGAGGCGAGCTTCCTCGGCGGTAAGCGACTGGAGCTGCTTTTCGGCGAGTTGCACTTGCGGGTTGCGCTCGGTCGAGTAGGAGCGCAGCGCGTCGAGCTCCACCTGCTTGGCGGCCCGAGTCGCACGCAGAGCGGACAGGTTTCCAATCACCGCGCGGGCCTGGGCATCGAGCTGGACCAGCCCCTTCTTCCGCTGGATCTGCTGGAAGGCATACTGCGCGGCGACGAGGTCGTCTTTCGCGTGTTTTAGCTGGTCTTCATAGAAGAGCCGCCGCTGAGAGGCCTCGGTCACAGCCAGCGACTTCGACAGGGCCTGCAGCTGATCGGTGTACATGTTGGCCATCGCCGCGGCTCGCTGCGGCTCGCGGTCGGTTACCGAGATGGCGATAAAGCCGCTCTTTTCTGAAGTGATCTGCGTGTTGGCCGCGAGCTTTGCCCGGACCACGCTCGGATAGTTCGCCTTGTAGACGGCCGCGAGGCCAAACTTCTGGAGGAGTGCGTCAGCCACGGGCTGCGACTGCAGCAGGCCGATGTAAAGGTCGTTGGGGTTGTGCAGCCCGAGTCCCGCGCCCGCGGCGGCAGCCAGCGCGCCGGCGCCGGAGCTGGCCAGCTGGCTCATCACCAATGCAGCCGATGACGGCGCCTGCTGCGGCGTCAGGATGCGCGTTGTCGCCGTGAAGAGCACCGGAAGCGTCAGGCTGTAAACCACCCCGGCCGCCATTGCCACGGCTGTCACAGCCGCAATGAATCGCTTGTGCCGGCCAAGGTCGCGCACGAAGTCCATGGCGGCCGAGCGTGGCGCCGGTGTGGGCTCGGCGTCGGAGGTGCGCGGCTCGGGTGCGTAATGCGCGGGTTCTTCGAGGAGGTATTCAGTCGGCATAACGGAGTAATCGATCGAACGAGAGTTTGAATCGGGCTAAGGCGGGTGGATTGTGGGGCTCGCGTCCAACTATGGAATCAGCCCCTGAATCGCGCCCTGGAATGCTGCTTGTGAGAGACTCTGCGTTAAGCCAGGGAGCATTTGCAGGAAGGGGTTCCGGCCCTTGAACCGCGGTGGAACGATGATCGCGTCGCCAGGCAGGGGGCTGATCTTGTCGAAGTTTCCCTGCCATCCGCGATGGCTTTGCCGGCTCACCACCTCGCCATCAGCGCGGACCAGGAACATACGCTTCGCGTCCGCATCCCGAGTTGCCCCGCCGGCATCGTTCAGGTAAGCCGAGAGCGGCCTCCGAGGCTCGTAGCGGAAGGCATTCTCGTTGTAGACCGAGCCGACTACCTGCACAGTGCCCAGCCGCGGCGGAATGTAGAACGTATCTCCATCCTCGAGCATGAGGTCTGGAATGTCGGCCACCGTGCTGGCATCGCGAGCGATCTTCAGCACCACACGGCCGGTGGGCTTCGATTCGGATAGCGAGGCAATCATGGCCTGCTGGGCGGCCTGCTGCTGGCCGAGCGTGCCGCCATCGGAGGAAACGGCTACGGCCGATGCTGTCTGCCCGTTCAGATCCTTCTGGATCCGGCGGATGGAAAGCCTAAGCTGCTCTTCCTCGGCCACACGGGCCGATTCGCGGTCGAGCTGCGAGGCAAACAGATAGGAGTGCGGGGTGAGCCCGCCGGCCTGTGCCACAACCTCGCGCAGCGTCTCGCCTGGCTTCACGCGGTAGAGCCCAGGAGCATTCACTTCGCCGCCGACACGGACAAAGCTAGCGTGCTTGTCGAGGGGCAGCTCGAGGTCCTTGCGGGCAAAGATCGTGATCACGTCTCCGGCCTCGAGCGCCTTGTTGTCGTCGCCGACAGGGCTGTCGATTGCCTGCCCGAGGTTGAAGGCGATCAGTCGCGTGCTCAGGTCGCGCTGGTCGAGCCGCTCGATTACCGCATACTCCCAGTTGATCTCGGCGCTTGCTTCGCCGACGCCGATCATCGGGTCCATATTCTGGGTCAGGTTCGGGTCCTTTTTTTCGATCGGTTTCTGAAATGCCCGTTCCGCGCTTCCCGGCGTCAGGTGGTTCTGCCGGTTCCAGTAGTCACGGGTCATCAGGCTCTCGCGCGAGGGGATAAGGTCGGCAACGCGCATCCCCTCATGCCAGGCAAACCGTCCCGGCATCGTCACATTGCCGCGCAGGGTGACCGCATTCTCAAACTGCGGCGAGATGGGAAAGATGCGCAGCACGTCTCCATCGCCAAGCACGCGGCCCAGCCCCGCGGCATCAAGAGAAAACTCGTCGACGCGGCGCCTCCGATGGTTCTCGATCCGCTCCAGCAGCACCCGGTCGGTTCCCGCCAGACTGGCCAGTCCGCCGGCATCGGCAAGAGCCGAGGCCACCGTGGTCTCGCCCTTCAACTCGTAGATACCCGCGTCGTTCACGCTGCCCAGGATCGCCACCTCGGGCCCGACCGGCGGAATGAAGATCACATCCCCGGGAAGCAATTGTGCGTCGCGCGACTTGTCGCCCTTGCGCAGAAACTCATAAAGGTCAAACTCCGTTATCCGCTGCCCGCCACGACGCAACTCAATCCGGCGCATACTTCCCGTTGCCGACGGACCTCCGCAGGCAAAAATCGCATTGACCAATGTGCTGAGCGAGCTCACCGTGTAGGCGCCGGGCTGGCGCGCGCTCCCCAGGACAAATACCTGGATCGAGCGCAACTGGCCCAGCGTCACATTCAGCTCGAAGTCCTTGAAGAGGTTCCCGACCGCAACCTTCAAAAAGCCTTCCAACTCGCGATACCTGAGCCCCGCCACGTTGAGTGTGCCCACTCTGGGCACCGCGATCTGCCCGTTGCGGTCAACCGTCGCGCGTGTGTTGATCTCCACCTTGCCCCAGACGCGTATCTCGAGCTGGTCGCCCGGCCCCACAACATAGTCTTCGGGCACCGGAACCCGGTCGAGCGGCGCGAAGGTCGTGGGCGTTTCCTCGAAGAGTTGCCTTCCATAAACAGCGAGTGGCCTGCCCGCGGCATCGTCGGCAAAGAGCTCAAACTCTGAGGGAGGCAGGATCGGCTTCGCCCGCCGTGCTGTCGGCTGGTTCGGCCGTGCCGAACCCGGTTCAGCCTCCTCTCCTTTGCCAGCTCCGGTCTGCTCTGCGTTGCCGGACTGATCTTGCGTGCCGAATTCCTTCTCCGTCGGGACAGCCGTGGGGCATCCGGGCGTTGCGGGGTATTTTGCGCAAAACGACGCAAGATCCGGAAATGGCATGTCGGCGGATGGGGATTGCTGGTCGGCAGGAGCCTGCTGGCCGACGGGAGGATTTTGCTGGCCGAGAATGAGGGCGCATGGCAGCAGGAAAAGTAGCGCAAGCTTTTTTGTCATTGCTCTATCAGGTTTCCGGTCCAAAGGGTTGCTGGATCGACTTGGATTCTGGCAGCTGTGCGGGAGCGGCCGTCAGAGCCGGCTCATGCGGAATAAACCTCTCAGCTTTGTGCGCTTCCGGATCTCTCCATGGAGGGCCAGGGGTACGGCGCGGTCTTGGGAGTCAGAAGCTCGAGCCAGAAGCGCGCATGCGCGCGGCCTGCCTCCTGGCTGTTGGAATAGGCAGGATTGTTGCCTTCGATCAGCTTCGAGATTCCCGGATGCATCAATGCAGTAGTCATTAGCGCCGCGGTAAGCATGGTTGGGTCCAGATCGCGGATGCGGCCGCTTTTCATGTTCATCCTGAAGTAGTGGTTGATTGCCGAAAGTTCCGGCGCCAGATTCTCCTGGCAGAAGGCCTCGGCCTTCCACTCAAGCTCAACAAACGCCACGGCAATCAGCCGGAGCAGCTCAGGCCGGTAGCTGACAAGGTCGGCCATCATCTCAAGGATCTTGGGCAGCACTACCTCAGGTGCCTGGCCCTGCGCGATCCCCTCCACCAGGTCCCGGCGCATCTTTAGAGCCGAGGAGTGCCATCGCAACGCCGACCAGAACAGATCTTCCTTGCGATCGAAGTGCCGGAACAATGTGTTCTCGCTCACCCCGGCCATCCGCGCGATATCCCGCGTGCTGGTGCCGTGATAGCCCTGGCGGGCAAACAACTGCGCTGCCGACAGGACAATCTTCTCGGAGGTGGCGGAATTCTTAATGGACGGTTGCATCACAGCACTCCCTGCGTTCGGTGGAGAGCCTCGCGGCCGGGCTGCGTCTTGTTGAGCCGGATTGGTCTGGACTCCCAAGAGGACCCTGCGGGCGAAGCCAGGGGTGAACCGGGAGCGAGCCTGAAGGAGGGATGAAGAAGCGTTTCCGGAAAAAGTGGCGGGATGGAGACCAGGTGAAGGAAGTAAGTACCGGCTGCCGTCCCGTCTTCGAGTCGCTCGGCGGTCTCGCGTATTTGCGCTCGTGGTCCGAGCTCGTGTTCCGGGCTCGCGTTTCGCGCTTTCTAAGGTTTTTCAGATGGACGAGGCTTCGCCATGCCGAGTGAGCAGGACTGCTCACAATCGGTCAACCTGGTGTTGATTCTTTGGGAGTTCGAGAAAATCGGCTGAATTCCACCGATTCTCGCCCGTCCCGCAGCGGCATCAACCTCGCCTGAATGGGGACGCTCACATCAGCGCTCCCTCCGGAATCCTCGCCGAAAGAGCAGAAGAGAAAACCGGATCGTGAATCCAACAGTAAGCCCGTGCCGAAGAAATTGGGAGCGACAAGATGCGTCAAATGCGGTCAATGCACGTCGAATGGGTGCAAACGCTCACTCACCCCCTCGCTACCCCTCCGCCCCTTCCAACACCCGCTCCATCGCCGCAGTCTGCTCCTCAAGCGACTCCACCAGGCGGAACTGCGTCCGCGCCCGGTCAAGGTTTTGCCCCACCCGATGCACCTTAAAGTACATGTCACCTTCGAGATAGTCCGTAAGAAAGCGAATCCCCTGCTCTAGGGTGATGACCCTGCCCGCCTCAACCAGATTCCCCTTCTCGGCATCCGTCAAAAACCCTCCCGCCACGCTGAGGTATCCTCGCGCCAGAGCTTCAAACATCTCCATCTCCATCCGCACCAGGGACAGATTGCGCTCGTCTTCTGCCGCACGGCAACTCATCGTCCGCACCATGTCCCCAAAGTCGAAGGGCGCGAGACCCGGCATCACAATTTCAAGGTCAATAACGCAAACCCCTTTGCCTGTCTGCTCATCGAGCAGCACGTTGTTGATCTTCGTATCGTTGTGCGTCACGCGCTCCGGCAGCGCAGCGTCTACCAGCAGGCGCGTCACGCTCTCGCGCTGGAGCGCAAATTCGATCTCATGCTCGGCTCCATCGGCCCGACCCAGCGAATCCATTTCAACAGCCTGCTTCAGGGCCACTAGCCGCTTCGTTGTGTTGTGAAAGCCCGGGATTGTCTCGTGCAACCGCGGCGCAGGCAGGTCAGCCAGCATGCGTTGAAACTCACCAAAAGCTCGTGCCGCTTCGTAGGCCTGTGCCGCACTTTCAACAGCGTCGTAACTGCGCGCTCTCTCGATAAACCGGTACATCCGCCAGAAATTGCTGTCCTCGTCCATTTGCCAAACCCGGCCATCGCGCGCCCTCACCAGCGTGAGCACGCGCCTGCTCCTTTCGGGATTGCCCAGCCCCTTCCCGGCAAGGTGAGTAGTCACTCGCTCAATGTTCTCCATCAACGCCGCAGGATCATGGAAGACGTGGGTATTTATTTTCTGCAGCAGGAACCGCTCCCGCCTCCCGCCCTGCTCAAACACCGCGCAGTACGAGTCGTTGATGTGGCCGCTCCCATAGGGCGCAACGCTCTCCAGTGTGCCCTCGACAGCAAACTCCTTCGCTGCGCGACCTGCTTTGTGGCTCGCCGTCATGCCCAGAGCCTCGCCGGATAAGCCCCGCTCGCAACCAGCCGCCGGATCTCCTCAAGTACCTTGGCCCGATCTTCGCGATAGGTCACACCGAACCAGTGGGCGCTGGTGTCCAGTACTCTCACCCGTGTCTGACCCCTTCGGATCAGTTCATTCACCGTGTTCGGCAGGTAGCACTCCGCCTTTACGTCCCCGCCCTGCCTCTCGAGGAAGCGCTCGAACTGCTCGCGCAGCTGGTCAAACACTTCAGGTGTGAATGCCCACATATTCATAGAGACCGTCTCGTTGCCCGTGAATACGGTGACGCTGCCCGCTGGGTCCGTGCTCCGCGCCCCTTCCCCGCATCGCTCTACCGTGGTCAGCTCAACGATGCTTTCGAGCAGCCCGTCGAGGTCGACGCTACACAACCCGCGCGCGACTGCGCCTGAGTCCGACAGAGTCTCTCGCAGGCGAAACCCAACCATCGCATACTCGCCGGAACCTGCAGCCAGATGCCGCGCCAGGGCCCGGTAGCTCTCCGCTCCATAAAAATCGTCCGCATTGATCACTGCAAACGGAGTCGACACCGCTGCCTGTGCCGCCAGCACCGCGTGCGTCGTGCCCCACGGCTTCGTACGCCAAGCCGGAACGATGAAGCCCCGGGGCAGATCGGCCAAATCCTGAAACGCATACTCAACCGCAATCCTCCCCTGAAATCTCTCCGCAGCCATCTCCCTGAACGGCCTCTCAAACTCCCTGCGAATCACGAAGACGGCTTTGCCGAAGCCCGCATGCACCGCATCGAAGACTGAGTACTCCAGGATCGTCTCGCCGCTCGGACCCACCGGGTCCATCTGCTTCAGGCCACCATAACGGCTGCCCATTCCCGCGGCCAGGACAATTAACGTCTTTGCGCTCATCGATCCCATTCAATCACGTTCGGGGCGCCTTCCAGCCGGGCCAGTGCCGATCGCGGTGAGACGGGCTGGAATTGCTGAAGTGCGGGAGGCACCCGCCACCGGTATTCCTGCCCGTAAGCAGTCCCCAATGACCAATCAGTTAGTTACCAAATGTTAGTTGTGTTTTATGAGTAAGTGAGGTATTCTCATTTTCGTGAAGAGCTTATTCAGTTCGTATCTGTCCGAATCACTCGGCGATTTGCTGGGCATGGAGGGGTGCGGCTGATTTAGGGAGAGTTCCTGGAATCGCAAAAGCCTCTCGAAAATCGAGGGGCTTTTCATTTTTGCGGGCTTCTGGCGGAATTGGCAGACGCGGCAGCCTCAAGAGCTGTGACATTTTCAGGGTTCAAGTCCCTGGGAGCCCACCACGTTGTCGACGGGTTTGCACTTAGGAACCTGCTCGTTTGACGTTTATCTAGATTGCAGGAAGTTAGTAAGTCGTGGGGATGTGGTGGAACTGGGATACACACTGGTCTTAGAAACCAGCGCCTCCGAGCATGAGAGTTCAAATCTCTCCATCCCCACCAAAGGATTTATGGAGACGTGGCCGAGTGGTCTAAGGCGCCGCACTGCTAAGGCGGAGTGGCCCCGAAAGGCACCATCCGTTCGAATCGGATCGTCTCCGCCAAATTGGTTGTAAAGGTAGGATGAGCGGAATGGTATCGCACCTCGTTGGAAGCGAGACTCACGTCGCGAGGCGTGTGCAGGTTCAACCCCTGCTCCTACCGCCAAGGTAGCGTTGGGCATTGGGAAAGCCCATCCCGTTCGAAGCGGGACATACCTTCGGGTCCTGCGCGTTCGACTCGCGCCGCTACCGCCGCTTAAAGCGGGTGCTTCGAGTATCAGCTGTTGGCAGTTTCAGGTCAGGGAGGAGTGAATCAGGCGATGCCAAGTATCATGCAGATCGTAAATAACAACACAGCCAGGTTTTCGTTTTATCGCTTCGGCAATATTTTCTATACCGTCGAAGTGAGCGGTCAGAAATACCAGTTTCCGGTATCTCTCGAGGACGTCGGTGGAGCGACGTTGACGGCTGAATTCAAGGCGATCACTCTGATGCGTTACATCCGCATGGCGCTTGTGGACGGAACGTTTGTGACGGCCTCGTGACTCGATTTCCAAGAGTGTGACGATGCTGTGTCCAACTGGGGCGGCATGAGAAGTGGAGAGGTTCGGCACATGGCAAGCCGATCCCGTTTGAAGCGGGAAGTGCCTTTGGGACTTGCGCGTTCTACTCGCGCCCTCTCCGCCAGAATGTGGGTGTGCTGGGGCAACTGGTTGCCCCACCGGGCCGTAAACCCGGAGCTCCGTTGGAGTATTGAGGGTTCGAATCCTTCCACACCCACCAGGGAAAATACGCGTTGCAGGATCGAAATGCCACGAATCGCGCGAGATCCCGCGCCCATCTGCGCAGCCGTAGCGTAATGGGCGAAAGCTCTCGATTGTCGATCGAGCAGATTCCGGTTCGAATCCGGTCGGCTGCGCCAACAGTCCGTCACGCCGTAGGCTAACGGTGAGGCCAGCGCCCTTTCAAGGCGCAGATGCCAGTTCAACTCTGGTCGGCGTGACCAACGTCTTGAGGGGCACTCCCGAAAACTTTCCCCTTGACAGCTTAGGAGAGACGGCCTACTCTCCTAATTATCTTAGGGGGAACACTTGAACGACCAGGCACAGCTCCTTCCCGGCACTCTCGATCTGCTTATCCTGCGGGCGGTCTCGCTCGGTCCACTGCATGGATACGGGGTCCTGCTGCGGATTGGGCAAATATCGGACAATGCGCTGCTCATCGAACAGGGAGCGCTCTATCCAGGCCTGTTCCGCCTCGTCCGCCAGGGGCTGTTGAAAGCTAACTGGGGTACTTCGGAGAATAATCGCCGCGCCAAGTTCTACGAGCTCACCGCCGCGGGACGCAAGCGGCTGCGGCAGGAGACAGAGAGCTGGAACCGGCTTGCGGGCGCCATCGCCGCCGCACTCTCGCAGCAACCGGAGGAAGTATGAACACAGCTGTTATCACGCAACCCACAATGGAAATCTCCCAGAGTCCCAGGGGACGGCTTACAGGTGTCGTTTACCTGCTGTTCTTCCTCACGGCCATCCTCGCCCAACTCCTTACGAGCCGAAATCTCGCTTCTGCCGGGACGGCGGTGAACCTCATTTCCATCGGCTTCTATCTCGCCTTGGGGCTACTCTTCTACAGCATGTTCAAGCCGGTGAACGGGAGCATTTCTCTGCTCGCGGCGCTGTTCAATCTCGGCGGTTGCATTGTGATGACTGTGGCCATTTTCTATCCCACCCTTCTGCCCATCAGCCCTCTGTGGTTTTTCGGGCCATATTGCCTTTTGATTGGCTACCTCGTCCTCCGATCAACATTCCTGCCGCGCATTCTCGGCGTGTCCATGGTGTTAGCCGGCATTGGGTGGCTGGCGTTTCTCATCCCCGTGGTCGCGCTGCATCTCACCATCTACATTGAGGGCCTCGGCATCTTCGCTGAAGCTGCACTGATGCTCTGGCTCATCGCGATGGGCGTAAACGTTCAGCGTTGGAATCAGCAGGTCATTACGGCGAGGGGGTGAACAATGAGGCTTCCGGCGTATTTCCGTTCCGCTGTCACGAACCTCTTTCATCGGGTTGAAGTTCGCTCCGACCTGGACGAGGAGCTTCGCAGTCATGTTCAGCTCCGTGCCGACGATCTGGAACGCTCCGGTCTTCCTCGCCCCGAAGCCGAACGCCGCGCGCGGATCGAGTTCGGCGGCAGCGAGAAATACAAGGAAGAGATTCACGAGGCCCTGGGCGGGAGTTTTTTCGAGACGCTCTGGCTGGATGTGCGGGTGGGCCTGCGCGTGCTGCGCAAGTCGCCGGGGTTCACGATTGCCGCGGTGCTGACGCTGGCATTGGCCATCGGCGCCAACGCAGTCGTCTTCGGCCTGCTCGACGCGCTTATTCTGCGCCCGCTGAACGTGCCCAATCCCCAGACCCTCTACACGCTTGAGCACGGACCGGACAAAAGCGAGAGCGTGTCGTATCTCGACTATCTCGACCTGCGTGATCGCAACCGCACGTTCGAATCGATGATTCTCTACAACATCATTGAAGTTGGATTCGATACGGGCGGGAGTCCCTCCAGTTCGATGGGCTACGAAGTCAGCGGAAACTACTTCGACGCGTTGGGAATTCAACCCTATCTCGGCCGTTTCTTCCATGGTGCCGACGAGCACGGGCCCAACAGCGCACCGTACATCGTTCTTAGCTACCCCAATTGGCACAGCCGCTTCCACGATGACCGCGGCATCGTGGGCCGTGTCATCCAGGTCGACAAGCATCCGTTCACCGTCGTCGGAGTCGCGCCGTCCTCATTCAATGGAACTTTGCTCTTCTTTTTCCCCGATTTTTGGGCTCCGGTCGTCAACCATGAGCGGTTCGGCGGCGGAAACGTCCTTAATATCCGCAACGAGCAAGAATTCATCATGGCCTTCGGACATTTGAAGCCAGGCGTCACGCCCGCACAGGCCATCGCCGATCTGAACAGCGTCGGTGCATGGCTTGAAAAAACCTATCCCAAAACCGACGCGCACATGACCTTCACCCTGGCGCGCCCAAGCCTCGCAGGCGATCTGCTCGGGCCGCCCGTGAAAGGATTCGTGGCCGCGCTCACGCTCCTTTCCGCGCTGATTCTGCTCGCCGCCTGTGCCAACCTCGGAAGTCTCTTTGCCGCCCGCGCTGCCGACCGGTCCCGCGAAATTGCCTTGCGGCTCGCGCTCGGCTCCAGCCGCCGGCGTATCCTGCGCGCTGTCTTTACCGAAGCCTTGCTTGTTTCACTCGCCGGCGGCACGCTCGGCCTCTTCGGCAGCATCGCCTTGCTCCGCGCGCTCAGCGTCTGGCATCCCAGTCCCCGCTATCCAATCGTCGTGCCTGTTGCTCCCGATGCATCCGTCTACTGGGCCGCATTGCTGCTTGCCCTGGCCAGTGGCTTCCTATTCGGCGTGGTCCCAGTGCGCCAGATCCTGCGTACCAATGCCTATGAAGTGGTCAAGGCCGGATCCAGTGGCGTCGTAGCCGGCAGTACCGGCCGCCGCATCACCCTCCGCGACGTGCTGCTCGTGTTGCAAATTGCCGTCTGCGCTGTCCTCGTCACATCTTCTCTCGTTGCAGTGCGCGGTCTGCTGCAGTCGATGCACAGCAACTGGGGCTTCGATCCGCAAAACGCAATGGTCCTCGATTCCGATCTCAGCATGGCGGGATACACCGGCGACGACGTGCCTGCCATGCAGCGACGCATGATCAATGCCCTCCAGGCCATACCCGGCGTAACGTCCGTCGGTTTGATTGATGCCCTTCCACTGAACGGAGGCGCGCCCAACGAAGACATCTTTACCGACGAGACAACGGATCTGGTTCCTGCCAAGGCCGCGGCTCACACCATCGACTATAAGATCTCTCCCGATTACTTCCACGCGGCAGGAACCACCCTGTTGCGGGGCAGAGATCTCACCTGGCACGACGACAAAAACTCACCCGCAGTGGCAGTCGTCAACCAAGAGTTCGCGCGCAAAATGTTCGGTTCCGTCGATAACGCCATCGGCAGGTTCTTCAAGCCGGAGATTGGAACCCGCCTGCAGGTCGTCGGTGTCGTCGAAAACGGAAAGTACTGGCAAATGACCGAAGATCAGAAACCGGCGATGTTTATCTCCTACCTCCAATCGCCAGCCAACGCTTCATCCATCGTGGTGCGCTCCAATCGCGATCCCCAGCAACTCGCCGCCGACATTCGCACCGTCCTCCGCCAACAGGATCGAGCCTTGCCGTACGAACTCCTCACCTGGCCCGACGAGCTGGAATGGGCCCTGGTTCCATCCCGTGTGGCGACTGTGGCGTTGGGGGTGCTCGGCATCATGGGCTCCATTCTGGCCATCACTGGAATCTTTGGCCTCGCCGCGTGCTCTGTCAGTAGACGCCTGCGCGAAATCGGCATTCGCATGGCCCTCGGTGCGCAGCGCAAAGAAGTCCTGGGCGCGGCGCTGGGCCGCGCAATAAAACTCCTGTTGGTTGGCTCAGCAGCCGGATTGCTCCTTGGAGTTCTGGCCGGCCGCGTTCTCGCGTTCCTCGTCTATCAGGCCAATCCCCGCGATCCATTCGTGTTGACCGGTGTCGTCGTTGCCATGGCGTTACTCGGGCTGGTTGCTACTTGGATTCCGGCGCAGCGCGCGCTATCAGTGAACCCTCTTGTGCTACTGCGCGAGGAGTAACGTATGAAACTGCTCGACTCGCTTCGTTTCCGCATCGTCGCGCTCTTCCAGCGCTCACAGGTCCGTGACGACCTGGACGACGAGCAACGCTCGCACATCCAGCTCCGCGCCGACGACCTGGAGCGCTCCGGTCTTCCGCGCCTCGAAGCCGAGCGCCGCGCCCGCATCGAGTTCGGCGGCCGCGAGAAGTACAAGGAAGAAGTCCACGAAGCGCTGGGCGGCAATTTCATCGCGACAATGATTCAGGACATCCGTTTCAGCCTGCGCGTGCTGCGCAAGTCTCCGGGGTTTACGATTGCCGCAGTCTTGACGCTGACCTTGGCCATCGGGGCCAACGCCGTGGTGTTTGCCGTGTTGAATGCGCTCATCCTGCGCCCTCTCGATGTGCCCCGTGCGGATAGCCTCTACACCATCGAGCGCGGAGGCTATAAGGAACAGGCGACTTCCTATCCCGACTATCTCGATCTGCGCGACCGCAACCGCAGCTTCGATAGTCTGGCGGCATATATGCTCGCTCCGGTGGGGCTGGATACGGGCAAGAATCCCTCGCAAGCCTGGACCTATGAGGTAACCGGGAACTACTTCGACGCATTGGGCATTCAGCCTTATCTTGGCCGCTTCTTCCACGGCGCCGATGAGCATGGCCCGAATAGCGCTCCCTACCTCGTGCTCAGCTACGCCTATTGGCGCACCCGCTTTCAGAGCGATCCTGGCGTGGTGGGCCGTGTTGTCCAGGTGAACAAGCATCCGTTCACCATCCTTGGCGTAGCGCCGCCTGAGTTTCGAGGAACATTGTTGTTTTTCTCTGCCGACTTGTGGGTTCCGATGGTTGACCAGGAACAGGTGCATGGGATCAATGTACTGAACGACCGCGGAGACCGCCGGTACATTTACATGGTGTTGGGGCATGTGAAGGCGGGAGTGACCCCGGCACAGGCCATCGCCGATCTGGACTCCGTCGGCTCGTATCTCGAGAAGACCTACCCCAAAGACGATGCCTATATGACCTTCTCCCTGGCGCGTCCAAGCCTTGCCGGCGACATGCTGGGGCCTGGAGTGAAGGGATTCATGACGGGAATGATGCTGCTGGCTGGGTTGATTCTGCTAGCCGCCTGCGCCAACCTGGGCAGCCTGTTTGCCGCGCGCGCCGCCGATCGCTCCCGCGAAGTTGCTCTGCGGCTTGCGCTCGGAGCGAGCCGCCAGCGCATTCTGCGAGGAGTATTCACCGAGGCCCTGCTGATTTCGCTTGTTGGAGGCGCTCTGGGGCTGCTGGCCAGCGTTGCGCTCTTACGCGAGCTGCGCGCATGGCAGCCCATTCCAGAATATCCCTTGTACCTGCCTGTGACTCTAGATGCCCATGTCTATTGGGCCGCACTGTTGTTGGCCCTGGTCAGCGGATTCCTCTTTGGCGCCGTCCCAGTGAGGCAGATCCTGCGCACCAACGCCTATGAGGTTGTCAAATCGGGAACGGCCGGTATCATTGCTGGTCACACCGGGCGCCGGATCACGCTGCGAGATATGTTGCTTGTGGTGCAAATCGCCATCTGTGCGGTGCTGGTGACTTCTTCCCTGGTTGCCGTGCGCGGGTTGGTGCGCAGCATGCAAAGCAACTTCGGGTTTGAACCGCGGAACGCAATGCTGGTGGATACAACGCTGAGCATGGCTGGTTACAGCGGCGACAGGGTGCCCGGCATGCAAAGGCGCATGATCGATGCGCTGCAGTCGATTCCCGGCGTGAAGTCTGTGGGACTGGTCAGTCAAGTCCCCTTGGGCGGGGGCGGGACGACCGCCAATGTCTTTAGCGATCAGACAACCGATTTGAGGCCGGCGAATGCCACTGCAAATGTCGCGAGGTTCGCAATATCTCCCGAGTATTTCCATGGGGCGGGCACAACATTGCTGCAGGGCAGGGCTCTTTCCTGGCAGGACGATAAAAACGCGCCGCCAGCGGCGGTGATCAACCAGCTGTTCGCGCGCAGAGTGTTCGGTTCGGTCGGCAACGCGCTGGGCAGATACTACAAGACGGAAGATGGAACGCGCGTGGAGGTCGTGGGAATTGTCGAAGATGGAAAGTATTATCAGCTCACAGAAGATCCGAAGCCGGCGATGTTTCTGCCCTTCCTGCAATCGCCCACGAGCATGACGTGTCTTGTGGTCCGCTCGAATCGCGATGAGGCGCAACTGGCCAGCGCCATCCGGAGCACCCTGCGGGACCTGGACTCCGGACTGCCCGTAAACATCCAGACGTGGACCCAGGGACTGGACATTGCCCTGTTTACCCCGCATGTGGCCACAGCGTCGCTGGGTGTCCTCGGTGGCATGGGCGTGTTGCTGTCGATCACCGGCATCTTCGGCATGGCCGCATACTCGGTGAGCAAGCGGCTTAAGGAGCTTGGTATTCGCATGGCGCTGGGCGCGCAGCGGAAGGAAGTGCTGGCCGCGGCGCTGGGGCGCTCAATCAAACTGCTGGTGGTTGGTTCGGTGGCTGGGTTGCTGCTGGGAGTGCTGGCCAGCCGGGTATTGGCTTTCATTGTGTACACAGCCACGCCGCGCGACCCGCGGGTGCTGACCGGTGTGGTCGTTGCAATGGCATTGCTCGGACTGGTTGCTACATGGATCCCGGCGCAACGGGCGCTCGCGGTGAATCCTCTGGTGCTGCTGCGAGAAGAGTGAACGGTACTTAGGTTTTCCTTGTAGCTCGATTCGTCTCGATTTCAGCCAATCTGTTACCTTTTGTTACCAATATTAGAGAAAGTTAATGCCGTTTGGGCCAATCGCCTCCCACGAAATAGGCAGTTGTAAGGTATAGACCTGATTCGATTTAGTTCTAGAATGAATCAGAGCCTAACCACCCCTGCACATCAGTACGACCTTGAATGCTCCGTCCTTTCGGATCGAGCTTCATGAGCCAAGCGAGGCAAAAATGAAGGTCCTGGGAATCAGCGGACTGGAAAACTCCATGTCTTTCAAGCGGGCTAACTTCCCAGGACTTGAAGAGCGTGAGTATCGTATAGCGCAAGGCATGGATTCCGCAGCAGCTCTTTTGATCGACGGCAAGCTCATCGCCGCCGCGGAAGAAGAGCGCTTCACCGGCAAGAAACACACCGGCGACTTTCCCATCCACGCTATCAACTTTTGTCTGTCTGAAGCCGGCATCTCAATCGACGAGATCGACGAGATCGCCCACGGCTTCGACTACACACCGCTCAGTAACCTCTATTCCGTTGACGAAGTGTCTGCCCGCTTGTATCGCGAGGTCTTTTCCCGCGAAGCGTTGATTGCCCAGGTCGAGCGCGATCTCCCCGGCTTTCCCGCAAGCAAAGTCTTTTCCGTCGGCCACCATCTGGCCCACGCTGCCAGCGCGGCCTACACCTCGGGCTGGGACGAGTGTCTTGTAGTCGTCAATGACGCCATGGGCGAGGTTGAAAGCCTCAGCGTCTACGACTTCCACGATGGCCAGATGGAGAAGGTCCGCACCATCGGCGCCAACGACTCCATCGGAATCCTCTACTCGCTTGTCACGCTCCACCTTGGCTTCGACTTCAACTCCGACGAATACAAGATCATGGGCCTCGCACCGTACGGAAATCCGGCTCGCTTCCGCGCTTTTTTCGATAGCGCGGTCGAGCTCCGCGACGACGGCACCATTCGTATTCCCATCCTCAAGCTCAACCACACTCGCTCAGAACGCGAAACTTACATCGCTTCGCGTGCATACCTCGACGAACACCTTGTCGCGCGCCGCCACCCTGATGCGCCCGTCACCTCAGTGCACGAGGACGTAGCCGCCGCTCTGCAGGAATGCCTCGACAAAGTAATCCTTCATGTTTGCGGGCACTTCGGCCACGAGACCGGCCTGCCCCACATCGCTATGGCGGGTGGCGTCGCGCTCAACTGCACGGCCAACGGCAAGCTCAAGCGCTCCGGCCTCTTCGACGAGGTTTACGTTCAGCCGGTCGCAGGCGACGATGGTGTGGCTCTCGGCGCGGCACTTTATCGCTCATCACTTGCCGGTTCGCTCGCCAATCGCCGCCTGGCTGCGCCGCTCTTTGGCCCACAGTACTCAGCCGATCAGATTGAAGCCGCGCTGCACCGCTTTGACGGCAAAATTAAGTGGCAGCGCTTTGACTCCCTGGAACAAACCTGTGACTCAGCCGCCCAGCTCATTGCCGATGGCCGCGTCATCGCCTGGGACCGCGGACGCATGGAATATGGCCCGCGCGCGCTCGGCAACCGCAGCATCCTCGCCGATCCCGGACACCCAGAGATGCGCAACCGCATCAACGCCATGGTCAAGAAACGGGAAGCGTTCCGGCCGTTCGCCCCGGCCTGCAGTGCCGAGGAGGCTTCGCGCTGGTTTTGTGTTGATCCCGGTGAGGAGTTCCCCTATATGATCAGCGTTGTCAATGTCCGTCCCGAGGTTCAGGCCCTGCTCCCTGCCATCACGCACGTAAATGGTTCAGCGCGCTTGCAGACCGTGTCCACTCAGGACAATCCCGACTTCCACGCACTGCTTCTCGCGGTTGGGGAGACTACAGGCCGTCAGATGGTTCTCAACACCAGCTTCAACGTAAAGGGCCAGCCCATCGTGAACACGCCCGATGATGCGATTGAGACGTTTCTTGGCACTGGCATCGAGTTTCTGTTCCTGGAGAACTATCATGTTACCCGAGCAATTGCTTGAGTGGAACGAGACCGAAGTCGACTATCCGCGTTCCAGCACGATCGCTGAGCTCTTTGCTCTGCAGGCTGCGCGCACACCCGGCCAAATAGCACTGGTCGCAGGCACGCGTCAGTTGACGTACCGCAAGCTCGACGAGCGCTCCAATCGCCTTGCCCGGCATCTTCAGTCCCTCGGCGTTGGCCCCGACACGCTGGTCGGGGTGGCTATGGCCCGCACGGAATCTCTCGTCATCACGCTCCTGGCCATTCTGAAAGCCGGAGGCGCGTACGTTCCGCTCGACCCCACCTATCCCAAGGAGCGCCTCACCCTCGTCATCGGCGATTCCCGCATGAGGATCGTCGTCACCACGGAGGAGTCGCGCACACTGCTTCCCCTCGATCTCAGCGATCTCGCCGTCGTCAACGCAGAAGATCCGGCGATTGCTTCACTCAATTCCGCTCCTGTCCATTCTTCTGCCGGGAGCCATCATCTGGCCTACGTTCTCTATACGTCGGGCTCCACGGGCAAGCCCAAGGGCGTAATGCTCGAGCACCGCAACGTGGTCAACTTCTTCACTGGGATGGACCTCGCAATCGGCTCCGACCCAGGTGTCTGGCTTGCAGTGACCAGCATTTCGTTTGACATCTCGGTTCTCGAGCTGCTCTGGACTCTCACACGAGGCTTCACCGTAGTTCTCGATGCGGGCCGCGGCCCCGGCTTCGTCGCAGACCAGATTGCCCGCCACGGCGTCACTCACCTGCAGATGACTCCGTCGCTGGCGATGATGCTTACCCTTGATTCGCGTGCGTACGCCGCGCTTGCGTCGCTCCGAACCATGCTTCTCGGCGGCGAGGCTGTTCCAGCATCGCTCATAAATCTGCTTCGCAAGGTCTTCAAGGGCGACATCTACAACATGTACGGCCCCACCGAAACCACCGTGTGGTCCACTTCTTACCTGATTCAGCAGGTCGGCTCGAGCGTTTCAATCGGCCGCCCCATCGCCAACACACAGGTCTACATGCTTGACGAGGGCTTCGAGCCTGTTCCGGTGGGCGAAATCGGTGAGCTATTCATTGGCGGAGACAGCGTGGCCCGCGGCTACTGGAAACGGCCGGAACTCACTGCCGAGCGCTTCATCACGCTTCCATTGCTTTCTCGCGAGCGCATCTATCGAACCGGCGATCTGGCTCGATTCCTTCCTGACGGCAACATCGAGTACTTTGGCCGCGTCGATTATCAGATCAAACTTCGCGGACATCGCATTGAGCCCGGCGAAATCGAAGCGTTCCTTGAGCAGTGCCGCGGCGTCCGTCAGGCGGTTGTTGTCCTTCGCGAAGACCGCGAGGGTGACAAGCGCCTTGTTGCCTACCTCGTCGCCCCGGCGGGAGGCCCCGAATCCCCGGCCGAGCTTCGCGCCACGCTCGCTTCCAAGCTCCCCGATTACATGATCCCCTCGGCCTTCGTCTTTCTTCCTTCCTTCCCGCTCACTGACAACGGAAAGATCGACCGCAAGGCCCTACTCAAGCTTCCACCGCCCAATCTCTCCGCCGAGGCCGCGGAAGATGCAACAGAAGCTGGCAGCGAGATGGAGCAAATCGTGGCCCGCGCCTGGCGCGAGGCCCTCAGCGTGCCCAGTGTCGGCCTGACCGATAATTTCTTCGACCTTGGCGCTCACTCGCTCACTGTTGCCGAAGTGCAGGCGCGGCTGCAGCAGGACCTGGGACGCGAAGTCGCCCTCGTCGATCTTTTCCAGTTCTCCACCGTGGCTGCCCTTGCCGCTCATCTTGCCGGCAGTCAGGCTGTTGCTGCAGTCAGCACAGCCTCAGCACGCGCGCAACGCCGGCGGATGGCGCGTAACTTCTAAGGGGAAGATCATGAAGCAATCTGCAATCGCGATCGTCGGAATGGCCGGGCGCTTCCCCGGTGCACGGAACATTCGCGATTTCTGGCACAACCTGCGCGATGGCGTCGAGTCCATTCGCGCGTGCTCCGATGCAGAGTTGCTCGCCGCCGGCGTCTCGCCTAAGGAACTAGCCAGCCCTGACTACATAAAGCGTGCCTCCGTCCTCGACGACGTTCCCTTGTTCGACGCAGGCTTCTTCGGATTCAGCCCCCGCGACGCAGCGATCATGGATCCCCAGCATCGCCACTTCCTTGAGTGTGCCTGGGAGGCCCTCGAAGATGCAGGCCACCCACCCAGCGGGTTCAACGGCTCCATCGGTGTCTTTGCCGGCTCCGGCATGAACACCTACCTGATCCACAACCTGCTCGCCAACCGGAAACTGCTCGAGACCGCCGGGCTCTTTCAGCTCAAGCAGACTGGCAACGACAAAGACGTCCTTGCCACTCGCGTCAGTTATCAGTTCGATCTCCGTGGTCCCAGCCTCAACGTTCAGACCGCCTGCTCCACATCGCTCGTCGCTGTCCATCTCGCTTGCCAGATGCTCCTCAACTTCGAGTGCGACATGGCTCTTGCCGGCGGCGCCACCATCGAGAATCCTCACGGCCAGGGCTACATCTATCGCGACGGCGAAATTCTCTCCCGTGATGGCCGTTGCCGCTCTTTCGATGCCTCCTCAAGCGGAACCGTCTTCGGCAGCGGCCTCGGCGTCGTTGTCCTGCGCCGACTTGAAGACGCCATCGCCGACCATGACAACATCCACGCAGTCCTTCTTGGCTCGGCCATCAACAACGATGGCGCGCGCAAGGTTGGGTTTCTCGCGCCCAGCGTCGAAGGCCAGGCTTCGGTCATCACCGAGGCACTCGAGTTCGCAGGCGTTAGCGCCTCCGACATTTCCTATGTCGAAACCCACGGCACGGGCACAGCAGTGGGCGATCCCATCGAGGTCCGCGCGCTGACGCAGGCCTTTCGCAAATCCACCAGCCGCGCCAACTACTGCGCAATCGGATCGCTCAAGACAAACGTCGGCCACCTCGACGCTGCAGCCGGCGTTGCTGCCCTCATCAAGACCGTGCTGGCTCTCAAAAACAAACAGATTCCGGCCAGTCTCCACTTTGAGAATCCGAATCCCCTTCTCGAAATCAAGAGCAGCCCCTTCTACGTCAACAGCAAGCTCGCCGAATGGCCCTCGAACGGCCAACCCCGCCGCGCTGGAGTCACTTCGCTCGGCATCGGCGGCACCAACGCCCACGTTATCGTCGAAGAAGCCGCGCCGACCGCGTTCACCCGTGAGTCGCGGCCGTACCAGCTTCTAACCGTTTCGGCGAAATCCGCAGCGGCCGCAGACCGCGCACTAGCCGATCTCACGAGCCACCTCCAGGTCCATCCCGACCTGAACCTCGCCGACGTCGCCTTCACCACACAGGTGGGCCGCCAGGCATTTGCGCATCGTCGCGCCCTGGTCATTCAAGACTTGCAGGTCGGGAAGGCGCCGTCATCCGCGGCTGCTCCGGTCGAGACAAAGACCCCCGCCGCCTCCGGCACCGCATCTGACACTCCTCCACGCGTCGTCTTCATGTTTTCGGGCCAGGGTTCGCAGCACGTCAATATGGCTCGCGACCTCTACGACCACGAGCCTGTCTTCCGCGAGACGATCGACCTCTGCGCGAATCATCTGCGCGGCTCCCTGGACATCGATCTCCGCGAAGCTCTCTATCCCTCGCCGCAGGATGCCGAAGGCGCCGCGGAGAAGCTGAATCAGACCTGGCTAACCCAGCCGGCCGTCTTCTCGATCGAATTCGCCTTGGCGCGCTGGTGGATCTCGCTCGGCATCGAGCCCGCCGCCATGGTCGGCCACAGCATCGGAGAGTTCGTCGCCGCCTGCCTCGCCGGAGTCTTCTCGCTTGAAGACGCTCTCGACATCACCGCCTGGCGCGGCCGGCTGATGTACAGTCTGCCTGCCGGTTCGATGACGGCCGTTCCACTTCCGCCCGGCGACATTTACCTCGACGGCACTCTCTCACTGGCAGCCATTAACAACCCAAAAATGTGCGTCGTCTCCGGCCCTGCGGACTCGATTGCTGCGCTGGAAGAGCGCCTTGCCAGGCAGTCCGTTGCTTCACGTCGCCTTGTCACTTCTCACGCATTCCACTCCAAGATGATGGATCCCATTCTTGGCGAGTTCGAAGACCGTCTCCGCACCATCACACTCAATCCGCCGCGGATGCCTTATCTCTCGAACGTCACCGGCACATGGATTCAGCCGGAGGAAGCCACCGACCCTGCCTACTGGGCCCGCCATCTGCGCGGAACCGTACGCTTCTCTGATAACCTTGCCGAACTGCTGCGCAACCCGGGTAATCTCCTTGTTGAAGTTGGCCCGGGCAACGTCCTAACCACTCTCGCTCGCCAGCAGGGTGGCGATGCAGTAAAGGCCTGGCCGTCTCTGCCCCATCGGCACGACGCCGCTCCTGCTCTTCGCTCCGCCCTCACCGCCCTCGGCCACCTCTGGACCCAGGGCGTCGATGCCGACTGGAGCAAGCTCAATAGCCCTGCCTCCGTACGTCGTGTTTCGCTGCCCACCTACCCCTTCGAACATCAGATGTTTTGGATCGAGCCGGACAAGATCGGTTCTACCTTCGCAGCGGCCTCCTTGAATGCTGGAAAGCCGGCGGACGCGCTCTCCTTCTATCGCCGCGGTTGGAAGTCCGCTCCTGCGGATGTTCCTTCCGGCTCTGTCCCCGCACAAGGCGTCTGGCTCATCTTCAAAGACGCTCAAGGCCTCGCCGAACAAATCGCAGCCCGGCTCAATGACCTCAAGCGCGACGTTATCCTGGTCACTCCCGGCACGGCCTACAAGAAGAACAAGCGCGGGCGCTACACCATCCGCCCCGCTGTTCGCGCCGACTACGAGGCGCTCATCGCCGACTTGGTCGCCTCGGGTTCCGTTCCATCCAGGATTCTCCACCTCTGGTCCATCGCGCCTGAAACTGGCTCGGTTTCGCTTAACGATTCTCTGGCCCGCTCCTTCCACTCGCCGCTCGCGCTTGCTCAATCTCTCGCCGCTCATGACCTTTCTGGCATCGAGATCGCCTTTGTCTCCAACCGCCTCCAGCAGGTCCCCGGGGGACACTCTGTCGATGAGTCGGTCCTTCATCCGGCCCGTGCCGCCGTCTTTGGTCCGGCCCGCGTCATCCCCAAAGAGCTACCCGGAATCCGCTGCCGCTCCATCGACCTCGACGAAGTCGCCACCACAGAATCAGCGGCTCTCGTTCTCGCCGAGGTCAGCGCCCAGCCCGACCACGTTACCGTCGCCTACCGCCAGGGCCAGCGCTACGTCGAATCTCTCGACGATCTCGATCTCACCGGCCTTCCAGAGCAGAAACGCCTCACACCCCGCGGCGTCTACCTGATCACCGGTGGTCTCGGCGGCCTTGGACTGGTGCTTGCAGAGCATCTCGGTCGTGAGCTGAATGCACGCCTTGTGCTCGTCAGCCGCACTCAACTGCCTCCCGAACTTGAATGGGAAACCGCGGTCGGCGACTCCTCGTTGAGCGAACGCACTCGCGACCTCATCCGCCATCTTCTTCGCATTCGTGCACTCTCCGGTGGCCTGCTGGTTCATCAGGCCGACGTTACCAGCGTCGACCAGATGCGCTCGACCGTCGTCCTCGCTCGCAGTCACTTCGGCAGGCTCGATGGCGTCTTCCACGCTGCCGGCGTTCTTGACGACGGCCCGCTGCTGCTCAAGACTGCCGAAAGCGCTGCCCGCGTTCTGGCGCCCAAGGTTCAAGGAACCCTTGCTCTCGAAGAAGCACTGCGCGGCGAATCGCTGCGGTGCTTTGTTGTCTTCTCGTCCGTCAGCTCGATCCTGGGCCCGGCTGGCCAAGTCGACTACGCCGCCGCCAACGCATTCCTCGATGCCTTCGCCCAAAGCCGCAAGGGACCCGTCACCGTCATTAACTGGGGACTCTGGAACGACGTTGGTATGGGCAGGCGTCCGCTTTCCACCCACCCGTGGCTCGAGCAACTCCTGCTCAAAACCCCCAACGAGGTCGTCTACGCCGGTGAATTCTCTGAGGCAGGCCGTTGGCTCCTCTCCGAGCACAAGCTCAAGGATGGCAAAGCCCTCATCGCTGGAACGAGCTACCTCGAGATGGTCTCAAGCGCCTTCACAAGCGCGACCGGTGCCACCGCTTTTGAAATTCGCACCGCGCAGTTCCTCTCGCCCGCCATGTTCTCCGCCACTGAGTCTCGCCAGGTCCGCGTACAACTTCGCCGCGAAACGAATCCTGGCCAACCGAAGAGCGTTTGGCACTTCTCTGTCTTGTCCGGTTCTGTCTCCGCACCCGCCGAAGCGTGGCCCCAGGAAACCTGGGTCGAGCACGCTTCGGGCCTGATTTCTCCCCCGCCCGCCGCCGCGCCGGACAATCTCGATCTCGCTGCAATCTCCGCTCGCTGCAATCTTCGCGAGCATGTCTTCGACGAACAGAATCGCCGCCGCCAGGAGAACGAGTTCGATTTCGGGTCGCGCTGGCGCTCACTGCGCCGACTTCAGATTGGCAACGGCGAAGCGCTGGCTGAAATCGAACTCGACCAGCAATTCGCCGCCGATCTCAATGGCATTTACATTCACCCCGCATTGCTCGACATGGCCACGGGAGCGTCCCTCTACCTCACGGAGAACTACGATCGCTCCACCGCTCTCTATCTGCCCATCCTCTACAAAACCATTCGGGCTTATCGCCCCATGCCGGCCCGCTTCTTCAGCTTCATCCGCCCCAGGAGCGAAAGCCCAATCCGCGGCGAAGTTATCACGTTCGACATCGCGCTCATCGATCCCGAGAATCGCGTGATCGCCGAGATCGAAGGCTTTGCCATGAGGCGAATCCCGGACGACCTCGCCCGCTCTCTTTACCTTTACGGAGGAACCTCCTACACTTCGGCCGGCGGCGGGGAACGACTCATCGAAATCCCTGATCGCCCAGCCATCGAGCCAGCCGAAGGCGTTCGCGCCCTCACTCGCATCCTCCAATCTCGCTCGCCTCATGCCGTTGTTGTCTCTCCGCAGCCTCTCAACCTGATTTCTGAGTCCGGACCGCCTGCGGCCTCGCGGCCCGTTCCGGCAGCAACGGTTGCTTCATCGGTTGAAAGCGCTGAAAACATTGAGGGCACGCTCATTTCCTGGTGGCAGGATCTTCTCGGCGTCGAGCAGGTTGGCCTCGATGACGACTTCTTCGCCCTCGGTGGCCACTCGCTGATCGGTGTGCGCCTCTTCGCCCGCATCCGCAAGACCTGGCTGGTGGATCTTGAACTGGCGGTTCTCTTCGAAGCACGCACAATCCGCCGCCTGGCCGAGGTCATCGGCAAGCTTCGCCAGCCGGCCGCAGCCGAGTCGCGCGTCTGGTCCGCGCTGGTCCCGATCCAGCCCAACGGTTCGCGCATTCCGCTCTTCTGCATCCACGCCATCGGCGGAGATGTCCTCTTCTACGAGCAGCTTGCAAAAGCCCTCGGCCCGGACCAGCCCTTCTATGCCTTCAAATCTCCGCTCATTTCCCGCTCGGATATCGGCGAAACATCACTTGACGAGCTCGCTTCAATCTATGTCACCGAGATGCGCGCCTTCTATCCGAAGGGTCCCTATCTCATTGGCGGCGCTTCCTTTGGCGGCAACGTTGCATTCGAAATGGCTCGCCAGCTTCACTCCCAGGGCATTGAGCCTGCTTTGGTTGTCATGTTTGACACGTTTGTCCCCGGCCATGAGAGGTCTGTCGCCCCCAGTGAGCGGGCATCCAGCTTTCTGAAAGGCCTTCGCGAAGGCGGCCTGCCCTACCTCGGAAAAAAGATCGGTGTTAAAGCGAAGTACTGGAGCGACATTCTCCTGGTGCGCGGCCGCCGCATTGCTTGCGAAACTCTGAAGCTTGCGGGAATCCCTCTGCCGCTCGATCTGCGCTACTTCCTGATGGACGAGGCCCACCGCCGAGCTCTTGCCAGGCATGTCTTTGAGCCCTACGCGGGAAAGATTTCCCTCATGCGCGCTTCAGATCGCGGCCCTGAGGTTCTTGGCAAGCGCGAAGATCCTTCTCTCGGCTGGGCATCACTGGCCGCCGGTGGTCTTGAAATCCAAGACGTTCCCACTGAGCACATCTACATGCTGTTTGAGCCAAATGTGCAGCACTTTGCCCGCATGCTCGAGACGCTCTTCCCCAAGCATGATTCGCGATCGAACCCGCTTGCGGCGTCACCCGTCACTCCGCCTCACAATCGCGAGTTCGAAAAGGTTCAGCACTAGCCGTTTCTCCGGCGCCCCGGAGGATCTGGATACCACTTAACTTCGCCAATGTGTAGCCGCGCCGGAGCCGCAAGAATCGGTCGCGTCTCCCATACCTCCAGCTCCGGCGCTGCATCGCTCTCCACTATCAAAGCGATTCGATGCTGCGCGTGATCGAGTGTGCAGAACTGCCATCGCTCCGGGACATCGTTTGCCTCCGCGTCGATCTCCAGCCGGACCCCGCCTCCGTCCTCAAACACAAAGGAAAACAGCCTTGTCGGCAACGCCATGCCCAGACCGCGCGCCTTCATGTAGGCCTCTTTCAGCGTCCACAGCGTCAGCGCACGCTCTCGCCGCTCTTCTCCGTGCAACGGCTCAAGCTGCTCCAGCTCACGCGCCGAAAAGAACCTCTCCGCCACCTCCTCGATCGTCCCGGCGCGCGCATAAGGCTCCACGTCCACGCCAATCTCCGGTCCATGGCTCACAGCGCAGACCACCAGGCCCAATGAGTTCGACAAGTTGAACTTCAGTCCCGGAGCCTGCATGGTCGATGGCCTCCCGTGCTTGCCTTCCTCAAAACGCCACGCTTCCCGCGCTACCTCGACATAAGCTGAAAGGGTCGACCGCTGCAACGCTCGCGTGGCCAAATGCTCGTGCCTGTGCCGCTCAAATTTGAATCGCTGCAACCTTGCCCGCTCGTCTTGATTCAGCAGGCGGGCGCAGGTGAGCGCCGTCGCCTCGTCCTTCAGGTCGCCGGGGTAGGCCACCCACAAGTGAATCTGATTCTTGCTCATGCCACGATTGATTTCCTTTCCAGCCTACCCCAGTTGTCCGCCTCCCAACTCGTGCAAAAGGTATAATCAGGCCCATGGCGGCGACTGTTCACCCAGGCCCTTCCCCGGCCGACTCCGCAGACTATCCCGCGTCCAAACTCGAGGCTCTCGAAGCGCGCCTGCTCGCGCTGGGCAGCCTTATGGTCGCCTACTCCGGCGGCGTCGACTCCGCGTACCTCGCGGCCACCGCGCACCGGCTGCTTGGCTCGCGCATGGTCGCCGTTATTGCCGACTCGCCCTCGCTCGCACGCCGCGACTTCGAAGAGGCCTGCGCTTTCGCCCAAGGTCTCGGCATGCCGCTCCACATCATCGCGACTGAAGAGCTCGACCGCCCCGAGTACGCCCGAAACGATTTCAACCGCTGCTTCCATTGCAAAGATGAGCTCTTCGACGTCATGGGTGCTCTCGGCCCGTCCCTTGGCTTCACTGCCATCGCCTACGGCATGAACGCCGACGACACCCGCGACTTCCGCCCCGGCCAGCGCGCCGCTCAGGAGCATGCCATCCTCGCGCCCCTGGCTGAAGTTGGCCTGACCAAGGCTGAGATTCGCACCCTCGCCCGCGCCGCCGGTTACTCGCTTTGGGACCGGCCCGCTGCGCCCTGTCTCTCTTCGCGCGTCGAATATGGCCGTGCCGTTACCCGCGAAGTCCTCGAGCAGATCGAAAAGTCCGAAGACAGCCTCCGCGCCCTCGGCTTCCGCGAGTTTCGCGTCCGCCACCACGGCGATCTGGCCCGCGTAGAAATCGCCCGCACCGAACTGCCCCGCGCCCTCGCAATCGAAACCTTCGACGCCATC
>Ga0182015_10000128_pt1 | contig 104254 bp, 79 predicted proteins | sample 712P3MmetaG_FD_120478 | JGI IMG/M metagenome (GOLD analysis project Ga0182015, IMG submission 120478) | Permafrost microbial communities from Stordalen Mire, Sweden - 712P3M metaG | ecosystem: Environmental > Terrestrial > Soil > Wetlands > Permafrost | place: Sweden: Stordalen | collected...
AAACTCGATAATCTTTCCGCGTTGCCGCCGCCAAGACCCTTTCAACGATTTCCGGAAAATCGTCGGCACGTAATACTCGATCACCTTCGCCATGACTATCCCCCTTTTCACCTTGCGAACCTCCGTGGACGACGGGGTTGCAGGAGCTTTGGGCTTACAGAGCCCCATGATATTCATCCCCAAGGATGGCGTAATCAAATCGCGCAACGGAGACTGAGCAAAATTGCTCTATAGAAATGCACCTTAAGTTAACTGCCAGTGAGCGATAAGTAACTCTGAATCCTTTTCCCAGGCAGCGAAATCTATTCGAAACAACTGCATTTTCCGTCTGATATAGCCCAGACAACAATCCATTGTTTTGTTAGAGATCTGGAGAGTGTATGGCGAAACGAATGATCCTGATGTTAGTCGTGATGGCCCTTCTTTTAGGAGGCCTCGGATTTGCAAAATTCCGGCAGGTTGAGACTGCCATCGCCCAGGGTGCGAGCTTCCAGCTTCCGCCCACTGCGGTGACGACGGTGGTCGCTCAAAAGGAGACATGGCCCTCGACGTTGTCGGTGATCGGAACGGCAGCCGCGATTGAGGGCGTGACGGTCAGTGCCGACCTGCCCGGAACGATCGACAAAATCCATTTTGAATCAGGCCAATGGGTGCATGAGGGAGACATTCTGGTGGAACTCGATACCCGCCAGGAACGGGCGCAGCTAGCCAGTCTTGAGGCGCAGCGCGATCTGGCTCGCATCAATTACGGCCGCGCCCAGGAACTGGTCAAGGCAGGCGTCATTTCCCGTTCGGACTATGACACCGCCGACTCCCAGCAGAAAGCGACAGAGGCGCAGGTCGGGGACATTCGTGCGGCGATCGCGCGCAAGACGATCCATGCGCCGTTTTCGGGGTCACTGGGAATTCGTCAGGTCAGCCTAGGGCAATATCTGGCGGCGGGGCAGGCGATTGTGTCTCTGCAATCTCTGAGCCCGATCTACGTGAATTTCGGCATACCCCAGCAGGACACGCCCAAGGTGATACCGGGTCACGTTCTGCGCGTCACGAATGGAGATCTGCCGGGCATGGCCTTCACCGGCAGAATCACAGCACTCGATTCGGTCATCAGCGAGCAGACGCGAAATATTCAAGTTCAGGCGACGGTTACCAACAAAGAAAACAAATTGCGCCCGGGAATGTTTGTGCAAGTTGAACTTCCTCTGGGGCAGCCACGCCAAGTTGTTCCGCTGCCGGCTTCGGCTATCAACTACGCGCCCTACGGTGATTCAGTTTTCATCGTCGTCCAAATGAAGGATGCGAAAGGGAACAGCTATCGCGGAGTGCGCCAGCAGGTTGTCAAAGTCGAGGGCTCTCGTGGCGATCAGGTCGCAATCACTTCCGGCATCAATCCAGGAGAGGAAGTTGTGAGTTCTGGAGTGTTCCGGCTGCGCAATGGCGCGCCTGTCCTGGTGAACAATACGGTTAAGCCCGAAAACAGCGCCAGTCCCAAGCCTGAGGATAGCTAGACGTGATAGCTAAGCTTGGCTTGTTCTCGAAGGAGTGTGCATGAAGTTCACGGATTTATTTGTTAAGCGCCCGGTTCTGGCGATCGTAGTGAACCTGGTGATCCTGATTGCCGGCCTGCAAGCGATTCGCTCCCTGAGTGTGCGGCAGTATCCGCGTAGTGACATCGCTGTGGTGCAGGTTACGACCGTCTACGTTGGCGCGAACGCCGATCTGGTGCGCGGCTTCATTACGACGCCTATCGAGCGTGTGATTGCCAGCGCGGACGGGATCGACTACATGGAGTCGACGAGCGCTCAGGGGCTGAGCACGATCCTGGTGCACCTGAAGATCAACTATGACACCACTGCGGCTCTGACTCAGATACAAGCGAAGGTAGCGCAAGTCCGCAACGACCTTCCTCCGGATGCTCAAGTTCCGGTGATTGATCTGCAAACTGCCGACGATCAGTTCGCGGCGATTTACCTTGGATTCTCTTCCACCGACCTCGATCAAAACCAAATCACCGACTACTTGACTCGTGTGGTGCAGCCCAAGCTGAGCGCGATCAGCGGCGTGCAGCGCGCCGACATCTTGGGAGATCGCACGTTTGCGATGCGAATCTGGCTCAAGCCCGGGCAGATGGCCGCGCGCGGTGTCTCGCCTTCCGATGTGCACGATGCGCTAGCAAAAAACAACTATTTGTCGGCTCTCGGAAGCACCAAGGGTTCCATGGTGTCCGTGAACCTGATCGCAAACACCGACCTGAGAACTCCCGACGAGTTTCGCGACATGGTGGTGAAACAGCAGAACGGGGTGTTGGTTCGACTCGGGGAGATCGCGGACGTGTCGTTGGGAGCGGAAAACTACGACCAGGATGTCCGCTTCAACGGCCAAACGGCAACCTTCATGGGTGTTTGGGTTCTTCCCACTGCGAATTCGCTGGAAGTAATTCGAAACGTTCGTAAGGCGTTGCCGGCGATTGAACAGCAATTGCCAACTGGCATGAAGCTGGGAGTTCCCTACGACTCGACCGAATATATCCAAGACGCGATCAATGAAGTGCTGCACACCTTGGTGGAAACTCTGCTGATCGTGGTGGTGGTGATCTTCCTGTTCCTGGGTTCGTTCCGTTCCGTGCTGATTCCAGTTATCGCCATTCCGATCTCGCTGATCGGAGCTGTGTTCCTCATGCTCCTGGCCGGCTTCACCATCAATCTCCTGACGCTGCTGGCGATTGTGCTTTCGGTTGGCCTGGTGGTTGACGATGCCATTGTCATGGTGGAGAACGTCGAGCGTCACTTGCATATGGGCAAGACGCCATTCGAGGCGGCGATGGACGCGGCTCGCGAACTGGTGGGACCAATCATCGCCATGACCATCACGCTCGCGGCAGTATATGCACCGATCGGAATTCAAGGAGGGTTGACGGGCGCGCTGTTCCGCGAATTTGCATTCACGCTGGCAGGTGCAGTCGTCGTGTCGGGGGTCGTGGCGCTTACTTTGTCACCGATGATGGGTTCGAAGTTGCTACGCGCTGGGGACACGGAGCGCGGCTTTGCCGGAATCGTCAACCGGCGCTTCGAGAGCGTTCGAAATCTGTATATGCGGTTGCTGTCGGGGACACTGCAGTATCGTCCGGTGGTGCTCACGCTGTGGGCGATCGTGGCAGTGATGATGATTCCGCTGTACATGTTCTCCCAGCGGGAACTGGCACCGTCCGAAGATCAAGGAGTTGTGTTCGGCGTCGTCCAATCGTCGGCTAACTCCACTCTAGACCAGACCAACCTGTTCACCGATCAGGTCTACAACGTCTACCACTCGTTTCCAGAGAGCGCGAGCATCTTTCAGATCACCAATCCGAGTGGCGGCTTCGGAGGCATGGTGACCAAACCGTGGAGCCAGCGCAAGAAGACGACGCAAGACCTTCTGGTCGAGTCAACCAGCCCGCTGTCGAAGATTTCCGGCGTGCGCGTCATTCCATTGACGCCGCCTCCTCTTCCGGGAGGAGGCAACTTCCCGGTCGATTTTGCGATCGTATCGGCGGCAGAGCCAGAGCAGGTGAGTCAACTTGCCGAGCAGATCGTGCAGAAAGCGATGGCCAGCGGCATGTTTATTTTCGCGGATACCGATGTGAAGTTCGACCAACCACAAACGGAGGTGGTGTTCGACCGCGACAAACTGCGTTCCCAAGGAGTGGACTTGAGCCAAGTCGGCCAGGATCTATCCACCATGCTTGGCGGAAACTATGTCAACCGCTTCAGCATCCAGGGACGCAGCTACAAGGTGATCCCGCAGGTCAAGCGCGTGGAGCGGATGACTCCGGACCAGCTTTCACAGATCTACGTGAAAGGCTCTTCGGATAAGCTCGTGCCGCTTTCGACGTTTGCCAGTCTGCGGACAACAACGGAGCCGAGATCGCTCAACAAGTTCCAACAGCTGAATGCAGTGCGCATTCAAGGTGTTATCCCGCCGCCCGTGCCGCTCGACAAGGCGCTAACTTTTCTGGAGGACCAGGCTAAGCAGATCTTGCCCCAGGGATTCACAGTGGATTACGCTGGTGAATCTCGTCAGCTGCGGGTGGAGGGTAGCAAATTCCTGGGCACGTTCTTGCTTTCGGCGATCCTGATCTATCTCGTGCTCGCCGCGCAGTTCGAAAGCTTCCGCGATCCCTTCATCATTCTGGCGGGTTCTGTCCCGTTGGCAATCTCTGGTGCTCTAGTGTTCTCGTTCTTGGGTTTCACGACTCTGAACATCTACAGCGAGGTCGGATTGATTACGCTCGTCGGTCTGATCGCTAAGAATGGAATTCTGATCGTAGAGTTCGCGAATCACTTGCAAGAAACCGGCTTGAGTAAACTCGAGGCGATTACCGGCGCGGCGAGTACGCGGCTGCGTCCCATCCTAATGACGACGGCCGCCACCGTCTTCGGACATTTCCCTCTCGTACTTGCGAAAGGCCCGGGTGCAGGCGCGAGAAACAGCATCGGTATCATGCTGGTGAGCGGGATGATCATCGGCACGGCATTTACGCTATTTGTGGTGCCGTCTATTTACATGCTGGTCTCGAGGGCGCGCGTACGGATGCAGAGCGACAACGAGATCGCTCTCGGGGAACCGGCAGAAACCATAGCGTAATTGGGTGGCACCCAAATTATCCAGGTGTTTGTGAAACTTAGTTTTCGTTTCCGGGGGACTACTCCCGATTGCCTATCATTTGCGCAATCCGCGCGACTAAGGCTTCCCGCTCGCTGTCCAACCGGTCGACTACGACAAGCGATGTCACGGCGACCTTCTGAACAGTAGATACGAGCAAGCTACGCCCGTCCGCCTACGCCCTCCTTTGCCGTACCCTCTTCGACCTGCTGGGAACGCTTCAGAAACTTCCCCTTCGGCTGCAGGCGCGAGGGGAGTTTGAGTACGTAGCCACAAAGCCCTTGGGCACGGGATGCCTGCCCAACTTGAATGCAGAATGCACTGGAACTCCGGTGAAAGAGTTTCGCGGCGCTGTAGTTCGGCCGTTCAAGAATGGGCGCGTCAATGCCGCCGTAAATTTCCTCCTCGCCCGCGGCTACACCGGGCAGACAACGGAAAACTTCTTCCCCTCCGATGTTCAGGAAGTTGTGGGAGTGCGCATACCCTCTTACGCAAGCGTGTCTGTCACCTACCGATTTGGTCGATCCAATGGCCTCTGACCAGCACGCGAATCACTGCCCTGTAGAGACAAGGACTAGAAAGGGCGCCTGCGGAGGTCCAGGATAGGATTTTCTCGTCTGGAACCGCTCGCTTTCGTAAACTCGGAATCGGCAGGCGAGCGCTTCAAATCCGCTCGTCGGCTGCCATTTTCTTGATCTTCTGCAATCCTTTTCAAGCTGCGGTCCGCGGGCTCACCACGCCGATCTCATGTCACTGGAAGTACCGCCGGCGGCGGGAACGTAGCATTTCAGGGTGTAATCCATCACCATGCGATCGGCGTTGAAGCGCCAGCCGAGGGTGCGGATGGTTCGCTTCATCCGCTTGATCCAGCCGCGGGGCAGGCCGTCTCGATCGCGCTGGTAATACAGCGGAATCACTTCTTCTCGCAGCGCCCGGTACAAATCCTCGCCGTCGCGCGTGTCATGGACGTTCATGTCGGAGTGAGTCCTGCCCGTGCCGATGGCAAACCCATTCATTCCGTCGTAGGCCTCGGCCCACCAGCCATCGAGAACGGAAAGGTTGAGGCCGCCATTCAAGACTACTTTTTGGCCACTCGTACCCGAGGCTTCCAGGGGACGCCGCGGGTTATTCAGCCACACATCAACGCCCTGCACCAGATAGCGCCCAACGTTGATGTCATAGTCTTCGACGAAAACGAACTTATCGGCGAAGCGTGCATTGCGCATCAGTTCGGCGATCTGCTGCAGAAGCCGTTTGCCCGGTTCGTCCAGAGGATGAGCCTTGCCGGCAAAAACAAACTGCACCGGCCGTTTGGGATCGTTCACCATCGAGGCCAGGTTCTCGATGTCCCGCAGGATCAGGTTCGCGCGCTTGTAGGTCGCAAAGCGGCGAGCAAATCCGATGGTCAGCGCATCGGGAGTCAGGATTTTGCCGAGTCTCTGTAAAGTTTCCCGAGATTCGAGGCGGCGCTCAGCTTGTTCCACTGCGCGGCGGCGCACAAAGTCGAGAAGCTGCGATTTCAGGCTAAGGTGTGTCTCCCAGAGTTCGCCATCGTCCACGTTCTCGATGCCTTCCCAGATGCGAGCCTCGCTGCTGTGTTGGTGCCAATTAGTGCCCAGATGACGATCGTAGAGGCGAAACATCTGTGGTGCGAGCCAGGATGGAACGTGAACTCCATTGGTGATGTGTCCGATGGGTACTTCGTCTTCCGGCTTGCCGGGACAGAGCCCGGTCCACATAGCACGGGAGACTTCGCCATGCAGCGCGGAAACGGCATTGGCGCGGCGTGAGAACCGAAGGCCCAGCACGGTCATGCAAAATGTTTCCTGTAGATTACTTGGCTTTTCGCGACCCAAGCCCATCAGGCTTTCCTGCGAAAGGCCAAGACCCTCACGCAAGGGTCCAAGATGTTCTTCGATCAGGTCCGCGTCAAAGCGGTCGTGACCGGCGGGCACAGGCGTATGTGTAGTGAAGACCACTTCCCGCGACACGCGGGGAACGGCGCGGTCAAATGCGATGCCTTCCTCCTGCATCCGCGAGTGGATCGCCTCCAGCACGGCAAATCCGCTGTGACCTTCATTCAGGTGAAGAACGCCCGGAGTAATGCCCATTGCTTTGAGCGCGCGGAATCCTCCGACGCCAAGCAGCAACTCTTGCCGGATGCGAGTTCGCGCATCTCCGCCATAAAGGCGCGAAGTCAATTTTCGGTCGTCCGGAGTATTGCCTTCCGCATCGGAATCGAGAAGGAACAGGTCGCAGCGTCCCACTGCCACCCGCCACACTTTGGCATGAATCGAACCGTTGCGAGTCTCGATTTGCACGACGACTGGCCGGCCGTTCTTGCCGATCGCGGTCTCAAGGGGCAATTGATTGACGTCCATCTCCAGGTTTTCTTCCTGTTGCCAACCGTCGCGATCCAGGCGCTGGCGAAAATATCCTTGCCCGTAGAACAAGCCGATGCCGACGAGCGGGATGGCGAGATCGGAAGCGCTCTTGATATGATCTCCGGCGAGGACGCCGAGACCGCCGGAATAAACGGGGAGCGATTCGTGCATCCCGAACTCTGCCGAGAAATAGGCGACTGGACGAGGCCGTAGAACTCCGGCATGGCGGGTTCCCCACGTGCGATCGGCATGCAGATATTCCTGCAGTCGCCGGTAGGCGTAGTTGATGCGGCTATGCAGCACCAGTGCCGCTGCGCGACTCTCGAGCTTCGCCAGCGGAAGTTCCGATAGCAGGGAGACTGGATTCTGGTTCAGTTGCCGCCAACGCACCGGATCAAGATCGCGGAACAAGCTGACGGCATCGTGATCCCAACTCCACCATAGGTTGCGAGCCAGCGACCAAAGGCGCTCCTGGGCAGGAGCTATGAATCGATCGAGGGTGCGCGCCTCACTCACGACCGGCGCCACCTGGGCTGCCGCCTCAGTCAGCATTTGGATCTCGTCTTCACTGAAAAGCCGAGGCTCCATGGTTTGAACAACCAGAACCCCTTGCAGAACTCCCCGGTCGATGAGTGGAACTCCCAGGAATGACTGGTATTCGTCTTCGCCGGCTTCCGGGAAGTACTTGAAACGTGGGTGAGTGTCGGCTTGCTCTACGGCTACCGGACGCACTTGTTCCGCTACCAAGCCAGCGAGTCCTTCATGGATTGCCATGCGTAGATGGCCGATGCACTCTCGTCGAAGGCCGACCGTCGCGGCCAACACCAGGTTGGCTCGATCGGGCTCCAGCAAATAAGCCGAACACACGTCAGTGTTGAATCGCTTGGCAATCAATGCCACAACATTCATCAGGGTCTCGGCTGGCTGGCCCTCCTCCGCGGCAAGGTTAGCGATCTCCTCCAAAGTGAGGACGTCTGGGACCTCGCGCGTGCGCACGGTCAGATCCAATCCTTGAACCTCGTGGCGATTGTCTTCCAAATTCAGACTCTCTGGTTCCATACTTTGTTTCGTACCCTGCGGGCAGCGTAATCCTTCATATTCTGTTGGAGCAAGCGGTTTAGATTGTTTCCCCAAGCCAGCGTGGAACCGTGACTGGCACCTTCATTATCGCAGATCGCATTCTTACAATTCTCGCAGGCGTTCGTGAAAGGCACACCACCGTAACATCACCCCGAGTCTGGATCTGATGTCCTCCGAGCTCACTTTAAGGGTGCATGCAGATCGCGTCCAATCGAAATTACCGATGCGGAACATTAGGGCCGGCGTGAACCACGCCACAGCTTACCGGCCCATCTCTTTAGCGAAACTGATAGCCAGGTTTGAGTTCGCAGCGATAGTTCCTGGATAGATCGCGATCGACCAAAATTTGACAGTTTGCCCAACGCAGCAAAAGATCGGGACCCAGAGGAAAGACGATGGGATCGCCGGCGACTTCGGCTTCGATGCTGGGACCTTCCGCAGAGGCGGGCAAACTGAAGTTCAAGGTGCGGCCGAAAATTACCGGATAGGTCTCACGCACCATATCGCTGGTCATGGGATGAACTACCTCAGCCTCAAGCAGGTACGTAACTGTATCGGACCAGTTGAGAACCGAAACGTTGAATCGACGCCGATCCGGCGAAAAGTTTTCCAATTCGATCTTGGTGAAGGGGCACGGCCCTGCAATACAAGAGACTCTGGCATTGCGAAACGCGTTTCCTTCGCCTGCGTCTAAAGACAAGGAACCAAGCGTTGCTTTCCACTTGCCAGCGGGCCCGCACGGAGGACGTTTGTTACATGGCGTGTTTCCCGTGTTGACAACCTGGAAAGTTTTTACGGCACTGCCAATGTTTGCTTCGGTAGTGGCCTTCACGGAATACCTTATTCGCGTATTCGAGATAGCGGATCCAGAGTGAGATTCGGGGCTCGGTTCTTCACGGGTGGGAATCATGCGGACGACGTAAATTTTGTCGCCAATGAAATCGTTCACATCGAGCGGTCGATAATCCGGGTGGCGAAATTTGAGGAGGACCTCCTGGCGCCGCCGAAGGCCTTTGGGCAGCGTCAAAGTGAAAAAGCCCAACTGATCGGATTTGGAAATGCCGCTACCCAAAGCATTGATTGCGGTGATCTGGACATCGGCGAGCGGCAATTGCCGGTTTGGATCGGGGTCCTGGCGTAAGACTGCACCTCTCAGCGTCACGGGTTGACGGCGCTTCAGGTAAGCAATTACCGATATTGCCGCCAGCAGAGAAATGGTTAGTATCGTCCAGGTTGCGATCATCTTGCCTTTAGTCATTGCGACCCCTTATGTTTAACATTCTAGGACGCATTTTGAGGATGGCAAGTTTGCTGGCTCATGTTTCACAGATCGTTGGCAGTCCATGCTGGATGTGGAGCATCTAAGTTTAGTTCATGGGCATGAAAGAAAAGGGCTCCTTGAAGAACCGCCTCACCCGAAGAGACCTGCTTTTTCAGATAGGCGGATTAGGCCTGTGCGGAGTGGTTGGCCATGGGTTTCCGCTGATCGCGGGAGCGGAGCAACCGGCAACTCAGCGGCTGTCGGCGGCTCCGAACGTTCTGTCGGCGGATGATGATGCATTCCTGGACGAGTTGGAGAAGCGGAATTTCCAATACTTCTGGGATCAGGCGGGCGAGCAAACGGGGCTGGTGAGAGATCGATGCAATGTGTTGAAAAACGACAATTCCGTGGTGGCAAGTATTGCGGCTACCGGTTTCGGACTGACTGCTCTGTGCATCGGCCAGCAACGCGGATTCATTTCCTTTTCTGAGGCCCGGGACCGGGTTGCGACTACTCTGCGATTCTTATGGAAAAAAATGCCGACGCATCGCGGTTTTTTCTACCATTTCGCCGACATTAGTACGGGTGAGCGAGTCTGGGATTCTGAAGTATCCTCCGTCGACACGGCGATCCTGCTATGCGGACTGCTCACTTGCCGGCGACACTTTGAAGGACATTCTGAAATCAGCCTGCTGGCTTACCAGATATTCAACCGAGTCGATTGGAGCTGGTTGTCCGAGGACACGTCGCTCTTGCCGCATGGCTGGACCCCGGAATTTGGATTTCTCCCCTATCGCTGGGACTACTACAGCGAAATGATGATGATCTATCTGCTGGGGCTGGGATCCCTTCCGCATCCGTTGCCGGCAGAGGCGTGGAACGCCTGGAAGCGAACCAAGTTTGAGTATGACGGCATTCGCTATATCGGTTCGTTCGCGCCGTTGTTTGTGCATCAATATTCTCAGGCCTGGTTTGATTTTCGTGGCAAGCGCGACCAGTACGCCGATTATTTCGAAAACTCGATTTTCGCGACCGACGCTCACCGGCGTTTCTGTTTAGAACTGGGCAAGCAATTTCCGGATTACAGCGACGACCTGTGGGGCATTTCGGCGTCGGATTCGCAAAAGGGATATATGATTTGGGGTGGTCCGCCGATGATGGGGCCGATTGACGGAACGGTCGTGCCGAGCGCGTCCGCGGGGTCCTTGCCATTCATGACGCAGCCCGTCATGCGCGTGCTGAGGAATATTAAAGATCGGTACTCGCAGGCGTGGAGCAGGTATGGGTTTGTAAATGCGTTCAACCCGCTCAAGAATTGGTACGACAGCGACACGATTGGCATTGATGTTGGAATCACGATGCTGATGGCGGAGAATGTCCGGACCGGTTTTGTTTGGAAGACTTTCATGAAGAATCAAGAGGCGCAGCACGGCATGGATCGCGCCGGTTTCAAGAAATACCAGCCGTAGGATGGAAACAAATGTCGGCTGCGGCGCGCGGGCCGACGTTTCGCAGCTCTTACTTAAGTTCGATCACGGCTAGTCCGTGAGTGGGCAACTCTAAAGTGAACATGCCATTTTCTACACGACCAGCTTCCGGAGCGGGAAGATCTGCCGCTTGTTGAAGCTCATGAATCTGTTTCTGCGTGGGATAACGGGGGCTGCCCACCTTCTCATAGGTGGGATGGAAATCCCCGTGGGTTCCGTCGACTCTCGAGACTAAGACGTGCTTCGCGTTCGTACCCTTGAGTTGCAAGGTGATTTGCTTCGGAGAACCCGAGTCCCCCGGCGGTGCGTAATTCCAAACAGCCAGCACTAACGTTCCGTCTTTTCTGCGAGTGAGGAGGGCTGAGTCAGAATCGAGTTGTATCCGTTCCTCTCCAAGTTGGTGCAGAATCTTGAAGGCATTAAAGGCTGGCTTGGGTATGTCGTCCTCGGCGATCAACCCGTAGCCACCGTAGAACGGCGTCTTCACGACACCTTGTTCTTCGAAAACGTCAGAGAAACTCCAGTAAGACATCGAATCGACCAAACCATCGCACTGGCGGATGGTATCGGCGAGCCATGGGCCCATATAGGTCGCGTCGGTGACGTCGGGCTCGTTCTTGTAGCTGGCGTTGAACTCGCTCCAAATGAGGGGCAGGTTCGGCATGGGCGATGACTTTATCTGTCCGTGCACCTTATCTACTGCCCGGCACACCATCCGATGCCGAGGAATGTTTTCTTGCGTGCCGAAGACATCTTGCGCGGTGTCGTTGGCATAGACGTGGGTTGAAACGTAATCGACCGGGATTTGTTTTTCCGCGCAGTGTCGGATGAAAGCATCAGCCCATGCGGCCTGCGCCGTGGCGGGCCCGCCGACCCGCAGTCGCGGGCTTACCTTTTTGAGTGCGAGAACTGTGTGATCGTAGAGCTCCCAGTAGGTCTCCTGCCTGGGCTGTCCCTCCCAAAAATCCAGATTGGGCTCATTCCAGACTTCGAAATACCATTGCGCTACTTCATTCACACCGTAGCGCTCGATTAGATGTTCAGCGAACGCCGTTACAAGGTCATCCCAGCGGTTCCAATCCTTCGGAGGGGCAACATTTGGGTGGTACCAAAAGGCGTGGAGAGTATGGCTAGCCGCCAATTGATTGGGCATGAAACTGATCTCGACGAACGGCCGTACTCCGGCGGCGAGCAATCCGTCGTAGATTTGGTCAATGTAAGAGAAGTTGTAAACCGGATGCCCTTGGCCGTCTTCGGCATAGATGCCGACTTCGTCGTCAAAAATGGCATGAAAGCGAATGTAGTGGAAGTCCGTGATCTGCTTCACCGCACGCAGGTCGCTGCGATAGTTTTCACGCAGGCTCAGAATCGCGCGTCCCGAGCCAAACATTTGTTCCCAAAAGTGGGGGAAGGGATGCGAAGCCGCCTTGTCGTCGACGACGATTAATTCTGGTTTGGAATTCGGCTGAGCCTGAAGTGAGGTGACGCTCGCCGAAAACGCGAAGAGAACCACAAGGGCAAGGTTGTGCAGACGTCGCATTACGGTATCCGTGATGAAGGAGAGATTCGTGTTGAGTTACGCATTCTTGTCAGAGGAGGGTTACGCCACCTTGGCGTGTGACCCGTTCGAACTCATGCGGGCAGCCGGCTTTTCCTGCAACAACAGTTCGGTGGCCTGCACTCGTGGATTGCTGTGAAACCAGCGTTGGACAATCTCATCGTCAAGGAAATTTGCGATTGCGAGCAGGCTCATGCCCTGGTGATGAGCCATCCAACAACGGACCACTTCGGGAGCACGAGACTGGGGGCGACTAAAGTCCAAAGCTTCGTAGAATCCGTAAGGTCCTAACCATCGTTTGCGCTGCATCTTCCGCAAATTGCGCGTGGCCGCGATGGGATCGATATCAAGTGCGAGAAAGGTGGAATAGGGAGAGATCACAGGAGTGTCCTGCTCGGGCTTGAAAATCGCCAACTGCGCGACGCCAAAAGCGAAGTAGTGGTAGTTGCCGGCATCATCCAATCTGCTGGAGGCCGATTCGGAAATGCCCCAGACCGGAGCGCCCTTGGAAGCCGCGTAGGTTTGTTGGACGCGAACCGCCGTTTCCGCCGCGCGCTGCAACAGAGTATTGGGGTACACGCGCATCCACAGCGTCGGCATCAGGTATTCGAACATGGTGCCGGTCCAGGAAAGCAATCCGGTCATTCCCTGTTCCTGCACGAGCGGACGGCTAAGCTCGAACCAGCTTTCCTGCGGGATATCGTCTTTAGCGATGGCGATGAAGTAAGCGATGCGAGCTTCACTGGCCAGGAGGTCATAACAAGCAGGATGGTTCTGCTGCTTATCGAGTTCAAAGGCGACGGAGAACAGGCCTCGGCCACGGTTGAGCAGAAATCCGAAATCCATTTCGTCCGCCAGCGCGAATGACTGATCGGCAACCTTGTAGAGATCTTCGATGAGCCGTACGGCCCGCGACCGTGCATCAGGGAGCAGTTCGAACAGTTCGCGACAAGGCTTCGCCGAGTCTTCCGAGGCCGTGGAATCGAGCTTCTCACGCAATAGCATGGCAAGATCATCGATAAACCGCGGGAGATGCTCGAGTGGTGGACCTTGTCTGAAGCTGTCAGGATGGACCGTCAAAGAATCTCTTATGCTGGCATATTCTGGCAGCAACCAGGGTGAGTAAAGTTGCACGACGCGACAGATCTGACGAATCCGATCTTCGGTTTGCTGGAGGAACCAACGGCTATCGTTTTCATTCGAAGTGGGAGACGGCTGGTGAATGTCTTTGAGAACGGAGTCAGGAATGTCGAGAACGTACTGCAACCAATCGCGTTGCCTCAGAGATTTTTCGATCAAATCACAATTGCGGGACGGAATCGCACCCAGGTCGGAAAGGAGGGAAAGATGGTCGAACAGGCCTTCGGCTAACTCACGGGCAAACAGCGGTCGGTTGAGAAGATCTAAAGCGCCCTGCTGCAGAGTCCAAAGGGAAGCTACCAGATTGCCGCTGTCGACACTGGAAACGACGGCGGGAGTAAACGCCGTTAAGGTTCGCGTGTCGTACCAGTTGAGGAGATGACCGCGGTGCTTTTTCAACCGCGAGACAGTTTCCAGAGTGCGCAAAGTCTGTTGAGAGAATTCCGGCACCGTGACATAGCCGAATCGGCAAGCCACCTGGCGCGCGTTAAGGAGCAAGCCAAGATTTGTGGGCGAAATGCGAGGTGCAACCTTCGAGTTCTCTCCCTGGACATTGTCGGGAATCAGCCAGTGATGCTCTTCCGTGCTGAACTCGGCAAAATACCGCCAAGTGCGAAGCGCGGATACGCGAAGCAACCATCGATCGCGCTCCGAAGCTTGTTGGCGCGGAGCTCCCGGGGGCCGGTTCAGCCACGCGGAGACCGGTTGGCTGCAGGCCCACAGGAGAAGAACGGGCAGCGCTGGCAGCAAGGCGCCGGGCCGCGTAAACGATATCAAGAGAAATAACCCCAGCGCGAGGATGGGAGTCCAGTTGAGGTAAATGTCGAGCGTGGTGCGTTTGTCGCCCGCGAGCTCCGCTTGGGCGGCGGTCTCCCATTGCAAGAGTCTCTGGCGCGTGATCAGTCGACGGACCATGGTTCTCACCACGGCATCCATGGACAAAAGCGCCTGGTGCGCCAGGAATGTAATCGTCAACACATTGGCAATGCTGGCATTGAGAAAAGTGTTCAATGCGTCGCCGACGATGGAGCGTTTCCCTGATATCGTGGCGTGCCCCAGATCGACTGCTAGCTGGCAGAGCACCGGAAGAAAGAGAATGGCAACGGTTGCGACCGTCCAACCGGCCGGACCTCCGGGCAGGCATAACCATCCCAGCAAGAACAAAGCAAAGATGGCAGGTTCCACCAAACTGCGCCGTAGGTTATCGAGAATCTTCCATCTGGAAACTACAGAAAGAGGATTGGGAACTCGCTGACCTGATTCCTCCGGAACCAATGGAAGCAGCCATCCTGCGATTTGCCAGTCGCCCCTCATCCAACGATGCTTACGCCGGTTGTGAGCGCTGTAATGAGAAGGATAGTCCTCGATTACCTCGATATCGCTGACCAGGCCGGCGCGAGCATACGCACCCTCCACCAGGTCATGACTTAATAAAGCGTTGCGTGGGAATCGGCGATCGAGAACGCGGTGCAGTGTCTCAACTTCGTAAATTCCTTTTCCAACAAAAATGCCTTCGCCGTAAAGGTCCTGATAAACATCGGAGGTGGCGTGAGTGTAGATATCGAATCCGGTCTGCCCTGAATAAATGCTGGCCAGCCTTGACCGCGCCGAACTCTGAACGCTGACGCCGACCCGGGGCTGCAGAATGCCGTAGCCGGCGACGACGATTCCTTTCTCCGGATCAATAATTGCCTGATTCAAAGGATGCGCCAGGGTTCCCACCATGCGGCTGGCCGACCCGCGGGGCAACTCAGTATCGGAATCCAGTGTGATGACAAAACGAACGCTCGAAAGCAGCGTGAGATTGCCGACCTTAACCGGGAAGCTGTCAAATTTCCCGTGCAGAAGGTTATTCAGATCCATCAGCTTGCCGCGCTTGCGTTCCCAACCCATCCAGAGGCGTTCGCGCGGATTGTAGACCAGATGACGATGGAATAAGAAGAACGACCCCATCCCCTGCGATCCATACTTATCGTTGAGCTTGCGGATAAGACTCGAAGCCAAGTTGACCAGGACGTTATCTTCCCTCGGTTCTGATGGAGAATCGGGAAGATCCGAGAGCAACGCGAAATGAATGTTGGGATCCTGATTGCCGAGATAGCGAACTTCGAGGTCGTCGACCAGCTTGCGGACCTGCTTCTCATTCATGAACACGGTTGGGATCGCCACCATGGTCATGCAATCACTTGGAACTCCATCCGAAAAATCGAGCTTGGGCAAAGTCTGAGCCGGCAGCAGCAGAGTGGCCAAGTAGTTCATGATCTGCACAGCACTCTGCGAACTGGGCACCAGCACAGCTAGAATCGCGAGCAAAACCAAACCTAGAGAAGTGCTGGGTGGCGTCAATTGAAGCACGACCGCCGTAACTATCGCGAAGGTGAGGGCGGCTATGCCGGGTAAGTAAAACTCATCCGGATGGTGAAGCAGAAAAGTACGCAAGCGCTGGGTAATCGAAGGATGAAAACCGACTCTGCGCTGTAGCACGGCGGCCCCTTCTGCCAGCAGATACGAGCCTACGTGCGAATCGCGCGAGGTCACCCGTGGATTCTCATTGCGATGCGTCTGCGCTTCACGAGCCAGCGCGAGCACTTCGCTTGCAACCCTCGTTTCATCGGAATAGTCGCAGCGGTCGGCAATCTTTACCAGCTGTTTGCGGTAGAGGTCGCGGGTTTCATAGTCCATCCGCGGGTAAGCTCCGGCGGGATCTTGCCGAAGGATTTGATCGAACAAGATCAGCGGCTCGATGATCACCTTCCAGGAAGTCTGCTTAATCTCCTGCAGGCTGCGAACCAGGTCCTGGATGCCATAAGATCGGGAAGGATCCTCAAGCAACCGGCGGCCACGCTCCGCAATGTGCTCCAGCAGCACCACCTTCATGACAGGGATCAGCATCCACAGTTCCGCTAGTTTCAGAACCGTGACCTGCTGGAAAGCCTGGATGTAGGAAGTGAAGCTCGTCTCGCTAAACTGGAAAGCGTTTGCGGCGAGAAGGCCCTCCGCCAAAGCGGCTACGCGCGGAATGATGGTGCCATCGGGTGTGCGGACCTGGGGAAGTTTATGGGTGGCGCTGAATGTTGCGCAGGTTTCCTGTAGCTCCCCGCTGACCAAGTACATGTTCTCCTGCAGCCGTCGAAAATCATCCGAAACAGCGTTTGTGGAGCGAGCTTTCAGAGAGATGAACAACGGTTTAAACGCACGATTGAGAGCTTCGCAACGAGCGCGAAAATGTTGCGATTCTTGTTGTCCCGGCATCCACGCCAGAGCTCGAGCGAGCTCTGCGGCGCTCGAAGATAACGTATCGAGGTCAGGTCCCATATCCAGAAGTGTACGCAGGCCTTTCGGTTCTGACTTCACGAGTTCCAGATGACTGCTTTGTGGTGTCATTCTGTACCCCTCCTAGCGATAGCTCGAGGCCTGCATCTCGAACATCTCCGCATAGCGACCACCCAGACGTGCCAGCTGGTCGTGGGTTCCTTCCTCGGCAATCTTGCCGTTTTCCAGAACCAGGATGCGGTCCGCCGAACGCACGGTTGAGAAGCGGTGCGAAATAAAAAGCGCCATCTTTCCAGCCGTAAGTTCGGCAAAGCGGTGAAAGACTTCAAACTCGCTGCGCGCATCGAGTGCGGCAGTCGGTTCATCCAGAATCAGGAGTTGAGCGTCGCGTAGATAAGCGCGCGCCAGCGCGACTTTTTGCCACTCGCCCCCGGAAAGATCCACCCCTTGTTCGAATCGACGCCCCAGCATTTGGTCGTAGCCCCCGGACAGTCGGCCGATCACTTGATCCGCCATGCTTTTCTCGGCAGCGCTCTTCACTAGGTCAAGATTGTCGATTGCCTCGATCCGGCCAATGGCTATGTTCTCCCGCGCAGTCATCTCATAGCGCATAAAATCCTGAAAGATGACGCCGATCTCGCGATGAAGATCATCGAGATCATACTCGCGAAGGTCCACCCCATCCAGCAGAATTTGCCCTTCCGTAGGATCATAAAGGCGGGTAATTAATTTGACGATGGTCGTTTTGCCCTGTCCATTTTCGCCAATCAAAGCCAGCCGTTCATTGGTATGCAGCTGAAAATTGATTTGATCAAGCACCCGGCGTGAATTTCCCGGATAACAGAAAGAAACATTCCTGAATTCGACTCCGCGCACAATCGGCCGGGGTGCCGGCAGGGCATTGGGCTTGGACTGAATGGTCGGCTTCATTTCGAAAAAAGCTAGCAGATCGGTAAGGAACAATGCCTGATCGCCGATGCCGGCGAAAGTAGAGAAAATCTGCTCGATATTGCTGCTGGCCTGCTGAATGGCTCCGGCCAGAAAGGTCAACGAGCCGATGGTAAGCGCCCCGGCAAGTGTGCGCCAGATCACGAATACATACGCGGAATAGTAGCCGGCGGTGCCGATCATCGACAGCAGTGCGCCTGCAATCAGCTTGCGTCGAGATAGGGTGACGTTCTCTTCATAAATTTCATCCGATATGTGAGTAAATCGCGCCCGCAGGAAATCCTTCAATCCGAACAGCTTCAGTTCCTTCGCGGCTTCCTTGCTTCCACCGAGAATCCGAAGGTAATCCAGTTGCCGGCGCCTCGGTGTCTGCCGGAAATTCTTGGCGTAGCCCAGGAAGGCGAAATGACTCTCACCGAGGAACGCGGGAACCACACCAGCAATCAACAGCAGCATCAGCCACGGAGAGAACAACATGATCGAGACCGAGAGGGTTATCGTGGTGATCGCCTGCTGCACCAGCCGTCCGATCTGTTGGATCATCACCAGACGATCCGTTGCCTGCACGCGGGCCCGCTCGAGACGGTCATAGAAGACCGGATCTTCATAGGCGATCAGATCCAGCCCGGCCGCATGACTCATGACGCGAATGCTGACGTACCGGGTGTATTTATCGCCCAGCAGCGAGTCCGAATAGTCGATGGTGCGGAGAAGAATACTGTTCAGGACGGCCAGCGAGAATTCGGCTACGACCAGCCACCAAAATCCGGGTCTTACCGGCTGGTGGGCGTGGACAGCATTATTGATGCCATCAATAATGAGCTTCGTAATCCATAGAAGCCCAACCGGCATGAGGGACGCGAATACCCGCGAGACCAGTCCAAATACAACGACGCCGGGGCCGGAGTCCCATACGATTTTCAGGACAGCCGGAACATTGCGGAGCGCGGAGATGCGTTCCTGCCAGCCTCCCCAGAAATTTTGCTGTTCCGTCATGCCTGGTTTCTACCGTCTCTCAGCGGTTCTGTTGCCGGACGGACGAAGCCCGAAAAGAGTGTCTAGAAGTATGACAGTCCAGCCCTTATGAATGCAACGGCCTCACACAAGATGCCGAAATCCGGTACGGGGTTTGTCGTGCCGGATTGCAGTGCTACGATTAGCCCATGAACCGCAATCGTGAGGCTACCGCTCCCCGCCAACCTCTCGGAAATCACTATCAACCAAGTGGAGTGCAGATTCCGCGGAACGCGATCCATCCGAAGATCACTCTGGCTCTGCTGCTGCTCCTTTTAGGACTCACCAATCTCGGCCTGGCACAAACCTCGCCCTCAGCTGGCAAGGCTGGAGGTTGGAAGGATAGCTCCGTCGCTCGAGGAGAATACATCGTTGACAACATCGCGGTTTGCAGCCAGTGTCACACGCCCCGCGATAGCAAGGGCCGTCCTGAGCGCTCGCATTGGCTGGAAGGCGCGGCGGTGTGGTTGAAATCGGCGGAGCCGGTAGAAAATTGGCCGCTTCAGGCGCCGCGCATCGCCGGAGCGCTGCCCGGAACTGATGCGGAGATGGTCACGCTCCTGACTACGGGAATCTGGAAAACAGGGACCTACTTACGTCCTCCGATGCCTCAATTTCGCATGAAGCCCGAGGATGCTGAATCGGTTGTTGCCTACCTGAAGTCGGTAACGCCGGGCCCGAAGTGAGTGGGTCGTGCGGCTGAACGGAACCGATAAGAACCCATGAAACCGGCGCATTCCAAGGATCCGGATGTAATTGTGGTTGGGGCGGGAGCAGCGGGAGTTTCCGCGGCTGTAGCCATGGCGGATGCCGGCCTGGCCGTCACCATCGTCGAGGCGCGCGATCGTATCGGTGGCCGCATATTCACTCTGCAAGACCCAAAACATCACACCCCGATCGAGCTTGGTGCGGAATTCATTCACGGCAAACCCCCGGAAATCTGGAGCCTACTCGAAGCCTGGAAAGTTCAAATCAGCGAAGTGGACGGGGACAACTGGTGCGTGGAAGAAGGGAAGTTACGCCCCTGCGACTTTTTTTCAGAAGTGGACGAGATTCTCCAGAAAATGGACGATCGGGAGCGCGATCGATCCTTCCTCGAGTTCCTGAAGGTCTATCAGTCCAAGCTGGCCATGAATCCCAGGCAGCAGCGCGCGGCCGAGTTGGCGACACGTTACGTCACCGGCTTCAACGCTGCCGATCCGGCACTCGTGGGTGTGCATTGGCTCGTGAAGGGAATGCGCGCCGAGGAACCGATCGAAGGACATCGCGCCTTTCGCGCTCAACATGGATACGCGGATGTGCTCGGAATCTTCGAGCAACAATTGCAGAGCCGTGGGATCCCGGTCCACAAGAACACTGCGGTCGAGAGCATTTCCTGGCGTTCGGGCCGTGTGGATATAGCCGCCAGAAGCTTCAACGGCACCGTAAACCTTTCTGCTCCGCATGTTCTTATCACAGTGCCACTCGGCGTACTTCAAGCTCCGGCGGAGGAAAACGACGCGATTCAGTTCACTCCGGAACTGCCCGAGGAGAAACGGCATTCGATTCGCAACGTGATGATGGGCAAAGTCGTACGAGTCACGCTGCGATTCCGCGAACGATTCTGGAGTGATCTGCCAAGATTTCGCGACAAGAATTTCGAAACCTTGGACAAAATGAGTTTTCTATTTTCCGATGATGATTGGTTTCCTACCTGGTGGACAAAGTCGCCCGAAAAATTAGCTTTCCTGATCGGATGGGCTCCATTCCGCTGCGCCGAGAGGCTCTCTGGTCGTAGTGAATCTTTCGTCGTCGAACAGAGCATCAACACGTTACATCGTCTGCTAGGAGTGAGTGCGCAAGAACTCGCGACTCTGCTTGAACACGCTTACTTTCACGACTGGCAGAATGATCCATTCTCGCGGGGAGCCTATAGCTACGGGAAGGCCGGTGAGAGTGATGCCCAAAAAGCTCTGGCGAGGCCAGTGGACAACACCTTGTTCTTCGCCGGCGAAGCCACGGATATCAGCGGGGATAACGGAACCGTGCACGCGGCGATCGCAAGCGGCCGCAGGGCCGCAAAGGAAGTCACTCATGCCGCGAGACGGCGGATCGATGTCAGAGCTGACAAAGCGTCCTGATAGATATCCCCTCCCATTTTTTTTACAAAATTCGTCAGGCCGCTTTTCGTTCGCGGGGAAGATTTTCTTTTTGCTCTGCATGGATCTGCACTTGCTCGTGCTTAATGTCGAGTCGAAGATGGTTGTAGACGCTCATGTACTGATTGGCTACCCAGACCAGCTCGGCCAATGATGACTGTAATGAACCCAATTGGATAGATGAGATACGGTGCGATCTGCTGACTGGGTCCGCTCGATGCCATTGCCTGAACGGAGGCCACGGACAGGGCGGTCAGCCCCATGGTTAGACCGCCGGCTAATCCCGAGAAGGCTAATTTCTGATTGGATCGACGGAGTTCCTCGCGCGCATTCTCGATCGCCGCTTGGAAGATCTCAGCCGCCGTGAGTCTTCGAGTGTCCGGAGTAGTGTCGTCTGGATGGCTGTTTTTTCTGCTTTCTTTGGCCTCGGTCATCGCCTCGACGCTCTCCGATCATGGCGCAAGCTTAATGCCAGCATTTGGCTCGACACTTGGATGCCAGCACGCGGAATTAAGGAGAGGCTGCAGTTGGACGAAAGAGATTCGCTTACGCGGCTGTCTGCTGCAGTTGCAGGCAATTCTGCAGGGCTCTCAAGGCGTACAACGCGTCGTCCAGAGCCTGATCTTCTTCGATCGTATCGTTGCCGGTAGAAAAAAGCTCTCGCGCCCGGGCTACGATTGCTTGTTCGGCGCCGGCGATCCGTGCCGATATCCGACTTCTGTCTGTCTCAAACAGAGCGGCGGTATAGAGCTCGCGCCAACTTTCCGCTTTAGGGTGGGATGGTTCTACGTTCACAATAAAACCTCAGAAAGCAGAGGCGGAGTCTCTGCACGAGAATTAAGGCAGGAAATAATCTATCTCCAGTACCTTTGCTGGGTCCATACGGGAAATTCTGTAGATCCGCACTAAGGAATCTACTTGAGGTTCTTAATTCAAGAAGAGCGCAACTGGGAAGTCGGCGAATGCTGTCGAAGCGTCTACTCTTAGTTGATCGCCGGTCTGACGAGGATCGACAATCTGCCCGGTGAAGACGTTTTGGTAACTGTTAGAGCAGTTGCAAGAGGGAAGCAAAATGTAGGTATCCTCCCACACCTCTGGTCCGATCGGCGGACTGCTTGATTCATTGGGCAAACTCGCTACAAGACGAGGGACGATAACGAGAGCGCTCGTGCCTTCCAATCTTCTGAGGAACGCAATCACGTGATTGGCTTTTGAGCCATGAGCGGCTAACGGCAGATATTCTCCGCTGCGAAAAAGTTCCTCGTGTTCTTTGCGCAAGCACAGAGCTTTCCAAGTTTCGTATAGCTTCAGGCGACCATCTGCAGGAGTTTTGAGCAACTCGCGTGCTGCTGACGCTTCAGGGTCGGCGCACAACTTGCGGATGTTCTTAAATGCTTGCTCGCGGAGGCGATAGTCGACCGGCCGGCGGCTATCCGGATCAACCAGGCTAAAGTCCAACAAATCATTGCCCTGATAAATATCAGGAACGCCCGGGCAAGTCAGCTTCAGCAGCGTTTGGGAGAGGCTATTCCACAGGCCGAGGCGCGCCACGTGCTGTTGGAAGGGCGCAAAATCATTGAGAAACCGATTGTTGGAATCGGGATTCAGCAAGGCTGCCACGAACGATGAAACTGCGGTTTCGTATTCCGTATTTTGATTGATCCAGCTGGTGTATTGCTTGGCTTCCCGCATCGCCTTCAACATGTAGTTTTGGATGCGCTCACGGAAAACTTTCCAATCGTTCGCGTCATCGAAAGGTTCCACTGGCCAGGCACCAACTAATGTCTGATAAAGCAAATATTCGTCATTGGGCGAAGGGGCGGGCTTTTCATTCACCACGCTCCTGTGGCTGCGGCTGAGCTGTCTCCACTGCCTCACCCGAAGCCTCCACAACCCTGGCATTTCAGAAAGCACATTGATGCGGGCGCGGACATCTTCTGAGCGCTTCGAATCATGCGTGCTGGTGGCCAACATGGTATGAGGCCATTCGCGCAGGCGCTCCTGGTTCGCAGCGTGAAACGCATCCCTTGTGACTCCAAAGGCGTGTAGATCTCCTCCCACGTCGTTCAGCGAAATAAGTCGGTTGTACCGGTAGGAAGCCGTGTCTTCCAATCCCTTGGCCATCACGGGACTCGTGAACTGCTGGAATTTCATGGCGAAGGTGGTCACTGCTTTTTGATAAACAGGATCCTGCCCCACGGCAATGCGCGTCGAAAGCACCTCTCTGACGAAGTCGAAAACGCTGGTATCGGCGGCCGGACTTCTCCTTTTGGCTGCCGCTATTGCAGCATAGATGTAGTGGATATCGTGGTCGGAGATTCGCGAAGGACTCACGTAGGTACGGTACACGGGGAAGTTTGCCACCACTTCCGTTAGGGCATCGCGCAAACTGTTGAGGGTGAAATCGCAAGTATGTCGCTTGGAAAGCGCAATGCGGGCGATTTGATTGGCGAGCACATTTAGTTCACTAACCAGAGCGACGCGAACAATGAGCCTCCGGCAACGGTAGGCGAGGTCGTCGATATTGGTTTCGACCTTCGTAAAGTTACGGTAAATTCGGTCAAAACGTCCGGCCGCTGTGTGGTCGACGTACAAACCATTCAACAGATTCGCAAAATCGTAGCCGGTTGTGCCTGCCACCGGCCATTCGACGGGCAGGCGTTCCGAGCCGGTAAGGATTTTCTCAATCACGACATAGCGTGACCCGTTCTCTGTGCTCTCAGAATTCTCTGTCGCCTTTTCAATGCTGCGCTTCAACCGTTCAAAATATTGAGCCGGATCATACAATCCGTCGGGGTGGTCCACGCGCAAGCCATCCACTTTGCCTTCGGCGACAAATTTTAGAATGAGCCGGTGAGTGGCCCGAAACACGGCCTCATTTTCCATGCAGATACCGGCGAGGTCGTTGATATCAAAGAAGCGGCGGTAATTGATGTCATCAGAAGCGACCCTCCAATTGGCTAAGCGAAAGGTCTGCGCCTTGATGAGTTCGTGAAGAGCCTCGAAGCTTGCAGGATCCCTGGAGGTGCCATTCATCGCATCGACGGCCTCTTGGATTCCTACCGCAATCTCCGGTGCTCGCGCGCATACGGCAGCTAGTCGGCGCTTATGGATTTCTTTATCGCGATTGCGCTCGGCCAGGCGTTCGCTGCTCAGTTCCTGTCGCCCGGGCAAGTGGCTGAAGGCCGTGATTAGACTCTGGAATTCCAATAAGTCCTGGTTCTGCTCGCCTAACTTCTCTGTTAGCGAGTCCGTGCATCGCTGCAGAATTCGAGGGTACTCACGGGGACCGACAGGAAAACGGTGGCCCCGGTAAGAAACATAGAATTCGCCGGTCTCCTCGCAAAAAACAAGCTGTAATTCTCCGCTCTCCAGAACTGCTCCGTAGTGATCATGTAAAACCGGAACTAGTACTTTTCCGTACAACTCGGCTTTCAGCGGACGCCAGTCAATGTCGAAAAAACAGGCATAGGAAGACGCTTGACCGTTCTCCAGCACGTCTAACCACCATTCATTGTCACTTCCCATGACGGCCATGTGGTTCGGCACGATATCGAGAATCAAACCCATGCCGTGTTCGTGAAGAGTATTTATGAAACTGTCAAACTCTTCCGGGCTGCCAATCTCCGGATTTAATGAGTTGTGATCAACGATGTCATATCCGTGAAGGCTGCCAGGCCGGGCCTTCAGGCAGGGGGAAATGTAGCAATGACTGATGCCGAGCGCGGCCAGGTACGGAACAATCGCCGTGGCCTGGACGAAGGTAAAGTCACGATTCAACTGAAGCCGATAAGTCGCGCGCGGAATGGAGGAGTACGGCTTCATGATTTCAGAAACCAGACGACGGACCAGGCCGGTAGTTTTCCTCGCTGCAATTCGTTCTCACGGACTTCTTCGCTAGCATAGATGATCTGCGAATCCGGCGAAGCGAATCCAGAGAGTGGATCCGCTCCCAAATTAGCGAGCAGCGTCAGTTTTCCGTAGTCCGGAAATATCCACGTTGCTGCGAGGCCGCAATCTCCACGAGTTTTGTAACTTGCGCTTATGTCGCATCCATTTGAGAGATGGGGAACGATGTGGCGAGACCGCAGCGCCAGTAGATTGCGATACAAGCATAGCCATTCCTGATGTGCCGCTTGCGTAACCACGTCCCAGTCGAGCCGCGAGATCTCAAACGTTCTGAGGTCGTTCGGATCAGGGATCCCTTCGCGAGCCGCCGCGTCGCTAAACCTGGCGAAACGTGCGAACTCGTTTCGTCGGCCGGCCGTAACAGCGGCCGCCAGGTCCTTTTCAAAATCGCAGAAGAACAGAAACGGCGTTTGTGCTCCAAATTCTTCCCCCATGAAGAGGAGCGGAGTCTGGGGGCTCAGAAGAAGGATCGCAGACGCTGCACGAACAGCGCGTGGATCCGCAATCGTGAGTATCCTCTCCCCGAAGGCGCGGTTCCCAATCTGATCGTGGTTTTGTAGGAATGAGACGAATGCGGTCGGAGGCAGGCCGGTGGTGGGCTCACCACGCTTTTCGCCATTCCGATAGATCGACACTTCGCCCTGATATGCGAATCCCTCAGCCAGGCAACGGCCCAAACGATCGACAGGGCGATCTGAATAGTCGGAGTAGTAACCGTCCTTTTCGCCCGTGACGACTACATGCAAGGCATGGTGGATATCGTCGTTCCACTGCGCACTGTATGTCCGAGGCCGGCACTGCTTCGTTCGTTGAAGATAATGGGACTGGTTTCGATCGTTCTCCAGGATCAGATCAACGTGCCGACCAGGCTCGATTGTGCTTCGCACTACATCGGCCAATTCTGTGAGGATGTCGGGAGTGGAGTCGTCCAGGATCGCATTGACCGCGTCCAGACGCAGGCCATCGATACGGTATTCATTTAACCAGTACAAAGCATTATTGATGAAGAAGTCTCGGACAGCCCGGCTTGCGGCACCATCAAAGTCGATCGCGTTACCCCATGGAGTGTGGTGACGATCAGTGAAAAATTGTGGAGCGTAAAGGCCGAGATAATTTCCTTCCGGCCCAAAGTGATTATAAACGACGTCCAGCAAAACCATCATTCCGCGGGCGTGGGCGGATTGCACGAATTTCTTGAGATCTTCAGGACGGCCGTAGGTACTGTCGGGCGCGAACTGATATACGCCATCGTATCCCCAATTTCGGCGGCCAGGAAAATCGGCCACCGGCATCAGTTCCAAGGCGGTGACTCCGAGATCCGCCAGATAGTCGAGGCGTTCACACGCTGAAGAAAAAGTGCCAGCTTGTGTGAACGCGCCCACGTGGAGTTCGTAGATCACAGCCTCTTCCCATCGGCGACCAAGCCAGGCATCATCCTGCCAATCGAAAGCATGAGGGTTGATCACTTCGCTGGGACCGTGCACGTCCCGCGGTTGAAACCGTGAGGCGGGGTCCGGAACTTCCTGTCCATCGTCAATCTGGAATCGATAAAACGCTCCGGGCTTCGCCGCATCGGTGACCAGTTCGAACCAACCTTGAGCGCAGCGCTGAAGCGCAAAACGATTTGCTTTCCCAACATTTTCGAGACGAAGCTCGATCCTACGTGCGGTGGGCGCCCACAAACGAAAGCGCACGCTTCCGTCCTGCCGATATTCCGCGCCGAAGGGCATGCTATGACGGCGCTTCATTCGACTCTTCTTTCGAATCTTCCTTCTTGCCGTTTCCACGACGCTCCATCAAGACGACCATGGAGCGCGCCTGCAAGGCGTATGCCGCGCCCGAGTCATAAGTATCGGCGGGATGCAGACCACCCTCGTGGGAAGTGTCCATCCACGCCATCCATCGCGAGGCCGGGCGAAATACCGGCAGGGTGAATGCCGCGTCCTCGTGGTTCGGGTTCAGAAGCACCAGAAAATCTGTGTCGCTGAGCTTTCGTCCGCGTTCATCGGTTTCATCAAGACCCTGACCAGACAAAAACATTCCAAGGCTTTGAACTGAAGGATTGCGCCAATCCTCTTCGGTCATCTCCTTTCCGCCAGGGTTGAGCCACAAAACATCCTTCACGTCGGCGCCTTTGATCGGCCGGCCCTGGAAGAAACGTCGACGACGAAACACGGGATGCCTTTTGCGAAGGTTAATCATGCGCTGGGCGAATGCCAGAAATTCACGATCCTGAGGTTGCACGTTCCAGTTCAGCCAGCTGAGTTCGTTGTCCTGGCAATACGCGTTGTTATTCCCCGTCTGCGTGTGTCCGATCGCATCGCCGGCATACATCATGGGTACGCCCTGAGACAGAAGCAAAGTTGCCAGCAGGTTTCGCTTTTGCTTGGCGCGCAGAGCTTGAATATCCGGATCGTCCGTTGGGCCTTCGATCCCACAATTCCAGCTCCGGTTGTTGTTGTTGCCGTCGCGATTGTCCTCGCCGTTCGCTTCGTTATGCTTGTCGTTGTAGCTAACCAGATCCTGCAGCGTGAAGCCGTCGTGCGCGGTAACAAAGTTCACGCTCGCGTAAGGACGGCGGCCACTGTGAGCATAGAGATCGCTCGAACCCGTGATGCGGTACGCCAGGTCAGCCAGAACTCCTCCGTCACCCTTCCAGAAAGATCGCACCGTGTCGCGGTAGCGATCGTTCCATTCCGCCCAACCCACCGGGAAGTTCCCGACCTGATAACCGCCTTCTCCCAGATCCCAAGGTTCGGCGATGAGTTTCACCTGGGAAAGAATCGGATCCTGGTGGATGATGTCGAGGAACGCGCCCAGTCGATTGACTTCATGCAGTTCGCGGGCAAGCGTGGCGGCAAGATCGAAGCGGAAGCCGTCCACGTGCATTTCCAGAACCCAGTAGCGCAGGCTGTCCATGATCAGCTGCAGCACGCGCGGATGCTGCATGTTCAGCGTATTTCCTGTTCCCGTGTAATCCATGTAATAGCGGGGAATATTCGCTACGAGACGGTAGTAAGTGCTGTTATCGATGCCTTTGAGCGAGAGAGTAGGACCCATATGATTGCCCTCCGCCGTGTGGTTGTAGACAACATCCAGAATCACCTCAAGTCCCGCTGAGTGCAGGGTCTTGACCATGGTCTTGAATTCGCGGATCGAGTTCGTCGCCAGGTAACGAGGCTCGAGCGCAAAGAAGCCGATGGAGTTATAGCCCCAATAGTTGCGCAGACCGCGGTCCACAAGTTGGCGATCATCCACGAAACTGTGCACGGGCATGAGTTCGATGGAGGTCACTCCCAACCGGGTCAGATATTCGATCACGGGCGCGGTTGATAGACCCGCGTACGTCCCCCGCAAATGGGCCGGAACATCCGGATGACACCTGGTGAACCCTTTTACATGCATTTCGTAAATCAGAGTCTTGTGCCAGGGAATATTCGGAGGCGCGTCGGCTCCCCAGGTAAATGCTGAGTCGATGACGCGATTCTTCGGCATTCCGGCGGCGTTGTCACGCCGGTCAAAAGACAAGTCTTCCTGCTTATGTCCGACCCGGTATCCGAAGTGCGAGTCATTCCACTGAATGTTTCCTTGGATTTGCTTGCCGTAAGGATCGAGAAGAAGTTTGTGGGGATTGAACCGATGACCTTGCTCCGGAGCGTACGGGCCATACGCGCGGTAGCCATAAAGTTGTCCGGGACGTACTTCCGGCAGATAACCATGCCACACCATGTCCGTCTGCTCGGGAAGCGGGACGCGAACCGTTTCGCGTCTGCCCAACACGTCGAAGAGGCAAAGCTCGACCTTCTCCGCGTGCTCCGAATAAAGCGCGAAGTTGACGCCTTCGCCGTCCCAGGTTGCGCCTAAAGGATAGGGACGGCCAGGCCAGACGATGGGCTGGTTTTGATTAGCCATTCAACTCCTGCTTGCATTGCCGGAGACCCTCGCAAGCGGCGAATGCACTCGTGTCCAAAGCAAGCTGCATGGGCGTTCGTTCCTTATAATGGATGGTGAAGAATTTGTCGAAAACTTGCGGTAACCGCGTTTAACTTGGCCAGTCGCCGGCGACATTCTGGGTCCTTCCGGGCACAAGGCGGCTCGATAACCGACAACTTCGATGCCGCCGGAGGAGTTAAGTTTTCCCTGCGAACGAGGTTACGTCCGCAAACAAGAACAATCTTACATTTATTGCGCTTAGTCCCCTTCATTCCTTAACTTATTTGCAAGTTTCCTTATCTCTTTTTCCCGGGCGACGTTCACGATTCCGTTTGCATCGTCGAAGAGGCTTTCGCGGAGAAGAACCGCAAGCCGAGCTTTGACTTTTGCCCGCTCCATTAGCGGTGCAGGGACACGGATGGTGGGTGCTGATTGGGTACATGTCAGATTACCCCCAGCGAAGCTGGACTTAAGATCGAGGTCAGGTACTTTGGAGGCTTGGGCACTAACGAAGGCAAAAGCAAGGCCGACTGCAAGCGGCGTGAAGTTCTTTTTCTTGCGCACATCTCTACCTCTCGATTTCCCCGACCGGGCGATAAAGTCTTAATTCGATCGGGCGGAAGGGAGATGTTGGGTCGCCTCGCGGTGGTTGCTCACTACTGGAATCCTACTTGCGTGTTACCGCTTTCGCCCTAGCGAACGGAGAGTCTGAAGGTGCTCAGCCTCCGGTCGCCTACAACGTGTGGTTGGATCACGTGACCTTGACGGCGCAGTGAGTTGGATTTGCTGAATCGATTACTTGTTTAGCTCGCTAGTCGATTTACGCACGGGTGAATCCGTCTTTCGCAAACGGGAAGAAGCCAGCCAGACGTGGAAGGTAGCACCGTGCTCCACTTCGGATTCGGCCCAGATTTCGCCACCGTGCCTATGAATGATTCTTTGAACTGTCGCCAAGCCGATGCCATTGCCGGGAAACTCCGCCGCCGGATGGAGTCTTTGGAACGGCTGAAACAGGCGATCAGCGGACCGGGGATCAAATCCGGCGCCATCGTCACGCACGAAATAAACGGTTTGTCCATCTTCGCTTCTGGAGCCGAACTCAATTCGCGCCTGTTCGTGTCCGGAAGTGTACTTTCAAGGCGTTGCGGAGGAGATTCTCCAGCACAATTCTGAGCAACTGCGGATCGGCTTCAGTCTCTTCCAAACTGGAAATGACGAACTCGACTTTGCGTTCGGGTTGGCTGCGTTTCAGTTCGTCGGCGACGGAGCGGGCAATCGCACTGAGGTCAACCGGTTCCGACTGCAACAGACTGCTGGTTACGCGAGAAAGATTCAACAGGTCATCAATCAACTGGATGCGCTTACCGGAGCTTCGGATATGCTCGATCAACTCTTTCGCCCTGGCGTCGAGTTTTCCGCCATACTCTTTCAGGAGGACATAAGTGAATCCGTTCAGGGCATCGACCGGGCCGCGCAGAACGCTAGAGGAAGAAAAAGAAACCGACGAGAAACTTACCGAATTGCCTAAAGGGATCAATGTGCAGGCCCAGCAAGGTGATTTGGAAGAAGAGCAGGAGGATCAGCCGAGGGACAAACGCAAGTCGCGTAAAGCTGCGTAGAGGTTGGCTTGCGGAGCCTTAGCGGGGAGCCGATGTTTAGACTCCCCGCATTTTGCTGTCCGCAGAAAAATATGCAGAACGCTAGATTGTTGGGGCGAAGGAGGTAACGAATGTCTGTTTCATCGATTCTCCGTGCCCCTGACAGTGAGGTGCGGCATGCACAAATGAAGGAGTTTGTCCGTGATCTGACTCTAGTCGCGTCCATCTTGAACGGCGGCAAGGCTCGATAATTTCTTGCAGGGGGCTTGTTACTCCAGGGTCAAATTCATCTCGCCGCGTTTGTCGAAGTAAATCTGCAACATTTGCTCTTTGCCGCTGACAAACTCTCCCGCAATCGTCGCGGAGTGATCGGTCGAGTCTGCATCGGAGATCACTTGTACGCGCAGCTGGTGTTTGCCCGGCGCGACCTGCATCGCGTGAAATTCGTGTCCCTGGACATGGTGGAACACAACGAGGTGTTTTTTGTCAGCGCCTTCCAGCACATGGGTGTAACTCAGATTTCCATCGACCCAAATCGAGAGATGCGCCTGGGCGAATTTATGCTCGACCTCGATTTCCAAAGTTGCCGGGGCAGAGGCCGAGAGTAGCGGGGCACGACCTGCCTTCTCTGCGGGAAGGGTTTTTCCGGACGCAACCGGGGACTTTGCGACCGATGTTGGGGCTGTCCTTACGACCGGAGCCGCTGCCGCAACGGATAGGACGCCCGTTTCAGGATGAGCTGGAGCGGAACCTTTGTTAAGCAACGTAAAATTGCCGGCAAGAGGCAATGCTGTGGGGACTCCATTTTCTGTCCGAGTCGGAGTGTTCACTGCCTTTGACGAGACGAAGGGGCCCATGCGAAATGCGAAGACTAGAAGTCCGATGACGAGCACGCCGGCGGCAAACCACCGGCTCCTCATCCTATCGAGCAATTTCTCCGGCAATCCGCTTGCGTTAGATCTCGTGTGCGCGATCGGGCGGAGTCGAGGTGCAGGCTGCCCCGTGGTCGATGATTTGGGTTTCTCGCTCGTGGGCTGAGTATCGGCGCTCGAAGATAGTACAGATTGCTTGATCTTGTTCCATAACTCCCGGCCTTCCCTTAAATTCTGAATATCCGAAGCCATTTCCATGCCGCGCTGATAACGCTGAGCAGGATCCTTTGCCATAGCCCACCCGATGATGGAATCGACTCCTTGCGGCAACTGAGTGTCGAGCACTGTCGCGGGAATGGGGTCGCGATTGACAACCTTGAATGACACTGTCATCGCGCTGTTGCCTTGAAATGGCCTGTAGCCGGTCAGCACGGTGTACAGAACTACGCCCAGCGAAAATAAGTCCGATCGCCCATCCACGGTTTCGCCATTCAACTGTTCGGGCGACATATATGCGGGAGTTCCAAGCACACGACCCGCCAGCGTGTGATTGGCGAGGTTCAGTTTAGCTACTCCAAAGTCGGCGATCTTTGCGTGCCCGTCTTCCGTGATCAGGATGTTGGCCGGCTTTAGATCGCGATGAACCACGCCTTGAACATGGGCATAATCCAGAGCGCCGGCTAACTCGTGCGCCAACTGGAGCGCTACGTACAGTGGTAACTTATGATCGCCCTGCGATAACAGCTTCTCGAGGGATTGACCACTTACGAACTCCATTACGATGTAGGGAGCGTGTGTTTCAGGCTCTTCGCCCACATCGAAGATGGTCACGATTCCTGGATGCGACAGGCGCCCGGCTGCCTCTGCTTCACGAAAGAAACGCTCGCGATATTCCTGTTCTGCTTCCGGTTCCTGACCGGCTAATGAAAAAGTCTTCACGGCCACGATGCGGTTGATCTTGGGATCGCGTGCCTTGTAGACAATACCCATGGCTCCGCGTCCGAGTTCCGCCAGGATCTCGTATCGCCCAAAACGTTCGCCCCTGCGGTCGTCCCTAGCTGGCATTGCGGTTTCAGAATTCTGCGATGGCTCGCCGCGCTGGCTAGCGAAAGATATGCGGCGCACGTCCCTTATTGTTAGCTTGGAGCATCAATTACTCCAAGTTACCGACGTGTTACAGGCCTCAGGCTCCGGGCGCCTGGTACGGTGGCGGTGGAATTGCCGCACCGCCGGCAAAATACAGGGGAACGCAACGAAAAACCTGCGGACCCCAGTTTCCCGGGCCCGCAGGTTTGAGCTTTTACCTGTTGAGAATTTGATTATGGCGAGTCCCTGGGTTCAGTTCCTCACTGGTAAGTGAACGTCAATTGATCGAGGTACACATGGTAGGACGCTTGCTGGTGATTGCCGTCCATCTGATAGTTGACCGTGACGCCATACCACCCCGGGGCCGAGCCATGGCCGAACGTCCAGTTGAGATTGCTCGTCACCCCGTTCAAGGTGATGGATTGATACAGCAACTGATTACTCGATGTGCGCTGTACTTTGATGGTGAGATGGTTCCACGCATTGTTGTTGGGATAGCAGGGGATACCGGTGGGGGTCCAATGCGCACTCTGGTTATCCCAAACGTCCCACTCATGGCCGCCTGCAATGCGGCACTCGTGCCCCCAAATGAAGCCCATGCCGCCGAAAAACTGATTCATGTCGAATTCCAACGCCTCCGAAAGGCCTAAATTATTTCCGTAGAAATATACGTCGTAAGTGAAGTCGTGGAGCGTAGGAACCATGGTCTGATTGTTATCAGGCAGGCCTTGCGAGGAGAACGGGCCGATTAAGTGGTTGTTCCACAAAGCGTCCGTGTAGGGGGTAGTCCCTCCCAGATCGTATTCAGTGGCATCTCCGCTCAGCGAAGGCGACTTAATCCCCTGCGCCATCCAGAAGCTAATTCCGTCGCAGGGGGAGGGGGAACAGTCAATGAAGCTCGGAGGCCCCTGCCCGTATTCTCCCCAGCCGCCCGCCCGCTGAATATTCGTGAATGACTTGCCTCCTCCTCCTACGTTGACGGTGATCTTAATCCCTGCGGTCGAAGCTCCCCCGCACTTGTCCCACGCTACGACGACGGCGTTATAAGTTCCCGGGCTCAGCGGCAAATTGTAATTCATGTTCGCCCCGTTTACGGTATAGGCCAACTGGTAGGGAGCGGGGTAGATTCCCATCGCCGCGACCCCCTGGGGGCAAGACGTCGTTGCCGAAGCGACAAACGGAACGGATCCCTGAACCGTCGAATTGTTGCCGGGCGAGTTCACAGTGACACGAGCAAAAAGGGCGGGCGCACCTAGGATCAAGAGGCACACGATCAGCCACGCATTCTTCGGCATGCAATGTTTCTCCAAGTAGAATTTGTCTTTAGCTTGCGGGTCTTGCGAACTGCGTCTAAAAATGCCCTTGCGCGCGAGCGGGCGCGTGGTGGGATGGAAGAAACGGCGTATAGCTGTCGGCGGCTGATCTGAAGTCCCGGAAACTATCTAACCGGTAGCCTCAGGACACCGTCGCCAAATTTCAAACTCAAACTACCAGAAACACTGTATTCCCTCCAAGCAGAAACTGTGATTTCAGTACTCGGAAGTACTACGCCGTCTCCTGACTTTGGAAGTGCGATTTCCAGTTCCCTGCTTCCCCCTCTCTGCCTCTCACTGGTTGCGGCAACCCCAAAGCGAAAATTGAACACTAATCATCGCTTGCGGCGTAGATGCGATTGGTACATACCCGTCTGCATCGCATATTAGAGGAACCATGGGCAACGCAAACTTCCAGAGATGTGCTCACGAGAACTGCACCTGTCCCGCGGCACCCCGCCTGCGGTAGCAGGAGCGGTTTGGATAAGTCAAGCAGTAGAACTGGAGTGATACTTTGGCCCGCTCCAAGGAAGCTTCGGCGGCTTCTAAATCATTGGTCCTCATCGCGCTGGTCCTGGCCATCGCGGCGATGTATTTCGGCCGCCAGTTATTCATTCCTTTGGCGTTGGCAGTAGTCTTCACTTTCCTGCTTACACCCTTCGTCTCTTTTCTGGAGAAAATCCATTTCCGCCGTGTTCCTGCCGTTATCACGGTGCTAGTGCTAGCTTTCGCGCTGGGCGGAATTGTGACTTGGAAAGTGGCAAACCAGTTAGTCGAGGTCATGGTCAACCTGGTGGATTACAAGGCCAATCTAGACACCAAGATTCGTTCGCTCCATGCTTCGAAAGACGGAAATTTAAGCAAAGCCACCGCCACCATCCAGGCACTAAGCAAAGAACTAGCCGCTGTTCCCGGAGAGATTGCCGGCCACGTTGAGGACAAAGATTCAAGAACGACACGCTCGATGCGTCCCGTTCCAGTGCAGGTGGCCGCACCTCCATCCAATTTCGTCCAGGATCTTAGGGAACTTCTGGGGCCTCTGGCAGAGCCCTCTGAAACGGCAGCCGTCGTCATCATTTTTACGCTCTTCATGTTGATCAAGCGGGAAGACTTGCGCAATCGCGCAATTCGTTTGGCGGGACGGGGTCAGCTAAACCTCATGACCCAAGCCTTGGATGACGCTGGTCGCCGGCTAAGCCGCTATCTGGTGTTGCAATGCCTGGTCAATGCTGGTTACGGACTGTTGTTCGGAGTGGCTCTATCCTTTATTGGTGTGCCTCACGCCCTGCTGTGGGGAGTCTTCGCGGGTGTCCTGCGTTTTGTGCCATACGTCGGTTCGCCCATCGCTGCGGCCCTGCCTATCGCGATGGCATTGGCAGTTTTTCCTGGCTGGAAACAGGCGGCACTGACGTTCGGGCTCTTTGCCGTTCTGGAGTTGACCGTTTCCAACATCATCGAGCCTATGCTCTACGGCGCTCATACCGGCGTCTCATCGCTCGCTATTCTGGTGGCAGCCGTCTTTTGGGCAACACTCTGGGGACCCGTTGGACTCATCTTGTCCACGCCCCTGACTGTCTGTTTAATCGTGCTGGGGAGACACTTTCCGCAATTGGATTTTCTCGAAGTAGTTTTGGGCGATGAGCCCGTGCTGCTGCCCGAGCAGTGCTTCTACCAGCGACTTCTTGCCATGGATCTGGAAGAAGCGAGAGCTATCGCGGGGGCTTACCTCAAGGAGAATTCACTGGAAAGCTTGTACGAAACCGTGATCCTCCCCGCTCTGAAATTGGCGGAACAGGATTATCACAGCGACACGATCGATGACATCCCCAGGGATTTCATACTCCAGAGCGTCAAGGAATTGATCGAAGACTTTGGAGATCAGTTCATCGAAGACCCCCGCCTTGAGAGTGCGGAGGAGTCCTTCCGCCAACATGAAGCCCAAGGCTTGCAAGCCAAGATCGCCTGCATTCCCGCTCACAGCTGCGCGGATGAACTGGTCGCAGCCATGCTGGCTCAACTCCTTCGGGGAGGAGGTTATCGCGCCCTGGAACTGAGGGTGAGTCCGCACGAGGACGTTTTGAGGACAGTGTCGCAGCTCGACCACAGCATCGCGTGCATCTCCTCTATTTCGCCCTTCGCGGTGGGTGAGGCTCGAGCGCTCTGCAAACAGTTACGGGGAAATATCGCCGGTTTGCCCGTTGTCATCGGATTGTGGAGCTTCGAAAGCGGTGCAGCCCGGCAAAGGCTTGGACCGAGCTGTTCCGGTCTCGTCACCACCACACTATCGGACGCTCTCGAGCAGATTCGACAGTTAACCGATACCAAGCAGAAGTCGGAGATGTTTTCCGAATCCGGCAAAGCCCAGAACTTGCCGGCGTAACGCCCGTTGCCGAAAAACGCAGAAATTCGCTAGCTTTTCAGCGGCAATGGGCGAAGTGATTTTCAGCGGTGGCGGCGAAACGTTATAATGCCTTCAACAGCGAACCCGCTAAGGCTGATTCCCGTAAGACAGCCGAGACTAAGGAAACGCTACCCCATGAGCGAGAAGCCCAGTACCACCCTGCCCGCAACTCTTCGGCAATGGTTGTCCGTCCGTGGATGGAGCGACCCAACTCCTGTCGACGATCATGTCGAACGGCTGGCCGAATGGGGATCGGTTCAAAGAGGTGGTTGGAGGGATTGTTGCCAAGGCCCTAGAGTCTGCGAGCGGCAGCCGTCCGCGAGTGGCAATCTTCGGTGAGATGGTGGCGTTGCTGTGGGCGGACGGGAGGGAGAGGTACGCTAGTGACCGCAGACCTGCCGCTCTCGTAGCATCCATCGAAGTACGTTCTTAGTCCTCAGTGGAATCGGTCGCTTCAACCGTTGATCCTTCTCGACACGCCTCGAGCCACGCGGCTAATAATGCGAGGAGTTCTTCAGGCGGTCTAAGCCAAACCTGTGCGGCGGTGGGCCTGCTCTCAGGGCGTGCCAATATGCTAAGTCCCCGGCCATTAATTGCCTCGAATGCATCCTCGTCCGTGTTGTCGTCTCCCAAATAGGCGGCAGGCACGTCTGGATCCATCTCACTGAGGATCGTGCGCACGGCTGTCCCCTTGTTGATCTTCGGGCTACGAATCTCGACCCCGCCGTCGAAATCCATCACGCCCAAGTCGTAGTGTTTCGCAATCTCTGCCCAGCCTCGTATCACCCGGTCCCGCATTGTTTGTGCTTCTGACTCGGCCAGATCACGCCAGTGCACCGCAATGCTTCCCGACTTGAATTCGACCGCGTCGAGCAGGTCTTGCGAGCGCAGCCAATTTTCTGCCGCCGCCAGGCCTTGCACTGTGGACTCATCCAATTCCCAATGTTCAACGCTTCCATCGGCCTTCAGACGCTGCAATCCGTGAAGCCCCCAAACCTCCGGATGCGGCTTGATCGACAGAAGCGGAACCGTCTCTGTCACATCCCGACCGGAAATGATGATCACTCGTGTCTTTCCGGCGCCGAGAATATTTTGCAAGGCTGACGTAACCCCGGGATACGGGGCAACTTTTTTTCGATCTTTTCGGAAGGGTGCGAGTGTTCCATCGAAATCCAGCATAAGCAACGATCGAGATGCTCGGGCCACCAGCCCTAGGAAGGATTCAAGTTGAGGTTTCGCTCCGGAATCGAACTCTATCTTGATTCTGTCGCCGAGGTGCGTCACGCGGCCGTAACACCTCCCCGAGGTTTCTTTTGTGATCGATCGTTCCCATCCAGCCTGAGTTCGCACAATTCCGTTACCAGATTTCCGGCCCAGCGGTAAATGTTGTGTTCCCTGATGATTTTTCGCATGTGATGCACTCGCATTTGCCTCTCCTCGGGCTCCATTTCCAGCGCCGCGCGGATGGCTTCAGCAGTCTTGTCAATATCGTAGGGATTCACCAGCAGGGCGTCTCTTAATTCGCGAGCGGCGCCGGTGAATTGGCTCAAAATCAGCACGCCGCGTTCGTCACGACGCGCGGCAAGGAACTCCTTCGCTACCAGATTCATCCCGTCGTGCAACGACGTCACCAGGCAGAGATCGGCGGCGCGATAGTAGCTTTCAATTTCCTTGTGGCTGTGATGCCGCTTAAGAAATAAAATCGGCTTCCACTTGCCCGACTGAAATCGCCAGTTAATTCTCTCCGCCTCGGCTTCCAACTCCGCCATCAAATCGTGATAGCGCTTGATGTGAGTACGGCTGGGCGCGCCGATTTGTATAAACGTGAACTCGCCCTGATATTTCGGATACTTCTCGAGGAACCGCTCAATCGCACGGAAACGTTCATGGATTCCTTTGGTGTAGTCCACGCGGTCCACACCGATTCCCACGAATGTTGCTTCAACGCCCAGACTATGCATCAACGTGGAGCGCTCGAGATAGTTGATTCCATACTGATCCGCCTCGGTCGATTCATCGTCCGTCAAGTCCACACTGATGGGGAAGGGGCGAACGATTGTTCTATGGTTCTGGCGCAACACCGCAAAGTGTTCCCAGTCCACGCGCGATTCCAGCACGCGGTCGACCGTCTGCAGGAAATTATTGCAATGCGACTGAATGTGGAATCCGATGAGATCCGCTCCCAGTAGGCCATCCACCAGTTGCCGCTGCCAAGGGCAGATGCCAAAAGCTTCAGGGTTGGGCCAAGGAATGTGCCAGAAGATGGCGACGCGCGCATCCGGCCGCTTTTCCTTGATGAACCGCGGCAGCAATGCGAAGTGATAATCCTGGACCAGCACTACCGGGTGAGGTATATCGGCGATCTCTTCGAGAACGGCGGTTGCAAACTTCCGATTCACTTCCTGGTAAAGTTGCCAGTCCTGTGCCCGAAAGATCGGGCGGGTGTGAGCTATATGGCATAGCGGCCACAGCCCTTCATTGGAAAATCCGTAATAGTATCCTTCCTCTTCTTCCTTGCTCAACCATACCCTGCGCAGTGTGTACCGTGGCTCGTCCGCAGGCACACGTAGCCGATCATTGGCGTCTACGACTTCTGTATCCGCGTCTCCGCTGCCGTGCGCAATCCACGTGCCGTCGCAGGCCATGAGCACTGGCTCGAGCGCAGTAACCAATCCGCTAGGCGGAACTACCGCCTCAATCTCTTTGCCATTTCTCTGATGGATGTAGGGTTCACGATTCGACACTACAAACAGCCGCCCGCCGTCGAGGCGAGTCTGAATCTGCACGGCCAACCGGTCCGCCGTCCACAGGGATTCACCGGCTTCCCGCAATCGAGCCTCGTTTTCTGCGGCCGTCCGGGCCTGGCTAAGACTTTCCGCCAGCGTCACCACTTCCCAAGCCAGCGGTTTGAACAGATCCAAATCCGGCATCTGCTGATGGGAAGAAACTCTGCCCATGCGAAGAGCGCGCATCCACTGCGCGGCTCGTGCGATGGGTCCGGCTATGCTCCATCGCACAATCAGCACCGTGATGAAAACGATGAGAAAGACTTGGACCAGCATCCTAAGGAATGCTTCGCGCCAGGTACGGAGGTTTTGTGCCCGAATGTAATCGACATCATGCACCACCGCCAGCCCGCCCAGCACTTCATCGTCCCGGTGCAAAGGTATCGCAAAGATGTGTACCCGATATTTGTCCAGCCGGCCAAATGAGCTCTGCGCGCGATTTTCCGTGACGGCATGGGTCACGTCACTTGGAACTGTTCCCAGTATCGGCGCTAATTCTGGAGTAATCGCCACCAGCTTTCCCTGCAAGTCGTAAACACCGACTCCGAGCAGGTGTTCCCGGGCCCCGAAACGCTGAACGGTCCGCTGTAATGCTCGCGTCGAGTCCCAGGATTTTTCTACGCTCAGCGCAAAGCTCTCACCAAGCTCTTCGGAGCTTCGTTCGAGTTGAGTCCGAAGCACGCGTTTTTCGCGCAAAACTTCGTAGTACGAAAAAGCCAAAGAGACTAGGGTGATGCCGACGATAAGGGAGAGAATGAGGCGTACACTCAGCAGCCGCATGGTTGGTCCTCCTGGCGCGAATCTGAAAGGTCCCTGCTGCGGAGGCGCGGAAAAAAGATAATCGTCAAACCTCGTACTTCACATCGCGTCTCACGGGCCGTGTATTTTCCCATGTCCCCAGCAATCCTAATAATCAGAAGGTCATCCTGATATACGGAAATCGCCTTAGGTTCATGGAAAAAAAGCGGAATCCGGGAAGTCTCAAATTCTCTGGAATCATAGATGTTCAGGAATATTAGACTCGGATGCCGGTGCGCTGATCCCTCTTCCGCCCTACGGTGAAAACCCCGGCTACAGTAAAAACCCTAGAGCCACAGTACAGTTTGTCGTGATACGAATCAAGTTTGACAAGTACATCCCCCTAAAGCCCTATCCAAGACACATGTTCCAGGCTGCCTTTATTTCGCTGGCATCTTCGCCTGCTGCAACCACTAAGAAACTTGTGGAGAGCATAACTGTATGAAGAGAAACAACCGAGGCGCGGCTACGGCCGTTGCCAATGGCGAATTGGAAGAAGTCGGGAATATCGGGAGTTCTTTCGTCGAGCCTACTTCGGGCGACCTCAGCGTAATTTTGTCTGGCCTGCAAACCATGCGCGATGGGGATTTCTCTGTGCGCCTTCCCGGTTCCTGGACCGGATTGCCCGGCAAGATCGCCGATACCTTCAATTCTATAGTTGCCGCTAACCAACAGATGGCAGAGGAATTGAAGCGCGTGGGACAGGTGGTAGGAAAAGAAGGAAAGACGCGTGAACGCACCCGCTTCCATGAATCCCGCGGCGCGTGGGGCGATATGGAGGTGTCGGTCAACACCCTGGTCGAAGACCTTCTTCGTCCCACCGCAGAAGTAACACGCGCCATCGCAGCCGTGGCCCAGGGAAATCTGACCCAAACCGTTCGCTTGGACGTCGATGGGCGCCCCTTGGAGGGTGAGTTCCTGCGCTCCGCCAGCATCGTGAACACGATGATTCAACAGTTGGGCGTTTTTACTGCCGAAGTGACGCGTGTCGCGCGCGAAGTCGGAACGGACGGAAAACTGGGCGGCCAGGCGCAAGTGCCCGGCGTAGCTGGTACGTGGAAAGATCTCACCGACTCTGTTAACTCGATGGCCAGCAACCTTACTGGCCAAGTTAGAAACATCGCTGAAGTCGCCACGGCAGTGGCCAGTGGCGATCTCTCGCGCAAAATCACGGTCGACGTGCGTGGCGAAATTCTTCAGCTTAAAGAAGCAATCAACACCATGGTCGATCAGCTCCGCTCGTTTGCTTCCGAAGTAACGCGCGTGGCTCGTGAAGTGGGTACCGATGGCAAGTTGGGCGGGCAGGCGGTCGTGGTGGGCGTGGCTGGAACGTGGAAGGATCTTACCGATTCCGTCAATGCCATGGCCGGTAACTTGACGGCTCAAGTGCGAAACATCGCCGAAGTCACCACTGCTGTGGCCCGCGGCGATTTGTCCCGCAAAATCACGGTCGACGTGAAAGGCGAAATCCTCGAACTCAAAGATACCATTAACACGATGGTCGATCAGCTCAACGCCTTCGCTGGTGAAGTAACGCGCGTGGCCCGCGAAGTCGGGACGGAAGGCAAGCTCGGCGGACAGGCGCAGGTGCCCGGCGTTGGGGGAACCTGGAAAGATCTCACCGACAACGTCAACTTCATGGCTAGCAACCTTACGGGCCAGGTACGAAACATCGCCGAAGTGGCGACCGCCATTGCCAACGGCGATTTGTCTCGCAAAATCACGGTGGACGTGCGCGGCGAAATCTTGCAGCTCAAAGAGACGCTGAACACGATGGTCGATCAGCTCAATCGTTTCGCCGGCGAAGTAACACGCGTGGCTCGCGAAGTGGGAACGGAAGGTCGTCTGGGAGGACAAGCCAACGTGCCCGGCGTCGCAGGTACATGGAAGGATCTGACCGACTCCGTGAACTCTATGGGCGGAAACTTGACCGGTCAGGTGCGCAACATCGCTGAAGTTACGACGGCGGTGGCCCGTGGCGATTTGTCGCGCAAGATCACGGTCGATGTGAAGGGTGAAATTCTTGAGCTTAAGAACACCATCAACACCATGGTCGACCAACTCAACGCGTTCGCCGGCGAAGTGACCCGCGTAGCCCGCGAAGTCGGTACCGAAGGCAAGCTCGGCGGACAGGCGCAAGTACCGGGCGTCGCCGGTACGTGGAAAGATCTCACGGACAACGTGAACTTCATGGCCAGCAACCTTACCGGCCAAGTCCGAAATATTGCCGAGGTGGCAACCGCCGTAGCCCGTGGCGATTTGTCGCGCAAGATCACGGTCAACGTGAAAGGCGAAATTCTCGAACTCAAAGATACGCTGAACACGATGGTCGATCAGCTGCGCTCCTTCGCTTCCGAAGTGACTCGCGTAGCGCGTGAGGTCGGCACCGACGGAAAACTCGGCGGCCAGGCGCAAGTGCCCGGTGTGGGCGGCACGTGGAAGGACCTTACCGATTCTGTCAACTCGATGGCCAGCAATCTGACGGGCCAGGTTCGGAACATCGCTGAGGTGTCCACGGCGATCGCCAGCGGTGACCTTTCGAAGAAAATCACGGTGAACGTGAGCGGCGAGATTCTCCTGCTCAAGGAAACGATCAACACGACGGTGGATCAGCTGAACGCCTTCGCTGGCGAAGTAACGCGTGTGGCGCGTGAGGTCGGCACTGAAGGACGTCTCGGAGGACAAGCCAATGTGCCTGGTGTGGCCGGTACGTGGAAGGACCTTACAGACTCCGTGAACTCGATGGCCGGGAATCTTACTGGCCAGGTCCGCAACATCGCTGAGGTTACTACAGCAGTAGCCCGAGGCGACTTGTCGCGCAAGATTACGGTCGACGTGAAGGGCGAAATTCTCGAACTGAAGAACACCATCAATACCATGGTGGATCAGCTCAACGCCTTCGCCGGCGAAGTGACACGCGTAGCCCGCGAAGTCGGCACCGACGGAAAGCTGGGCGGACAGGCGCAGGTACCCGGCGTGGCCGGTACGTGGAAAGATCTGACCGATAACGTCAACTTCATGGCCAGCAACCTCACCGGTCAGGTTCGCAATATCGCTGAAGTCGCAACGGCCATCGCTAACGGCGACCTTTCCAAGAAAATCACCGTCGACGTGCGCGGCGAAATCCTGCAGTTGAAAGAAACGCTGAACACGATGGTCGAACAGCTGCGTTCGTTCGCCGCCGAAGTGACGCGCGTGGCGCGCGAAGTCGGCAGCGAGGGCCGTTTGGGCGGACAGGCGAACGTATCCGGCGTAGCTGGTACCTGGAAGGATCTTACCGACTCAGTGAATGCCATGGCTGGCAATCTCACCGGTCAGGTCCGCAACATTGCCGAAGTAACCACCGCGGTGGCGCGCGGCGACTTGTCGCGAAAAATCACGGTCGATGTGAAAGGTGAAATTCTCGAACTCAAGAACACCATCAACACGATGGTGGATCAGCTCAATGCTTTCGCTGCCGAAGTAACTCGTGTAGCCCGCGAAGTGGGTACGGAAGGCAAGCTTGGCGGCCAGGCGCAAGTACCGGGCGTGGCCGGAACGTGGAAGGATCTCACTGACAACGTGAACGTGATGGCCGCCAACTTGACCGAGCAAGTGCGCGGCATCGTCAAAGTAGTAACTGCCGTCGCTAACGGTGAACTTACTCAGAAGCTGACGGTGAACGCGAAAGGCGAAGTCGCCGCGCTCGCCGAAACCATCAACAATATGACGGACACGCTGGCCACCTTCGCCGACCAGGTTACAACGGTCGCGCGCGAAGTCGGCGTGGAAGGCCGTCTTGGAGGCCAAGCCAATGTGCCAGGCGCTGCTGGTACGTGGAAAGACCTCACGGGTAACGTCAACTTGCTGGCCGACAATTTAACCAACCAGGTGCGAGCCATTGCTGAAGTTGCAACGGCCGTCACCAAAGGCGATCTCACCCGCTCCATTCAGGTGGAAGCCAGCGGCGAAGTGGCGGAATTGAAAGACAACATCAACACGATGATTGATAACCTCCGCCTCACGACAGATCGCAACACCGAGCAGGACTGGCTGAAGACAAATCTCGCCCGCTTTACTGGCATGTTGCAGGGACAGCGCGATCTGACAACTGTGGGGCGCATGCTGCTCTCCGAGCTTGCTCCCTTGGTGAGCGCCCAGCAAGGCGTGATCTACCAGATGAGTGGCGAGGAATCGGCAGAAATGGTTCTTCTCTCCGCGTTCGCCGGAGACGGTGACGATGGGCATCTGCGTCGACTGAAGATCGGCGAAGGATTGGTGGGGCAGTGTGCTGCGGAGAAGCGCCGCATGCTTATCTCCGAATTGCCGCCCAATACTATTTCCATTCGCTCCGGCTTGTTCGAAGCGGTTCCGCAAAACGTCATCGTGCTGCCGGTGCTGTTTGAAGATCGCGTCAAGGCGGTTATCGAGCTGGCATCGTTAAGCACGTTCACCACTTCGCATCTGGCGTTTCTTGAGCAGCTGACGGCCAGCATCGGCATCGTGCTGAACAGTATCGAAGCCACCATGCAGACCGAAGGCCTTCTTAAGCAGTCCCAGCAGCTGGCGACCGAACTCCAGATGCAGCAAAAGGAGTTGCAGCAAACCAACGAACAGCTCGCGCAGAAGGCGCAACAGCTCGCCGAACAGAACGTCGAAGTCGAACGCAAGAATCAGGAAATCGAGCAAGCTCGCCGCGCTCTGGAAGACAAGGCGAAGGAACTGGCTCTCACCTCGAAATACAAGTCAGAATTCCTGGCCAACATGTCGCACGAGTTGCGCACGCCGCTCAACAGCATTCTGGTTCTGGGTCAGCAACTCAGCGACAATCCCGATGCGAACCTCACTCCCAAGCAGGTCGAGTTCGCTCGCACGATTCATGGCGCTGGCACCGACTTGCTAAACCTGATCACAGACATTCTCGATCTCTCCAAGATCGAATCCGGAACGGTCTCCGTGGAAGCGGAGGAAGTATTCTTCGCCAGCATGTTGGACGCAGTGGGCCGTCCATTCCGTCATGACGCGGAGAACCGGCGTCTGAGCTTCGAAGTGCAAACGGATCCTCAGCTCGCGCGCAGTGTCGTCACCGACTCCAAGCGTCTGCAGCAGGTGTTGAAGAACTTGTTGTCGAACGCCTTCAAGTTCACCGAAGTCGGGGGCGTCCGCCTAACGGTATCGGCGGCCAGGAGCGGTTGGAGCGAAGATCATCCGATCCTAGGCAAAGCCGCGTCGGTCGTGGCTTTCGAGGTAGCAGACACCGGAATCGGAATTCCGTTCGAGAAGCAACGTATTATCTTCGAAGCTTTCCAGCAGGCAGATGCCGGCACCAGCCGCAAGTACGGCGGAACCGGTTTGGGTTTGGCAATCAGCCGCGAGCTGGCAAGTTTGTTGGGCGGAGAAATTCAGCTGCGCAGCGCACCGGGCCGCGGCAGCACCTTCACTCTCTACCTGCCACAGACCTATGTAGGACCTTCGACGCCGAACGCGGCCTCGGTGGAAGCGCGGGTTTCGTCAGCGATCTCGCCCGTGCAAATGGCGGTGGCCGGCATCACAGAGCACACTGTTGAAAAGATCGAGGATGACCGGGACGATCTCCAACCCGATGATGCCGTGTTGCTCATCGTTGAGGACGACACGCATTACGCGCGCGTCTTGTGTGATCTCTCTCGGGACAAAGGCTTCAAGGTCCTGGTGGCGACGCGTGGCGCGGAAGCCCTTGCACTAGCCAATGAGTATCATCCCACCGCAGTGTCCCTGGACGTTTTTCTGCCCGACATGCTGGGCTGGACGGTGCTGAATCACCTGAAGCAGGATCCCGCCACCCGGCACATACCGGTTCAGATGCTGACCTTGGACGAAGACCGGCATCATGGCCTGGCGCGAGGTGCATTTGCGTTTGTGACGAAGCCCACCACACCCGAAGGTTTGGAATCGGCGCTGTCCCGGATCAAGGAATATGCCGCGCCGCGCCGGAAGCGATTGCTCGTCGTGGAAGATAATCCCGGCGAACAATTGAGCATCAAAGCTCTGCTGGATTATGACGACATCGACGTGTCGGTCGTTTCTACCGGCGCCGAGGCGATTGAGGCCGTCAATCAGCAAGCTTTCGATTGCGTGGTGCTCGATCTTCGTCTTCCTGACATTTCAGGATTTGAAGTATTGGAGCGGTTTGGTGAGTCTCCATCGCTGGCTGATCTGCCGGTTGTGGTTTTCACCGGCAAGGAACTTTCGCCGGAAGAGGATGCGCGTTTGCACTCGCTAGCACGCAGCGTCGTAGTGAAAGGTGTGGAGTCACCGGAGCGATTGCTGGACGAAACTGCGCTCTTCCTGCATCGTGTCGTGGCCGATCTTCCCGAGGAAAAGCAGAGATTGCTCGACCGCTTGCATCATTCCGATGACGCGCTGGTTGGGAAGAAAGTGCTGGTTGTGGACGACGACGTGCGCAACATCTTCGCGCTCAGCAGCGTCATCGAGCGCCGGGGCATGACCGTGATTACGGCAGGCACCGGCAGGGAAGCGATTGCCAAACTCGAATCGACTCCCGATATCGCCATCGTTCTGATGGACATCATGATGCCGGAGATGGATGGCTACGAAACTATGCAAGTGATCCGGCAAAACGCTTCGTTCCGGCGGCTGCCCATCATTGCGCTGACTGCGAAAGCGATGAAGGGAGACCGCGAGAAATGCCTGGAGGCGGGCGCTTCCGAGTATTTGGCCAAGCCGGTCAATACCGAGCAACTGCTCTCATCGCTGCGCATGTGGCTGCACCGGTAAGTCGCACAGTCTGGATCTGGGCGGAGAGAACGAATGGGCGAAGACGAGAAAGTCAATATCCTCATGGTGGATGATCAGCCGGCCAAGCTGCTCAGCTATGAGGTGATGCTCGGCGGTCTCGGGGAAAACCTGATTAAGGCCAACTCCGGTAAAGAGGCGCTTGAGGTTCTTCTCAAGAACGACGTCGCGGTGGTGCTGATGGACGTCAGCATGCCGGAGCTAGACGGCTTTCAATTGGCTGCCATGATTCGCCAGCATCCTCGTTTCCAACGGACAGCGATCATCTTCGTGTCGGCGGTTCATCTCACCGATTTGGACCAGCTGAAAGGATACGAGCACGGAGCGGTAGATTACATTTCGGTACCAGTTGTTCCCGAACTCCTCCGCGCCAAAGTGAGGGTGTTTGCCGACCTGCACCGAAAGACACGGCAGCTTGAAACATTGAATCGCGAACTCGAGCAACGGGTTCTGGAGCGCACAGAGGAGTTGGCGGGCAAGGCTGAACTGCTGCTGCAGCTGAACATGAAGCTGGTGGGCAAGAATCAAGAGCTTGACGCGATTGTAAGCACGGCCCCTGATGTTATTTTCAGCAGCCAGGAGGATGGACGTTACGAGTACGTCAGCGAACGGTTTCACGAATACACGGGCACTTCCGCGGTTCCCGGTGTCAGCGTCAGCTGGTTAGACCAAGTACATTCCGACGACGCTGATCGAATCAAAGCGAGCTGGGCGCAGTCCATCCAGTCTGGGAAGAGTTTTGAATGTGAATACCGGTTGCGTTCCAAAGACGCTGTTTACCGATGGTTTCGCTCCCGCGCAGTCCCCATCCGAGATCAGCAAGGGCGCATTGTTAAATGGTACGGCACCTGTTCCGATATCCACGACAGTAAGCTGCTGGAGCAATCGATTCGTGACACCGCCACCGAACTGGAAAAGATGGTAGATAGCCGGACGAACGAACTGCAGCGCCTTTCCGTTCGCCTCATGACTTTACAGGATCAAGAACGCAGGCGAATTGCGCGCGATCTGCACGACGGCTTGGGACAAGAGCTGGCCGTCGCGAAAATGGTGCTGGACAAAATACTTTTGCAAAAATCGGCAAAGCCCGATGATGAATCGTGGGCGCAGGCCAGCAGCATCATTGACCGCGCCATTCAACAAGTACGCACCATGTCCCACCTTTTGCATCCTCCGTTGCTGGACGAAGTTGGCCTGCTCTCGGCCTTGTCGTGGTACGTGGACGGACTCGCGAAACGTAGCGGCATCGAGACCTCCCTGGAAGTTCAGCCTCGCGACTTCCCGAGGCTTGCCACGGAAGTAGAGACGGCTGTCTTCCGAATTGTTCAGGAGGCTTTGACCAACGTCTTCCGCCATTCCGACGCACACCGAGTTTCTATTGGTCTCAGCCAAAGCAACGGAATAATTGCGGTCACAGTAAAGGACGATGGCAGAGGCATTGGTGAGAACATTGCCCAGTTGCGACCGGACAGCGTGGGCGTTGGCATCGGGGGCATGAAACAGCGCGCCCGAGAGCTTGGTGGAGAATTGCGATTGACCAATGCTCGGCCGGGCACCGTTGTTGAACTCACGATTCCTTGCAATTCTGGTTCGCGAGATTCCAATACCGTGCTGGATGCATGCGCCTCGGACTGAGCGGTGCTCACTCAGCAATCAATCCTTCCTACACCTTAGTCTTTCCCCACCTAGAGAATTTCCCTGATTGGCGTGCGCCCGTCGTATGGCCCAGTCTGTAACTGCCCTGCACGCGGACGGTGCCATCGATCGAGTCAAAAATGCAGAGGGAGAGACACGATGCCAGTAAACAGATCAGTACTTGGAATTTACTTGACGCGTACCGATGTGGAATCCGCCGTGAATGCTTTGAAGGATGCTGGGGATTGCAGCTTGGTGGTCAGGCCATTGATCTCGTGATGATCATTACGAACGATCAGGGCATGCAGCACTTACTCTCCAGCAAGTTCAAACTCGGTGCGGACGCGTCCGCGGCGGCGGGGCCTGTGGGACGCGACGCAGGCGCTAACACCGATTGGAAGATGAAAGCGGAAGTTTTAACTTACTCTCGCGCTCGCGGCGTGTTTGCAGGAGTCGATCTGAATGGGTCGGCAATCACGCAGGACAAAGACGAAACCCGTCTTCTTTATGGAAAGTTTGTACCGTTCGCGGATATTTTGAGCGGTAAGGTGAATGCCGGCGGAGCCAGCCAACCATTCATGGAAGCGGTGAAGAGATATTCAGGAGAGTCCCAGGAACACGGTGAAGTGAGCAAGCCGTCGGGAACTGTGGCTGCTAACTAGGTCAGGCTGCTGTAGTCATCTGCCACGCCGGTTTGCTGCGAAGCCGGTTTGGCTTTCAACAACGAAGGCAAACAATTTGATCGGAGGTTGTGAATGTCAACGATTCTTCTCGTGGTGCTGGTGCTGTTACTGGTCGGGGCGCTGCCCGCTTGGCCTTATAGCAGGGGTTGGGGCTATTACCCTAGCGGGGGACTCGGGCTCGTGGTTGTTGTGTTGTTAGTACTGCTTCTTGCCGGCCGACTGTGAACAGCTATCCCGTTCTTAAAGTTCGCGGGCAAGTACTGAATCCGAACTGACGCGACGGAGGAGAGCAGGCATCGCCCGCTTTCCTCTCCGTCGTAGCGCATTGGCGATGAATTCCTGTGTCAAGATTTACTTTGGTTCCGCGGAACGGGTGTCTGGTTCCCCGGCTTGAGGCGGCTCGTTGGAAGGGTCCGTCGCCTGAGCCGCCCGGGGATCTGAGCGCTGGCCCTGCTCGAACTGCGGCGGCGGCTGGACTGGCTGCGGCTTCTGCAATTCGGACCACGCTATGAGTTGGGGTCCGAGAGCATCGGACGACGGAGGCATTGGGTGCGGCTCACTGGGAATTTCTTCTGAGAGTATTGCCGGAGTCCGGAGTAATGACTGACATAAGACCCGCAGTTACCAAAAGCCTCGTCGCTCGATTCCTCAATACCTCGCCCGATGACTCAACACCAGTTCTATATCTCAATTTGTAAACCGCCTATGCAACGTTCTCTGTAGCGGAGTAAGCCGCCTCATCCACACTCTCGTCTCGGGATAAAAGAGCTCCCGATGACTGGCAGAATTCCTCCTTAAATACAAATTTCCCCGTATAGCCAAGGAGTTGTCTCTCCAGATACTGTGGATGCCTACTCGACAGACGCCCCCTCGAGCAGGTGCTGGTTCTCTTTATCAGAAAACCGGCACCTGCTCCCAGCTCCAAACAGAAGGAGTTGCAGTACAGAAGGAGTTGCAGTTACAGGAACTGCAATCGCGAAATACGTGAGGAACTGGATTTGTCTTGTTGTCGCCGGTGCCTATATTCCATTTCAGCAGGAGAGTCGAAATAGCAGTTTGAAGGAGGCGTTATGCTCTACTGGACCTTGGTTTTTCTCGTGATCGCCATCATCGCCGGAGTCTTGGGTTTCACCGGCGTGGCGGTTGCTGCCGCTGGTATCGCGAAACTGTTGTTCTTTGTGTTCCTTGTGCTTTTTGTGATTTCGCTCTTCACCCACCTTTCGCGGCGGGGCAGCGGGGTTTAGCTGTTCAGGAGTTCTTCTGGCCGTTGGGAAGCCTGGGGGAGACGCGAATCTATAAAGCATCGTATCCCCCCCAAGTCCCCGGCTTATGTCCACTGAAAGTTGCCGGGCGGATACATGAGCAGTCACTTAGAAAAAGTCTTCCCTTAAGTTCGACTTGATTCCGCATTCCACCTGGCAGCCTGTTGAACTAACGTTCGGTAGCATTCGCAGGCGGCATCTTCCAGTCCCTTTCGATTCACGATATTCAGCTCGCCACGCGTGTATTTGATCAGGCCCGCCTTCTGCAGGATGGAAGCAGCCACGGTAACGCTCGAACGGCGAGTCCCCAACATGTGTGCCAGGAATTCCTGGGTTAACGGAACCACCTCGCTGCCAATCCGATCTTGGCTCATGAGCAGCCAGCGAGCCAACCGTTCATCCACCTCATGCAGTCGATTACAGGCAGCCACCTGAGAAGACTGAGCGGCCAGTTGCTGAGAATAGCGGTGCATTCGTGTATTCAGGGTTCGACACTTCTTCAGAAGTTCAATGAGCGCGCTCGCGCTAAGACGAAACGCAGAGCCTTCAATCTGGACAACCACGCGCAATGCACTGGTCGTGAAGCCAACGATGAGCGGGACCCCGACAAACCCCTCTTTCCCGGTGAGTCCAACCTCGACACTCTTTCCGTCTGCCATCACGTTCAGCACGGAGGCCAGACCGCTGTTCATAAGATAGACGTAGCGGATCGGTTCCCCCACTTCATTGAGAACGTCGCGTGTTCTCAATGGTAGAAAGACTAGCTGCGAATAAATGGCTTGGCATTCTTTGTCGGGCAAGTTGAGCAGAAGCTCATTCTCCAGCCTGGCTCCATCCACTTCCACGCCGTTGGATTTCGAACGGGCGCCGCGTGTGGTTTTGATCAAGATTAGCTCCTGCGAACGGCGACATGCTGCCGGACTTCGCGAGTACTGCTGCATTCCCGCCTACATGAGTCGACGAACGGTCCCAAACCGTGCATTCATGCTCATGGAATGGTAATGAGGAACCCGAGATAGTAGGGGATTAATGAATCTCTGTCTGTCCGATGACCTTCACAAATGTGTGCGATATAGCACATAAAAAACGGCACCAAAGGGCGTAGGCTTAAATTGTCTCTTCTAGCACCTTCCGCCGAGGCTGGGACGGGCTCAACGGTTCCTGCGAAATCAGACGGCGTTTACGCTGTGTGATGAAAGGAACTAGTCATGGCCAACCAGCCTGTTCGAGGTGCACCTGCACGAGTCAGTAAACGAGACGGCGACCGGCGCGAAGTCGGCAATATCATCTTGCTCGCCCTTCCACCACCGGAATGGACTCAAATCGCGGCTTCACTTGAGTTCGTGCGCTTGAGACTTCATCAAGTGCTGCACGAAGTGGGCGAGGATATCAAGTCTGGATATTTCTTGAACGAAGGCATGAGTTCTGTCCTCACAGTTCAACCTGACGGAGAGAGTGTTGAGGTTGGGCTCATCGGTAAAGAGGGCTTCGTCGGCTTGCCGACAATTTTTGGTTTCAAGACGAGCGCGTTGCGAATCATCACCCAGGGAGATGGAACGGCTTATCGCGTGGATGTTGGGATCTTGCGAACCCTTCTGCCGCACTGTCCCGAACTCGAGTGTCAACTGCAGCGTTATTCGATGATACTTGGCATTCAGTCAACCCAACTCGCCGCTTGCAACCGCCTGCATGACGTCGAGGAGAGATTAGCAAGATGGTTGCTGATGAGTCATGACCGAATCGGCAGCAAAACTCTACCCTTGACTCAAGAATTCCTGTCGCAAATGCTCGGCACCCGTCGGTCGACAGTCAGTGTGGCGGCCAGTGTTTTGCAAAGAGCAGGAATGATTTCATACACGCGCGGCAACGTAACGATTGTCAACAAATCGAAGCTGGAAGATGCCGCTTGCGATTGCTACGAAATTATTCGGCAGCAAAAGAACCGCTGGATGGCTGAAACCTCCTAGTCCCCGTCCCCCCGCGAGCTTCGCCGGGTGAAACCTGTGCCTCGCGCAGCGAACTCCCATAGCAGCAGGCTCCATAAAAGAGGCAGCGCGGCCAATCGGCAACGAATCAAAACTCCGCGCACATCGTTCGCAAAGGAAAAGATCATGACCAAGCCCCCCTTTTTGCTCGGACGTTTTGTTTTCGCTAGTTTCTTTCCTTACAACGGGATCAATCACTTCTTGCAGCATAGAGAGATGGCGCAATACGTCGACGCCAAAAATGTTCCTATGCCCGACGTAGCGGTAACCGCTTCTGGCGTGGCACTGGTCTTGGGCGGAGCCAGCCTGGCTCTCGGTGTGAAACCGGCTTTCGGAGCGGCGGCCGTTGCGGGATTTCTGGCTGGAGTGTCTCCGATCATGCACGATTTCTGGAGAGTGCAAGATCCGGAAAAGGGGCAAGGTGAAATGATCAACTTCAGCAAGAATATGGGGCTGCTCGGAGCCGCGCTCGCTCGCATGGGCGTTGAGAGCAGAAAGCCCAAAACTCTCTCGCAAGCACTGCGCCTCCCTCAGGCCGTTCTCGCCGATTGAAATTTACTTTCATTGATCGCTTCGGAAAAATCTTTGGCTCGCGGAATTGAATAAAAACTTGGCGTCAAACATTCTTTAGACCGCAGTATCTCGTTTTTCGCATCGATTTCCTCAGTTTCCTTTCGCGAAATCTAAAGATCAAGTCGTGCAATCAGGTAAACCCAGTAGAGTTTTGTTTATTATCGGTGACATGCCCTAGAGCGCACCCGAATCCCATCATTGCGCAGCTCCTCACGTCAACCGCTGCTTCTTTCTTGGCATCTACACGAGGGTCGGAAATCCATAGCCCACTTCGATTTCACGACAATTAGAAGGAGCGTCAATGTCGAACCAGAAAGGTCCACATAACTCCGCGCACGCTCTATCGGCCCTGTCCTCATTTGAAGAGCTTAAAACTTCTTATTCTGGCCGCGAACCGTACGCCGTTCGTGAACGCGCCATCCCAGTTGTGAAAATGAATCCTCGAATTCGACAGTCACAGCCGCAGGGCCCGGATGCAATCTGGGGGCACTACAACAATTATCGGTCCAGCGGTCTTGCGGGATCCGCGGCGGTTCACGTTGTATTGTTGGCCTTGATCATTGGTGGTTCAATGTTTGGCCGCCGTGTGGTGTCCCGCGTCGAGCAACACGAGACGGTGACCTTGATCGCTCCCTCGCCGGATTCTTATGCTCTGCCAGTTGCGAAGAAAGTAGTGAGTGGTGGTGGAGGCGGCGGTGATCACGATGCGTTGCCTGCGCCGAAGGGACGCCTGCCAAAGCTTGCCATGGAACAGATCACACCGCCAAGCATCGTTTTGCGTAACCCGCATCCAAAGCTCGCTGTGCAGCCGACGGTCGTAGTTCCTCCACAAGTCCGCTTGGCTGAAAATAACATGCCAAACCTTGGCATGCCCTCGGCAGCGCCGCTTCCTTCCGCTCCCCCCTCAAATGGGACTGGTTCCGGCGCTGGCATCGGATCTGGTTCTGGCGGCGGTGTTGGCGTGGGTCAGGGAGCCGGTGTGGGAGCAGGCAGTGGCGGCGGAATTGGCGGCGGAGTGTTCAAGGTGGGCGGCGGAATTTCCGCCCCTCGGCCGGTGGCCACACCAGATCCGGAATATACCGAGCAAGCTCGTCTCGCCAAAACCCAGGGAACCTGTGTCCTCTGGCTTATCGTGGATGACCAGGGGCAGCCGCGTGACATTCGAGTGGTGCACGGACTCGGGTTTGGATTGGACGCTAAGGCAGTCGAAGCCGTGAAGCAGTGGCGCTTCCAGCCAGCGATGAAAGATGGCAGGCCAGTGAATGTGCAAATCAGCGTGGAAGTCGGCTTCCGCCTTTATTAGTTCGAATTCAAGGTTTCTTGAATGGCTGCTTGCGGCAAGCTCCCATTCAAGCAAAAGAGCTTGCCGCATCGTTTTGGGCCGCAACCTCAGGGGGCAACCCTCGATGGAATGAAAAGTTTCGCTAAATTGCACAAACTATTACTTTTCCAGTACAGCAAATCTCGCATTCAATTACAGGAGCGCCCTGATGTGACCCGCGGCGGGGGTCCGGTAGGCTCTTTTTCGACGCTGAATATTCCTGAGGTTCCGGAAGCGCAGCGCAGTTGATCGTAAGGAGACTCCAGTGGCCACTTGCGTAATTTCCGCGACAACAACCGATCTAATCCCATCGAGAGTTGCAGTTCAGCGAGATGATTCGGAAGGCAGCCTCGTTCAACGCGCGCAGCGCGGAGATCAGGATGCTTTCGCAACGCTTTTCCAACTTCATAAGAAGCGGGTGTACTCCGTCTGCCTGCAAATGACGAAGGACGTAGCCGACGCGGAAGACTTGACTCAGGAAGCTTTTCTGCAAGTGTTTCGCAATATCAATTCGTTTCGCGGCGATTCTGCCTTTTCCACCTGGCTTTACCGGATTGCCGTGAACACTGTGCTCATGAAGTTACGCCGCCGCAAGGCTCCTCCCCTGCTCTCGCTGGATGAGCCGGTATCGGCTGCGTTGCCATCGCTTAAACGCGATGTTGGCACCGCTGACCTCAACCTCTCCGGAGCTATCGACCGGCTTGCGTTGCGCCGCGCCATCGAGGAGCTCCCCGAGGGCTGCCGGCAGATTTTTGATTTGCACGAAGTCCAGGGATTCCAGCATCACGAGATCGCGCGCCAACTGCAATGCTCGATTGGAAACTCAAAGTCGCAGCTGCACAAGGCCAAGATGAAGATGCGGGATCTTCTCTTCCCCAAGACCGGACACACGCGGCAAACGAGACCTTCTCCGAATCTAGGCAGGTCCGTGGCCAAGAGCTCATTGTGAACTTCAACTCGCAGTTAGGAAGACTGGTGCAAGTAGACCAGGGTCTGTAAAACGGCAACGACCGGAAAAGGAAAAGTCTGTGGTATTGGGAGCTGTTGTAGCCATCGGAGCGAAAAATCAGTGGTTCAATCGGGATGCCGCCGGCTCGCATGAAGCGGCGGAGAGTGTTCAGAAAACTTTTCTGCTGGAACCATTGGAATGCATTGAAGTTGCCGGGCGGTCGGCGGTGGAGCGCATGGTTGAGCGCTTCGCTAAGATCGACGCGGTTGTTTCCGTAATAGTGGAGGGTGGCGCGTTCGCGCCGGAGTTTCGTACCGTCCATGAAAATGTCACCGTGCAGGTAGTGAGCGATCTGAATTTCGAAATCCGGCAAAAACTCTCCGATTACTCCCAGCAGGGTATCGAACATGCTTTCGTCAATTGGGCGAATTCCTACCAGGAAACGGATCTGCTCGATCTTTTCTGCTTTCATCGGGAGTCGCGGCAAACGGCTACTCCAACGTTTGACCGGGAAGGGCCGCTGGCTCTTTGGGCTGTCGATTGTGCGAAGGCGCAACAAGGGCCTATCGAAAAATTGCTATACGAGGCGCGGCAGAATGGCGCATCCCAATACTTCATTCGCGAATACGTGAATTGTCTCAGCCATCCCCGCGATCTGCGGCGGTTCGCTTCCGATATGCTCCGAGCTCAATGCCAGGCTCGCCCTAGTGGACAGGAAGTACGGCCGGGGGTTTGGCTCGATGAGGGCGCTGAGATCCACCGGCGTGCCCGCGTCGTGGCTCCTGCTTATGTGGGTTGCGCCTCGAAAGTCAGAGCGGATGCTTTGATTACTCGCTTTAGTGACATCGAAAGGGATTGCTGCATCGACTGCGGGACGGTGGTTGAAGACTCCTCCGTACTCGCGAACACAACGGTTGGAATCTGGCTTGATCTGTGCCATGCAGTGGCCAGCGGAAACATACTCTTGAACCTGGAACGAGATGTTCTCATCGAAATCTCAGATTCCCGTGTCTTGGGTTCAACCAACGCTGGTCGCAAGTTTGTTCCCGGCAAAAGCGGGCGACTCGAACCGCTGGAAACAATTTCTCAACTAGAGCCGCGCCGAATGCCGGAAGCTTGGCAGCTTGGTAGCAACTTTATTCAGGAGTAACGAAATGAGTGCCCGAGGGCCCGTAATTGTTATGGAGTTACCGGAAAAACTGAATCATGCGGAAGTGAAGTCTTTCCTGGAAGAACTGCAGCCGCTGTTGGAGGATGACCGTCCGTGCGTTGTCTTGGATTGCTCTCAGATTCAGTACATGGACAGCGCCGGCGTCGAAATGCTGCTGCACTGCCTGGAAGAGGCCATGAAGCGTGACGGAGACCTCAAACTGGCTGCGGTTTCGCCAGCCTCGGCCGTCATTCTCGAGTTGATGCGTGTCGATCGTCTTTTCGAAGTTTTCGAAACCGCCGATGAAGCCGTGCGCAGCTTCCAGATATTTGCTCCGGCAACACCTGCACAGAGCCAGCCCTGGTATGCAACACCGCACGGGCTTTCGGATCTGAAAACCGCCAGCTAATCATCATGTGGCGTCGGGGGTGCCCATGGGAATATGCCGAAAAATCGTGGTGCGGATGGCGGGGGTCGCAGTGTTGTTGTGCGCCCTGCCTTCCGTCGTGCCGCTTGTTGCCGCGCAGCAGGCCAGCGATGGAGGGCAACCTGCGCAGCCATCGTCGAGTGCAACCGAGCAAAGAATTGTCTCGCCGACTCAACTTCCCGATAGTCCCGGAGCGACGCTGGCGGAGTCGCAATCGCCGATCGCGGCGCAGAACGACTCCCAGCAACAATCGGCCGCACCGACTTCCTCTCAACCGCAAGGTGAGCAGTCTCAGGTTCCCCAGCAAGCTCCGCAAAAGCCCGTGGGTACGGCTGCGGCAGAGCCTACCCATGCAGCTGGAGTGGCGGCATCGCAGCCTACGGGAGTAGCCATCGCACCCGCAAAGCAGCGGCGAACACGAACCATCATTATTAGAGTAGGGGCAATTATCGGCGTCGGTGTTGCTGTGGGAACCGTAGTGGGGCTTACCGCCGCCACTTCAAGCAAGCCACCTGGGGCGCACTAAGTGGGGGCGAATATCCCGTGACCATTGTGAGCTTTTCCGGAATCGACGGTGCCGGTAAAAGCACGCAGATTTTCGAACTCCAGGCATGGCTGCGCGAGTCCGGACTCGGAGTCAAGCTGCTTACCTTCTGGGACGATATCGTCGTTCTTTCCCGCTTGCGCGAGTTCATGAGCTACAAGGCATTCAAGGGTGACCGCGGCATAGGAAGCCCGCAGAAGCCTTTGCATCGGCGCGACAAAAACGTCACTGCGTGGCCCGTTACCCTCATGCGCTTTGGCCTCTACCTGGCAGATGCAGTCCACCTTCGTCTGAAAGTTCGCGAAGCTCGAAAGAGCGATGCTGATCTCCTTATCTTCGACCGCTATATCTACGACGAGCTCGCAAACCTTCCTCTGCACCGCCGGTCAGCGCGTATGTTCGCGAGGTTGGTACTGAAACTCGCGCCTCAACCTGACGTGGCTTATGTAATCGATGCAGATCCTGTAGCGGCGCAAGCGCGCAAGCCGGAATATCCTGTGGATTTTGTTCGTCGAAACCGCAATGCCTATCTCACTCTTGCTCATTTCTCCGGCAGGATTACTGTTGTCGGCCCGGACTCGATTGCGGCCATGAAAACGAGAATCAGAAGCGAAATGCTGCAACTACTTGCGCACACCAACCCTGCCACCGTTGAACATTCGACTATCGGTGCTCCGAAGCGAGCCAACATATCCCCCGGCGAACTCATCGAACCATGATCGACGAGCTCGATTGACGATCACAATCGAGGACTGTCGATTCGGTGTGAGGCCCGGAGATAATGAAGGTTTGTCTGGTCACTTCTTTCCCGCCAAGTCTGGGTGGGCTAAGCGAATACGGGCTTCACATTGCGCAGGAGTTGCACCGCAATCCTTTTATCCGCCTCACGGTTCTGGCTGACAAGATTTCGGCCTCGGAACCTGAATTAGAAGGTTACTCCGTCCAGCGATGCTGGTCGTTCGACGATCCCGCCAGTTCACTGCGTATTCTGAATGCAATCCTCAAACTCAAACCAGACGTGGTTTGGTTCAATCTCCTCTTCAGTACTTTCGGCCGCAATCCGCTGGTGGCTTTCGCGGGGCTACTGACGCCGCTTCTCTCGCGTCTCACCGGGTGCTATACCCACGTCACCCTGCACCATCTGATGGACACTGTGGATCTAAAAGACGCCGGAGTGCGCTACGCGCGCACCTATCGCTTGTTTGGCGCCGCCGCTACCAAGATGCTTCTTCTGTCGAACTCCGTTTCCGTGCTCATGCCCGGGTATCGCAAGATCCTCCACGAAAAGTATGGTCGCGATAACGTTCATCTTCGCTCGCACGGAATCCTCTCGAGAGAGCCGGAGTATCCAGACCTCTCCCGGCGGGGCAATCCCGAGCATCGCATTCTGGCTTTCGGCAAATGGGGAACCTACAAGCGCCTGGAGTTGATGATCGAGGCGTTTCAGCACGTGTCCGAATCCCTCCCAAATGCCAAATTAGTGATTGCAGGAGGGAACCATCCGAACGCCGCTGGCTACGTGGAGTCGATGAAGAAAAAGTACTCGGGAAATTCGATAATTGAATTTACCGGCTACGTTCACGAGGAGCAACTGCCCGATCTCTTTCAGACTTCCTCCGTCACTGTCATGCCCTACTCCTCATCCGCGGGCTCCAGCGGGGTCGCACACCTGGCTTGTGCCTACGGTGTTCCGATCGTGTGCGCTGATCTTGAGGATTTTCGCCAGATGTCTGACGGGGAGGGCATGGCAATCGAGTTTTACAAGCCCGGCGACGCGAAAGACCTTGCCGCTTGCCTGGTTCGCTTTCTCATGGATCCGGCCAAGCAACAGGCAATGGCCGAACAGAATTTTTCCGCAGCTCTTCGCATGACGATGCCGAACATTGTTCTCAAGTATCTACGCCATTTCGAACTGGAGCAGAGAACGCTCGCGTTGCGTCACATAACCAGATTTCGCAAGCTGCCCAGCTGGGTTCCCTCGAAATCGCTGCTGTTGCGGCTGATGACCAGGAATTCTCTGGGCTGGGTGCACCGCTCCGCGGTTCCCCGGCGTCCACCCCAGAACAAACGTTCACTGAACGATGACGTTGACGGTGGTGGAAAGTTTGCTGGCGCTCGAACTCCCGTTGATGGTGACGGAGTAGTTCGTCGGAGCACTGGCGGCGGTTACGGTCCTTACGGGCTTGCCGCCGCAAGAAGCGCCAATCATTCCGAGGCCGATGACGGCGCACAGCGCCAGCACCTGGACTCCGCGCTGCGATCTCTTGCCAAAGAGGCCGAGCCCGACAAGCCCGAAGGGCAACAACCAGCTGCCATAAACGGGGAAAGATTTTCTGTTGCTAGGCAAAGTCCCGCCCACGACGGTAGCGGCGGAAATCGTAAGAACGGAAGTAGCAGTACTGGCTCCCGGAGTAATGGTAACGGGATCGAAAGAACAACTCAGGCTGGCGGGAAGCCCGCTGCAGCTGAGCGTGATGGGGCTGTTGAAAGCTCCGGACTGCGGTTTCGCAGCGATGGTGAAGGTTCCTGACATTCCGGAAGGTATCGTAACGGTTTCCGGTGATGCGCTGAACGACACCGTTGTTGTTGATCCGGTCGTGCTGGTGCAAGTCGGACTGTAAGCGATGGCTCCGGTGATCTGGTTCGCCAACGTTGGCTTGCCCACGGCTTGCATAAACATTTGGTAGTTGCCGCCGGGGATTGGAAATCCGCAAAGATTGAGGGAGTGCACTCCCGTATCAATGTCTGTCAGCGGCATCAGGTTCTGCCCGTCGGAGCTGATGTATACGGTGTAATGATCAACCGTGTTTTCGTTTCCATTGGGAGTCCACTGTAAGCTATTCGCTGACACTGAAGCCGAGAGCGTCAAGCAGTTGTCGATGCCCGACTCGATCTCTGTCGCTTCTTCGTAATCATTCCAGGTCACCAGCTGAAGATAAGGAAGCTGCTTGCCGGCGTTGTACATGCTGTTGAGCTTGGAGAAAGTTTCCAGCCATGTCTGGCCGCATTGCTGTCCCATGATGCGATTCGATCCCCACGATGCCAGCGTGTCGTTGAAGCCTTTATAAGTCGCTCCAACCGTTTGCTCGTTTGGATAAGACAAGCCCGCGCCATAAAAGCTGCCCAGATAGCCCATTCCGTAATCATTGGTCGTCGGCATCACCCACGAATAGCTGCCGTCGGTAAGGACGTGCGTGAATCCGTTGTTATTCTGGAAAATAAATGCTGGATGCGTGCTCAACCCAGCAGTGGCTGCGTTCCAATCGACGGAAGGATAGGAAAGATCGACGCTAAAATTCGTAACCACCGGTTGACCCCGCAGCTGCATGTAAGCCGGCGAAGAAAAGTACGTGTGTTCGATGTACTGCAGGTCGCTCACTAGAGCCTGTTGAGCTGAACATCCCTGACAGGAGTACCACTCGATCGCTCCCTGGTCGATCATGATGGCGAAAGTAAATCCCGGATGGCTCTCCGCCGCTGCCATCACCAGCTGGGTTGCCTGGTCGATCGAATTGTTAGGCCCATACCAATCGACGATCACGCCATCAATACCGCGGCTCACCATGTCATCAATCTGACTCTGGACCTGCGTCGGGTTCGTTTCACTGTAACCAATATTCATGTGGCTCGACTGGCCGAACCAGAGAACCATGTGGGCGTAAATCTTGGTTGTCGCGCCCGGATAGAGCAGGGTATGGACGTCAACCTTGCTGATATTTCCCGCTCCTCGATTATCGTTCGACTGTGTCGTAAAACTGTTGGCTGCGCTCGTATTGTTGGAAGTCTGAGCGGCGAGAGTTGTGGTGGGCGCTACATAAGGAGAACTGGCGGAACAAAGGGGGGACACAGCCATGATTGTGACTGCCACTGCAAAATGTGCAAGACGCATGGGTCCTCAGGGGCGGAGTTAGAGCCGAGGATCTTACTTCGGATCTGGGATCAGTCCGAGGAAGGCACGCCCGCCTATAGTTTTCCTCGTGACTGGGGCTTGCTTTCTTTCTGGAGTCTTGCTGGTCTTTCTGGGATCTGCGTGCAGCTTAGAAGACTGGAGAAAAAACCGACAGATAACGTTGGTAGTAACCCCGTTGGAAAATTTCCTGTCTAGCCCAAGCCCGGTTAGAATGCGCGAATTTCTTCCGGCGCGCCTGTGCGATCTGACCCGAGCCTTTGTGACAGTTGTCACGGCATGACAGGAGCACAACCGAAAACTCGGCCCGCCCACAACGCAGGCCGGTCAAGGGGGGCCTCAAGTCTTTTAACGTCCGAGGTTTAGAGGTCCATTGCGCGGGTAGGACCGGCGAACAGTTCACCGGCCAAGCTCATCTTAAGCAGATTGCTAATTTCCCCTTGGGTGAGGATTCATGCCTCAGTCGTGTCGCCACAGGACAGGAGGAACGACGCTGGCTCAGCCGAATTGGCTGGTATGCGAGTGTGCGCTTTTGCAGAGTCAGATTATCGGGAATTGACCGTTAGACTGCGAGCCACGTAGCGGGATCCGTCAAAGTTAGCGACCGTGCTCACATCGGCTCCGGCTCGCAGCCGGTCATCAATGGCAATCGCCGACGGATCCAAATAGATCTCGTAGGTCTTGTGGTCGGGGGCTGATTGCAAAACCAGCAAACCAATATGCAGATCGAGCGAGACCACTCGGCCCGCGAACGTAAAGTCCGACCCGGGAACCGCCAGGATGGCAACTTGCTGAGCCTCGCGATCATTTTTCTGCGTGGCGAAATTCACATCAACTAACGCTCCGGGAACAAGCTGGCTAGCGAAGGCGGTGTGCCCGTCCTGGACGACCTGAGTGCGAGGGGTAAAGCGTAATTTTATCGGATCGGGCGAGAGCAAATCACGGAGAACCAACTCGCCCTTGTCGGCTCGATAGCTCATCACCACGCCCTGGCTCTTCCCGCTGGCCGCACCGGCAACGCGAATGCTGTGGGCGAAGATCGTGCTTCCATCCAGAATCGTGTCGACGTAGACGCGATCGCCGGGACGAAGATCAAGAGCTGACCCCTGCGTCTTTCCTTCATAGATATGAGTGCGCGGGTCGAACAGTACTTTCATTTTTCCGCCACCAAATATCTGTAGAGTGAGCTGGTCGCGAACGCGGTCCACCTTTTGAATCGATCCGCCGATCAGACTGGCCTTGGTTCGCGGTAAAGCAGGGAGGTCCGGAAGCAGGCTGGCGGGATCGACCTCTATGGCCGCCTTATTGGAAGTAGTAGTAACGGGCGTGGTCGAGGATGGGGTCACATCACGCGAAACCACGGACCGCGAAGCTACCTCCTGTCCGTATGCCACACATCCGAGAATTGAGCCGGCCAAAACGCCACTCGTGCACATGCTCGACAAGAATCGTCTCGTTATCCGAATCCCCATGTTCTCCCCATGCGGTATATTTCGACGCCGCCATTGGATGCCAGGAATGGCTGCGAGGTAGTCATTTCACGAGCAAAAATCAGCGGTTCGATGACAAACAATCAGCCGAAATTCGCATCTCACTGTGGCTAATTTATGCACTGAAAAGAGGCCTTCGCAATGTCCTGGAAACAATGGGTTGCTGCTGCAGTAGTCAGCGTCACTTTCGTGTGGGCAGTGCCAGCGCAAGCTGGGGATTTGAAAATCACCTTGCCCAAGCGCAGTCACCTGACCCCTGTGCAGCGCCTCAACCAGGACGGAGTGGAAGCGATCCGCAAGCACAAGCACGAGAAGGCAGAAACTTTCTTCTACAAAGCCTACCTGCTGGATCCTGAAGATCCTTTCACGCTGAATAATCTGGGCTACATTTCTGAGTTGAAGGGGCAAGTCGACCGCGCGCTGAATTTCTATTCGCTCGCCGGACAGCAGGCAACGGACGCCGCGATCGCGAAAGCAAGCTCGCCGCGGGTGGAAGGACGCAGCCTCAGAGAGGCACTCGCGATCCCGGACATGCCCCTCCAAATCAATCACGACAACGTGGAAGCCGTGCGCTTGCTTGCGCAAGGTCGCGGACCTGAAGCGGACCTCCTGCTGCTGCAAGCTCTGAAGGCGGATCCAAACAACATATTCACCCTGAACAATATGGGCGTCGCCAAGGAGATGGAAGGGGAATCGCAGGCCGCCCTGAAATATTACGATTCCGCCGCAGCTTCAGGCTCCGACGCAGCCGCTGTGGTCACTCTCAACCGCACCTGGAGAGGGAAGCGAGTGAGTGAGATGGCAGCCCAGAATGCCCGCAACCTGCGCAACCGCCTGGAGACGCAGATGACGCTTGAAACCAGGCTGGCGGAGTTGAACACTCGCGGTGTCTCTGCCATCAACCGCAACGAGCTCGGCGTGGCGGAACAAGATTTTCGTAGCGCCTATGCGCTCGATCCAAACAATGCGTTCGCCGCCAACAATATCGGTTATCTCTCGGAGATCGAAGGAGACCGGGAGACTGCACAGTATTTCTATGATAAGGCTCAAGCCCTTGGCGGCGCGAATACCCCGGTAGGGCTCGCCACTCGAAGTTCTGCGGAGGGGTTGCCGTTGTCTCGAGTCGCATCGGACAGCGACACAAAAGTAGAAGCGAAAGTGCAGCAGGAGCGCGATATTCGTCGCCAGCATCCTGAGCCGATTCTCCTGTACCGTCGCGACAACTCAGTCGTGCAGGAGTCAACTACGCCACCAGCCAGCACCCCAGCTCCGCAGTAGCAATGGTCTTGTCTTAGAAACCTCGCTCCTGGAAACGTCCAATGTCCGTTCCCGGGTCGTAGGTAAAGTACCGCACAAGGTTCTTGAGATAGCGGAGCAGCGTGTTGACGTTGCTGTGATACCAGCAGCAGCGCACCATGTCAGGAGAGAATCCGCAGATAAAGCGAAATCGATCGAGCGTGGGAACAGGTTGGCTGAGCAGCGCGGCCGCCATACGGTGATTGCCATCCAGAATGGTCAACGGCCCCGTGTTGTTAATTCCAATGAGCAGCACCGTGGGATTGACCAGGTTTTTCTCAACGGTGGAACTCAACAGTCGCAGCTTGCGAAAAAACTGATCGTCGGAGGGTTGCGCCAGCTGAACGCGCAAGCGCTCGACCACATCCTTCATGTAGAAACTTCCATCGGCCGCGCGCCGCCACGGCGCCCGGGGAAAAAAGCGAATGCGATTCAGGTCATTGGCAGTCAGTTCGACTTCGAACCACTTGGTATCGGCGGGCAACTCCCGCCACATCGCCCCACGACGCAAGAACAGCAGAGCTTGCCGCACCGCGTTCTCCCGCGAGCTCTCCAGATTAGGACTCTTCACCAGAGACTCGAATTCCTGGCGATAGTCGTCGAATTCAGGATGATGGAACTCGCTCCTGAGAAACTCCGCCATCACCTCTTGTTCTGTCAGCAGACGGCGTAGGCGTAGATTGCTGTAGGTGCCCTGCGCTTTTGGTGTCAGCTGGTTCCGCAGCAACGGAATCATCAGCACGAACAGCAAGATAATCATCAGCACCAACTGCACCAAAATGACCTGCCGCAGGGTTTGGTGAAGCAAGTAAATCCCTAGAGCCATAGCGCCGCTGAATGCCAGTTGAAGCCAACTGGTGTTCGCGATCTTCCGCGACATCTCGTAGGTAATGATGACGGAGCTCAACGAATATACGCCCGCGGTTATGGCATAGAGAATTAACAACGGAGCGAGCATGCCATAATTCCCTACTGCGAATTGTGCCCCGAAAAGTGTTTTCCAGAGAAAGCTGGGAACCATCCACAGCCCGAAAATCAGAAGCGAAAGAATCAGAAAGACCATCGAGAAGGAAGTGAAAAGAACGGGGCTGGCGTCATGCTCGTCCGCACCGGCGCCGGCGGACACCGGAAACATGGTATTCACCACCGACCACGCGCACATATTCACCAGGCGTCCGACCAGCGCAACTGCAGCATAAAGTCCGGCTTCGACGGGAGGGAAAAAATGCTTCACTAAAACAATGTCAAAATTGTTAATTACGGTCTGCCCCGCGAAGAAGACGATAGCTTGCAATCCTTCGCGGGACGAAATGGCCAGACCGCGGAAGCGGAACGACGTGATGCCGGGGCTGGGCAGAGCGACAAAATAGGCTACGATAACAGCCAGCACGCTCGCGAGCACGGCGCCTCTAACACCCCGGCCAATTTTGATCAGTACAAAAACTCCGCCCAGTCGGACCAACCCCTCCAGCATGAAGTTAATGGCGAGGGGACCGAAGGCGTGAACTCCCTGAATATATCCACGACGAACTCCCAGCGGGATGTAGAAGGCCGTGCCCAGGGCGAGCAATGAGATGAGGACGGGATCAGGCAGATTCAAATAAACGGTGAGCGGGCGCTCGAAAACGAATAAAAGCAAGCCAATTCCGATTCCCGCAATCCAGGAGCGCTGGTGCAGGCTGGCGAAAACTTGACACCGGCCTTCGGCTGAAATGCTCTTGGCTACGTATTTCGCGCACACCACCTGAAACGCCAGCGTGATGCACGACAGCAGCATCAAGATGGTATAAACGGCGGTCGCATTCGCGAAGCCGGTAGGGCCGAGCAGTCTGGCCGTAACCACGTTGTAGACGAGGTTAGTGATTCCAACCAGTCCAGAGCCGGCAAGCAGCGTTAGAACGCCTCCGAGAAGTTGGGACTTCAGCGACTTGGCTGGCACCGGTCTCTTTCCGATGTTCTGATCGACAGATGAAACAACCGTATCGGTCTTTGTCGTGGGCGCCATTGGGTATCGCTTCAAGAACTAGAACAGAGTGAAGTGCACCACCGGAAGGATCGTGCTCTTGGAACCTCCGAAGAAGCTGTAAAAAGTCTGTTGCTGAACGCCCAGAGAAAACCGAAATGGATGTGCTACCTGCGCCATACCACTGCCATCTTTTGAATTTCCCCGAACCCGCCGCGTGTAGGAGGCGACGAACTCGCTTTGAGCGTTGTCATACTGGTGAAAGCCCTCCCCTCGCGAGAGCAGGAACGAGCCTTGGACGGTCCAGCGCGGGTTGGCGCGGAATTCAAACCGTCCACCCGGTACCAGCGCCTGCGCAATGGCGTATTCCGTGCCCTGCACTCTCCACGCGCGTAGATCCTCGGCCAGCACGGCCGCAGTCAGTCGGCTGCCGAACTTCTGCTGCAATCCGATGTAGCTCGAGGTGTCAAAATACTCCTGCACCAGCGGGTTATATAAGAGGTCGCGCACGGTGTACCCAGTTAGCAGGGAAGTGTGTCCCCAAGGCCGTCCAACTGTAAATTCCGCGCTTGCGTAAAGTTCTCGTGAATTCAAATTCTGTTCCGTGAAGGGTCCGGCTTCTCGCACCGCGCTCCCGTTGAACGAAACCCAGTTATGGAAGGAACTCGTAGAGACATAGAGGTACTGGCGAAAAAGATTTTGGCTCATGTAAACCGGAGAGATCGTATCTCGCCGGATGTCGTACTGTAGACCACCGTTGAAAGCGATGGAGTTGGAGCCGAGACGGAGAACTGGAGTGATCCCGCCATTGAAATAAGTGTCGTAAGTATTGCGGTCTTGAATGACGTTGACGCTGGGAAAAAGAAATCGGCCCGTCGTAAAGCTTTCGCCGACAAATCCTGAGATTACCGGCAATCCGCCGATATGAATGCGATAGTGTGTGTCAGCGAGATCTTCGTAAGAATGCCGCGGCGGAGGCAACAACGCCGGATTGGTGACTTTGAGGATTCGAGCGTCGAGGGTGTAAACGTTGATATCTTCCAAAGCGGACGCGAACGATGCGTCCGGCAGGATACTCACCGTTTGATTGATCTGGTGGCCTTCCTCTAGCGCTAGCTCATTCTGCGCGGTCTGGGTCTCGGCCAGATTTTCCTGCCCGGCGACCGTATTGGCCTGTGCGAAAGAGGAAAGCGCATGTACCGTATCCTGCCGCTGGCGGTACAAATTCGCCTCGGCCAGCATGTAATCGTAGTCATCGCTGAAGTCTTTTTCCGGACCGAGGCTGGCCAAGGCAACTTCCGCTTTGTGATTCTCACCCCCGGCCAGGTAAGTGTTGGTCAGCCCAATGCCCACCGCGGCGGGATTGGCTCCAGCAAGCTTGGCCTTATCGAAATAGGTCTCCGCGAGGTCGAAATCATGCATCGCCAGGAAAATATTCGCAGCCTCCAGAATGTCTTCCGGCGAGACAGGAGAGCCATCGATACGAGCTTCGGCGAAGCCCAGCGCGAGTTGGCGGTGGACGTCGTCGTAATGCCCTTCCCGCAAAAACACTTGAGCAACTGACAGCCGCACTCCGAGACGATCTCCGTTCGGCACATCCAAGACGCGGGAAAATCGCTGCATGGCGCCGTCCCGATCTCCCAGGCTTAGTAGAGCTGCGCCAGTGGCCATCAGAATATCAACGTTGTCTTTGCCATACTGCTCGGCCAATTGGATGTCGTGCATCGCGTCCGCCCGCGCTCCTTGCTTGGCATGGATCTGTGCGCCCATGGCGTAAACTCGCGGGTCAGTCGCTGACAGACTCTGTGCGGCCTCCAGTGCGTTCAGCGCTTGCTCATATCGACGCAGGCGGAAGAGCGTATCGGCATAGGCCAGCTGCGTGGTCAGATCATTCGGCGTTTCTTCCAGGGCGATTTTGTATTCCGTTTCGGCGTGGGTAAAATCCTGCTCCTGGCGAAACGCCTCGGCTCGGGCCAAATGCCACGCATGCGATTTGCCCAGTATTTTTTGCGCGACTTCGAGTTGACTCAGCGCTGACTTCGGCCGATGCAGCTGCAGGTCGGCAAACGCCAATCCCAGATGTGCTTCCCCGTAGTCCCGCTGAAACTGAATGGCGGTCTGAAAATCCGGGACGGCCTTTGCTGCTTCGTGAAGATCATTCAATACGAAACCGCGATTGACGTACCCGGTCGCCATCTTCGGATCGTTCTGCAAAGCACGCGTGTAGTCATTGAGAGCTTCATGCAATTGTCCGTCGTGAGCATGTATGTTGCCCGCAACCAGCGGCAGATCCTTGTCGTCCGGAAAAATCGGCTCATACTTTTCGATCAGCGCCCGAGCCTCGTCGTAGCGGTTCAAACAGTAAAGATCGTAGGCGAGATAGACCGCGCCTTCACGATCGTGAGGAAGTTTTTCCAGAACCTTGTATCCTAGCTTCGCCGACTCGGCATAATCGCCCTTGAGAGTGAGGTAACGCTCTCTTTCGCGGGTCACCTGGGCGCTATCGTTCATCTTGCCTTCAGCGCGATCGAGCCAGCGCTTTGCCAGTTCCGGATTGTGCGCTTCGAGCGCCGCATTGGCTCCGCCCGCAACGATCATCGCGTTGCTGGGCATCCGCTGGTAAGCATCCTCGTAACTGATTTCGGCCGCTCGATAGTTTTTCTCGGCGGTATATAAATCGCCCAAGGCAAGATAAGGCTCGTAGTCTTTGGGATGCGCATTCGCTGCCCGGTCGAAGTAGCTCTCGGCGAGTTTCGCGTCTCCCTTATCGCGGGCAAGATAACCCAGAGACGATAAAGCGGTGCGATTGTTATGGTCCAGCTCCAACACTTTTGCGAAAGTATCCTCGGCAGCTTGCTTCTGCCCGATCTTCCATTGCAGGCTGGCGTAGCTCAAAAGTGAATTCACATTCGATGGCGCCAGCGAAAGCGCTTCCTGCAGATCCTTGTTGGCTCCATCCGTGTTGCCCTGGCCAGCTTCGATTGCGGCGCGCAGCCTCAGCATCTCTGGCCGCGCAGACTCTGGCACGTTCAACTGATCGATTGCCGCGAAGGCTGCATCCAGTTGCTGTTTAGCAGCAGCTTGATCTTCCTGGCGAAGATCGAGCTCGTAAAGATTTAACCGCAGTGCAATCGGATAGAGCGGACCTTCGGGAACCCGCGGAGGCAGGTTCGCGAGTGCGAGATTGTATTCCGCGGTCGCGTCCGCGAAGCGATCGTCCGATTCGGCGATCGCGCCAAGAATGGCGTGCAGTCGGTAATTGTTGCTGTCGACTCGCTTGGCGTCTTCCAGAAAATTGCGAGCCGCATCAGGCCAGCCCAGTCCTACCCAGGCTTGCGCGGCGCTGAGATCAAGATTGATGTTTCCCTTTGCCGCTTTCGCCAGTCGCGTATACAGCTCCGCGGCTTCCTGCTGCTTCCCCGCGAGCTGGTAGGTATAAGCCAGCTCGGCCAGCACGTCGGCGGTCTTGCTCGGAATCGCCTGCAACGTCGCGATGGCCTGATCGTACTGTCCCTGATCACGAAACTCGCCGGCAACCGCCCGCAACACTTCCGGATCGTTGGGAGCGCGACGTTTCGCCACGTTCAAATAGTGCGTGAATTGATCCGGTTGTCCGAGTCGCTCGTAAGCATGCGCAATCAATAAGTCAGTATGCGGGGATGCCTGCAGCATGTCCGCGCGCTTCAGCAACTCGAGAGCTTGCGTGGGATCCGAATTCAGCAGGAGTTCGCCCGCCAACTGCAAGCTGTTCGCATCTTTCGGATTGGCATCCACCACGCGCTTCAGCAGCTGCTCCGCATCGGCGTCGCGGCCCATCTTGGCGTAAGTTTGTGCCAACCCTGCCATCCCTCTGACCGAACCGGGCTGAATCTTCAGGCCGCGATTGTAGGCGTCAACTGAAGCCTGATAGTGATCCGCCAGTCGGTCCGCGTAACCCAGCAGAAACCAAAGTTCCACATTCTGCGGCGCAGACTTCGCCGCGCGCTCAGCAAAGCCGACAGCGGCCGTATAGTCGTTTCCCTTCAGTGCATTTTGCGCTGCTCGCGCCTGTCGGGAAACCTCAATGCTCGATCCCCATCCAAACCCCGAACCACTTTGGCTAGAACTCTCCGGGGTGGTGTCGGGAGCAGCGCTCTTCGAGTTCTGGTTTTGGGCGGAGGAAGACGTGCTTTGACCATTTACGTCGTACGTCTGAGCACGAACAGAGGCAAGAAGTAGAACCACGCAAAAGCTCGTGAGCGGAAGTCGGCTTTTCACTGAATCACCACGCTGAATACAAGTCTTTGAAATACCTCCCGCATCACTAAATGTTTCTGCGGCCCCCATCAGATGCCACTCTCTCGGGGAAGGCTGCTTTGATCAGTCGAGCCAACCGCTAACCGGGAAAAATGCAGTAAACCCTTACAGAGCTTTCTGAATCGAACCTTTTCGCTAAGGAGCTTAGGGAGCGCACAATTGTGAGCACTGTCCAAAGTAGTTACTCTCGTCCAATCCCTCTTCTCGCAATCGTTTTAGTAGCACTGGCGGTTCATGGACCGCTGCTGCTGATGCAGCTCCCGGCAGGCTCGTTCGACGCAAATTTCCACATGTTCTTCGCGTCCCACTATGCCCATCACTGGTTTAATCCGTGGAATGAAAAGTGGTTTGGTGGGTTTTCTCAGACTACCTATCCACCGTTGACGCACCAGTGGATCGCTCTCATGTCGAACGTGGTCGGCTTGAAGATGGGTTACATGCTCGTGCAACTGATTGCCGTCCTGTTGCTGCCGGTTGGAGTATTTCGCTTCGCCAAAATTTGGGTCGATGATCGCGCCGCAAGCTACGCAGCGTTAGGCTCGATTTTCCTGGGAGCTTTAGCGTTTCTCGTTTATCAAGCGGGACAGCTGGCGACCGTAGCTTCCGCCGCCCTCTACTTGAACGCGTTGCCTTATTTCTACGAATGGATGACGGAGGCTTCAGGGCGCTCTCTCATCAAGGGAGTTGCCGTGAGCCTGGCTGCTGCGGCGGCCCACCACGTCACCCTGATTTTCGGCGTGGTGCTTTTTGCCGGCCCCGTGCTGTGGACCGCGTATTTGGATGCGCGGGATGAGCGAGTTGCAGGATCCGTCGCCGGCGTTTTCTCGCGAGCTGCGATTTTTGGCGTTCTCGTGGCTGCGGGCGTAGGCATCGTCCTGCTGCCCTATTGGCTTGCCATCATTCAACATCCCATTCACCAGATTCCAATCCCGCACGACAGCCGCGCCAATTTCTTGCTGAACTCGGTCACGGCGATTAATTACTTCGTTATCCCGTATGCCGCCTTAATTCTCGCGTTGCCCTTCATCGTCATCCGCGGTGCTTCGTCCCGCCGCTGGCGGCCATTGTTGTTCGGCTTCTGGCTCACTTTTATTTTTGGCCTGGGAGGCACCACGCCCCTTCCGCGATGGTTACTGGGGCGCGCTTTTGAAGTTCTTACTTTCGAGCGCTTCACATTTTGGGCGACTCTCATGGCGATGCCCTTTGTCGGAGTTCTCGCGGTCGAACTGCTCGATCGCTTCCAGTCAAAAGCGGCGGTAGGACTCGCACTCGCATCGGTCGCGACGATCGGCGCCGCTCTGTTCTGGCTCAATGCCAATCCATTCCGTCCAACGGCTGCCACCAATGTTGATCCCGTGATCGCCTTCCTGAATCGCGATGGGCATGATTCTTATCGCTACATCACCTTAGGTTTTGGGAGTGAATTGGGGAAGGTCTCGACTTACACCAACGCCGGCAGCGTCGATGGAGACTACAATTCCGCCCGTCTTTTGCCCGAGATGACGCACTATGGTTCGGCGCAGCTGACCAATGCAAAGTTTTATGGTTCCGCTGGAATGGCCGCTTTGCGGGCCATGCTCGAACATGCCAACCGTTACGGCCTGAAATATATTTTTGTCCACGACCCCTACTATGAGCCGCTGCTGACTTTCGTGGGTTGGCGGAAGATTGAGACCTTCGGCAACGGCGAGATCACGGCTTGGTCGAAAGAGGACGTTCCTCCCGCGCACAAAATTGAGTCGGATGCGATTCCCGTGCCATGGCAAGGACTGCTGTGGGGAACACTGCCGATCGGTGTAAGTTTCCTGGCAATTTTTCTCGAGCTCTTTTTACCCGAGACGCGCCGCCTGCCAGTCGGCGTGGGTATGCCGGTCAGTTCCGAAGATCGTCAACCTATTGTTGCTTGAGGTATCAGAATGAAATATGTGGTTCCCCTCGTTCTCGTTGCAGTAACCGCAGCATTGATGGTGCTGGGTCTGTTTGTGACCGGACAGGCCGGAAATACGGTTGGTGTCACGAAGGGCTCGGCCCTGTACACCGCTAAAGCCAGCACGCCGGATCAAGCCCTCACCAACTTATTGGTCGACGTTCAGAGGCGAAATTGGGATCGTGCCTTCGCGGACGTTTCCAGCACAAGCGGAATTACCGAGCAGGCTTTTATCCAGGACTGGATGGGATCGAATGGCAGCCTGCGTTCGTTCTCCGCGCTGGAAGGTTTTGACTCGCGCCCCCTGCACGCTACGAACGACGAAGCCCAGATGCGCGTGCGTCTGCATTTTTCCACTCCCGTGGGCCCTATCGAGGATGTCCGCGACTTTCGCTTGATCCGCGAAGGCGATGTTTGGAAGGCCGTTTGGCCCAAGGTCCAGGTGCCTTCCGTTCCGGCGCAAGTGGTCCCGGTCAACTATTTGCGCTGGGATCTTGTGACCGGAGGCGCCGACGATGAGTGGGGATCGAAAAACGTGGACTCGCCGCACGTGCGAATCATTTCTATGAACGCCGTTGATTCCCCCGAGGGGGCGGTGGTGATGGGAGAGGTCACAAACGAAGACACAATCCCGGCATTCGTCACGGTCAACGCGACTCTGGTCGATGCGGCGGGCAATCCGATCGACGAAGAAAGCAGCTTCGATAAAATCGCGCACGTTCTCCTGCCTAAGCAGGTAACGCCCTATCGCATCGACTTCCCAAATCTTAGTCTGAAAAACGTCAAGAACGTTCGCATGGATGTGAAGTCGAGTCTGGTACCCGCTTCAGCCGACCCGGTGATCGGAGTGATGAATCAAAAAATCGGCACCGACGTTCAAGGCAAAAGCGTTCTCAGCGGCGATCTGCTGAACCAGAGTGGACAAACCGTGAACATCCCACATGTGATCGCCAGTTTCTACGATAACGACGGTAAAGTCGTCTGGGTCTCGGACGGCTACGTCGACCGGGCGTTGCTGCCGCAATCATCGGAGGTCTTCGCGGTCGAGATCCCCAAAACTCTCGCCGCGAAGGTGCATAGTTTTCATGTCGTAGTGAACCAGTTCAGTTTGGGTAAGTCCTAAGATGTTACGCCTACTTCAATTTTGCGCCGTCATCTGCTTGGCGGGGTCGTGCGCGCAAATGTGCGGCGCACAGGATTTCCACGTTCCTGATTCCGCCGTCGCGGGAGATGAAGCCACTATCTCCACCCAGGGAGGCGGTAAGGCAATTCTCTATCTCGTCGGTCCCGGCGTCTCGCGCAAGAGTGAAGTCACGCTTGGCGAGGACGTTCGATTGGCGCCGCAGGAATTGCGCAACGCCGGCGATTACTTGGCGATATTATGTTCGGGTACATGTCACGGCGAGAACTTCTACGTAACTGCCGCGATGCCGGCCAGCCTCACCTTTCTGGTGCACCCTTCGCGTGTTCCGGTTGCGCAAGGCGATGCCGTGAGCGGCGTCGCGTTTCCTTTCGACAAGTATCACAATCTCGCTCTCGCTCCCGAGAACATCAGCTTCCAGCTTACGACCAAAGATGCTTCGTTGTGGTCTCGCGCAAGTCGCACGCAGAACGGAGTGGCATGGTTTCGAACCGCTTCCGGTAAGTCCGCCGGACCGGTGCAAGTGACGGCATCGCTCGGTGATCTGACCTCGCACCGTGCCCTCCAACAGGTTGCGTCCGACCCGTGCAATCTTGGCATCAGCGGGCAGCGCACTCGAAGTGGCATTCTCGTGCAGACCGGACCCGTTCACGACTGCGCTGGAAATCCCGTGTCCGATGGGACGATCGTCACATTCACAGAGACTGGCGCGAATGGAACGGACACAGTAGACGCGCCGATCAAGCAGGGAATAGCGCGAGCACAATTGGAGGCACCAGGAGCGGTATCCATCTCCGTCGCGTCTGGCGTTGTCATGGGAAATGAAATTCACGTGGGAGCCCAGCCATGAGCCCCACGATAAAGGGCACGGCTCACCCTCGTTTCGCGGCTGCCCTCGCTGCTCTATTTTGTTTGGTGCTCATCCCCACCATCAACTTGAACGCGGCTGACGCTGCCGTGCAAGTTCAGTTGGATATCAAGAAAGCCGGGCCGCGCGACGTTGAAAGCTTAACCGAGCGTGGAATTCTTCGTGACTATCGCTTTGCCTGGACGAGCATGGCCCAGGCACTCGAATTCAATACCTTCGATCCGCTAGAAGGAGCTTTCTCCGGCGATGCCAAACAGTGGCTCCGGCAGACCGTGGTCAGCCAGCAGCAGTCCGGTCTGAGTCAGCGCTATTTGGATCAAAATCACCAACTCGAGGCCGTTTTCTACGCGCCTGAGGGCGATGTGATGGAATTGCACGATACCGCCCAGTATCAACTGCAGATCCGAGACGGAGACAAAACCATTCACGATGAGCACGTAGTGGTGCACTACGTTGTGCTCATGACTCCCGGGTCCGACCGTTGGGTAATTCGCCAACTGCAGGCAGTGCCACAATTTTGAAAGACGGTTCTTAGTAAGAAACCAGGCCCGCTTGAATGCTCGCACCACTGCCTATGGCCGCGCCAACCGCCCGGTTCGCAGTCGCATCCTATTTACTCCGAAGGAAGGCCGTAAGAATGGAGTTGTCGATTGCCAAGGTCGTTTCTAGCTTCAACCATGGCGTTATTCATGTTGGCAACGGGGTGTACGACGCCAGGCGCTCATCACATCCTGCAGCAGAACACGCAGGCGCCAGGACTTTATCCCAAGCTCCTGGCAGTCTACATGCCGTGGTTCGGTGACCACACCCACATGGAGGTGGGCTATTCCAGCCAGGATCCCGGCGTGCTGCGAAAGCAAATTCAACAAGCTCGGCACATGGGAATTTCTGCGTTTGTAGTTGATTGGTACGGTGAAAAGAATCCTTATTCCGATCACAACTTTGCCCTTCTGCAACAAATTGCGAGCGAGAGCCATTTCCAGGTCGCGCTGCTCTACAACGAAGTTCTAGATGAGGACGCGCAGGCGACCGATGACGCGATTGCGGCCGTCGATGAAGCCTACAAAAACTACTTCGGCCCGACCGCGAGATTTCGCGATGCCTACCTTACCTACAACGGTCGGCCGATGATGTTTATATTCCCGAAGGGCGGACACGTCGATTGGAATCGCCTTCGCGAGCACTGCAACAATTGGGGGACCCCTCCTCTCTTGATTTATAAAGACCAGCCGCCTCCGCAGTTCGCCGATGACTTCGCGGGATCGTACGCCTGGGTGCAACCGGGGCCTGGCGGATGGGCTCCGGATGGCAGCAACTGGGGCGAAGCCTATCTCGATAGCTTTTACAAAACCATGCAGAAGCATCCCGACAAGATTGCCGTAGGCGGCGCGTGGCCCGGCTTCGACGATTCTGCCGCCAAGTGGGGACTCAATCGACACATCCAAAGTGCCTGCGGCAAAACTCTGGATGAGACGCTCAATTTTTACGAGCGATACTACGACAGCTCCAGGCCGCTGCCGTTTCTCTTGATTGAGACCTGGAACGACTATGAGGAAGGAACCGCCGTCGAACGCCGGACCGCAACGGATTGCGGCAATGACGGAAACGTCAAAACGAACCAGTCCACTTCACACTGAGTTCGGCTTCCGGCGCTGCAACAGCAGAGCGAATTTTCTCATCGAAGAACAGCCGTCGAATCCCCCGTGAGTGAGCGGCAAAACATGCGAGTCAAAACTATGGATGGCGCGAAAACGTCAACAGAATGTCTGGCCCTTCTCTCCCGTTTGTTGTTGCAAAACGACGAAAATTACGGCTCCCCTTTTCCTAACGCGGTCAGCGCGGGCAATAGTGAAGCCATCGCGCAAGTTATTTCTACGTTCAGTCCGCAGGATTTTGGGGAACTATGGCGCCTGGCAAATTCTCACCATGTGATCGCGCGGGCATTTCCTGTTTTGCATCAGGTCATGACGGCACACAAGCTGGATCGGGCCGATTGGGTTGAACAGGCGCTGGCGAAAGAGCAGGCGCGAATACAACTAGCCTTATCTTTTCTGCTTCCTATTGGTGAAGCCCTCAAGCAAGTCGGCGACGTGATTGTCATCAAGTCTCTGGATCACTGGCCTGACCTGGGCAACGATCTCGATCTTTACTCAAATGCGGAAAGTGCCGACGTCGTAGCGATCATGGTAAAACGCTTCAAGGCACGCCCCGACGCGCGCAGCTGGGGTGACCGGCTGGCGAACAAATGGAACTTCGTTGTGCCGGGCCTGCCCGAACTGGTTGAGGTCCACGTATCACGATTGGGCCAGACCGGGGAACAGGTCGCGATTACCAATTCGCTTGTCACTCGCGTGCGCACCGCCGAATTTGGCGACAAGACTTTTCGAGTGCCAGCTCCGGAAGATCGTTTGATCATCAGTACCCTACAGCGCATGTATCGTCACTTCTATCTGCGTCTGTGTGACGTTGTCGATACGGCACGCCTGGTGAATTCCGGCTCCGTGGACTATGTCTACCTCAAGTCTTTAGGCAAATCGGCAGGGCTTTGGGATGGTTTGGCCACGTACCTGGTCACCGTTTCGGGATATGTCAAGTCATATTGCGGAGAAGATCTGCCACTGCCGTCGCTGGTAACCAATGCGGCGCGGTTTGGGAATGAACTGGTTCGCTTCAGGCGAAAGTTTCTGCGGATCCCGATCTTCCCTCAGGCCGCAAGGCTGTACGCATCGGAGTGGAAAAGACTTTTCCTGAATGGCGAACTGCAAAGCACTCTGCGCCTTAGCCTGTTGCCCGCTCTGGCTGCGGCGGCGGCGCTTGAACTGAAGCTCACAGGCAGCGACAAGGGAATTTGGTGAGTTACGCGACTGTAGGGAGTTCCCGGTATTGCGATTGCAATGCAAGAAACCTATGGTGAAACAGCACGAAGGTTAAGTTAATACCGAACGAACATCAAATAGCCAGGAACCGGTTCCTGCCCGGATCTTGGCGAATGTCGAAGTGACATGTTTGACAGAGCATGTTTCACACAGGAGGATGGCCTGCTTGGTTCGCATTCTGGTAGTAGACGATAACCCGGCGGTCCGGAATTATCTCCGTGCCCTCCTTGAGCAGCAGAATAGCTGGCAGGTCTGCGATGAAGCTCGAACCGGAGGAGAAGCCCTGCAAAGGGTAAAGAAAAATCCGCCGGATATGATTTTGCTGGATTTTCAAATGCCAGATTTAAACGGGCTCGACGTTGCCCGGCAGATCTCGGGGCTTTTCCCGGAAATACCTATCCTGCTAGTCACCATTCATCTCTCCAAGCAGTTGGCGGAAGAAGCTCGCAGAGCTGGAATCCGGGGCGCCTGCGCAAAATCGGATGTCGGCTCTATCGTCGAGGCCGTGGATGCGCTGCTGCATGCGGGGACCTATTTTCCCATCGCCAGCTAGGCAATCGTTGCCTTGCAGATTTCCCCGCGACGATAATACAGGATTTCCTGTATTCGGCTCCGCCCACTCGCATGCTAGTTTCAAAGGGTCCGCACGTATGCGGAAACGCCTTCCCCTTGATATGAGTGGACTCTGCGGCGGGAACAGGGCAAACTAAGACCCGAGCCTACCATGGAACCGCCAAAAGGGGAATGCGCGGTGTGGCATCAGAGAGCTGAAAACTTTATGGCTGTGCGCATCCTGCTTGTGGACGACCATCCTATCGTGAGACAAGGATTGAGAACTCTTCTGCAGGGGCGAGGTGACTGGGAAGTTGTGGGGGAAGCATCGGATGGGATCGAGGCCGTGGAGAAGGTCGATAGCTTACGACCGGACGTTGTGGTGCTTGATGTCACCATGCCCCGAATGAATGGCCTTGAAGCGTGCCGCTTGATTCAGCAGAAGCATAAGAACGCTGGACCTGAAGTTTTGTTCGTTACCCAACATGATTCTCCGCAGATGATGCGTGAGGCGCTGAACGCGGGAGCCCGCGGCTATGTCGTGAAATCCAATGCCGCCCGTGATCTGTTGGAGGCCGTTGAATCCGTCAGTCAGCATCGAGTGTTTACAGCCCTGGCCAGAAGCCCACAAGTTTCGGGTTGAAGGACTGAGAGTCCAAATCCGCCGCTTGGTTCAGAAAGATCGTAGGAGGGAAAGTCTGCCATGAAATTGCGAATCCTGTTAGCCGATGATCATGAAATTGTTCGTCGGGGTCTGTGCGCGCTTCTTCAGAAACGTGAAGGATGGGAGGTTTGCGGAGAGGCCTCGGACGGCCGCGAAGCGGTCGAGATGGCCAAGAAGTTGAAGCCCGATGTCATCATTGTCGACATTGGCATGCCGAGCCTCAACGGTTTGGACACCACCCGCCAGCTGATGCAGCATGACCCGCAGTTCAAAGTAATCGTGCTTACAATAACGGATTCCGATCAGGTTATCCGCGAAGCTCTCGACGCGGGAGCTCGCGGTTTCGTCCTCAAATCTGACGCGGCTCGCGATCTGGTCTCCGCCGTGGAAGCTTTGCAGAGCAAGCGCATGTTCTTCACTCCGCGCGTCAACGATTTGGTCCTGGCGGGATTCCTTGATAAAGGTCACGTCGTCGCCCGAAATGAGGCGCCGAGTCTGCCTACACTTACGGTGAGGGAGCGGGAAATCACTCAGCTTCTTGCGGAGGGCAAGAGTTCCAAGGAAGTTGCTACGCTGCTGAACCTGAGTACGAAGACCGTGGAAACTCATCGCAGCAACATCATGCGAAAGCTCAGCCTGCACTCCATACGTGATCTGGTGGTGTACGCCATCAAGAACAATATCATCCAGATCCAGATGCCGGCTCAGATTCACAGCGCTCGGGAAACCACAGTCGCCTGAATCCGGCCGCTTCTTAATTTCCTGATTCTGGTGCGTAGTATCCGCTTCGGGTGCGCACCGTGAGTTTGGCGTAGCCGGGTGCGTGTGCTTCTACGTGCAGAGACTGGTAGTCCGGCTTTCCGTTCTGATTGCGTGGCTTGTAAGCGATGATGTACTGACTGCGGATGTCGCGGGCCACGGTTCGCGTGATGCTATCCACCTGGTCCAGTGAATCGGGAAAGTAAGCCACTCCGCCTGTTCCCGTAGCTAAACGTTGCAGCGCCTCGCGCCCCTCGCTCTGCAATCCGCCGCCTGTTAACCCGATGGCGTAAAGTGTCGGCCCATTCGCCTGCTGTAAGCGCCGGGAAGCCTCCTGCAGAGTCTCCTGGCTCATGTTGTCCTCGCCATCCGTAATTACCAATAGAACTTTTTTGCTGAGCCGGGAATTGTTCTCGAGATGGATCGCGGAGGCGACGATAGCGTCATAAAGGGCCGTGCTCCCTTTCGCCGAAACCTGGTGCAACGCCGCCTGCAGCAGGTTCACGTCCGAGGTGAAATCCTGGTCCAGATAAGGCTTTTGGCCGAAGTTCACGACGAAGACCTGATCCTCTGGGTTGCTGGCGCGAACCAGGTTCAGAACCGCCTGGTTGACTTGCCCCCGCTTATCGCGCATCGAGCCGGAATTATCCACCACAATGCCCATCTCGACCGGAACATCCTCCTGCCTGAATGAGGTGATGGTCTGAGGCTGTCCTTGTTCGTACACGGCAAACGCGCTTTTATCCAGTCCAGTTACCAGGTGCAGTTGTTCGTCGACGACAGTCGCGTGAAGCACCACTTCTTCAATCTGCTTCTTGAATACAAACATGCCCTGATCGTTGCCGGCGGGTTCTTGAGCCGTGGGCTGTTGATCCGATGGCGCCTGGTCGGGCGTTGCGGACTGCTGCATCGTGCTGGTGGCGGGCGGCGAGGGCAGTTGCTGCTGAGTAGAGCTGTCTGTGGCCGGGGCTGATGAACTCTGCGCCGAAACACCTGACACCAAAGCAACGGCGACGAAAAAGGTTGAAAAAATCGAAGTAACGCTCCAAGGAGCGGCTGAGCGCATACAAATCCTCCGTCGGCTTCTTAGATGCCATCTCTGCAATCTGCGGAAAACCCCGAAAGCACTTTGAGCCTCAGGTAAACACCTGAGGAGTCGCCATCTTTGCCCGGTCCTTCGGCTCCCGATAGTCGGTGCCACTTGGAGGAAAAACTTACATTGATCCGCCTCAGCGCTTGCGCCAATCTATTGAAATTGAATGCACATAGATTGGCCCGGCCCTTGCTTGATGTGATTGAGGTTCTTCTAAACTCTTTTTTGACCGGTACCGTGGCACCAAGCTAAGTTCGTGGCAACCGGCCACAGTGCAGCCGCAACTATCTCAGTACAGCGTAGTTCCGCCCAAGATCCGGCGTTACGCGTTGTTGCTTGGGAAGTCTTAGGAGAGCGCGTGCTTCGGATTCTTATTGCTGACGACCATGAAGTTGCGCGAAAAGGCATTCGCTCCATTCTGGAAAGCCACGCTGGCTGGGAGGTTTGCTGCGAAGCCCGCGATGGCCGCGAAGCCGTAGAGCTCGCCTGCCAGTCGAAGCCCGACGTGCTGGTGCTCGATATCGGAATGCCGAATCTGAACGGCTTGGACGCAGCTCGCCAAATTCTTGCCGTCGCACCCAAGGCCCGCATCCTCATCCTCACGATCCACGATTCGGAACAGGTGGTGCGCGAAGTCCTGGCCGCTGGGGCTCGCGGTTTTCTACTTAAGTCAGATGCCGGCCGCGACCTGGTCGCCGCCGTGGAAGCCTTGCAGAACCACCGCACTTTCTTCACTTCGAAGGTGGCGCAAATGATGCTGGATGGCTATCTGCGTCCGCACGAGGAGCGTGACAATTCCGAACAGCACGTGCTGACGCCGCGGGAACGCGAAGTGATCCAACTCGTCGCCGAGGGCAAGACTACCAAAGAGATTGCTACCGCTCTCAGCTTGAGCGTTAAAACAGCGGAAACGCACCGCACCAACCTGATGCGGAAACTTGACTTGCACTCCATCGCGGATCTCACACTCTACGCCGTGCGAAACGGCATCGTTCAGATTTACTGAAACCGTTGAATTCGCTTGCCCATCTCGCTTTTCCGCCAACAGAACCTCTGGCCTTCGCATCCTAACTTCAAACGATCAAATCCAGCCTATCTACGAGGTAAAATAGAGGTTCAATGTGTGTCGCAAACGAATTTACTGGGTTCCAGAGTCCTCCCCGGACCGGTCTCCGGTCGGCGTTTGCACCTGAATAATGTCGTTCTTGACTGCGTACAACACTAAGTCCCGGATGGAATGAAAACCCAGTTTCCGCATAATGTTGCTGCGGTGCGTTTCGGCGGTTTTTGTGCTGAGGTTGAGAACCGTCGCTACTTCTTTGGAACTCTTTCCTTCGGCGAGAAGTTGAATTACTTCCCGCTCCCGAGGCGTCAGCGTCGGAAACCGGGGCGCTCCTCCACGGGGTGCCACTGTTCCTTTTTCCAGAAACCCGGCTAATACCATTTCATTCACTCGCGGGGTAAAGAACATCTGCCCGCGTTGCAGGGCTTCGATGGCGGAGACTAGATCCCGCACCGCATCGGATTTCAGCACGAAGCCCCGCGCTCCGGCTTCCAAAGCCTCTCGTATCACATGATCCGAGTCTGTGATGGTCAGAACGATAATTTTGATATTGGGATCGTGCTGCATCAGTTGCCGAGTGGCTGCCAGTCCGTTCAGATTCGGCATGCCGATGTCCAGAATCACAAAATCCGGTTTTAGTTGCTTCGCCTTCTCCACCGCCTCGCGCCCGTCCGACGCCTCGGCGATAACTTCCCAGCCCTCATGCGCCTGCAACAGAGACGAGAGACCCCGACGAACTACTTCGTGATCGTCTGCTATCAGGATCCGGATCTTCAACCCCTGCCTCCTAAGCCTTCCCTGACAGTCGCGTGCAACAATATCGGGTTCCCCTTGAGAAATGTTTCCTCTAGCACGGAGTTGACAGGATGGAACCTAGCACCGTAGCTGTCGCAATGTTCGTTGCGAGAATGCATAGGGATGGTGATTGCACTCGTCTGAGGGTCAATGCGAGTACACTTCACCTTTTCGTTCGCGTGTACTGAATACAGGAGCAGCCGTGCCGGGGCAATCAGGTCTTTCCTGTATTACTATCGCAGTTAAGCCAAGAGCCTCTCCGTGCAGCAGCGGTCGTTTTCCTAGCATGCGGAAGTTCATAAGCTGTGGCATGAACTTCGGCTGCAAGGTAGGATTGAAAGAGTCAATAGATCGTTAAAACCGTCCGGAAACTTGGGGTAGTAGGACGGTGAGTGAAGAGTCCATTAGTCAGACGAAAAAGCCGGACTTCGTATCCATCCTCTATGTCGCCGCGTAAGAATGCACAAGTGGCATTCGCATCAGCTGTGACCGTGCTGCTGCTCAGTGCGATCGCCGCCTATGTTACCCTTGCCCGCCTCCGCGAGAGCGCCGGCTGGGTTGTGCATTCGTACCAGGTTGAGACCACACTGGGCGAGATCGATTCCTCGATTGCAAAACTGGCTCGTGCGCGCAGCGGTTATGACAGCACAGGGAATGAAGCTCACCTCGAAGGATTCGGTGCAGGGGTTCCTGAAGTGCACCAGAAACTTCAGGAAGTCCGAAAACTGACCGAGGATAACGCCAGGCAGCAAGAAATGTGCACGCGGCTCGAGGATTTGATCGATCGCAGGATCAGCTTGTTCCGCGATTCGATCGCCCTCAAGCGATCCGCTCCCCACGACGATGCCGGGCAGAGCGCTCTTGCGGCCCAAGTCCTGAGCCTTGCTTTCGAAAACGCTTCCATCATGCAGCAGATGCGTCAGGAAGAACAGCAGCTGCTGCAGTTCCGGATGGGAATTTCCAACCGCTTGTACAAGCTGACAGTCATCATCCTGTTTCTCTCCTTCGCACTTGCCCTCGTACTATTCTTTATTCACTATCGGCTTCTTACCAGCGAACTCAAAGCACGTGCCTTGGCGGAGACCGCTGCTCGAGAAGGCGAAGCATCGCTTCGTCAACTTACCTCTCGTCTGTTGCAGATGCAGGATGAGGAGCGCCGCAAGTTTTCCCGCGAGCTTCATGACAGCCTGGGCCAATACCTCGTCGGCGTGAAGATGAACCTCGACATGTTCTCGCAGGGGAGGCCGACCGACGAACTTCTGTCGAACGCAATCCTACTTCTCGAACAATCGATTGCAGAGACCCGGACCATATCCCACTTGTTGCATCCTCCTCTTCTGGACGAAATCGGGTTCGCATCCGCCGCCAAATGGTATCTCCAGGGTTTTTCAGAGCGCAGCGGCGTCGAAGTGAAAGTAGAGATGCCCAATAATCTCGGCCGTCTTCCCCGTCATTTGGAGCTCGGGCTTTTCCGCGTTCTACAAGAAAGCTTGACGAACATTCATCGCCATTCGAAGAGTTCGAGAGCCGAAGTTACGCTTAAGCCTTATGCAGACAAAATAGTCCTGCAGGTGAAGGACTATGGGAAGGGAATCCCGCAGGAATTGTTGAAGGCATACCGGACCAAAGGGACAACTTTCGGTGTCGGCCTGACGGGCATGCGCGAAAGGGTCCGGGAACTCGGCGGTCAGCTGGACATTCAGTCCAACCCCGCCGGTACCCAGATTTCGGTGACATTGCCTCTCGCGCCTGCCACAACAGAAGCTTCGATCTCTGCCGCGGACTAAACGTCTCTTCACGCCATCAATCGCGAGCGCGGTTAGTCCGTTAGAACTCAACAGCTTGTGGCCGCCGGTAATCTCAAGAGGCAGCCGTCGCGGGTGGCCCAACCACCAGCTTTTGTCCCGAGCCTCCCGGTGTACGCTTCCTCCCAATTCGTTTCTTGCCGGACGCCAACAACTTTCGCATCTTCAGCCGAGCTTTGTGCAGTTGCGATTTCGAATTGCCAATCGAACAACGCAACCTCTCCGCGATTTCATGGTGCTCGTAACCTTCAACTTCATGCAGAATGAAGATAGTCCGGCAGCCCTCGGGCAGTGCTTTCGCGGCTTGGGTTAAGGCAACACGGTCTACAGCCCCCATCAGTTTGCTGTCGTCCCCGCCGAATTCTCGCTGTACAGGCGAGTAATCAACGGACGCCGGTTCATCCAGCGACACCTCCCGCAGATGCCGCCTGCGCCGCGTCATCAGCACGGTATTTACCACTACCCGGTAAATCCAGGTCGAAAACGCAGAATCCCCGCGGAAGCTGTTGAGTCCGCGAAATATCTGAATGAAAGCGTCCTGCGTCAGATCCTCTGCGTCAGAAACGTTTTTGGTCATTAGTAAACACGTGGAATAAACCCGTCTTCTATGTAAATCAAAAATTGCCGCACATGCCTGCGGATCTCCATCCTGGGCACGAGCAATGAGTTCAGAATCGGTCTTTGCTAGAGGAATCGCATTCGCGGGGGGGGGAGCGCTCACTGGAAAAGTCCTTTCTCGACCTTGATCCCTGAGCGGCGGGGATCGCGTCGACCTGATCGGAGCATAAAAGGACGCGCTACGACGTTCCTATGGGGTTGTACCTGTAATTAAGGGGTAGGCCATACCCTACATCGTTTAGTCCGTTGAGCCGATCGCCTAGAAGGAAAAATCCGGCTATCTTCCTCACCGCTTAGCCGCGGAATCGTAGTTCTTCTCTCCGGTCTGGGCCTTGTGGCGAAAATCCAGACCAAAGTGTGGGGCTGATTCTGTTCCCGTGATCTTGACGGGAATCTCCGTCCCCGCGCCGTCCTTGGTGAAGAATCGATCGACCGGTTTCAGAAGAATGGACTTCCACCCCGTCGTCATTTGCGACAACTTTGCATCCAGACACGCCTTGCCTCGAAAGTGGAAGGTCCGCCCGTCCAAGCTATATCCACCGGTCATGTCGACATGCGTCCCGGGAATCAGGAAATGAAGTAGCGAGAAGGATAAGGAACCGTTGTCTAAGGCAAACACCCCCCGCAGGTCGACAGGAACATCTTCTTCTACGTGGTCGTGCGCCTCCTTGGGCTTGCCCTGGGTGCGAAGGCTCAGCGAATCCAGCCGCGATTGCACCTTCTCATTCGTGAAGTGCGCGCCGGACACTTGAAAATTACCGTCTAACTTCAGTCGATTCGCAACATCCGCCTCGCCGGGGCGCAAGCTGAGTTTCGTCTTCATTTTTACCGGTCCGGTCATCACCGGCGGATTCGTACGCACGCCGAGTTCAAGCAGATCCTCGATCCGTGCATGATCCATGACCACATCCAGTTCTACATCGTGCCCGTGCGGATCGCTGACGCGGGTTACCGATCCGTTTGCGGTAAATGACGAATGAAGCAGCGTGGCGTTCACCGGTTTGAGGTAAGTGTCCCCATTAGTGCCGTCGACAATGGCATGAAACTCCGTATGTAGCGGCACCGGGTGCCCGCTTGTCGCGATCCGGAAATCGGGAGTATCGGTTTTTCCATCCACCACGATATCGTCGAGAGTCCCGGAATATTGGCCGGTGGACGAGAGTATTCCTCTGATGCCCTTGATGGTGCTCAGATCGGCATTGCTGAAGGAATAGTCCCCCTGCACCGGCGTGTCCCGCGGGCTGTTTTCATCCCATGGTCCGAATAATCCGGTGGAATGAATGTCTCCCACCGGCTTCGGGTTGACCAGTGTGGCCTCAAATCGCATCGGCTGGCCGGGACCAACGTCTTTCATCCTCAAGTCACCGATCGCAAATTCCAGTGGCGGCTTCCCCGGCTTCGAAGTATTGATCAACAGTTTCGTGTCCTCGCAAACGAATTTGTCGACAAAAATCGACATCTTTCTCGTCCGCGAACTCATGCTCGTGAACTCCTGCCGATCTTCTTTCGGAGGGATATTCAGCTCCATGCCTTTCACGTAAACAGTGTCCACGTGTACGGCGGAACGAAACAGGTTTCGAACTCCCGTGTGAAAATGGAATTCTTGTAAGCTGATGAGCGGCTGCACTCCCTCGGCGTAAGGATTCGGGTCGGTCGGCCCATAAATCTTCAACCCTCTACCCGACACCTCAAGGCCTTTGATCACGGAAACATCCAGCGTTGCTAGCTCCACCTGGCCCTTGAAACGATTCGATAGAGTTTCGATAACCCTGGCCCGCAAAATCGGTTGCGCGCGAGCAATGACCAAGCGAGCAACCACCGCCACGCCAGCCAGCGCGATGCAAAAAATTACACCGATCAGTTTCCATCGGCGAGTATTCTTCGCCACTCCTGTGGATGAGTCTCGCATCGCAATCTATTAGGCTCGGGTGTCCCGCGTAGCATCAATACTGTCTTTCCTCTATATATCGTGGAAATACCGGATATTCCATCTTCTCAAAGCGGCTGCCTTCCACCTCAAATGTCTTTCTGGTACTGTTTGAAGTCCGGCCATTAGATTCAGTGTGATGCTTGTCACAAGCTATCAGTATCGCTTGCCTGTAGGATGTGCTGTTGCGTTTGGCGGATGATGATTTTTTCTCTCGAAAGGACAACCGCGTGATCGTTGGAGTTCCTAAGGAAAGCTACCCGGGAGAGCGCCGGGTTGGGCTGGTTCCCGCCGTGATCCCCATTCTCTCCAAGGCCGGACTCGAAGTGGTGGTCGAATCCGGCGCAGGCACGCAAGCTGGCTATCCTGATTCCGCCTACGTCGAGAAGGGCGCAAAAATTCTCCCCGAGCGCGCTGCTGTGTTCGACGACGCTGCCATTATCGTGCAAGTGCTTTGCTACGGTTCGAATGATGTCACCGGCAAAGCCGATCTTCCCTTGCTGCGCCGCGACCAGTTGCTCATCGGTTTTCTGCGTCCTTTTGGCTCTGCCGAAGTGATCCAGCAGATTGCCGCCGCCAGCGTCACCTCATTCTCCGTCGAACTGGTTCCCCGCACCACACGCGCACAAAGCATGGATGCGCTTTCCTCCATGGGAACCATCTGCGGATACAAAGCAGTGCTGCTGGCCGCTGAAACTTCCATCAGAATTTTTCCTATGATGACAACAGCCGCCGGCACCATCACCCCGGCACGCGTCTTCGTCATCGGTGCTGGAGTAGCAGGCTTGCAGGCCATTTCCACCGCCCGCAGGCTGGGAGCTGTAGCTTCCGCCTACGACATGCGCGCCGCCTCCAAAGAGCAGGTGCAGAGCCTCGGTGGCCGCTTCGTCGAATTACCCATCGAAGCGAAAGATGCGCAAGATGCCCGCGGCTACGGCACCGCTCAGGACGAAACTTTTTACGCCCGTCAGCGCGAACTCCTCACGCGCGTGGTTGCGGAGAGCGACGTAGTCATCACCGCGGCCGTGATTCCCGGCAAAAAATCGCCGCTGTTGATCACCGCCGACATGGTCAAAGGCATGGCCCCGGGCTCGGTAATCGTCGATCTCGCATCCGAGCGCGGCGGCAACTGCGAACTGACTCGGACCGGAGAAACGGTGAAAGCGCATGACGTGACGATTATTGGTGCCATCAATCTGGCCAGCAGCGTCCCCTACCATGCCAGCCAAATGTACGCCCGCAATGTCGCCACGTTCCTGGTGTACATCGTGAAAGACGGCAAGCTGCAACTCAACCTGCAGGACGAGATCATCCGCGAAACCATGGTTACCCGCGGCGGCGAGATCGTAAACGCTAGAGTGCGTGATTTTTTCAAACTGCCGGCGTTAGCGGTGAAGTAGAAGATTGGTATCGGATTCGTATTGGAAACCCGAGTAGTGCTGCGGAAGAGCGGCGCTTCAGCGCCGTGTAAAGTGTCCAGAGGCAGAGGGCTTTAGCCCCGGGGGAGTACATGGATTCTAACCTGATCGACGCGCTTTTCATTTTCATGCTGGCCTGCTTCATCGGCTTCGAAGTCATCCGCCACGTTTCGCCTTTACTCCACACGCCGCTGATGTCGCTGACCAATGCCCTCGATGCCATTGCCGTCGTCGGCGCAATTGTGTTGGTAGGCGAGCGCAAGAGCGGGTTCGCCACCGTGCTGGGTGTGATCGCTATCGTTGCTGCCACCAGCAATGTCGTCGGCGGATTCCTCATCACCGACCGCATGCTCAAGATGTTCAAGTCCAGTCGCCCAGTGAAAAAATAAATGAACCCCGATTTCGCCGGAAGCCAATACGTCATCGAAGTCACCTACCTCATCGCCAGCGCCCTATTTATCTTTTCGCTGAAATGGATGAGTTCGCCCTCCACCGCCCGCCACGGCATTTGGGCCGGCGAAGTCGGCATGGTGCTCGCCATCGCCGGCACTCTGCTCCGCCACGGCATCGTTGACTGGAAGTGGATCATCATTGCGCTCGTGCTCGGCAGCGGCATCGGCATCCCGCTCGGCATGGTGCAGATGACCGCTGTCCCTCAGCGAACCGCGCTCAGCCACGCCTTCGGCGCACTCTGCGTTACACTGGTCGGCACGGCAGAGTTTTATCTCCGCACCCCGAACGTTCCCAAGTTCATGATGTCGGTGCTCTCCATGGAAGTGATCCTCGGAGGCCTCACCGTCACCGGCAGCCTCATGGCGGCAGGCAAACTCCAGGAGATCCTGCCTCAACGGCCCATCACATATAAAGGACAGAACTTCGTCAACTTCCTGCTGCTCGCCGTCGCCATCGGGAGCGCCGTTTATCTCGTCCTGCATCCGGAAGCCAAACAATTCTTCCCGCTCATCGTGGGCATCTCGCTGATTTTCGGAATTTTCCTGATCATCCCGATCGGCGGCGCGGACATGCCCACGGTGATCTCGCTGCTCAACGGTTATGCCGGCCTATCAGCCGCAGCCATGGGATTCGTCCTCGATTCCAAGCTCCTGATCATCGCCGGCGCCCTCGACGGCTCTTCCGGACTCATCCTCTCGGTAATCATGTCGAAAGCGATGAACCGTTCGTTTACCAACGTTTTGTTCGGGGCGTTTGGCCAGGTGCAAGCCGCAGCGGCCGGCGGCGCGGAAGCCCGGCCGGTGCACAGCGCAACAGCCGAGGAAGCCGCTGCGATTCTCGCTGCCGCCAACAAAGTGGTCATCGTCCCCGGTTACGGAATGGCCGTTGCGCAGGCGCAGCACAAAGTTCGCGAACTCTATGACATTCTCACCAAGAAGGGAGTCGAGGTTCGATTCGCCATCCATCCCGTCGCCGGACGCATGCCCGGCCACATGAACGTTCTCCTAGCCGAAGCCGACATTCCCTACGACCGCCTCATCGAAATGGACGAGATCAACGGCGACTTCCCGCAAACCGACGTCGCCCTCGTCATCGGCGCCAACGACGTCACCAACCCCGCCGCGCGCACCGACGCGACCAGCCCCATCTACGGCATGCCCATCCTCGATGTCGACAAAGCCCACACCGTCATGGTGATCAAACGCAGCATGAGCCCTGGCTTCGCCGGTATCGATAACCCCCTTTATTACCTTCCTAACACCCTGATGCTCTTCGGCGATGCCAAACAATTCGTCGGAGCAATCGTGCGCGAGCTAGGCGGACACTAGGGCCGGCCTTCTCATCCTGAGCGCAGTTGAAGGACCCTCGCAGCTTAGCGATTCCTGAGTCTTAATTAAGCGTGATATTCTATCAACTACCGGCTGCGTACCGTTTTGGCGGAAATTCCTCGCAGTTTCAGAAGCAGCTTCCTGAAGAAGCTTCCCTGTAGAAGCCCAGAAGAAGAGAACTTAGAAATCATGCTTTCAGTCAGTAATGTTTCCATGCGGTACGGCGCCAAAATTTTGTTCGACGAGGTCTCGGTAGCATTCACGCCGGGCAAGCGCTACGGCCTCACCGGCCCCAACGGCGCGGGCAAATCCACGTTCATGAAGCTGCTCAGCGGCGAGCTCGAGCCGCAAAAAGGCACCGTCGTTCGACCACGGAAGCTCGGTGTGTTGAGCCAGGATCAGTTCGCCTTCGACGCCTACACCGCGATCGGCACGGTCATCATGGGCAACAAGCGTCTGTGGGCCGCCACGCAGGAGCGCGACGCGATTTACGAAAAGCATGACATGACCGACGAGGACGGCATGAAACTGGGCGAACTCGAAGGCATCGTCGGCGAGGAAGATGGCTACACCGCCGAGAGCGATGCCGCGATCTTACTTCAAGGTTTGGATATTCCCGACGAAGCGCATCCCCGCAAGATGAGTGAGTTGCAAGGCGGACAGAAAGTTCGCGTGCTCTTGGCGCAGGCGCTATTCGGTCATCCGCAAGCCCTGCTGCTGGACGAGCCCACGAACAATCTCGACTTGGATTCGATCCACTGGCTGCAGGGATTTCTGAATTCCTACGATGGCGTAGTCATCGCCATCTCGCACGACCGGCATTTCCTCAACAGCATTTGCACCCACATCGCCGACATCGATTACGAGACCATCATCACCTACACCGGATCGTATGACGAAATGGTGCTCGCCAAGACGCAAGTCCGTTCGCAGATCGAATCGCAAAACGCACAGCGCGAAAAGAAGATTTCGCAGTTGAACGAATTCATCGCGCGCTTCGCCGCCGGTACGCGGTCAAGCCAGGTACAGTCGCGGCGCAAGGAAGTGGAGCGCCTGCAGGTCACGGAGCTTGCCAAATCGAACATCCAACGTCCGTACATTAAGTTCGAGCAGAAGCGGCCCTCCGGCAAGCACATCCTAGAAGTTGAGCACCTCAGCAAGGCTTATGGCGACACTCCGGTCATTCGCGACTTCACGGCGAGCATCACGCGCGGAGAAAGAATCGCGCTCATGGGTCGCAACGGAGTAGGGAAGACTACGCTGGTAAATGCGCTGCTGGCGAACTCGCCGACCACGCCCGAAGCCGAGTTGCGCAAGACCAGCGGCTACGACGGCCCGTTCGTCGATTCTGGCAAGGTGATCTGGGGTCACGAAGCGTCGATCGGATACTTCGCCCAGGACCATCGCAGCCTGATCGAAGGCGGCACAACCGTTTTGGAGTGGTTGCATCAATGGAATCCGGCAGCGGTCGGCGAAGAAATCCGTGGCCTTCTAGGCCAGATGCTTTTCCAGCGCGAAGAGGCGACAAAGTCCACCAGCGTTCTTTCCGGAGGCGAAGCCGCGCGGCTGCTCTTCTGCAAACTCATGCTGCAGAAGCCGAATGTGCTCGTCCTCGACGAGCCCACGAACCATCTGGATCTCGAGGCCATCAACGCGCTGAATATCTCTCTGCAGCGATATCAGGGAACGGTGTTTCTAGTAACTCACGATCACGACTTGATCGACGAGGCCGCGACCCGTATCTGGCACTTCGAAAGCGACCATAAGATCACCGACTTCAAGGGCACGTACGAGGAATACCAAGCCGCCGTCGCCGTCTAGGGGCGGCCGAAAAAGCTCTGTGATTCCAGCTGCCGCGAGGAACTAAAAACTCTTGTCATCCCAAGCGCAGCGAGGAATCTATGTTTGCACCGTTTTCGCGGCATGTAAATCATCCAGGTTCTCCACAGATTTCCACAAGGGTTTACTGTTGCGTTTATGGCCGCTGGTTGCGGATAATGGCGACGGTGTATGCTTGCGCTAAATTCGAGCGCGAGAGGTTGTGAGAGTCGTGTACAGTCGAGCTGATTTACTCAGAATTCTTCACCTGACTCCGCGCCAGTTGGCGAACTGGGAGCGTGCGGGGCTGATCGCCGCCTCCCCCTCATATTCTTTCGCCGACCTGCTCAAGATCAAGAAAGTCCGCGACTTGTGCGCCATGAAAGTGCGGCCAGCGGTGATCCGCGAATCGCTCGAGGCGATGCAGCAAGCAGCGGGCATGGGGAATCCGCTCGTCGAAGCAGGCGCTTCGTCCACCAGAAGGCATCGCGTTGCCTTTCGTCACGAAGGCAAATTGCTCGAGCCCATAGCAGGACAGTTTTTGATGGATTTCGCCACGCAAGAAAAAATTGTCATCACCACCACGATTCCTGATTCCGAGCCGACTCCACGTGAAGATGAAGCCGTGGCCTGGTTCGCGCGGGGTATCGCACTGGAAGAAGATCCCGCCACGCAGGCCGAAGCGCTCGCTGCCTACCAGGAAGTGCTCGAGTTTCAGCCCAACCATGCGGCCGCGCATATCAACCTGGGAACGCTTTACTACAACCGCCAGGATTTCGCATCGGCGGAAAAGCACTACCGCGCGGCGTTGGAAGCTGACCCTCGTTACGCACTTGCGTATTTCGACTTGGGCAACGTTCTCGACGAAACTGGTCGCGTGCAAGAAGGCATTCAGACCTACAAAATGGCGGTTCAACTCGCCCCCACCTACGCCGACGCGCACTACAACCTCGCGCTCGCCTACGAAAAAATTCGCGAGCCCCGCAAGGCCCTGAAGCATTGGCAAGCCTATATCAAGCTCGATACCGCAGGCCCATGGTCGGTACATGCCCGCAATCAAGTCCAGCGCATCCTGCAAGCCGACTCGCTGAAACTGGTGCACAACCGGAGTTGGCGATAGGCACTGAACCAGAACCGCGCAACCCATCCCGCTGGAAACTAACGCCCGCCTGCTTGCTTACTATCCCGATTTGGTTGGCGTTGATCGTCGAGGGCATAGGGGCCGCGTACTACGAAACGCCGTTGCGCACCGGCCGACTTCGGAATGCGATCGTTATGGGCACAGCGACGGTCGCCGCAATTTCGCCGTTGCTGTGGACCGTGGCGGCGCTGCTTGGATTCAGCGGTGCGAGAGAATCAATCTTTCCGCGAAGTTGGAAAAGGGTGATTTGGCTCTTATTGACGCTGGCGTTCTTGTCTACCATGTTTAGCTGTGTGTGGTCTTGCGCAGGGCATCCAACCTGGATAAAGGGCTACGACGGGTAAGGGCCGGCGGTGGCCGTGAATCGTGTGCAAGCACCCTCTAGGTGCTAAAATTCTTAGTTCGTTACCTCCCGACGAAGGTACCTTCATGCCCGAGACACTCCAACCCACAGTCCCAACGCCCCTGACCACGCTCGCCGAAGACGAAATCCTCTTCCGCGACAACATCCGCCAGTTCGCCGACGACAAAATACGTCCCCTGGTCAAGGAGATGGACGAAAAGGGCGTCTTCGAGAAGAATCTCATCCATGAATTCTTCCAGCTCGGCCTGATGGGAATCGAAATCCCCGAGCAATACGGCGGCGGCGGAGCCAAGTTCTTTGAGGCCATTCTCGCGGTGGAGGAATTGTCGCGCGTGGATGCGTCGGCCGGTGTCGTTGTAGATGTCCAGAATACGCTGGTCAACAACGCTCTCTTGCGCTATGGCAACGCCGAACAACAGAAGCGCTATCTACCCAAAATGGCCGCCGACACCGTCGGCGCCTATGCCCTCAGCGAGGCTGGCTCGGGCTCCGATGCCTTCGCCCTGCAAACTCGCGCTGTGCTCAAAGGCAGCGACTACGTCATCAACGGCCGCAAACTCTGGATCACCAACGGCAAAGAGGCCGGACTCTTCATACTCTTCGCCACCCTCGACCCCACCGCCGGATACAAAGGCATCACCGCATTCCTTATCGACAAAGACTTCTCCGGATTCAGCGTAGGCAAGAAAGAAGACAAGCTCGGCATCCGCGCCTCCTCCACCTGCGAACTCATCCTCGAAGACTGCCACGTCCCCAAAGACAACGTTCTCGGCGAGCCCGGCAAAGGCTACAAAATCGCGATCGAGACCTTGAACGAGGGCCGCATCGGCATCGGCGCGCAGATGATTGGCGTAGCCCGCGGAGCCTGGGAGTTCGCGGCCAAGTACGCGCAGGAGCGCAAGCAGTTCGGCAAGTCCCTCTCGGACTTTCAAGGCATCCAATTCCAGATTGCCCAGATGGCCACTGAGATCGAAGCCGCCCGCCTCATGGTCTACAACGCCGCCCGCATGAAAGATGCAGGCGTGAACTTCGTGAAGGAAGCCGCCATGACCAAGCTCTTCGCCTCGCAGGTCGCCGAGCGCGTCACCTCCCTGGCGATCGAAATCTACGGGGGTTACGGCTTCACCAAAGATTATCCCGTGGAGAAATACTGGCGCGACGCCAAGATCGGCAAGATCTACGAAGGCACGTCCAACATGCAGTTGGCCACCATCGCCAAACTCGTGCTCGGCGGGAAGTAAACTTCGCCCCAGGTAGATGAAAATGAAGGGATTGCTGAAAGTCGTGCTTGCGCGCGCGCAGCACTCTTGCCATTTCAAACCGGCGCGCAGGAAACAGCGGCCAAGTCCGCCCCATTTCAGGCTGTTCCCGAACTGCCCTACCGGGTCGTGCCGAACTTCTTCAAATTCCCAAAGGGATTGATTCCCGGGGAAGCCTCTGCGGTCGCGGTGAAATTCGAAAGGCCACATATTTCTATTCCAACGAACGAAGCCCATGCTCGCCGAGTATGACGCGAAGGGCAACTTCGTTCAGAATCTCGGCAACGGTCTCTTCTCGCATCCACACGGCTTGCGCATCGACGCCGACGACAATCTTTGGACGACCGATGACGGCAGCCATCTTATGCTCAAGCTGGATCCCTCCGGCAATGTCCTGCTGGTCCTGGGAAGAATCAACACCGGTGCAGAAGCAAATTGGCTGTTCCACAAGCCGGTCGACGTAGCTTTCGCCAAGAACGGCGACATTTACGGCGCCGATGGCTATGGCAATTCCCGTGTCGTGAAGTTCGATCATGACGGTAATTACATTAAGGCTTGGGGAAAATACGGAACCCGCGTCGGTGAATTCAACTTGCCTCATACTGTTGCGGTAGACAACCAGGGCCGCCTATATGTTGGCGATCGCGAGAATCAGCGCATACAGATCTTTGATTCGGACGGCAAATTCATCCAGGAATGGACGGGCATCGGTTACCCCTACGGTCTGCTGATTACACCAGACCAGCACATTTGGACGGTGGACGGCGGATATGACCGTATTGTCGAGCTGGATCAGAACGGCAAGATCGTCGGCGCCTTCGGTGAGCCTGGCCATAAGCCTGGCCAGATGGCGTGGGCTCACTTCATGGCCATCGGACCAGATCAAACGATCTACGTCGCCGATGTGTTGAATTGGCGATTCGATGTATTCGCCCGCACGGCGCCGACTGGCAACATGACCAAATACATCCCTTCGGTAAGAACGTTTTGGGGCTCCGTGCCGAGCGTCGGATGGACCTCGCGGCAGACCGCCATTCCTTTCAAATAGATTTCCAGCAAGATGCATCGCTGGTTTCGCGTGGTTCCCGATCCCCGGAAAGCCGCGTCGCGAGCCTGTTCCGGCGGGTCGGCGCTCTTCGTTCAACAAATCCTGTTGCTCATTATGTGCATTCCCTTGCACTTGAGGCCCCAAAGCCGAGCCCTGCGAAATTCGCTAACCTGCATCGAATCAATGGCTTCCAGCCGCTCCTGCTATTGGAGTACAAGCTGCAACCTCCTCTGTGTCTGCCCTTGCAGGCCAGACTGGAGTGGCACTTGACGACTTTGTTCGCTAACACACCCGTGGCGCCAGTTGCGGCTCCAAGAAAGAAGCGGAGCCTACTGCCGTTACTCACTGTAGTCTTCGTGGCTTCCTACGGTCTTATGACCCTGCTCATCGTCGAACAAGGCGAAACCATTCAAGCGCAGCGCAACCTGATTAAGATTTTGCTCGTTGACCGCAAGCAACTTTGGACCATGAAGGGCCATGCCCTGGCGGACAAGTTAGCCCAGGCCCAACCCCAGGCACAGAAGCCTTCAGCACCAAGCCCGTCGACCCACGGGCAAGCTCCATCGGTTCGGACCCCGTTTACCCAGGCCCCGTCAACCCAGGTACCACAGCGCCGTTCCCAGAGCCGTGCAGGCAAGAGTGCAAAACCCGACATCCAGGTTCCACCTGTGCCTGCTTCGGATTTGGGAGATCAACGTCGAGTTGTGATTACGCTTTAGCACCACGCGGTTCCGTCGGTAGGATGTTGCACCAGAGTTGTAGAAAGTTTGAAAGCCGTGAAGGCCCTGACCCTAGCCTTGTTGTTCAGTATGACGGTTGCGAAACCAGCGCAGCCAGACCGGCGTCCGTCCGGCCAAGTGGAGCAACACTCCAAGAGTGGACGCTGGTACTTTGCCGCCAGCGGCCACGCCGTTTACTGCTACGGACCCGTAATGACCCTGCCCCAAGCCAATGGTGATATCCAGAAGGTAGCCACATTTTGCCGCGACGGCCGGGCCGTCGTCCCGCTCAAGGACTAACGGAAGTCTCTCGTCCGCCCACGTTCCACTCCCGCGGTGCGTTCCACCAAGAATCCTGCGAACCGCTTGCCTCATCAAACCGCAGACACATGCCCGAACTCCCTGAGGTGGAAACCATCGTCCGTGGCCTTGCGAAGCGCGTTTCCGGCGATGTCATCGAATCTGTCTGGCTGGGTCAGAAGCCCGAGGTACTCAAATCTCCCGCGCAGAAAATCGCCGCTGCTCTGGAGGGAAGCCGTATCCAGACCGTCCGGCGCGTCGGCAAACACATGGTCTTCGATCTGACCCGTGTGGCGCGGACACTCCCTTCGGCAGGCTCAAGGCAAGCCTTGTCCAAGAAAAGCCGTAGCCCTAAATCGGGGCGACCGGCTCCAGACGCCTTCGCGAAAATCGCCGGGCAATTCATCGTCCATCTCGGCATGACCGGCCGCATACAGGTCTGCGATCCACAATCAGAAATTCTCAAACATACTCACGCCATTCTGAAGCTGGCCTCGGGCAGGGAATTGCGCTTCGTCGATCCCCGCCGCTTCGGCCGCTTGAGCGTCGTCGCGGACGGTGACTTTGACGCGGGCGGCATTGAGCCGCTGGAAGCCGATCTCGAACGTTTCCTCACGCTGTTTCGCGGCCGAAAGACTCCCATTAAAAGCGCTCTGCTGAATCAGAGACTCTTGCGCGGGGTGGGTAACATTTACGCCGATGAATCGTTGTCCCGCGCCGGAATTCGCCCTCGCCGCCGCGCCTCCACCATCACCCGCGACCAACTCGCCAAGCTGCTCACTTGCGTAAAAGAAGTTCTTCACGAGGCGATTGCCTTGGGTGGCTCCTCCATCTCCGACTACGTTGATGCTGACGGTGAAGAAGGCTTCTTCCAGCTTCAGCACCGCGTCTATGGCCGCGAAGGCGAGCCTTGCCTCGTTTGCAAAACCCCCATCAAACGCATCGTGATTGCCGGCCGCAGCAGCCATTACTGCCCGACGTGCCAGAAGTGAGCCTTGTCATCCTGAACAAGGGTTCCTTGCGCAGTGAAGGATCTGGGCGAGCCGCGCGAAGGAGCCTGCCCTGAGCAAGCGAAGCGCGCCGAAGGGTCTCGTTCTTCGCGACCCATGAATCGCGCGTTTGGCTCGCTTCCCTTCAAGACCCTCCGCCGCAATTCTGATAACCTTCCCCCCATGCCTGATTTTTCCATCGGCGTAGATCTCGGTGGCACCAATCTTCGCATGGCTGCCGTTAGCAGCGATGGCCAGCTCCTCGAGAAAGTTACGCTCGGAACCAAAGTCGCTCTCGGCCCTCACCAGGTTATCGACCGAATGTGCGATGCGATTCAACATCTCTCCGAAAAGTACAAGCCGACAGGAAAGCTTCTCGGAGCCGGCGTCGGCATTCCGGGCATCGTCGATCTGGGAACCGGAATGCTACGGAAGTCGGCCAACCTTCCCGGATTTGAAGAGTACCCAGTGCGCGCGGAAATTGAGCGTCGCCTGGGCACTCGCGTTGTCCTCGAAAACGATGCCAATGTCGCTGCCCTCGGCGAGCAGTGGCTCGGCGCCGCCCGCGGCATCGCCAACGTTGCGGTCGTAACCCTGGGAACCGGCATTGGCGGTGGAATTATCCTAGAAGGAAAAATCTGGCACGGCATGAATGGCATGGCGGGCGAGTATGGCCACGTTACCGTCGAACCCGAAGGCCCTCCCTGCGGCTGCGGCAACCGCGGATGTGCCGAGCGCTATGCCTCCGCCAGCGCGATCGCGCGCATGGTGCGCGAGGCAATCGCCACCGGAGAAGCGCCGGCAATAGCCCACGCCGCCTCCTCCGACGCCGAATTCGGCGCCAAGTCGATTTACAACCTCGCGATCCAGGGCGACGAGCCCGCGCGCCGCATCTTCCGTACTTTCGGACGCTACCTCGGCATCCTGCTCGCCGATCTGGTCAACACCTTGAATTTCGAAATGTACGTACTCGGAGGCGGCGTTGCGAGCGCCTGGGACGCTTACGCCCCCGCCATGTTCGAAGAGCTGCGCGCTCGCTCGCTGGTCTACGCCGCCACCGCTCCGGATGATCCCCTAGGCAACATGTGGGGACAGCCGCCCTCGCCTGCCCTGAGCGAAGTCGAAGGGGATGTCCAGGCCGGGCGCAGCTCGGCAGGCGTCGACAGTCCCAGCAACTCCGGATTCTCTCCAGGAAAAGATGCCGCGGCCCTGCCGCAAACCGGAAGTCACAGTGAACGAAGAACCGTCATCACTCTCGCCTTGTTAGGAAGCGATGCGGGACTATACGGAGCCGCGAGAGCGACCGCGCTGGAGGGGTAGAGCTTCCTTCCGGGGGGCAAGGTTGGCCGACCGTCTACGTCCATAAAAACTGTGTTAACAGTAGGATGGATAGATCAAGATTTTACTTGATTTATCAGTATGATGAGATAAGATAACAGGCAGGTGGAGACTTGCCAGCCCCGACGACCAAAAAATTCACTCCCGAGATTGACGCTCAGCTCTATGACGAATTCGTTGCGGTTGCCGAGAAGAGTGGGCAAACCAAACGGCATGTTCTCGAACAAGCGCTGAAGTTCTACCTGCACAACGTGGTTCCCTCCCAGCACCTCGTCCGCCCCGAAGTGATGGACGCCTTCGAGCAGTCGGTCGCTCGTAACCGTGACCTGTTGCAGCCTCTCGCGAAGTAAATGGCGGACTACCTTACGGTAGCGGAAGTCTACCGCATGCAGTATCGATCAATCGAAATCTTCGGCGGTCTCCAGGGTGTCCGCGATCAGGGCGCTGTCGAGGCCGCCGTTTTTCGTCCGCAGACCGGATACTACAGTTCCGTCGAAGAAGAAGCGGCCGCGCTGATGGAATCGTTTGGAAATAACCACGGCTTCCTCGACGGCAATAAGCGCATCGCCTTCACTGCTGCCGACGTCTTTCTGCGGTGCAATGGCTTTTACATCGATGTCGAAGGCCTTCAGGGTTACGAGTTCATAGTCGGCTCGATGGACCGGCGCGAATTCCGGTTCGCCCAAATCCTCGACTGGATCCGTCAGCACCTAAAGCCCCTTGTGTAACTGGCCTTTTCTAAGCTTTAACCTGCTTGCCTTCCATCTGACCTCGTCTTCTTCCACCCGATGTTCTCGCCGCCTTCAAAAACGCCTGATTCTGCTCTCCCGTCCCAATCGTCACGCGAATGCAATGCGGCGCTCCCCAAGGCCCCATTGGCCGCACGGCCACACCTTCCTCCAGCAAGCGACCAGCGAACGCCGCGCCATCTTCTCCCAGATCGCAAAATATGAAATTCGACGAAGTTGGGACCACGCGATATCCGAGCGCCGACAATCCCTCGGCGAGAATTCGTGACTGCGCGGCATTGTTCTCGACCGCTCTTTGAATGTGACTGTCGTCATCCAGCGCGGCCATCGCCGCCGCTTGTCCCACCGACGACACAGAAAATGTATTGCGCATGCGGGCGCAATAACCCAGCAATTCCGCCTGGCCCAACACATATCCCACGCGCAGGCCGGCGAGTCCATGCGCCTTAGAAAATGTTCGCAGCACCACCACGCTGGCACCTTTTCGAACATACTCGAGTGAGTTCGAATGTGTAATTTTCCGCAATGCCGCGAAATGCATCGCGAACTCGTAATAAGCCTCATCGATTACCACGACTACATGGTCAGGAATGCGCGCCAGAAAGCGTTCCACCGCAGCCACCTCCAGCACCGTCCCCGTGGGATTGTTGGGGTTTGCCAGAAAAACCATACGTGTATTCGCGTTGATCGCGGCGAGAATTGTCTCCAGGTCGAAGCTGTCGTCGCGCATTGCGGCTTCAATCAACTGCCCGCCCACAGCCCTCACCGCCATCGAGTAGATAATGAACGAGCGCTCGCTGGTCACGGCATTCAGTCCCGGCGCGAGCAGCGTCTGGCAAAGCAGGCTGATCAACTCGGTCGAGCCTGCGCCCACGAGCACCTGCTCCGGAGGTAATCCGTGACGCGTGCCTAACTTCCAGCGCAACTGGCTGCAATCGTCGTCAGGATAAAAGTTCGCTGTAGCGATCGCCTTCCGCAGTGCATCGACGGCAAGCGGCGAAGGCCCAAAAGGATTTTCGTTGGAATCAAGTTTGATGAGTCGCACCCCGCGCTCCATCGCCGCCGGCGTCGGAGCAGTATTCGCCGTGCCCATCTCACGTGCCGGCTTGGAAACCAGATCAATGAGACGGCTCATATTTGCCGCTTATCGTGCCACGGAGCTCTTGGTTCGCGTCATCGGTTTTCCGCAGGCTGTGCGCAAGCGATCCACTTCCTGCGTGGTCAACGCGCGGAACTGGCCCGGCGGTACATCGAGAGTAAGCGGACCGTAGCGGACTCGCTTGATCTTCTCCACATGATGTCCGACCTTTTCAAACATGCGCCGAATCTCGCGATTGCGTCCTTCAATCAACGTGACTTCATACCACGGATTGTTCGCTTCCTTAATCAGGCGAATCCCCGCAGGCGCAGTGCGCACCCGGCGGCCATCTTCGGTCGCAATCGAAACTCCGCCGCGCAACTTCTCCAGCGATTCGGCCCTCGGCACGCCCGCAACCTTCACCACGTAGGTTTTCGGAACCTGTGATGCCGCTTTCATCAACTTGTTTGCCAGCGCGCCGTCATTGGTCAAAAGCAACAGTCCCTCGCTGGCATAGTCCAGTCTCCCCACGGGATACACACGCTTCTTCACGCCGCGAATCAGCTGCATCACCGTAGGCCGGTTTTCCGGATCGCTCACCGTAGTGACGTAGCCTTTGGGTTTGTTGAGCAGCAGGTAGACATGCACCTGTGCACCCTGCAGCAGCTTTCCATCCACGCGAATGTGATCGACATCCGGGTCAGCTTTGGTTCCCAGTTCCGTCACCACGGTCCCGTTAACCTTCACGTGCCCCGCGCTGATCAGTTCCTCGGCCTTGCGTCGAGAAGCAATCCCCGCCGCGGCGATAATTTTTTGCAGGCGTTCAGCAGGCATGTGTGAGAACTTCCAAATAAAACATTCACGGTTGCGTTCAGCACCGTGGAAGAGCGGCGCTTCAGCGCCGCGTAAAGCGTCCCCAATTACTGGGGGCTTCGACCCCTGTGGTCGCACTTTGTTCCGCCGCTGCGGGCTACTCTTTCTGTGCAGCGGACTCCGCGATCTCTTCCGCCTCCGCGGACTCGGTCGTTTGCGCCGCGTCTTCCGCCGGAATCAATTCTCCCTGGAACGACGCTGCCACCAGCTTCTCGAACTCCTCCATGCTGGGCAGTTCATTCACGTCCTTCAAGCCAAAGCGCATCAGGAATTCTTTTGTGGTCTTGTAGAGAATCGGACGCCCAATCACCTGCTTGCGTCCAGCCGTAGTGATCAGCTTGCGATCCAGCAATGTAGCGATTACTCCGCCAGAATCCACCCCGCGAATCTCGTTGATCTCCGGCAGCGTGGCCGGCTGCTTATAGGCAATCACCGCTAATGTCTCCAAAGCCGGCAGTGACAGTCGAATCGGCGGCTTCAGGCTCTTCGCAAAACTTCGCACCATTTCGTGCTGCTCAGGCTTTGTCGACATGCGATATCCGCCGGCGACCTGCCGCACTTCGATCCCGTGTTCGGGCGCGCCGTAATCCACAACCAGTTCTTCCAGCGCCGCTCGCACTCGCGATTTCACTTCAGCCTCATCCGCCGCGCCGTCTGTGATCACCGACTCTTTCACGAGCTGGACCATCTGCTCGGTGGTGATCGGTGTCTCCGCCGCATAAATAATCGCTTCGAGCTGAGCTTTCAAACTCATAGCTAAGTCCTAACTCGCCGGTCTCTGGGTTGCAGCCGAAACTCGCGAGTCATTGCTAACAACCAGGTACTGGGTACTAGGTACTGCGTTATCTCCAATCATCTCTAACGGCCGCCTGCTCCGCCATCACTGCGTCAAACCCGGTATGCTTGCGCACCGCAATCTCGCCGAACAGTTGGTCCTGCCGCACCTGGATCGCCTGCAGCCGCACCATCTCCAGCAACGCCAGAAACATGCACACCAGCGCTTGCCGCGACGGCACCCGCAGCAGAAGCTGCTTCAGCCGGATAGGCCTCGATTCCAGCTCCAGCCGCCGCCGCAGATAATCGATCATCTGCCCCACGGTAACAGTTTCCTCGTTCACGTTGATCACCGGCCGCGTGCGCACGCGTTCCAGAATTTGTTGAAAGGTCTTCACCAGATCGATTACGTCCGCTGCCATCTCCGGTTCGGTCCCTTCGGCGTCCATGAACTCCTTCAGCGCCGGATTCGTCAGCACCGCATCCTCGATCTGCTGCTTCTGCAAGAGCATCTGCGCCGCCGACTTGAATTTTTCGTGCTCCAGCAGCCGGTTCACCAATTCCGTACGCGGATCTTCCAACTCCTCCGCCTTCGCCGACGGATCGCGCGGCAGCAGCATCTTCGACTTGATGTGAATCAGCACCGCGGCCATATAAATAAAATCAGCCGCCACATTCACATCCAGCTCGCGAATCTTTTCCACGTAAGCCAAATACTGCGCCGTGATCCGTGCGATTGGAATATCGTAGATGTCGATGTCCTGCTTGCGGATCAGATCGAGCAGTAAATCGAGCGGACCTTCGTACACGTCGGTCACCGAAATTGCAAACGGAGAATCGCTTTCCTCTTTCTTCTCCGATGGCCGATCCGATTTTCCCGCAGGCTTCGCATGCCCGGATGGATGCGCGACAAGCGCCTCCGGCACGCCGTCCGTGGAAGCAACAGGTCTGTCTTCCATCCTACTTTCCATTTTCCCCCACCGGCGATTCGTACGCGAGCGACATTCCCATCGCCTCGCGCACCTTACGCATAGTCTCAGCCGCCGCCTTGCGCGCCCGTTCCGTGCCTGCCTCCAGAATATCCCAAGCCAGCCGCGGATTCTTCTCGAATTTCTTGCGCCTCTCCTGTATCGGATTCAGCAGCCGCACCAGAGCGTCCGCCGCCCAGCCCTTGCACTCGATGCATCCAATACCCGCCGACCGGCAGCCGGTATTCACTTTGTCCATCGTAGCGCGATCGCTAAAAATCTTGTGCAGATCGCCCACCGGACACACATCCGGATTGCCCGGATCCGAGCGCCGCACTCGCGCCGGATCGGTCACCATCGTCTTCAGCTTTTGCCGAACCACCGCCTCCGGGTCGGTCAGCAGGATGGTGTTGCCGTACGACTTCGACATCTTGCGCCCATCGGTCCCAGGCAGCTTGGGCGCAGGCGTGAGTAAGGATTTCGGCTCAGGAAAAACTTCGCCGTAAAACCCATTGAACCGCCGCGCAATCTCCCGCGTCAGTTCCACGTGCGCCACCTGATCTTCGCCCACCGGAACCACGTCCGCCTTGTAAATCAAAATGTCCGCCGCCTGCAGCACCGGATAACCGAGAAACCCGTACGTTCCCAAATCTTTGTCCTTGATGTTTTCCCGCTGTTCCTTGTATGTCGGAACCCGCTCCAGCCAGCCCAGCGGAGTAATCATGGAAAGCAGTAAATGCAGTTCGGCGTGCGCGGCCACGTGCGACTGTATGAAGATGACGGACTTTTCCGGATCGAGTCCCGCCGCCAGCCAGTCCATCGCCACCTCCAGCGAATTCTCTTTCACCCGCGACGTGTCGGCGTAGTCCGTCGTGAGTGCGTGCCAGTCGGCGACCATGAAGAAGCACTGATATTCATCCTGCATGCGCACCCAATTGTCGAGCGCGCCCACATAGTTTCCCAGGTGAAGTTTTCCGGTCGAACGCATGCCGCTGAGCACGCGCTTACGCAGGTTGGTCGAAGTCGTCATCGGTTTTTTCAACGAGTCTTCACAGGCACACTGGCGGCAAAGCGCCCAAACTCAAAGATTGCGGCATCATGCAGAGTATTGTCGATACTGTTCAGCGGTTGATAACAAAAGGGCTTACGCTGATTCTACGGGACTTAATAAAAGTCGGCATCTATTTTGTCTTCATTATTGGCATTATTTATACGCTCTCTGGCGCGGAAATTGTGACCAAAAGTTGTGACCACTTTACGACAAGAAGTTCGGTTTCGTCCATTCGGCTTATCAATCGCAAGACGTGAGCTTTGGCTGCCAAGCATTCGGCTGCCGAGGGCGCTCCTAACCAGCGCGCCCCTTTTTATTTTGCACCGGTAACATCCGGCGGGAGAAAGGCCGAGCCCAAGTGATTAGAGAAGGGACGAGCCCATCTGCAATCTGTTCGCTCGTTACGGGAGCGCACTATTGTCGTTGTAACGGGAATAACCTTAGTGACCCCGTACATGCACCACGGAAAGAGTTCCCCGTTGGCACAGAAGGAAGGCACATGTGAGTTCCGGAAATTCTGACCCACCTAATTCCGGAAATTCTGAGCCACCCAGTGATAGTCATAAGCGGTAGAACTTCTCCCTATGCCTCTCGCCGGTCTAAGGACCGGTGGAGGCGGAGGG
>Ga0182015_10000130_pt1 | contig 103505 bp, 105 predicted proteins | sample 712P3MmetaG_FD_120478 | JGI IMG/M metagenome (GOLD analysis project Ga0182015, IMG submission 120478) | Permafrost microbial communities from Stordalen Mire, Sweden - 712P3M metaG | ecosystem: Environmental > Terrestrial > Soil > Wetlands > Permafrost | place: Sweden: Stordalen | collected...
CGATGAAGCGCTGGCCGCCGGAGTCAGTTCGCCGGTGCGCGCCGGCCGCCCGGTCGGCGGCGCGCCGTTCGTGTGCGCGCGAGGCGAAGGACCCTACGCGTTCGATGCTGAGGGCCGCCGCTTCATCGACTACGTGATGGCGTACGGTCCGCTGCTGTTCGGCCATACGCCGCCGTTTCTGCGCGGACTCGGCGCCGTTGCGGCGGCCGGTGTCGTTCACGGTTCGACCTCGCCCGACGAACGGTACTTGGCCGAACGCATCCGGGGCGCGCTTCCGTCGATGGAAAAGCTGCGCTTTGCGACCACCGGCAGCGAAGCGGTGCAGGGAGCGCTGCGCATCGCGCGCGCATACACTGGGCGCGACGCGGTGCTGAAGTTTGCCGGCAACTATCACGGCCACTTCGACCTCGCGCTGCAAGGCGCCGGCGCGTCGGCCCACACGACCGATGCACAGCGGTCGGGAATCCCCCCCGCCCTTACCGCCGATCTGGCCGTCGCGCGCTACAACGACCTCGACGATGTCGATCGGAAGCTCGACCGCATCGGCGGACGACCGGCGGCGATTCTCGTCGAACCGGTCTGCGCCAACATGGGACTGGTCGAACCGGTGCCCGGATTCTTATCCGGTCTCCGCGAGCGGGCCGACCGCTGCGGAGCGGTGCTGATCTTCGACGAAGTGATCACCTGGCTGCGCCTTGGCCTTGGCGGTGCGCAGGCGCGTGCCGGCGTGCGTCCCGACCTCACCGTCGTCGGCAAGATTCTGGGCGGCGGTTTTCCGCTGGCGGCCTTCGGCGGGCGATCCGAGATCCTGGCGCTGCTGGCGCCCGACGGACCCTGTTTCACCGGCGGGACCCACGCCGGCATGCCATTCGCGGCGACGATGGGGCTGCGCGTGCTCGCCCACGTCGAGCGGGAAACGGCGGCGCTGGTTCAGACGGCGCAGCGCGCGCGCACCCTCGCCGACGGCATCCGCTCGACCCTGCGGGCGCTCGATCTGCGCTACGCGGTCGTCCAGTTGGAATCGATCGTCGATTTCAAGTTCCGTTCCGGTCCCGCGACCCGTTCGTACGACGATCAGGCGGGCGACGATCAAACCGCGTATGCGGCCTTCTACCACGCTGCCCGCGCGCGGGGGATTCTGCTGCCGCCATCGCACAACGAGGTGATGTTCTTGTCGACCGCGCACGGCGATGCCGAGGTGGCCGCGACCGTCGACGCGCTCGATGGGTCGCTGCGCGCGCTGCGCGCTGAGGGGGTCGTATGATCGATGCGCCGGCGGGCTGGAGCAGCGACGGAAACGCCTGGGTGAAGACGTTCGACCGAAAGGATTTCGACGGCGCGGTCGCCTTCGTCAACGCGGTCGCCGCTGCGGCCAACCGCCTCGACCACCATCCGGACATCGCGCTGGCTTGGAACGCGGTTACGATTCGCACCTGGTCGCACGACGTGAACACGACCACCGAACGCGATCTCCGCTTGGTGGACGCAATCGATGACCTTGCCGCTCGTCCGGCTTGAACCGAAAGGCACGGGTGAGGAACCGTAGATGCAACGCGCCGAGTTCTTCGGTACGCTAGCGGCCGCCGGGGCGCTTGGCCTTTCCGACCCGGATCTCGAGGCGGCTTCCGCTTCTTCGCGGCTGCAGCGTTTGCGGGCGATCCGTACCGCCCAAGCCACCCGCGTTTCGCGCCACCCAATCGCGCATCGATCGAACGGAGACGATGCGCGATACGCTGACCGCTACTACATGGGGTCGTACGCGAAGGGTTTGCCGCACGACGATCGCGGCCGCGTCGATCCCGCGGCATATCGCACGTACCTCGCCGCCCTCCGCGGCGGTGCGCTCGAATCGCTCGGCCGGATTGCGGCCCCGGCTCTGCTGGGCCTGGTCGCGGCGACGCGCGACCTCGCGTACGAGTTCGAGGGCGACGACGCCACCCAGATCGCGATCGCCGCGCCGTCCACGGTCGCGTCGGAGACGACGGCCCGCGACATGGTCGAGGACTACTGGATGGCGCGCGCGCGCGACGTTCCGTTCGCCCGGTTTGCGGAGGATGCGACGATTGCCGCGGCGAGCGCCGAGCTTGCGACGAGCCCGGCGCACGTCTTCCGGGCCAGCGGCAGCGCTCTGAAGGGACCGTACATCTCGCAATTTCTCTATCTAGACCTGGTCCGCGACCCAGCACCGCCGTCGCCGCACGTCGCGCAGTTTGCCGTCCCGCGGCGCGACTATCTGACGTCGCGCGAAACGCTGATCCAGATGCAGCGGCATCCGGTCGAGCCGCCGGCCGAGCGTGACAGCAAGCCGCGTTACATTTTCACCCTACGCGCTCTGGCGGATTACATCAGCCGTTACGCCGAGGTGATCGGCAACACCGCCGCGATCCTGGCCTTCCTTCCCGATGAAGCGAAGCGGTCGTACTTCGACCCGATCGAGATGGCCGCGCTTGCGGCACGCGCCCAAGCGATCGCCGGCAGCGCCGTGTATTTTCAAAAGTTGATGGTGCATCGCCGGGTCCGGCCCGAGATGTACGGGCTGCTCGTCGACCGCGTGCATGCAGGTGAAGACCTGCCGATTCATCCCTGGGTGCTGCATTCGGCTGCCGTCGAGGTGACCCAGCGGGCGAACGGAAACGCGCTGCTGCCCCAGGTCTATCCGTACGGCTGCCCGCAGCATCCGTCGTATCCGGCGGCGCATGCGATCATCAGCAGTGCGAACACCACCATCTTCAAAGCGTTCATCAACGACGAGATGCTTTTTCCGCAGGTGGTCGCGTCGAACGACGACGGCACGGCGCTGGTCGCGCAGCACGAGACCAGCTTGTCGCTGGGGGGCGAGTTGGACAAACTGGCCTCGAATTATGCCTTCGGACGCTGTGCGGCTGGGGTCCACTTCCGCGCCGACTGCGTCGCCGGCTTACGCCTGGGTGAAGCGGCCGCGCTCAGCGTTCTCCGCGACCGCGCCCGGGCGGCGCCGCTGCGCCACGGTCCGTTCGTGGTCCGCACCTTCGACGGCACGAAGCTGCGCATCGGCTAAGGCCCGTTCGCAAGCGATACTACGCCGGCTTGAAGACCATCAGGATGAGGATCGCGATGATCAGGACGCCGAGGATCGCGGCGAAGACGTTGCCCCGCGTTGACAGACGCGCGGCTTCGGGACTGTCTGCGCCGTCGCGCTCGATGGCGCGAATCTGTCCGGCCAGCGCCGGCGTGTAGCCGAGGTAGCCCGCCGCGACGGCGAGCACCCACAGTCCCATTGCCCACGAGATCCAATGCGTGCCGAAGCTGTAGCCGGCGACCTTCACCATCGCGATCCCGGTCGGTAGCAGCAGCAGGTACGACGGGTTCGCGATCCAGTCGTCGATGAATTTCACCCCGCGCAGCGCGATCGGGGCAAACGCGGGATACATTTTCGAGCGGGCGATCCAGACGCCGTAGGTCAGGTTGGCGCCCAGCGCCGTGATCGCCAAGAGGATGTGGAAGAACTTCAGGGTCAGGAAGAGCATGCGGCCTGCCTCCTACGGCTGCAGACGTTTCAGCCCCTCGAGGCTGAACTGCGGTGACCCACAGAGGTCGATGATGGTGCGCTCCTTGGCGATGATCGCTTCGCAGGCGTCCGGGATCTGGCGTGCGATCTCGGGCGGGATCAGCTGGACCCCGTGCATGTCGGCATGGACGAGGTCGCCGGGCCGGATCTCGAGGCCGCCGATCGTGACGGGGGTACCGTAGTCGACCATCGTCACGTACGCGTGCGAGACCATCACCGAACCGGCATAGTACTGAAAGCCGAGCGCCTCGACTTCGCGCAAGTCGCGCACGCCGCCGTTGGTGACCGCGCCGACGCAGCCCAGCGCGCGATGGATGTTCGACTGCACCTCACCCCAGAACGCCCCGACCGGCGGTTCGTCGAGATCCTGGATCACCGCGACGCGCGGCGCCGGCGTCGCCGCGACCGCATCCCACCAGCCGTGGCGCGAATACGGCTGCGACGCCGGCTGCGCGGCGCGGCAGCGCGCCGTGACCGCGTAGCCGATCATCGTCCCGAACTGCGGGAAGATGCAGCGCACCGAGGGCGATGCGAAGCCCGCGGTACGCGGGCGAATGTCGAACGTTTCGATCGCGTTGGCGATCGTCGGCGTATCGTACCGGCGCAGGCGATCGAGCTCGGCAGCGGAGAGCGGAGCGACCATCAGTGCATCTCCCGGCCGACCGCCGCCCCGCTGTGACCGACCAGAAAATCGAGATCAGCACCGCGATCGGCACCCAGCACGTGCTCGACGTACAACCGCGCGTAACCACGATCGAACATCAGCGGCGGCGGCTGCCAAGCTGCGCGACGCCGCGCGAGTTCCGCGTCGTCGACGAGCAGCGCGAGCTCCCGCTGCGGAACGTCGAGTTCGATCAGGTCGCCGTTCTGCACCAGCGCCAACGGTCCGCCGGCGGCGGACTCCGGCGAGGTGTGCAGCACGACGGTTCCGTAGGCCGTGCCGCTCATCCGCGCGTCCGAGATGCGCACCATGTCGGTCACGCCTTTGGCCAGCAGCTTGGGCGGCAGCGGAAGGTTGCCGGTTTCGGGCATCCCCGGGTAGCCGCGTGGGCCGGCGCCTTTGAGCACGAGCACGCAGGTTTCGTCCACATCGAGCCCAGGATCGTCGATCCGGGCTTTAAAATCCTCGATGTTCTCGAATACGACCGCCCGGCCGCGGTGCGTCAGCAGTGCGGGAGTGGCCGCCGAGGGTTTGATCACCGCGCCGTCGGGCGCGAGGTTGCCGCGCAGGACGGCGATGCCGGCGTGCTCTTTGAGCGGTGCATCGAGCGTGCGGATGACCTCGCGGTTCCAGCACGGCGCGTCCACCGTCATCTCGCCGAGCGTTTTCCCGCTCACGGTCAGCGCATCGCGATGCAGCAGATCGCCGAGCTCGCGGACCACCGCCGGGACGCCGCCGGCGTAGAAGAAGTCCTCCATCAGGAAGCGGCCCGAGGGCTGGAGATCGACCAGCAGCGGCAGGTCATGGCCGAGCCGGTCGAAGTCTTCCAGGACGAGCGGCACGCCGAGGCGCCCCGCGATCGCCAGCAGATGGATCACGGCGTTGGTCGAGCCGCCGATCGCCGCGTTGACGCGAATGGCGTTCTCGAACGACGCGCGCGTGACGACGTGCGACATGCGCAGATCCTCGCGTACCATCTCGACGATGCGCCGTCCCGTCATCTGCGCCAGCGCGTAGCGACGCGAATCGACGGCCGGAATCGCGGCGTTGCCGGTCGGCGCGATTCCGAGCGCTTCCGCCATGCTCGCCATCGTCGACGCGGTTCCCATCGTCATGCAGTGGCCGTTGCTGCGCGACTGCCCGGCCTCGGCTTCGAAGAACTCTTTCCAGGTCATCTCGCCGGCCCGCACCTGCTCGGAGAATTTCCAGACCATTGTCCCCGAACCGATGTCGCCGCCGCGGTACTTCCCGTTGAGCATCGGTCCGCCGGTCAGCATGATCGTCGGGAGGTCGACGCTGGCGGCGCCCATCAGCTGAGCCGGCGTCGTCTTGTCGCAGCCGGCCAGCAGCACGACGCCGTCGACCGGATTGGCGCGAAGCGACTCTTCGACGTCCATGCTCATCAGGTTGCGGAACAGCATCGTCGTCGGCCGCATGTACGTCTCGCCGAGCGAGATGGTCGGAAACTCGAGCGGCCACCCGCCGGCCTCCCACACGCCGCGCTTCACCGCCTCGGCAACCGCACGCAAGTGGACGTTGCACGACGTCAGCTCCGACCACGAGTTGCAGATCCCGATGACCGGCCGGCCGTCGAAGACGTCGGGCGCGAACCCCTCGGCACGCATCCAGCTGCGGTGAATGAACCCGTCGCGATCCTGTTTGCCCCACCACTGCGCGCTACGCAGGGGCCGGCCGTTCGAATGCTGCATCGCTCTCCTTCGTGAATCAACTCGACGTGCGCGGGCGGGTCGCCGTGGTGACCGGCGGGGTTTCAGGGATCGGGCTGGCGATCGCGCAGAGGCTGCTTACCGGCGGCGCGGCATTGAGCCTGTGGGATCGCAGCGCAGACGACCTCGCGGCGAAGGCACCCGAACTGGGGGGTGCGCACGCCGCGACCGTCGACGTGCGCGACTACGCGCAGGTCGAGCGCGCGCGTGAAGCGACGCTGGCGGCTTTGAGCCGCATCGACATCCTGGTGACCAGCGCGGGGATCACCGGCCCGAACGTTCCGGTCGCCGACTATCCGCTTGATGGTTGGCGCGAGGTGCTCGACGTCAACCTCACCGGCACGTTCCACTGCGCGCGCGCCGTCGTTCCGGTGATGCAGGCGGCCGGTTACGGCCGGATCGTCGCGATCGCCTCGGTGGCGGGGAAGGAAGGCAATCCCAACGCTGCCGCCTACAGCGCCTCGAAAGCCGGCGTCATCGCACTGGTAAAGTCGCTCGGCAAGGAGCTCGCGACGACCGGTGTGCGGGTGAACTGCGTCACGCCCGCAGCGGTCGAGACGCCGATGTTCGCGCAGATGACTGCCGAGCATATCGCCTACATGAAGTCGCGCATTCCGATGAACCGCTTCGGCACCGTCGACGAAATCGCCGCGCTCGTCGCCTGGCTGTGCACCGAGGAGTGTTCGTTCTCGACCGCTGCGGTGTTCGATCTTTCGGGCGGCCGTTCGACCTACTGAGCTCACCGTATCGCCGCGGTGCGGCGATAGAATGCGATCGTCTGGCGCGTTCCCACGTCGAGCGGCGTGCGCCGCAAGCCGGGAAACTGCGCGTGCAGCGGCGCTTCGTCGATCTCGGACGCGAACATCAGGGCCGGCCCCTCGGCGCGCACGTCGGCGCCGGGCACTTCCGCGTGAATTGCGGCGAGCACGTCGTCCATCGTGGCGAGCTGGCCTTGCAGGCTGAATGCGAAGGCGCCCTCCGGCGTTTGCGTCGCGGCACGGGCGAAGATCGCGGCGACGTCCTCGACGTAGTCCATCCCGGTCGGACCGGTGAAACGGATCGTGAACGAGCCGCCCTCGGCGGCCGCGCGCATCGCGAGCGTCGGATCGGCGGTCACGCCGATCTCGCGGCCCGGGCCGTAGACGGTCGAGGGACGCAGCCCGACGCTGCGCAGCCCCGCGTCTTGCCAGTACGCGCGCGCGGTGCCTTCGTTGCAGAGTTTGTAGGCGCCGTAGTGCGTGTGCGGATATGGGTGTACGCCGTCGTCGGGTCCGAAAACCGCTGCGCTCGACGCAAAGGCGATCCCCTTGATGGCGTGACGCTTCGCGGCCTCGAAGACGTGGAGCGTGCCGAGCACGTTGACGCGCGCGCCGAGCAGCGGGTCCTTGCGCGCGGTAGGGATCAGGACCGCGGCGAGATGCACGACGGCATCGCAGCCTGCGACCGCATCCTCGACTGCGGCGGCATCAGCGATGTCTCCGCGCCGAATGTCGACCTCGCCGGCCGCGCGCTCGCCGACGATCGCATCGAAGAGCGTCCGATCGTCCTGTTGATCGAACAGGCGCACGCTATGCCGATCGGTCAGGAGTTTGCGGGCCGTCCACGCGCCGATGAAGCCGAGTCCGCCGGTGATCAGGATGCGCATCAGGCGACCGCCGCCGCCGCTGCGAAGGACAGCAGGTCGTCGCCGGCCAGCGTCAGCGCGTCGGTCGGTTCGCCGATCGTATAGCGGCTCGAGTCGACGATCGCGGCGAGCGCCGCTTCCGAGACGGCGATCGTTTCGACGTGCAGCGTATCGCGGATGCGCGCGACCCGTGCCTCGCGCTCGGTGACGCCGGCGGCGTTGAGGGCGTAGCGGATCGCGTCACGGTCATGTTCGCATACGACCGGCAGCCGTGCGGCGGCTGGCTGCGCCGCGGTCATCGCGTTCAGATAGGTCGGCGTCCAGTCGATCGCGTCCGCCAGCCGGCGGGTGCAGAAGTCGGCCAGCCCGATCCCGGTCGCGTTCCCTTCCGACTCGGGAGCCAGCTCACGCACGAACAACTGCCGCACGACCGGACGGGGGACTTTCTGCGAGCGTCCGTCGACGGCGCGTCCGGTCACGTTCGTGTCCATCCCCGAACCGGAAAAGATCTTGCCCATGCGGTCGACGATCAGCAGGTCGAGCACGTCGAACGGAAGCGCCGGCATCAGGCTGCGCGCGCGTGCCAGCAGGCCTTCTTCCCCGGCGACGATCCCAGCGGTGGGGAAGGCTTCGATCGCGTGCGTTCCGCCGCGATTGTCCTCGACGATTCCGACCCCGGCCACGATCGGGAGTTGGGCGTACATCAGCGCCGCGACCTCGCGGATGATCGTCTCGTAACCCCAGCGCGCAAACGCCGCGTGGTAGCGCGCCGCGCCGATCTCTTTCCCCAACCCGATCGCGGTCATCTTGAGGATTCCGCTCTCGATCGCGCCGTCGAAGTCAGTGTGCGGTTTCACGCGTCCGGCCACGACGATGGCGTCGGCGCGCGCCGCGCGGGCGTCGCAGGCGACCGCGACGCCGTGCCCGGTCTGCCCCATCTCGACGACGTCCATCTCGCTCTCGATCGGGACGCCGACACTCGCCTCGCTCACGCCGAGATGCGCGAGCATCGTGCGCTGTCCGAGCCCGGTCCCGCCCCCGTGCGATCCCATCGCCGCGACCAGGAACGGCTCGCCGCCGGCTTCCCGCACGACCACGCAGATCGCGCGCAAGATCTGCGCGATGCGCGCGACGCCGCGGCTGCCGGCCGTGACCGCCACCCGCGCGCCGCGGCGCAGCCGGGCTTCGCTCAACACCGGCGCGAGCGTCCTTCGCGTTTCCGCCTCGATGTCGTCGAGCGGCGCGACACGCAGCGTATCGCGCACCAACCGGCTGTCGATCGTCATGGTGCGTCCTCCATGAGCGCGATGACGTCGCGCTCGGTGTGAGCCAGGTGCAGGTGCATCGCGCTCCGTGCGGCAGCAGGATCGCGGCGCCGAACGGCGTCGGCGATCGCTTGATGTTCGGACAGCGCGCGGCCCAGCACGCCCGGCATCGCATCGGTGAGTGCCTGGGCGTACGAAAGCAGCTCGCGCATCGGCTGCGCCATTCGCTCGAGCACGCGGTTGCGCGCGGCACGCACGAGCGTGAGATGAAACGCCGAGTCGCCGACCACGAACGCGGGCGGGTCGTCGAGATTGGCGCTCATCGTCGCGAGCGCGTCGTCGAGCGCTGCCAGTTCGGCGGGCCCGGCGCGTTCGGCGGCCAACGCGGCGACCTCGCATTCGACGATCTTGCGCGCCTCGAGCAGGTCGCGCAAGACCTCGGCCTGCGGACCGGGGCCGTGCAGCAGTCCGAGCACCGCCGGGTCGAGCGGATCCCAGTGCTCGGCGGAGGTCACCCGCGTCCCCGAGCCGTGCCGGACGTCGATGAGGCCCTTTTCGCCGAGCACCCGAAGCGCTTCGCGAATCACCGAGCGCGAAACGCCGAACTGGGCGCTCATCTCGGCCTCGGTGGGAAGCGCTGTACCGGGCGCCAAGCGGCCGCCGACTATCGCCTGCATCAGCGCGTCGACCACCTGCGCGTGAAGCCGCCGCGGGGCGACCGTGACGTTCATTCCCGGCAGGAGTTGTCCGATCACCCGACGATTCCTAGCGCACTCGCATGCCCCTTTCCAACGACGGTGCCGCTCTGCGCCTCAAGGACGACGATGATGTCGCCGTCGTCCTGCGCGCGTTGGAGCCCGGCAACGCGGTCCGCTTCGGCGAGACGGTGGTCGTCGCTGCGGCTGCGATCCCGAGCGGCCACAAGATCGCCCTGCGCGCGATCGACGCCGGCGCGCTGATTCGCAAGTACGGTCAGGTCATCGGCCGTGCCTCGATGCCGATTGCGTCCGGCGAGCACGTCCACGTGCACAACGTCGAAGGGACGCGGGGTCGCGGAGATCTGGCGGAGGCCACACCATGAGCACCTTCCAAGGATATCGCCGTGCCAACGGTTCGGTCGGCGTGCGCAACCACGTGCTGGTGCTGCCGTCGGTGATGTGCGCCAACAACGTGGTCGATCGGATCGGCCGCAGCGTCCCGGAAGTGGTCATCGTCAATCACCCGACGGGCTGCTCGCAGGTCGGCGCCGATTTCGAACAGACGAAGCGCACGATGGCGGGCTTCGCCGCGAACCCCAACGTGGCGGCAGTACTGGTCGTCGGGCTGGGCTGCGAAACGAACGAGTCCAAGGCCCTCGCGAGCGAGATCGAGGCGCGCGGACAGCGGGTTGCGGTGATCGGGATTCAGGACTGCGGCGGCAGCACCGAGACGATCGCGCGCGGCGTCACGATCGCGCGCGAGCTGGTGCGCGAGGCCGCTGCGCACCAGCGCGAGACCTGCGACATCAGCGAACTGATCGTCGGCACCGAGTGCGGCGGCAGCGACGGCTTCTCGGGGATTACCGCGAACCCAGCGCTGGGCTACGCCGCCGATCGCCTCGTCGCCGAGGGCGGTACCGTGATTCTGGCCGAACTCCCCGAACTGGTCGGCGCCGAACATCTGCTCGCGGCACGCGCGAGCGAGCCGGTCGCGGCGAAACTCTACGAGCTGGTCGAACGCGTCGAGGCGCGCGCGCGCGCCATGCACGTCGACATGCGCTACGGCAACCCGACGCAGGGCAACATCGCGGGTGGGTTGACGACGATCGAGGAGAAGTCGCTTGGCGCTGCCTACAAGGGCGGCTCGACCGCGTTGCGGGAGGTCATCGAATACGCCGAGCGGCCGTCCGAGCGCGGGCTCGTGGTAATGGACACGCCGGGCCAGGACATCGAGCAGCTGACCGGGATGATCGCCGGCGGCGCGCAGGTCGTCGTTTTCACAACCGGGCGCGGTACGCCGACCGGCTCGCCGATCGCTCCGGTGATCAAAGTTGCGACCAACACGACGATGTTCGAACGTATGCGCGAGAACATGGACGTCAACGCGGGGGCGATCCTCGATGGTTCGCAATCGCTCGAGCAAGTCGGCGACGAGATCTTTTCGTGGATCGTCGACGCCGCGAACGGGCGCTTGCCCGCGGCGGAGACGCTGGGATTCGGCGACTTCGCAATCAACCGCATCGGCCCGTCCTTCTAGAGCGGCGCCGGCACTTAGGAGGAGACCTGCCGTGGAAGTAACCCGGAAAAAATTTCTTGCGACCAGCGCGGCGGCCGGCGCTGCGATCGGTTTTCCCGCCATCGTGGGGGCGGCGCCCGAACCGATCCGGCTGGGCTCGATTCCGCCGCTGACGGGATCGAATGCGCTCTTGGGGGAGCAGGAACACGACGGCGTGCTGCTTGCGGTCGAACAGATCAACGCCCGTCCCGGTAAAGTCTATGATGACCGGCCGTTCGTGATCGTCGAAGAAGACGCGACCAACGACAACCAATCGGCCGTCTCGGCGCTCAACAAGATGCTGGGCGAGAATGTGGCTGCGATCGTCAACCCCGTGCTCTCGACGCAAATTCAGGCCATGGCGCCGGTCATGAAGGACCAGATGATTCCGTGGATGACCGGGGGTACGGCGGTCAAGAACACCCAGCTCGGCGTCCCCGGGCTCTTCCGCCTGCGCGCTTCCGACGCGATCACCGCGGCCGCGATTACGAACTTCATTCTGCAAGAGAAAAAGGCGAAGAAAGTCGCCATCCTGCATGCCAGCGACGCGTTCGGCACCGGCGGCGCCGAACAGATCGTGATCAACCTCAAGAAGCACGGGCTCGACCCGATCGTCAACCTGCAGTACCCCAAAGACGCAAAAGACTACACGGCCGAGATTCTGCGCATCAAACAGTCGGGTGCGGACGCGCTGGCGATGTACGTGCAGAACCCGAGCGATACCGCGGTCATTCTCCAGCAGATCCGCTCCCTCAACCTCACCTGCCCGATCATCGGGTCGCCTTCGCTGGCCAACACGACGGCGATTCAGACGGCCGGCAAGAACGCCAACGGTGCCTATGCCGCGGTCGACTTCATCGTCGGGATGAACTCGAACGTCGCAACCCACTTTCTCACCTCGTTCTACAACCGCTTTCACAAGCAGCCGGACGTCGGCAGCGGCTCGGGTTGGGTGTTCGATGCGGTGGGCCTGTTGGCATACGTCTACAAACAGCAGCGCTCGGCCGATCCGAAACAGACGATCGCGAGTTTGGAGAAGATCCGCAACTGGGAAGGCGTGCTCGGCGCGCATACCGCAGATGCGGAACACAACATGGTGCACACCGTCTCGATCGGCCAAATCAACGACGGCAACTTCGCGCTCGTCAAGACGGTGACCGGCTAGCGTGACCTTCGACCCGGTCGCCAATCTGCAGCTGTTGGTGAGCGGCCTGGCGATCGGTTCGATTTACGCCTTGGTCGCGCTCGGCTTCGTGCTGATCTACAACGCGGTCGGCGTGGTCAACTTTGCGCAGGGCGACTTCGTAATGTTTCCCTCGTACGTCGCGATCTCGTTCCTGCTGCCGTCGATCACCATCTTCGGAACGATCGTGCACTGGCAGCTGCCGCTGCTGCTCGTCTACGCGGTCGTGCTGGTGCTGATGATCGGGTTCGGCCTGCTGTTCACCCGCATCGCGTACTACCCGCTGCGCGATCGCGGCTGGATGCCGGTCGTCATCTCGACGATCGGCGTCTCGATCTTTCTGCGCAACGCGGCACAGCTGGTGTGGGGCAGCCAGCCGCAGGTCATGCCGAGCCCCTTTCCGGTGCAGACGATTGCGCTGGGGCCGCTGCAAGTGCGGCCCCAGGATCTGCTGATCATCGGCGTCACCGCGCTGCTGATCGCGTTCCAGTACTTCCTGTTCGAGCGCACGACGCTCGGGAAGCAGATGCGCGCCACGGCGCAGGATCGGGACGCCGCGCGCTTGATCGGGATCCGTGTCGGGCGCATCGTCACCATCACGTTCGTGTACAGCGTGCTCTTGGGGACGATCTCCGGTCTGCTCGTCGCGCCGATCTTCACCATCACCAAAGAGATGGGCGCGCTGATCGCGCTCAAGGCCTTTGCCGCGAGCATCGTCGGCGGCTTCGGCAGCATCCCGGGCGCCATTATCGGCGGCTTGGCGATCGGCGTGATCGAGACGTTCGGCGGCTTCTACATTTCGACGGCGTACGTCGACGCGATCGCGTTCGTGATCCTGATCGTCGTGCTGGTCGTGCGGCCGCAGGGGCTGTTCGGCGAACGGGTCGGAGAGAAGGCGTGAGCCGGCGCCGGTGGCTCGGCCTGGCGGTGCTGCTGATCGTGCTGCTGTGCGTTCCGCTGGTCGTTCACTCGGACTATCTCCTCAACGTCGCCGACATCGCCGGCATCTACGCGATCGCGGTATTGGGCCTCGGGATTCTGCTCGGCTTTGCCGGCCAGCTGTCCCTGGCGCAAGCGGCATTCTTCGGGATCGGCGCCTACGCGTCGGGATACATGACCGTGCATTGGGGCTGGCCGGTGCTGCCCTCGATGGCGGTGGCGACGGTCTTCAGCGGGCTGATCGGTCTCGGGCTCGGATGGCCGTGTCTGCGCCTTTCCGGGCATTACCTGGCGCTGGCGACGATCGGCTTCGGCATCATCACGCAGCTCGTGCTGATCAACTGGACCTCGGTGACCAACGGCAGCGACGGGATGACCGGAATCCCGCCCCCGATGATCGGTCCGTTCGCGCTGGCGACCTACGGCCAGTATTACTACCTCGTGCTCGCTTCGCTCGTGCTGTGCGCCTACGTGGCATGGCGCATCAAGTCGACGCGGCCGGGCCGTGCGCTCCAAGCGATCCGTGAGAATGAACTCGCCGCCTCGACAACGGGTATCGATCCGACCCGCTACAAGATCGTCGCGTTCGTGTTGGCCGGCGCGTACGCCGGTCTGGCCGGCGCCCTGCTCGCGCATAGCATCAAGTTCCTCAGCCCCGACTCGTACTCGTTCGATCAGTCGGTCATCTTCCTGGTGATGCTGATCGTCGGCGGTTCGGGCTCGATCGGCGGCGCGATCCTCGGCGCCGTGCTGCTGACCTTTCTGCCCGAGGCACTGCGGCCGCTCAAGACCTCGTACATCATGGTCTACGGCGCCGCAGTCATCGCGATGATCATCTTCATGCCGCGCGGCTTGGCCGGGCTGCTGTCGGCCGCACTGGGTCGCGACGACGCGGCGGCGGCGCGGCCGCTGACGAATCCGGCCCAACCGGTCGAGGCCAAGAGCGCGTGACCTCGGCGAACGCGAAGGCCGCGAGCGAGAGCGGGTGCCTGCAGATTCGCGGCCTGCTCAAACGCTTCGGCGGCATTACCGCCGTCAACGCGCTCGATATGACGGTCCGCGGCGGCGACGTGCACGGCCTGATCGGGCCCAACGGATCCGGTAAGACGACCACGCTCAACATCATTTCAGGACTTTACCGTGCCGACGGCGGCTCGATCGCGTTCGACGGCACGGAACTGGTGGGCCGTCCGGCGCACGCGATCGCCAGGCTCGGCGTCGCGCGGACGTTCCAGAACATTCGGCTGTTCGCGCAGCTCGGTGTGCTCGAGAACGTGATGATCGGGCGCCACGTGCGTACACAAGTTGGATTTTTGGGCGCGATGCTCCCGTTCGGCGCGACCGCCCGTGAGGAACGCGCCACCCGCAAGGATGCGCACGAGCTGCTGGAATTCGTGGGCCTCGAACGGGTGGCCGGGAAGGTCGCGCGCAGTTTGCCGTACGGCGACCAGCGTCGCCTCGAGATCGCCCGCGCGTTGGCGAGCGAACCGCAGCTGCTGCTGCTTGACGAACCGGCGGCCGGAATGAACCCGACCGAAACCGACGCCCTGGTGGCGCTGCTGCGCCGCATCCGTGACCGCGGCACGACGTTGCTGTTGATCGAGCACGACATGAACTTGGTCATGACGGTGTGCGACCGCATCACCGTGCTCAACTTCGGTCAGCACATCGCGGAGGGAACGGCCGCCGACATCGCACGCAACCCCGACGTCATCACGGCCTACTTGGGCGGAGCGATCGATGCTGCTTGAACTCCGTGACATCGTGACCCGTTACGGTGAGATCGAGGCGCTGCGCGGAATCTCGCTCGAGGTCGCGCCGGGCGAGATCGTCGCGCTGCTCGGGGCGAACGGCGCCGGTAAGAGCACCACACTCAAGACGATCTCGCGCGTGCTCGTCCCGGCAAGCGGCGAGGTGCGTTTCGACGGCAAGCCGCTGTCCGGCTCGCCGGAAGACGTCGTCGCGTTGGGCATCGCGCATGTGCCCGAAGGCCGCAAGATCTTCCCGGGGCTCTCGGTCGTCGACAACCTGCGGCTCGGCGCGACCCCGCGCAAGGCCAAGCGCGCCGAGGTGCAGCGTGATGTCGACGAAATGTTCGCGCTGTTCCCGATGCTGCGCACCTTGAGCGCGAAATTGGGCTGGACGCTCTCAGGCGGTGAGCAGCAGATGCTGGCGATCGCCCGCGGCCTGATGGCGCGGCCGCGGCTGCTGCTCCTCGACGAGCCGTCGCTTGGGTTAGCGCCGCTGATCGTCACCGACCTGATGGAACGCATCGCGGGAATCGCGCGCGATGGCACGACGATCTTGCTGGTCGAGCAGAACGCGCACCTGGCGCTCCAGATCGCCCAGCGCGCCTACGTGCTCGAGACCGGCCGCGTCGCGCTCCAGGGCGAAGCCCGCGACCTGCTTGCCAACGAAGAGATGCAGCGCGCCTACCTCGGCAGCGCCGTCCGCGTCGCAGCCTCCGGCGTAACCAGTTAGAGCGGCGAGCACGGAGTCATCTGAGACTCGTCCCATGAGTCGCTGCAGATCGCAAGGAGGGCCGCAATAGCGGCTAACGCCAACCAGCGCAGATGTTCGTCGACGGCGATACGCCGTGCGACCAACGGCCCAATGAGTACCACGACAACGAGGGTGAAGAAGACAAACGCGTTGCCGTCATAACAGCGGTACGGGGGCGGACGCAGCACCAGCACGTTGATCTGGAGGCGCACAGCGATGCCGACGACTGCGCCTGCCAGCGCCGCCGCGTACGATCTGATGAGCGAAAGACTTTCGGTTTTACGGATGCTGCGAGGTCCAGGAGGCGCTGTTGCTGGTTTGCTGGCCAATCCAGGTCACGAGGTTGACGCCCTGGTTGTAGTTCGCCGGGTTGAACAGCAGCACGTGGCCGGTTCCGCCGACGAAGTAGTACTTCACGTTGGTCGTCGGAGCGATGACGTCGGTGACCAGCGAGTTGAGCGCCGTGGTGAACTGCGAACTGCTGATCTGGTAGTAGGACGGGAGCACCGAGTCTTGCTGGTACGAGATCAGCGACATCGGATCGTTCGGATATCGCGCGGCGATCGCGGCCAGCGCCGGCGACCACGCACTCTGACAGGCGCAGATCGGGTTGAGAAGCGCGCCAATTCCCCAATTGCTGAACTGCGACGCCCAGGTGCTCGGCGGCGAGACGTTGGCTTCGAGCGGCGCGGCTGAGTCGTCGATCAAGTACGACGGCGTCGACGGCCAGGTCTTGCGGATCGAGTCGTAGTTGAAGAGGGCGCCGTAGCCGCCGAAGTCCGTTCCGATCACGATCACCTTGGTCGGGGCCGCGAACAGCGCCGTCAGGCGGGTCAGGTCCTCGGCGAAATTGGCGCGCCCGAGGTGGTAGTAAGGAACTGTGCCGGAACCGGTCGTGTACATCGCCGTATTGTTGCCGCCGTGATCGTCACCGGTGCAGTACGGTACGTAGACGAAGTTGGCATTCGCGAACGGACTGCCGGCGAGGGTGCGGTCGAGGATCGAACCGCCAAACGTGCTCGCGGTCGTCGCAAGTTGGGCGCTGCCGAAGGGCCCTCCGACGGCCGTCTGGAGTGTTTCGCAGGTCAGCGAATCGTAGCACTCGCCGCCGCCCGCGAAGTAGATCACCACGTCGCGCGACGTGCCGAGATTCACCCCGATCCCGGTCGTCGAGTCGTCGTTGCAATGCGTCAACGCATCGGCGAGCCACACCCACGCGTTCTGGGGGATGCTGGTGGGACTCGGCGACGGGCTGGGACTCCGTGTCGGCGTCGCGGACGGACTCGCCGACGGCGTTGCCGAGGGGCTGGCCGTCGGTGTGGTCGACGGCCGCGAGGACGGGCTGGCCGTCGGCGACGCCGACGAACCGCCGGACGGCGACGGCGACGGCGAGGAACTGCTGGACGACGACGGCATGGGCGTCGCCGTTTGGGTCGACTTCGGTACCGTGTTTCCGCTGCCGCCCGAGCCGCTGCACTGCGCCAGGCCGACGCTCATCGCGGCCAGGGCGGCGAGGCCGAAGGTGAAGGTTCTCGCGCGTGACCGGCGCGGAACGTGAGGCTGCAGATCGTTCGCCGGCATGGTCATTCACATCCAGCTGTGCAGGGGTCGACGCTCTTCTGCTGCACAGGGAGCCCATTCCTCGGCCTGCTCCGGAACTCGCCACCCACCGCCTCAGCAGAGAAGGGCAAGGAATCACGGCGCGCGCAATCTTTGGTGACGCTCTCGTGAGCGGAAGCCCTGCACTTGCGCTTATGGAGAACGATCGTGCGAACGATGACGCGGATTTTCGGCCTTTTTGCCGTGGCGATGCTCGGTGTGGCCCTCGCCAACTGCAGTGCGTCAGGTGGGAGCAGCCGTACGACGCCGGCGCCTACGGCCAGCCCGACTGCAACGCCGGGGCCTATCGTTTTCACCGGCTCGAGCATCACCAACAACGTGATGGCGTTGCCATGCAATACACCTGAGACCTTTACGGTGTCCGAGGCGAACTACAGCGGTACGTTCCAACTGGTCCCCAGCAAACCGGAACTGAGCATCACTCCGACGAGTGGGACTGCCGCCACGACCTTTACCGCGCTGCAGTTTGAGGATGGAGCTACTCAGACATACACCGTGATCGCAACCGGTGCGGTAACCGGTACGCTCACGGTCAACTTCACGACTGGCCAGCAGTGCGGCTGAGGGTCCGTCCGCCCGGCTAAGCCGGACGTTGTTAGTGCATCTCGGGTTCGGGGAGGTGCATCGGGACGTCGAGGACGTCGAAGTCGCAGCCTTCGTTCGCCTGGCGCACGTGCGCGGCGAAGATCGCCCCGTAGCCGCGCGCGAGACGCGGCGGCGGCTGCGTCCAGGCGGCGCGCCGGCGCGCCAGTTCGTCGTCGGCGACGTCGAGGTGGAGACTGCGCGCGGCGACGTCGACCTCGATCATGTCGCCGGTACGCACGAACGCCAGCGGGCCGCCGATAAAGGCCTCGGGGGCGACGTGCAGGATGCACGCGCCGTAGGCCGTGCCGCTCATGCGCGCATCCGAAATGCGCACCATGTCGCGCACGCCGGCGCGCACCAGCTTGAGCGGTATCGGGAGCATGCCCCATTCGGGCATCCCGGGGCCGCCTTGCGGTCCGGCGTTCTTGAGCACCAGCACGTGGTCGGCCGTCACGTCGAGGTCCTCGCGTTCGACCGCCGCAGCCATTTCATCGTAGCTCTCGAATGCGAGGGCCGGGCCGCGATGTTTCAGCAGGCGCGGCTCGGCGGCTGAGGCCTTCATCACCGCGCCGTCCGGTGCGAGGTTGCCGCGCAGGATCGCGGTGCCGCCCTCCGGGTAGAGCGGATGGTCGTAGGGGCGAATGACGTCGTCGTTCCACACGGTCGCGCCGGCGATCGTTTCGCCCAGCGTCGTTCCGGAGACCGTCATCGCGTCGAGCGCGAGCTGCGGTGCGAGCCGGGTCATGAACGCGCGCATCCCGCCGGCATAGAAGAAGTCTTCCATCAGAAAGCGTCCCGACGGCCGAATGTCCGCCAGCACCGGCACCCGCCGCGAGAGTTCGTCGAAACGATCGATGGAAAGCGGAACACCGGCGCGGTGCGCCAGCGCGAGCAGATGGATCACGGCGTTCGTCGATCCGCCCATCGCCTGCTCCACCAGGATCGCGTTGTCGAACGAGCGCGCATCGAGCACGCGGGCCGGGGTCAGATCCTCCCAGACCATCTCGACGATCCGCCGCCCCGACGCGCTCGCCATGCGGCCGTGCGCCGAATCGGCCGCGACGATCGACGACGCGCCCGGCAGGGTGAACCCGAGCGCTTCCGCGACGCCCATCATCGTCGCTGCGGTTCCCATCGTCATGCAGGTGCCGAACGAGCGCGCGATCCCGACTTCGATCTCGCGCCAGTCGTCCTCGTCGATCGTTCCGGCACGTTTCTCGTCCCAGTACTTCCACACGTCCGAACCGGAGCCGAGCACGCCGCCGCGCCAATTGCCGCGCAGCATCGGGCCGGCCGGGACATAGATCGCCGGCACGCCGGCCGAGATGGCGCCCATCAGGAGCGCCGGCGTCGTTTTATCGCAACCGCCCAGCAGCACGGCGCCGTCGATCGGCTGGCTTCGTATCAGTTCCTCAGTATCCATCGCCAACAGGTTGCGGTAGAGCATCGTCGACGGTTTCATGAACATCTCGGACAAACTGAGTGCCGGCAGCTCGAGCGGAAATCCGCCGGCCTGCCACACGCCGCGTTTCACTTCGTCGGCGCGCGTGCGCAGATGTGCATGACACGGATTGATATCCGACCAGGTGTTGATGATCCCGATGACGGGCTTGCCCGCAAAATCGCTGCGGTCGTACCCAATCTGAAACAAGCGCGACCGGTGTCCGAACGCCGGACGCGAGTCCTCGACCCCGAGCCATCGGTAACTGCGCAAGTCTTCGGGACGTTTGGGCACGGTGTCTCCTTTCGCTCGGCGGGTTGGACGACCCGTTTATCGAGATCCCTATGCCGTGGCTTGGCGTCGCAACTCCGAAATCGTCGCGCGGGTGGAAATGTTCTCGGGATCGACGCGCAGTTCGAGCACATACGGTCCCTCCGCCTCGAGCGCACGGTCCAACGCCGACGCGAAAAGCTCGGTGCGTTCGACCAGCGTGGCCTGCGCGCCGTAGGCGCGCGCGAGCGCGACGAAGTCCGGGTTGCGCAGGTCGGTCCCGATGACGCGGCCAGGATAGGCGCGCTCCTGGTGCATGCGGATCGTGGCCAGCATGCCGTTGTTGACGATGATGACCACGATCGCCGCACCGTACTGCACCGCGGTCGCAAGTTCGTGCGACGTCATCATGAAATCACCGTCACCGACGAACGCGATCACGCTGCGCTCGGGATAGCGCAGCTTCGCCGCGACCGCGGCCGGCAGCCCGTATCCCATCGCACCGGACGTGGGCGCCAGCTGTGTATCGCGGCCTTTGACCTCGAAGAAGCGATGCAGCCAGGCAGCGAAGTTTCCCGCGCCGTTGGTCATGATGGCATCGTCGGGGAGCCGCTGCGAAAGGTGCCGCACGACCGCCGCCAGGTCGAGTGCGCCGCCCGGCAGCGTCGACTGCAGCTGCGCGCGATAATCACGCTGCGCGTCCTGCGCCCAGCCGCTCCAGCGCGCGCCGTCGACCGGTTCGAGCGTCGAGAGGGCGGGCGCAAGATGCCGCGGACTCGCGTTGATCGCGAGATCCGCGGTGTAGACGCGCCCGAGCTCGTCGGGGTCGGCGTGCGCGTGCACGAGCCGCTGGCGCGGCCGCGGAGCTTCGACCAAGCGATAGCCGTTGGTCGTGACGTCAGCCAAGCGCGTGCCGATCGCCAGCAGCAGGTCGGCGTCACGCACGCGACGCCCGAGCGCCGGATCGCTCCCCACCCCAAGCATGCCGGCGTAGAGCGGATCGCGATTGTCGAACAGCCCGGCTCGGCGAAACGCACAGGCGACCGGCACGCCGGTGCTGTGCGCGAACTCCGCGAACGCCGCCCGCGCCGCGTCGTCCCAGCCGCTGCCGCCGAGGATCACGAGCGGACGTTCGGCGTCGACGAGCAGCGCGCGCAGACGCGCGAGATCGTCCGGCGCGGGGGAAGCGCCGCTCGCGTGCGTCGCGACGGGCTCGCGCGCGTCAGCCGTCGCGCTCAAGACGTCTTCGGGAAGCCCCAGCACGACCGGGCCGGGTCGCCCGGAAAGCGCTTCCGCAAACGCGCGGCTGACGAACTCGGCCATGCGGTCGACGTCGTCGACTTCGGCCGCCCACTTGGCGAGGCCGCCGAACATCCGCGCAAGGTCGACTTCTTGAAAGGCTTCGCGGCCGCGGACTCCGGTCGGGACCTGTCCGACCAGGAGAATCATCGGCGTCGAATCCTGCCGTGCCGTGTGAACGCCGATGCTGGCATGGGTCGCGCCGGGCCCGCGCGTCACCAAGCAGATTCCGGGCCGACCGGTCAGCTTGCCGTCGGCCTCGGCCATGTTCGCTGCCCCCGCTTCGTGGCGAGCGGTGACGAGCTGGATCGCGGGCACGTCGTAGAGCGCGTCCAGCACCGGGAGATAGCTCTCACCGGGGACGCAGAAGATGCGGTCGACACCGTTCGCGCGCAGGACGTCGACGAGGATTCTCCCACCCGTTGGCACCCGTTACGCTTTCGCGGCACCGGCGTCAGGCACTGCACCGCCGACGGCAGGTGCGGCTGACTCCGAGTCGGATAATCGGCGAAAGAGATTTCTTACCGAGAGGGTGGCCCATGCTGCATCCCGACCGTCGTCGTTTCCTCGAACTCTCCGCCGCAGGCCTGGGAGCCGCCGGGCTCGCCGGCGGTTTGCCAGGTGCGGCCGGCGCCGCGACCGCGTCGCCCTTCAAGCCCGAGAAGGGCGCCACGCTCCAACTCTTACGCTGGACGGGGTTCGTGAAGAACGACGACATCATCTGGGCCGAGCACACGAAGAATTTCACCGCAGCGACCGGCGTGCCGGTCGAGATCCAAGAATTGAATTGGCCCGACGTCACGCCGAAGGCTGCCCTCGCGGCGCAGGTCGGGTCCGGGCCCGACATCGTGATGGGATGGAACGACGACCCGTTCATTTATCCCGATAAGCTCCTCGATATGAGCGACCTTGCCGAGTACATGGGGAAACAGCACGGCGGGTATTACGACACCGCGCGCGCGTATTGCTACGATCCCGATGTCAAACGTTGGGTCGCGCTGCCGGTCGGCGTCACCGGAAATGCCGTCGTCTATCGCCAAAGCTGGATGCGCGAGGCCGGATTCGAAAGCTTCCCCAAGGATTTCCCGGGATTCCTCAAGCTCGCGCAAGGGCTGAAGAGGATCGACCACCCGTGCGGCTTCTCGCTCGGTCACGCCGTCGGCGACGCGAACAGCTGGACCCATCTCGTGCTGTGGGGTTTTGGCGGTAAGCAAACGAATCCCGACAACTCGATCGCGATCAACTCCTCGGAAACGGCCAACGCGCTCGACTACGCGCGCCAGTTGTACGAAGTGATGATCCCCGGCGTATCCGGCTGGCTCGACCCGAGCAACAATCAGGCTTTCCTGGCCGGTCAGTGCAGCATGACCATGAACGGGATCAGCATCTGGTACGTCGCCAAGGATCAGTTCCCGGCGATGGCGCCGGACATCTACCACGCGCTGCCGCCCTACGGGCCCAGCAAGCAGCACTCGATCATGAACAACTTCACTTCCGCGTATATCTTCAAATACAGCAAATATCCGCAAGCGGCCAAGGAGTACTTGCGCTACATGCTCGACGAGGCGCAAGCCGCGCCGTGGGTCACGGGGATGCGCGGCTACGTCACCCTCGCGCTCAAGGGTTATGCCGAGCTGCCGATCTGGACGTCCGACCCCAAGATCACTCCCTATCGGGATTCGATGGAGGTGACCCGGTTCGACGGCTACAGCGGACGGCCGGGTCGCGCGCCGGCGCAGGCGCTCGATGAGTTCGTGATCGTGGACATGTTTGCCGACGTCGCAGTCAACAAGATGACGCCGAAGGACGCGATGCGGAAAGCGGAAGCGCGTCTGATGACGATCTACAAGCACACTTGACCGGTGGTTCGCGGCTGAGGTCGCGACTCGATTCGCCGCGGGTGCTGGGCATCGTGCTCGTCGCGCCCGCGGCGATCTTGCTCCTGGGGCTGATCGCGTACCCGCTGCTCTGGGGCGTATGGCTGAGTATGACCAGCGCGACGCTCGGCGCTACGGGCGTCTTCGTCGGCCTTCAGAACTACGCGGTGATCCTGGCCGACCCCGTGTTTCGCGGCGCGGCGATGTTCTCGGTGCTGTATACGGTCTTGGCCGAAGCCGGGAAGCTTGCGCTCGGGGTCGCGCTGGCGCTCATTCTCAACCAGAGCTTTCGCGGGCAGCGCGCCGCGCGCGCGCTCATGCTGCTCCCTTGGGTCGCGCCGACCGTGCTTTCGGCGCTGGCATGGCTGTGGCTGCTCGACCCCCAGTTCAGCGCCGTGAGCTGGCTGCTGGTGCGCATGCATCTGATTTCGCGCAATCTCGATTTCCTTGGCACGCCGGCAAGCGCGCGCGCTTCGCTGATCGTGGTGAACATTTGGCGCGGGCTGCCGTACTTCGCGATCGGGTACCTCGCCGGGCTGCAGTCGATCTCGAAAGACCTCTATGAGGCGGCCGCGATCGACGGCGCAGCCGGATGGCAGGCGTTCCGCCGTATCACCTGGCCGCTGCTGGCGCCGATCACCACGATCCTGGTGGCGTTCTCATCGATCTTCACGCTGACCGACTTTCAACTGATCTGGACGATCACGCGCGGCGGCCCGACGGACGCAACCCAAGTCTTCACGACCCTTGCCTACCAGCGGGCGATCGTGTCCGGGCAACTCGGGGAAGGAGCGGCAATCGCGATTTCACCGATCGTCTTCATGATCGTGCTGGCATTCTTCGTCGTGCGGTCGGTGCGGGAGCAGTGACGTGATCGCCAGGAACGCGCGCATCTACGGTCCGCTCGCGCTCTACGGAATCTTCCTGCTGCTCCCGTTCTATTGGATGATCGTCACGACGTTTAAGAGTCAACCGGAGCTGCTCAATACACCGAATCCGTTTCTGATCTTCCATTTCACGTTCTCGCACATCACCGATCTGCTTACCCAGACCCAATACGGACGCTGGTTCGCCAACACGCTGTTCATCTCGGTCGGTGCGACGGTGCTGAGCGTATTCATCTCGTACATCGCCGCATACGCGATCATCCGGCTGCGGTTCCCGGGCTGGCAGACGGTCAGCACGGCAATTTTCCTGGCGTACATCGTGCCGCCCGCGATTCTCTTCATCCCGCTCGCGACGGTCATCATTCAGCTGCACTGGTTCGATCGGTTATGGGCGCTGATCCCGATCTACGCGACGTTCCTGGTACCGTTTTGCACCTGGCTGATGATCGGGTTCCTCAAGACGGTGCCACGGGAGCTCGAGGAGGCCGCGCGTGTCGATGGCGCCAGCAACATTTCGATCTTGTGGCGCATCATCTTTCCGATCGCCGTCCCCGGCCTGATCTCGGCCGCGATCTTCTCGTTCACGCTGTCGTGGAACGAGTATCTCTACGCCCTGGTCTACATGTCGTCGTCGGGCAACAAGACGGTCTCCGTCGGCATGACGACGGAGCTGATCCGCGGCGACGTCTTCCAGTGGGGGCAACTGATGGCCGGCGCGCTGATCGGCGTGCTGCCCGCGGTGCTGGTGTATTTCTTCTTCGTGGAATACTACGTCGCGGGTTTGTCCGGGTCGGTCAAGGAGTAGTTCCTACAAGTACGCGGTGCCTGAGCCGGCGTCGAAGAGGTGCATGCGGGCGGCGTTGATCCCCAGCCGCACGTGCTCGCCGCTCGCGATCAGCGTGTCGGGCGGCGTGCGCGCGGTGATGCGCTCGGTACCGCAGCGCAAATACACGACGTTCTCCGGACCGAGCGGTTCGACGATGTCGACTACGGCGGGGATCACGCCGTCGCCGTGCAGGGAGATGTCCTCCGGCCGCACGCCCAGCGTCATTTCGGCGCGATTCGCGCCCGCGAGCCCTGGGCGCCGCGTCTCGGGCACGGTTACCGAGAAGCCCTCACCGCGCACGTAAAGGGTGTCGCCCTCGGCTTCCAGGCGGCAGGGCAGAAAGCTCATCGCGGGCGAGCCGATGAAACCTGCGACGAAGCGGTTGGCCGGCCGTTCGTAGACTTCTTTCGGCGTTGCGACCTGCTGCACGACGCCGTCGTTCATGACCACGATGCGGTGGCCCATCGTCATCGCTTCGACCTGATCGTGCGTGACGTAGATCATCGTCGTCGCGACGCGCTGATGGAGTTTGACGATCTCGCCGCGCGTCTGCACGCGCAGCTTCGCATCGAGATTCGAGAGGGGCTCGTCCATCAGGAAGACCGCCGGATCGCGAACGATGGCCCGGCCGAGTGCGGCGCGCTGGCGCTGACCGCCGGAGAGCTGCTTGGGCTTGCGCTTGAGCAGGGGGCCTAGATCGAGGATCTCGGCCGCCTCGGTGACGCGCCGGTCGATCTCGGCCCGCGGCAGGCGCCGCATCTGCAATCCGAAGGCCATGTTGGCGTAGACGTCCATGTGCGGATACAGCGCGTAGTTCTGGAACACCATCGCGATGTCGCGATCCTTGGGACCCAGCTCGTTGACGCAGCGATCCCCGATGAAGATCTCGCCCGACGTCACGTCCTCGAGGCCGGCGATCATCCGCAGCGTCGTCGACTTTCCGCAGCCCGACGGCCCGACCAGGACGAGAAACTCGCGGTCCTCGATCTGCAGCGACACGTCGTCGACGACGACAGTGCTGCCGAAGCATTTGCGGACCGATTGTAGGCGGACGGCGGCCATGACGACCCTTTTGCCGGTCAAGCAGGTCGCGCCTTGCCGCAGGAACCCCGGCGTGGGGTGAGGACTTGAAACCCGTGGCGTCGCGCGTGCTGTGTACCGCTCGTGGGTTCGAGCAGAGTCCTGAGGCGATCGCCCTCCTCGAAACCGGCGGCTGCACGTTCGTACGGACGCCGTACAGCGGCAGCCTTTTCGACTACGAACTGACCGGCGTGCCGCTGATCGCGCTGTTGACCGGGATGGACGCGTATATTGCGGGCTCGGCGCTCGTCAGCAGCGACGTGCTGGCCGCCACGGATCAGTTGAAGATCATCTCGCGCCGCGGCGTCGGCTTCGAGCGGATCGATCTCGATGCGGCGCGCGCACGCGGCGTGACGGTTACCATTACGACCGGCGCCAACCAGCACGCCGTCGCCGACCTCGTGTTCGGTCTCATGCTCGCGGTGGCACGCAACATCGTCGGCGCCCACACCGGCGTCGTCGCCGGCCGGTGGCAGGCGACCAGCGGACCGGAACTGCGCGGGAAGACGCTGGGGATCGTCGGACTTGGGCGCGTCGGCAAGGGGGTTGCCCGCCGAGCCCGCGGCTTCGCGATGGACGTGGTGGCCGCCGATCCGGTGCGCGACGAGGATTTCGCGCGCGAGAACGGCGTCGCATACGTCGCGCTCGGCGAGCTGCTCGCGCGCTCCGATATGATCTCGATCAACACGTCGTTCAATTCGACCACGCGCGGCCTGATCGATGGCGGGGCGCTCGCGCAGATGAAAGCGGGCGCGATCTTGATCAATACCGCGCGCGGCGGAATCGTTGACGAAGTCGCGCTCGCACAGGCGCTGCACGACGGACGGCTGCGCGGCGCCGGCATCGACGTGTTCGACCACGAGCCGCCGGTCGATTCACCGCTGCTTGCCGCACCGAACGTCGTGCTGATGCCGCACGCCGGCGCCTACACGGACGAGGCGATGCGCGCCGCCAACCTGCTGGCCGCGCAGCTGGTCGTCGATCGGCTGCACGAGCGCCCGCTCCCGCCCGACTGCGTGCTGGTGCCCTAGATGGTTTGGCGGCTACGTGCGGACGGGAGTCGGGTAGGACGGGACTGAGCGGTGCCCTTGTGTGTCGACGCTGCGGACGCCGAAAATCCAGTCGTCCTTCGAAAAGGGCAACGTCATCGTCGTAACGTCGCCGGCGTCGGTGACACTGGTCCAGGTCGGCTCGAAGGTCGCGCGCCGAACGACTTCGTAGCGGGCCGCACGCGGCACGGCGGCCCAGGTCAGCGTGGTCGTGTTCGTGAGTTCGCGCGTCAGGACGGAGACTTTCGGCGCGGCCGGGGCCAGCGCCAGGCTGGCCAGCGTCGCGACGTTGTAGCGCGTGACGCGCGCTAGGTACGCGAAGTCGACGTATTGCGGCAAGTCGCCGTACTGAATCCCGTTCTCGACGCGCACGTTTTGGTGCTGATGGGCGAAGGTTTCCATCGGCTCGACGTAGCGGATCGCCGGGAAGTTCTGCGCGGTGAACGACTCCTGGTCGCCGCCGCGCAAGAAGCGGTCGGCGCGATACACGAGCACGCCGTGCAGTCCGGTCGGATACGCATCGCCCGTCTCTTTGGCATACCGGGCCAGCTCGCGCGAGGGAGAGTCGTTCTCCCCTCCGAGGATATTGATGCGTGAGGGGTTAGTGCCGAGCGGCAGAGCCTCAGAGAAGATGCGCACCACATCGGGCCGCTGCACGCCGTCGTCACCGACCGACGCCCCGATGATGTCGTTGTTGAGGTCGCCCGCTACATCGACGTGCTGCTCGGCGAGCGTCTTGGCGAGGTGGCCACTTCCGAAGAGCCCTTGTTCCTCCCCATCGAAACAGGCGAAGATGACGGTCGCGTGCAGCGGCACGCCGGCCAGCACGCGCGCCGCTTCGAGCACGGCCGAGACCGCCGAGCCGTTGTCGTCGGCGCCCGGCGCGTCCGCGACCCCGTCGTTGTTGTCGGTATTTCGCGAGTCGTAATGGCTCGACATCACATACGTGCGGCCTGACGGGTCGTCGCCCTTGAGCGTCGCGAAGACCGACGAGATCGTTACCGCGCGCGGGATCCGTTGGGCCGGATCGGCCGGCTGCTCGTACGAATCCAGAGCGACCGTCATGCGCCCGCCGCTGGAGCGCGCGATCGCACGGAATCGCGTCAGCAGGTAGGAGCGCGCGGCGAAGACGCCGCGGCCCGGCGGCGCGTGCTCGGAGAACGTCGAGCGCGTTCCGAAGGCGACCAGCCGCTCGTCCGTCGCGCGCAATTCGTCGGCTGAGATGCGCGCGAGCACGGCGGTCAGCGTCGGATCGAGCGGAGGCGACGGAATCTGGGCCGGCGCGGGCAGTGGTGCGAGCAGCGCCAGCGTGCACGAGGCCACCGAAGCTCGCACGAGGCCGCTCACTCGTTTGGACCGCTGCATCGCCATGCGGCCTGCTTCGCGCGAACATGCGTCCGCCCCGTTTCGGCGGCGGGGCAGGCTACGCCGGACGCCGTAGGAGCCGGGGATGGCCACCCACACCAAACCCGCCGGCGAGGAACTCGAGACCCTCGCGAAAGAGGCGAAGACTGCTCGCGCCCGCATCACGACGCCCAAAGGCGACATCGTGTTCACGTTCTATCCCGACGACGCGCCGCTGCACTGCGCCGCGTTCATCAAACTCGCGAAGGCCGGATTTTATGACGGTCTGACGTTTCATCGCGTCGAGCCGGGCTTTGTGATCCAGGGCGGCGACCCGGTCGGCAACGGCACCGGCGGCCCCGGCTACAACCTCGAGGCGGAGTTCAGCGAACGGCCCCATATCAAGGGAACGGTGGCGATGGCGCGCAGCACCAACCCCAACTCGGCCGGTTCGCAATTCTACATCTGCCTCGAAGACGCACCGTTTCTCAACCGGCAGTACACGGTCTTCGGTCATGTCGTCGAAGGCCAAACCGTCGTCGACGCGATTCGCCCCGGCGACCAGATGGTGCAGGTCAAGATCGAGGACGCTCCAGCCTGAGCCTGCCGCCCGTCGCGAGTTCGGTTACGCCGACGTGCGCAGCGCTGCGTCGACGCGGTGCGCGATCGCCGCGATGCCGGCGTTGCCGGCGGAGTAGTTCGTGAGTTCGCGGGTGAGCACGACCAGGACGTAGGGGGCATCTCCGAACGGGTCGACGATCGCTGCGTCGTTGCGAACGCCGTCGATCTCGCCGGTCTTGTGGGCGCAGGGCGTACCGCGCGGCAGGCCGCGGACGATCTTCGTCGCGTCGTCGTTGCCGAGCATCACTTCGATCATCGCGCGGCAGCTCCGGGGGGAGGCGATCGTCGGAATTCCTTCACGGGAGCCGCGTTCGATCGCGTAGAGAAGCGTGGCGACGTCGTGCGGCGTCACGATGTTCTCGCTGCGCTTCCAAGCCGGGACGACGTCGGCGAAGTGCCGGCCGAGGCGGGAAGACGACATCCCGGCGACTTGCATCGTCGTGTTGACGGTCGACATGCCGAAGGCGGTGATCAGCGTGTTGGCGGCCGCGTTGTCGCTGACCCGGATCATCGCGTCGACCAGGGCGTCGAGCCGCCATAGCCGTCCCGGCGCCGTGCCGTCCAGAACGTCGGATCCGCCGATCAGGTCTTCGGCGCGGGTTGGGATCTCGTCGCTGGGGTGTGCGGTGCCGGCGTCATAGGCGCGAAAAACGGTCGCCAGGATCGCCAGCTTGATCACCGAGGCCGCGGCGAACCGCTCGTTGGCGCGCAGCGCGACAGCGGGCGGACCGTCGCCCATCGTGCGTGCCACGACGCCGGTCACCCCGGGAATGGCATCGATGCACGCCGCCAAATTGATCGACGGCGACGCCTGCAGGCGGCTCGGCATGAGGCACGCAGCCGCGCTCGCGGCCAAGAACCTGGCGCGTCTCACCGCGGCGTCTGCTCGATCAGAAACTCGGCGACGACATCCCCGAGCTCGTGCAGACGCGGAGCCATCCAGGCGTACTGTACGGGGCACGTCATCTCGCCGAATTCGATCAGCAGTTTTTCCGGTGCGTCGACCTTGCGAAAGCCGTAGTACTGCCGTTCGTTGGTGGTGAAATTCTCGCCCACGAAGCGATACGGAAACAGCGCGCGATAGCGGCGTTCCCAGGCATCGATGAAGCCGCGGCTGGTCTCGGCCGGGAACCCGACCGAAGCGCCGCTGTGGCACACGACGGAACCGTCGAAGTGGAGGAAGACCGCCGCCCGAGCGGTGTCGTGCGCGAGATAGTCCGCGGGGCGGCGGACGACCGTGTAGCCGGCGGCGCGCAGTTTGCGGGCTGCTTCGTCGGCGACGATTCGCGTCCAGTCGCGTTCGCGCTCGCCCGCCGCGCCGGTTCCCAGGTTGCACGCCTTGACGTGCAGCGGGGCGCAGCTCTCCGGGCGTCCTTCGTGCCCGGCTTGGATGACGAAGTCCACCTCGTCGGCCCGTGCCGATGCGCAGGATGCCAAGATGACGGCTGCGAGAGCGATTCCAAGTGCGGGAAGCCGCATGCTGGGCCGTTAATCCACGACTCTGATGGCCAGTCCTCTCGTCCCGAGCGACCTCCTTCGCATCGTCCTCGTCTCCGATCCGCAGATCGCTCCCGACGGCTCGGCGATCTATTACCGCCGCTCCTGGCAGGATGAGGAAGCCAATGAAACGCGCAGCGCGATCCACCGCGTCGATCGCGATGCCGTCGATCGCGCATTTACTCGCGGTACGAAGGATCGGCTGCCGCGCGTCGCCCCGGACGGAAGCGCGGTCGCTTTCGTCACCGATCGCGACGATGCCGCGCGGTTGTTCGTGCTGCCGCTCGACGGCGGCGAGGCACTCGAGATCGGCGAAGGCTGGCCGAAGATCGTCGCGGTGGCGTGGTCGCCCGATGCATCGCGGATCGCGGTCGTCGCGACCGCAGCGCACGATCCCGCCACCGCGCGCGCGTTCCGCGACGAGAAGAGCGACGCGCGGCACATTCGGATGCTGCCCTTCAAGAGTGATGCCGACGGCTTGCTCGACGGCACGCGCAAGCATCTCTTCGTCGTCGACGCCGCCGGCGGCACGCCGCGCCGGCTCACCGAGGGCGACTACGATGTCGGCCCTCCGGGATGGTCGCCCGATGGGAAGCAGATCGCGTTCGCCGCTCGCATCGACGGTCCGGAGACCGCGATGTCGGCGGCAGATGTCTGCGTGGTCGATGTCGGCAGCGGGAACGTCACCCAGCTGACACGCGCGCTCGGCACCGCGGCCAGTCCGGTATTTTCGCGCGATGGCCGCGAACTCGCGTACGTGGGCCACCTGCACGGAGACGACGGCGGCGGGCGCTTCGACGAGGAGCTGCTCGTCATTCCCGTCACCGGCGGCACGCCGCGTTCGCTGTCGGCCGGGTTGGGGCGCACGGCCGGCGACGCGCTGGCAAGCGATCTGCGCGGCGGTCATGCGAGCGCGTCGCCGGTCTGGACCGCCGATGACCGCGAGATCATCGTGCAGGTGTCGGACGAAGGCTCGACCGGTTTGCGCGCGTTTGCGCGCGATGGTTCCGGCACCCGAACCATCGCCGGCGGCGAGCGGCACGTGTTCGGCTTCTCGCGCGCCAACGACGGCACGCTGGCGTTCGCCGTTTCGACACCGACCATGCCCAATGAGATCGGACTGATCGAACCCTATGGCGGCGAGCGGCTCATCAGCAGCGTCAACCCGTGGCTGATCGAGAAGATCGTCGTTGCGCCGCGCCGGTATCGTCCGCGCGCCGACGATGGGACGATCCTCGATGGATGGCTGATGGCACCGGCGCGGTCGAATGAAGAGCGTCCGCCGCTGGTCCTCGAGGTGCATGGCGGACCGCACGCCGCCTACGGCGCCACGTTCTTTTTTGAGTTTCAAGTGCTGGCGGCACAAGGCATCGCGGTTGCGTACGGGAACCCGCGCGGTTCACAAACCTACGGCCACGCGTACGCGAACGCCGCGCTCGGCGATTGGGGTGCCCTCGATGCCGGCGACGTCTTGCGCATCCTCGACGGTGCGCTGGCGCTGGGAAACTTCGACACCGCGCGGATCGGTTTGGCCGGCGGATCGTACGGCGGCTTCATGACGTCGTGGCTGCTGGGGCACAGCGACCGGTTTGCCGCCGGTGTCTCGATGCGCGCGGTCAATGATTTCGTCAGCGAGATCGGCGCCTCCGACATCGGCTGGTTTCTGGAACGCGAGCTGCAGACCCGGTACGAGGAAGACGCCGGACGGTCGCTGTTCGAGCGTTCGCCGATGCGTTCCGCCGCGACGATGACCGCTCCGCTGCTGGTCGAGCACAGCGAGCGCGACTATCGCTGCCCGATCGATCAGGGCGAGCAGCTGTTCACGATCCTGCGCCGGCTCGGTCGCACCGAAACCGAGTTCGTGCGCTTCGCCGACACGGGGCACGAACTGTCGCGCAGCGGAAAACCGCGCAGCCGCGTCCTGCGTCTGCGTGCGATCGCCAACTGGTTCGTGCGCCACCTTCGCCCCGCCGGGATCACCGCAGTCTCACACGACGCCGGCGCACTCTTCGTCGCGCTCGCCGGAGAGGCGGAACCGGCGTAGCGGCGCCGGCGGTCATTCACCGGACGGGGCGATACCGTCGAGCGGGGTTGGGTCGGCGGGGTGTTCGCTCGGTTCGTTGAGCGTGCGGCGCCACCAGGAGACGTCATACCAGCGGCCGAGTTTGAACCCGACCGCCGGGTACACGGCGACAAACTCGAAGCCGACGGCTTTGTGCAGCCCGACGCTCGCATCGTTCGGCAGCGCGATCCCGGCGTAGGCGGCGGAGAACCCCTGCCGGGTCAGGATGCGGAATAACTCGGTATAGAGCGATCGCCCGAGGCCGCCGCGGCGCGCGCTTTCATCGACGTAGACGGTTGTATCGACCGCCCAGCGGTAGGCCGCCCGGGCGCGATGTTCGCTCGCATAGGCGTAGCCGAGCACCCGCTCGGCGTCCGCTGCGACGAGCCACGGCCAGCGTCCGCGCAGGCGCCCCATCCGCGCCCGGATCTCATCCGCATCGGGCGGCGTTTCTTCGAACGAGATCGCCGTGTGCTGCACGAACGGTGCGTAGATCGCTGCGATCTGCTCCGCATCACCGGGCGCGGCGAAACGAATCGCGCTCAACGATTGCCGCCTTAGGTGCGAATCGCCCGCGCCAGCACCGGATCGGTGCGCAGAGCGGCCAGCTCCTCAATGCTTGGGAGCTGCGGGCGGTCACGTTCGGACGACACCAAGCACAAGAAACCCAGCGGCGCATCGTCGGCGGCGCGGAACTGGTGCCAGGTCAGCGGCGGCACGCTGCACAGATCGTGCTCGCCGATCTCGCGCACCTCGCTGCCGACCAGCACGCTGCCGCGTCCGCGCAGGATCAGCACCGCATGAACGTGCTGGTGGCGTTCGAGCGTCGTGTGACCGCCGGGAGAGACTTCGAAATAGCGCAGCTGACAGCCGTGTTCGGCTTCCTCGAACAGCACCTGGCGCGTGACGGCCCGGAACGGCGCGCTCCCCTCTTCTTTGTAGGCCAGCACCTCGACGCCGTCCCAGCCGAACGCTTCGTCGTCGGGGCGGAAGCTACGCGTGTACGCCGATTCCTGCAGATCCATGATGGACTACCTTCGCGACGTACTCGCGCGTTCGCTCCAAAAGCGCGTCGCGCGCGACCAGCAGGTTGCCGCCGATCAGGAGCATCGTATCGTTGCCGTAGAAGTCGAGCAGCTCGTCGACGCGTTCGAGTAGCATCCCGCCGGCCGGGACCGGCAGCGCCGGCCGCAGCAGATCCCAGGGCTTGCGCGCCGCGGCCGCGAGCGCCGCGCAGGCCTCGGGCGGGTAGGCGAAACGACCGCCGTAGTTGGTGAAGATGACGGCGTCGGCACCGAACAGCCGAAACAGGCTGCCGAACAGCAGCACCGGATCGATGCGCCCGCCGCCGCCGGCCGGGTGGGCCAGGTACACGAACTCCGGAAAGTCTTCGATCAGTTCGACGAAGGCCGGAATCCCGACCAGCATTGGTGCGATCAGCACGACCCGGATGCCCGCGTCGCGCGCGATCTGCGCCCGCTCGCGGAGGACGCGCGGCGTCCCGGTCAGGCTCGGCGCGTAGAAGACCGGGCGGCCGGTCTTCTGCGTGACCTCATGCACGACGCGCTGACAGGCGTGCAGGCGGTCGACGAAGGGCGAGTAGGGCTGGTCGGCGATCCCGTGATCGTCCTTGATGATGTCGACCCCGCCGAGCGCGAAAATCTCGCACAACCGTGCGAGTTCCTCGACCGGAACGCCCTGCGGTTTGAGGGCCGTGCTCGTCAGCGCGCGTTCGGTCGCGCCGAGCAGGGTGCGAATCCCCGGGATGCCGTGCGTCGGCCCCGGAAAGCGCGCCGCCAGTTCGGCGGGGAGCGCGAGATCGACCAGCCGGACGAACTCCCACAGCGAGCAGTTGCCGAAGATCATGTTCATGAACTGCGCCGGCTCGCCGCCGGTCGTTTCGACGGCGATCTTGACGTCGACGCGATAGCGCTCCGGCGCAACCGGCACGATCGCATCGACCCGTGCGACGATCTCGTCGAGGACGCGCCGGTCGCCGATCGCCTCGAGGGGACATTCGACGCTTTGCTCCAGCGCTAACGCCTGCGCGCGCGCCTCGATTTCGTCGGCGCGCGCGTCGATCAGGTAGGTTGCGGTCAGCCAGCTCATGGACGGCGGAGTCTTCTTGGGCGCATCGCTAGCTCCCGGTGCCTTGGTAACGGTCGACCCCAATCCGCCAGAAGGCGTAGCCGACGACCGTGCAAGCGAGTCCGACCACGGGGGTCAGCAGGCCGACCGCGGGATTGAGATTCAGTCCCGTCTCCGTTTTGTGCAGCAAGTACGTCGCCGGGAAGTAATTCATGAATGCGAACGGGAGCACGAAGGTCAGCACCAGCCGCACGCCGCGCTGGTAGATCGAGATCGGATAGCGCGAGAACTCTTGCTCCAGCGACATGAACACCCAGCGCAGCGAGTCGACGCGCGTGAACCAGAAGGATGCCGTGGCGATGGACAAGTTGATGCCGAAGTCGATCAGCGCGCCGCCGATCGCCACCAGCGGCACGTAGAGGATGAAGATCGCGTCGACGTGGACGCCTGCGTACACGGTGACCACCGAAAAGTACACCAGTGCGAGCAGCAGTTCGTCGGGCCAAATCTGCTGCGGCGTCGTCAGCGCCTGAAAGAGCGGGTCGAGCGGGCGCACCAGGAACCGATCGAAGCGCCCCTCGCGCACGAACGTCGGCACGTCGCCAACCGTGTAGAAGAACGTGTTGTGGAGGCCGTGCCCGAGCATCCAGAGGCCGTACATGAAGGCGGTCTGCCGGAAGTCCCAGCCGTTGATCGACGGAAAGTTCAGCAGCGTTACCCAGAGCGCGCCGATCGCCGTTGCATGGTAGACGGCAGTAAAGGCGCCCCACATGAGGAAGTTCGCCCGATACTCCAGCATGGTGAGCAGATTGATGCGCCAATAACGTGCGTACGTCGCAAGGTACACCGCTAGGCGGTTCCGTCCGCGAGGCGCTCGTCCCCGTGCGCGTGCCCTATCGGCTCGATCTCTCGGCGACGGTGATGCGCCGCTTATCGACCAACATCGTCGACGTCTTCGACGGCACGACCTACCGGCGGCTGATCGGCGATCCGAGCGATCCGACGCTGCTCACGGTAAGCCAGCCCGAGCCCGGCGCGGTCAGCGTGCGGCTCGAGGGTCCCCGGGCGGAGCGGTTCGATCCCGAGGCCCTCGTGCGCCGGACGTTGGGCACGGACGTCGATTTGGAACCGTTCTACGCCGGAGCGAGCACGATCGCGTGGCTGAACCGGCTCGCCGCCGGTGCGCGCGGCGTGAAGCCGCCGCGCTATCCGACCCTGTGGGAGACGATCGTCAATGCGGTCGTCTATCAGCAGATCTCGATCCACGCGGCAGGCGCCATCCTGCGCCGCGTCATCGAGCGCTACGCCCGCGCCCGCGAAGCCGGCGGGGTGCGCCTCTTTCCGTTTCCAAGCGCGCCCACGCTGCTCGACGCGGATCCGCTCGAACTGCGCGACCTCGGGCTCTCCGTCAACAAGATCAACGCCCTCAAAGCGGTCGCCTTAGCGATCGTCGATGAAACGCTGGTCGAAAACGGCCTCGCGCATCTGGCGACCCCGGAGTTGATCGAGGCGCTGGTCGCGCACAAGGGGATCGGTCCGTGGACGGCCGCAGTGATCGCACTGCGCGGCTTCGGCCGCCTCGACATCTTTCCGATGAACGACTCCGGTGCGACGGCATCGCTGCGCACGCTTTCCGGCGATGCGACGATCGAGGCCGAACCGGTGATCGCGGCGCTCGTGCCGCAGCAAGGAATGCTCTACTACCACCTGCTGATCGGGCGGCTGATCGCCCGCGGCGAAATCACGCTTTGACCCTCAGGGATGCATCGACAGCGACGTGTAGGGATGGCCGGGTGCCGGCCCGGGCAGCCCGGCGTTGAACACGGTTTGCCAGACCGGGAAGTCCATCGAACCTTCGAGGCTGACGACGGAGCCGAGCGCCGCCGGCGACTCGCCCGGACACGCATTCGATCCGTTGACGCACCAGCGATTGGTCGCCGCGTCGACGAGCGTCGCGGCGGCCGTCCAGCTCCAGGTCGCTTTTTTCAAGGTCACCCAATCGCCGTGAAGATTGGGTTTGTACATGAAGTACGATGAAAAAGTCTCGCTCACGTTGACCGCGGTGTCGCTGTTCCGAAGACCGACCGCCGGCGCGTCGTACGCCGCGGGACCGAACGGCGTGTGGGCCGATACCGGCTTCCGATAGAACACCGGGCCGTCGAGCTGATTGGTCGAGTTCTGTCCGAAGCCGGGGCCGACATTCGGCGTGTACGCGATCGAACCCGACACGGTTTGCGTCATCGAGATCGTGCCGGCGTAACCGTGAACGTTGGTCACCCGGTAGCGGAAGTCGATCGCCGCAGCGTTCTTCGCATTGTTCCCCCAGCGCAGGAAGCGGCCGGGCGCATCCGATCGCGGGCCAATGCTGATGCGTTCGGGGTGCGCCGGCATGCTGACCGTCGCGACCGGGAGCAGGAGGTTGTAGTCGATCTGCGTCGACGCGTGCGAGATCTCCTGATTGTCCGAGCGCACGAGCGTCGCGGTAGCGATGACGTGCTGATCGCCGCCGCTGGCCCAGAAGAGATTGAGGACGGGACCGTGCAGGTCACTGAAACTCAGCGATGCGGGAAGCGTACCGGCCAGCTGGTAGGGGCGATAGGTCCAGCCCGACGGATCCCACGAGACGTTCGAAAGGCGGTACGTTCCGACGCCCCCGGCCGGCCGCACGACGAAGTTCGATTCACGGCCGACGATGCTGGTGCGTTTCGGGGGCGGGTTGCCGCTGACGACCGGAGAACCGGCGACGAACGTATCGCGCGCGTCGATGTGCGGGCACGTGTTCTGCCTGATGCCGCACAGGACTTGCGTGTTGATGCGCCCGATCGTCCAGCCGGTTCCGGGGCCGCTGGCCAGCTGTGTTGCATACTTCACGGTGAGCGTGCCGGCCGGGACGGTGCGGTCGACCGCGATCGCCGACCAGGCCGTTTGTCCGTCGGCGACCGTCGGCGGATCGAACGTGATCTTCACGCCGGGTCGCGGAGAGACCACCACGATGCGATAGGTCGACTGCTGGCAGATCGTTTCGCCTTGGCAGTGCAGCGCCAGCCCCCACGACGGCGTGCTCGCAAGGCCTTGCACCGCGCATACGCCGTTCGAATAGCATGTATCTTGCGTGTCGGCGTTCCAGGCGGCGTCCGGCGTATCGACCCGGGCCGTGCTGGCGGCCCGATACTTCAGTTCGAAGTAGGGATGTCCCATTGTCGGGATCGGCTGCACGACCGTTTTGGCGTCGTCCTCGGTCTTCGGCGAGCAGGCGACCAGCGCGACGGCAAGGGTTGAACCGGCCGCGATGCAGCCGGCCCAGACACGCCAAGACGGCCGGACATCTCCCGAACGACGCATACTTTCGAGCCCTCCAAGTGCTGCAACCGAGACGGTCAGCCGCAACTAGCTTCCGTGCGGCCGTTCGGCGGCTCGCAACGGGATTCTTGGTCCGTCGTTACGCGAGGCGTCACATCTGGCCTGGAACCTGCCTTGCCCGGGCGCGGTTTGAGCCGGTATGCCCACGCAAACCGAGCCCACATTCGCGATCCAGCGTGCCGGTGAGCGGGCCGCCTTCGACTTCGGCTGGCTGGCGACGTACCACTCGTTCAGCTTCGGCGAGTACGTCGATCCGGCCAATCTGAACTGGGGCGCGCTGCGCGTGTTCAACGACGACACGGTCGCGCCCGGGCAGGGTTTTCCGACCCACCCGCACCGCGACATGGAGATCGTCACCTACGTCCTGCGCGGCGAACTCGAACACCGTGACTCGCTCGGTCATCATGGCATCGTGTCGCCCGGCGGGATTCAATACGTGAGCGCGGGCACCGGCGTGAGCCACAGCGAGTTCAATCACTCGCAGACGGCCGACGTGCATTTCGTGCAGATGTGGGTGCTGCCGCGGACGCCCGGCGGAGCGCCGGGCTACGGACAGCATGACTTTACGCTGAGCGAACGGCGTAACCGCTGGCTCGCCGTCGCCAGCGGCGTATCTGGTGTCGACGCACCGGTCACGCTGCGCCAGGATGCCACGGTGCGTGTATCGCGGCTCGAAGGCGTGGTGCTGCGCTACGACTTCGCGGAAGGAAGGTTCGGCTTCTTGTTCGTCGCCGAAGGCAGCGTGACGGCGAACGGTGAGCAGCTGGGCGCGGGCGATGCGGTCCGGCTCGGCGGCCCGCGCGAGCTCGAGCTCGGCGGAAGCGGTGAACTCGTGCTGTGGGACGTGCCGCCGCTCGGCGGGAGGATGGCGGCATGAACGAAGGACCGTGCGTCCACGCGCGCAGCTTACAGCATCACGCGCCGAACACACCGCAAGGATGCGAGGAATGCCTCGCCAGCGGCGAGGGGTGGGTCCATCTGCGCCTTTGCGATGCCTGCGGTCACGTCGGCTGCTGCGACTCCTCCAAGAACAAGCACGCCACGAAACACTTCCACGCGACGCAGCATCCCGTCATGTCCTCGTTCCAGCCCGGCGAGGACTGGAAATGGTGCTACGTTCATCAAACGATGTGGGAGTGAACGACGCTACGGGCTGAGGTGGGTGCAGGCTGCGATGACGCCGGCCTTGTCGGTGGCGTTGCGCACGTCGACGACGTAGTTCTTCGAGACCTGCTCGATCGGGAGCTCCACGATCGTCTCGGACGCCGGCCCGTTTGAGACCGCCGTGTTCATCGGCGTGAGCGCGAGGGCCGACGCTGCCCGCGCGCGGCTGGTGCTGCACTCGCTGCCGGGATACATCCGGAACCGGTAGTTGCCGCCGTGGGGAATGGCGATAACCACGCGCGTGCGGGTGCGCCCGATCCTGTAGAGCCGAACCGTGCCCGGGGTATGCTGGATGCTGAAGGTGACCTGACGCGCGGCTTGGGTCGCCGCGTGAGCGGCCCGGGCCGCCTGCGGCGACACCGTTGCCGATTGCGGGGGGTACGCGGCATTCGCCGCAGTCCAGCCGGACCCACTTGCCAGCACCACGACGGCGCCGGCGACGATCACATGCATCTTCATACGCGTATCGTACCCTATCTCGGCCACGCGCGGTCGAGGATCGTGCGTGGATCGACTCCTTGCGGCAACGTCCCGAATCCGCTCGCGCGTTCGACACCGAGCCGTGCGGCGACGAAGGCGTCGCTCACGGCCGCGGGCGCGTGGCGCACGAGCAGCGCCGCTTGCAGTGCCAGCGCCATCCGCTCGACGGTACGGCGCGCATCGGCCTCACGGGTCGTGACGTCGGCGGCGAACGCATCGCGCAGCGACGCGACGGCGGTGTCGAGGGCCGGGTTTGCTCCGGCCGCGCGGTCGAGTTCGGCGAAGTATGCCGAACGCGTTTCGGGATTCTTGGTCAGCGCCCGCAGCAGATCGAGCGCGTTGACATTCCCTGAGCCTTCCCAGATCGCGTTGACCGGGGCCTCGCGGTACAGCCGCGGCAGGATGCTCTCCTCGACGTAGCCGTTTCCGCCCAGACATTCCATCGCTTCGGCGATGTGCGCGATCGCCCGCTTGCACACCCAGTACTTGCCGAGAGCGATGCCGACCCGCGCCAAGGCCGCCTCGTGCGGGTCGAGGGCCGCGCGATCGATCGCGCCGGCAAGCCGCATCAGCAACGCGGTAGCGGCCTCAGACTCGAGCGCGAGATCGGCGAGCACGTTACGCATCAGCGGCTGTTCCGCGAGGCGGGCGCCGAACGCGCGCCGGTAGCGGGCATGATGCGCGGCTTGCGCAAAGGCCGCCCGCATGAGCGCGGCGCTGCCGCCGATGCAGTCGAGCCGGGTGTGGTTCACCATCTCGATGATCGTGGCGATGCCGCGTCCCTCATCGCCGACACGTAGGGCGAGCGCATTGTCGAGCTCGATCTCGCTCGACGCGTTGGAGCGATTCCCGAGCTTGTCTTTGAGCCGTTGGATGCGGATCGCATTGCGCGTGCCGTCGGGAAGCATGCGGTGCAGGAAGAAACAGGTCAAACCGTCGGAGGCCTGCGCCAGCACGAGGAACGCGTCGGACATCGGTGCGGAGCAAAACCACTTGTGTCCGGTCAGCGCATACGTATCGCCATCGAACGGTTCGGCGCGCGTCGTGTTGGTCCGCAGGTCGGAACCGCCTTGTTTCTCCGTCATCGCCATCCCGCACAGCGCGCCGCGCTTCTCGCGCAGCGGGCGCAGGACGGGCTCGTAGGTCGTCGACGTCAGTACCGGTTCGAGCAGTGCGGCAAGATCGGGCCGCCGGCGGATCACCGGGATCGATGCGTAGGTCATCGAGATCGGGCAGCCGTGTCCCGATTCGACTTGCGACCACACGAAGAAGCGGGCTGCGCGCGCAACGTGCGCGCCCTCGCGCGGCGAACGCCAGGGGGCACCGTGGAGTCCGTGCGAGACCGCGACCTCCATCAGCCAGTGCCAGGCCGGATGGAAGGCGATCTCGTCGATGCGATTTCCAAAACGGTCGTGCGTCCGCAGCTCCGGCGGAAAGCGGTTGGCGTCGAACCCGCAGGCGATTGCTTCGTCGGAACCGGCGAGCACGCCGAACTCATGCAGGCCAGGCTCGTCCCAGGCGCCGCCTTCGCGGCGCAATCCCTCGCTCAGTGCCGCATCGTGGGCGAAGACGTCGTATCCCGCCAGCGGCGGGGGCTGATTCGTGACCTCGTGCGTGACGTTCAGCGGGCGATCGATCGTGTCCATGGCATTCCTCAACGGGGTCCTTCGCGGCCGCGCCGACCCCGACCGCCCGGGTTGACCGGGACATGATCGGCTGGCATCATCGTCGACAGGCGCACCGCTCTGCGGGCGCTGCCGCCGTGCCGATGGGGTTGCCGATGCAGTATCCGTTTCGATTCGCCGCCGTAGGACTCGCGCTGGCGCTCGCGCTCGCGGGCTGCGCGAAGACCGCCCACGATTCGACTGGGACCACGACCACGACCACGATCACGACCACCACCGACGCGGCCGCAACGACGGCCCCGGATGCGACCGCGGCCCCGGACGTTGCCGCGGCGCCGCCATCGGGCGCACCAAACGCCTTCATCGTGGTTCCGGTCTACCCGGGAGCGTCCGAGATGAAGGATCAGGGTGTGTCGATGACCGCCAACGGCACGTCGATTGCCATCAACGTGTATTCGAGTCCCGATGACTCGAAGAAGATCGCCGACTGGTATGCCGCGCATCTGCCTGCGGGGTGGACGAACCACGTGCTGACATCCGATGGAAAGACCGTCGGCACGTTTTCATCCGAAGGGTCCGACGGGAACCAGTCGGTGATCGTCACCACGACCGACGGCGTTACGCGCGTGCAGATCGCGACCAAGCACGGTCAGTGACGCGGCGCTAGCCGCCCTGCACGACGACGCGCCGCTGCGCGGCACGCCACACGACCGCCGAGAGCAGGCCGAATGCAGCCAGCCAGCCGGCTTGAGCTGCGAACGCCGCCGCGTAACCGCTAGGCGGGATGTTCCCCAAGTAGATGAGCAGCGGGGTGGAGTAGATGGCTGCGAACGGCAGCGCGAGCACGATACGCTGGAGCGCGCCGGGGAAGAAGATCAGCGGTACGATTTGCCCGCTGAGCAGGTCGCTCACCCAGCGCACCATCAGCTGCGCGGCAAAACCTTCGAGCGTCCAGAACGCCGAGCAATTCATCAGGAAATTCAGCGTGAAGTTGACCAGATAGCCGAGCAGAAAACTGACCGCGAAGGCGGCCAGCACCGGCGGGGCCGGTACGTCGATGTGGACGATCGTCAGCGAAACGAGCAGGGCCGGCACGATCAGGACCGCGTGCAGCAGCGTCATCCCGACGCCGTCGCTGAAGAAGTACAGCGGCAGGCTGATCGGCTTCATCAGGTCGGTTGCGATCGTACCTTCGCGAATCTTTTCGCGGATCGCGCGCGTCCCATCGATCTCGAGCACCAGCGACATCAGCAGCGCGACGCAGGTGTAGGTGAGTACGGCGTGCAGCGGGACGCCGGCCGGCGGTGGTGCATTCTGCGCGTACAGCGCCGACCAGACGGCCTTCATCAGATACAGCCGGACGACCAGCGACCCGATGTTGGTGAAAACCTCCATCCGGTAGGTCGCTTCGCGCGAGAACGCCTTGGCGGCGAAGGCGACGTACGGCGCGACCAGGTCGCCGAGGGAACGCGGCGCCGGCCCGGTGCGTACTAGAGACATGCTAGTTGTCGCGCTCCTGGCGCTGGTGACGGCGACCTTCGTGCCCGTCACCCCCGCGACCACATCGCAACCGTCTGGGATCTTCGTCCACGACGCCTCCGCGCAGGCCGATCCCGGCGACGGCGGACACGACTGGGGGCTGCGTCCCCCGACCGACAACGACTCGGACGCGGCGCCGCTGTACAACGCGCACGGCGAAGCGCTCAAGTCCGTGCTCGGTACCTGGCGCACGGCGGACGGAAACGCGACGGTCGATACGACCCCGCAAGGGACGCGCGTGCGGGTTGCGTTCCGGGGACTGGTTCCGAACGGCCGGTACAGCCTGTTCCTGCGCCAGCTCGCGCCGCGAACCGGGGCGGTGTTCACGCCGCTGGATCTCACCGGCGAGCAGAACAGTTTTTCTTCCGACCCGCAGGGGCGCGGCGACGCGCTCGTGATCTCGCCGCTGCAGATCACCCCAGGGACGCAGCTCGTGCTCGTGTATCACAGCGATGGGACGGACCATCAATCGTCGCTCGGAAATCCCGGCGTCAACGCCCATGCGCAGCTGATTGCGCTGATTCACTAGGCGGCGTGTCGGTGTAGCCCTCGAGGTAGATGCGCCGGATGATCGATTCGAGGTCAGGCTCGAGAATCGAAACGTCGCTGACCCGGTAACGGTCGGCGACGCGCCGGATCAGGGTCTCGGCCGATACCGTGCGACGATCGAATCGCAGCCGGACCACGCGACCCTCGCGCGACTCGAATTCGGCTCCTTCGATCGCCACGTCCGGCTCGTCGTCGAAGAAGGTAACCACCAGCGTGCGGTGCGTCCCGTAGCGGTCGCGCAAGGCCTCGATCTCGCCATCGTACACGAGCGTGCCATGATCGATCAGGACGATTCGGCGGCACAGCCGTTCGACGTCGGCGAGGTCGTGCGTGGTGAGGATGAAGGTCGTCCCGCGTTCTTGGTTCACCCGTGCCACGAACGTGCGGATCGCTTCTTTGGCGACCAGGTCGAGCCCGATCGTCGGCTCGTCGAGAAACACGACCTGCGGATCGTGGAGCATCGCGGCGGCGAAGTCTCCGCGCATGCGCTGTCCCAGCGACAGCTGCCGCACGGGCGTGCGCAGGAACGGCTCCATGTCGAGCGTTTCGGTGAAGTGGTCCAGGTTGGCGCGGTAGCGGTCGCGCGGGATACCGTAGATCGCGCGCAGCAGCTCGAACGACTCGATCAGCGGCAGGTCCCAGTAGAGCTGGGAGCGCTGACCGAACACGACGCCGATGTTGCGCGCGTTGCGGCGCCGCTGCGCGTACGGTACGAGTCCCGCCACGCGCACGCTCCCGGCCGTCGGCACCAGGATCCCGGTCAGCATCTTGATGGTCGTCGACTTGCCGGCGCCGTTGGGGCCGATGTAGCCGACGAGCTCGCCCTCGTCGAGCGACATCGTCACGCCTTCGACCGCGACCTTATCTTCGTAGTCCCTTGAGAAGAGCGTGCGCAGCGCTCCGCCCACTCCCGGCTGCCGCACCAGCGAGCGGAACACTTTGCGCAGATCGCGCGTCTCGATGATCGGCATCGCGTTGAGCGTTCGGCGCGCGGCACCTCGACCATGCGGGTTCGCCGCGGCGATGAACTTCGCGACCGGAAGTGGAATCGGCGGCGGCATGGGCAAGGCGAAGAAAAAGAAGAAGGCGCTGGCGCCCGGGGCGGCGGCGCCCGAGATCGGACGCCTGGGGGCCGATCGGTGGATCGCCGTACGCCAGAAGACGGGCGCCGGTCCCATCGAGCCCAAACCGCGCCGCGGAACCCGTGCCGATCGCGAGCGCGAGGCGATTGAACGCGAAGCGCCGGGCGGTGAGGGGAAGGACGTCTAGGGCGGGGCGAACGGCTCGGCCAATGTCGGACCCTCGCCGATCGTGAGTGAGCCTTCGTCGCGCATGCCGCTGGCGCTCGTCGTGGCCGCGATGGGCGTGGTCTTCGGCGACATCGGGACCAGCCCGCTCTACACGCTCAAGACCTGTTTCGATCTGGCCGGCACGAAACCCGAGCTGTCGTCGGTGCTGGGAATCTGCTCGCTGCTGTTTTGGGCGCTCGTCATCGTGGTGTCGGTCAAGTACATCACGTTCATCATGCGGGTCAACCACGATGGAGAAGGTGGAATCCTCGCGCTTCTCGCGCTGACCGCGCAACGAAGCCGGAAACACAAGACGTCCCGGCCTGCCTGGCTGGTGCTCGTGGTCGTGATCGGCGCGGCGATGCTCTTCGGCGACGGGATGATCACGCCGGCGATCTCGGTCATCTCGGCGGTCGAGGGTATCAGCGTCGCCTCGACCGCGTTCACGCCGTACGTCGTCCCGATCTCGCTGGTGATCATCCTCGCGCTGTTCTCGTTTCAGAGCCGCGGCACGGAGAAGGTCGGCAGCCTGTTCGGGCCGGTGATGCTGGTCTGGTTCATCACGATCGGCGTCCTGGGCCTGATCGCCGTACTCGCCCATCCGGACGTGCTGTGGGCGCTCGATCCGCGCCCCGGATTCGCCTTTCTCTTCCGCCACGGCCTGGCCGGCTTCGTCGTGCTGGGCGGGGTCGTGCTCGCCGTGACCGGCGTCGAAGCGCTCTACGCGGACATGTCGCATTTCGGCCGCGGTCCGATCGTCGTGGGCTGGTACGCGGCCGTTTTTCCGGCGCTGGTGCTGAACTACTTCGGCCAGGGGGCGATGCTGATCGCCCACCCGGCGGCGTTGGCGAACTCGTTCTACGCGCTGGCCCCGGGCTGGGCGCTCGTGCCGATGGTCATCCTGGCGACTGCCGCGACCGTCATCGCGTCGCAAGCCCTCATCTCGGGAACCTTCACCCTGCTCGAACAGGCGATCGCGCTGAACCTGGCCCCGCGCGTAAACGTGACGCACACCTCGGATCGCTACAAAGGGCAGGTCTTCGTCCCGTCGATCAATCGCATCATCGCGCTCGGCTGCGCGGTGCTGGTGATCACCTTTCGGTCCAGCGACCGGCTGGCCGCGGCGTACGGCCTGGCGGTCGCGTGCACGATGCTCTGCACGTCGCTGGTGTACTTCGTCGTGATCACGCGCGTGCTGCACTGGAACCGCGCGCTCTCCATCCTGCTCGTGGTTGCCTTCGTCATCGTCGACGGCAGCCTCGTCCTCGCATCGCTGCCGAAGTTTCTCGACGGCGGCTGGATTCCGATCTCGATCAGCGCGGTCATCGTCCTTATCAGCACGACCTGGCTCGAAGGCCGGCGCTGCTTGACCAAGGCGCTCGCCGAGCAGCAGACGCCGATCGAGCACGTTCTCGAGAAGCTGCCGTCCGGAATGGGTGAGCGCGGGACGATGGTCTTCCTGACCGCGGATGCGCGCGGCGTCCCGTTTCTCGCGCGCCACCGGTGGGTCCGCGAACGTGCGCAAGAAGAACGGATCGTAGTGCTCAACATCACGCGTGCTTCGACCCCGTACCTGGACGATGCCGACCGGGTGACCGTCGAGCGGCTCTCGCTGCGCCTGATCCGGGTCATCGCACGATTCGGGTACATGGAGTCGCCCCGCATCGCGCCGATCTTCAAGGCCTGCGGTTCTTTGGAGCTCGACCTCGATCGCGACGACACCTCGTTCTTCTACGCCGATCCGAAGATCGAAAAGGCCGCGCACGGCGGCATGCCGGGCTGGCGGCGCGAACTCTTCATGACGCTGCTCCGCAACGCGCGTCCCCTGCCGGACGATCTGCACATCAAAGCCGAACGCCGCATCGAATTGGGAGTTACGGTAGCGATGTGATCGTCACCGTTTCGCGTGAATACGGGGCCGGCGGGCTGGGTGTCTGCGCTGCGGTCGCCGATCGTTTGGGCTATCGGCTGGTGAGCCGGGAGCTTCCGGTCGTCGTCGCCGCGCGGCTCGGGATGCCGACCGACGTCGTCGAGACGGTGTCCGATCGGCCGCGATCGTTCGCTGAGCGCGTGCTGGAGCAGTTCGGCGGCGGTGTGCCGGAGACGGCGCAGCCCGGCGATTCGGGCGAGTACGACCTGGTCGTCGAGACGCGGCGCGCGATCGAGGTCGCGGTTCGCGAGATCGCTGCGGCGGGCAACGCCGTCATCAACGGACGGCTGGCGGGTGCAATCCTCGGCCCGCGCCCGGACGTGGTGCGGGTATTCGTGCATGCCCCGCTGCCCTGGCGCATCGCCCACGTCGCCGCATCGCTCGACTGCAGCGAAAGCGAAGCGCGCGCGGAGATCGCGCGCATCGACGAAGCGCGGCGGACGTATGCCAAGGAGGCGTATCAGATCGTCTGGGACGACCGGCGCAACTACGACCTCGTGGTGCAGACGTCGCGCTTCGGCATCGATGGGACCGCGGCTGCGATCGTGGCTGCCGTGCGGGCCGCGGGCGGGTGAAAACCTCGCTCGATCCCGCCGCAGGGGATGCCGAGCAGCGCGTCCCCGACACGCGCCCGAGGATGCTGGGGCCGTTCGCGTTTCGTGACTTCCGCCTGCTCTGGAGCGGTCTGCTGGTTTCCAACCTCGGTACCTGGATGCAGTTCACCGCGCTCGGATACTACGTGGCGTCGCTGGCGCCGAACGGACGGATCGGTTCGTTCGACATCGGTCTCATCGGCGCGTCGCGCGCACTGCCCGCGCTCCTGCTCTCGCCGTTCGCCGGCGTCGTCGCCGACCGTTACCCGCGCCGCCGGGTGCTGTTCATCACCAATGGGACGACCTCGCTGGTGTCGTTGGCGACCTTCGTGCTGATTGCGACCGCGCACGCCCCGCTCTGGGCGCTGATGATCGTGAGCGGCCTGCAGGCCGCCACGCAATCGTTCGACGCGCCGGCGCGTCAAAGCTGGGTGCCGCTGATGGTGCCGCGCGAACACGTCGGCAGCGCGATCGGTTTGAATTCAGTCGCGTTCAACGCGCCGAGCGTGATCGGGCCGCCTCTGGCCGGCTTGCTGATCGCAGGGGCGGGGATCGGTCCCTGCTTTCTGGCCAATGCGGCCCTGACGCTGGCGGTTCTGGTCGTGCTCGTGTTCATGAAGCCGGCGCCCCCGTCGAGCCGGCGACGCGGCAACGTCGTCGCCGCGATCGCTGAGGGCGTACGATTTCTGGTCGGGCACCCGGTTCTGCGCTGGGTCGTGCTGCTGCTGATCGTCACGTCGCTCACCGTGCGTCCCTACAACTTCCTGCTGCCGGCGTACGCGGTGCACGTCATACACACCGACGCCCGCGGTTTGGGCTGGCTGCTCGCCGCCAGCGGAGCCGGCGCGATCTGCGGTGCCTTCTTCACCGCGGCGACCGGCGGCGCGCGGCGCGGCACGATCTGGCTGATCTCGGCCGGGGTCGCCGCGGCCGGCGTGGCCCTGCTCGGGCTGACCGTGCAGATCGGAATCGCCGCGGCGGTCCTCGCGGTCATCGGGCTGGCAACGCTCAGCTTCATCAGTTCGTCCAACATTCTGCTGCAGACGCTCGCGCCCGACGATATGCGCGGCCGCGTCGTCTCCGTCTACGCGATGATTCTGCTCGGATTGGTTCCGTTGGGTTCGCTGCTGATCGGTTCGCTGGCTACCGTCTTCGAATTGCGCTGGACGTTCTTGCTGGCCGGAACGCTGGCGTGCGGTTGCGCCATCGCTATCGCGGTGACCCAGCCGGCGGTACGCGACGTATGACCGGCGCACTGCTGACGCTCATCCTGGCCGGGATCGTGACGCTTGCGCTGATCGCCAAGCGGATGCGCGTGCCGTATCCGGTCGTGTTCGTGCTCGGCGGGCTGGTCGTGGCGATGATCCCCGGCGTCCCGGAAGTCGAACTGAAGCCCGACCTGGTGTTCCTGCTGTTTCTCCCACCGTTGATCTTCGGCGACGGCTGGACGACGGATTACCGCTCGTTCGTGCGCTTCAAGCGTCCGATCTTCTCGCTGGCGATCGGCTTGGTCGTGTTCACTTCGGTGGCGGTGGCGCTGTTCGCCCATCTCGCGATGGGGATATCGCTCGCGGTCGGGTTCGTGCTCGGCGGCATCCTCTCGCCGACCGACGCGGTCGCGACCGACGCCATCGCCGAAGAAGTGAGCCTGCCGGCCCAACTAGCGACGATCATCAGCGGCGAGAGCCTGATCAATGACGCATCGGGCCTGGTCATCTACCGGTTCGGCATCGTCGCCGCGGCGACGGGCGCGTTCTCTCTGCTGGCGGCGCTCGGACAATTCGTCTACGCGATCGTCGGCGGTGTCGCGATCGGCCTCGCGGGCGCGTGGTGCATCACGCAGCTGATGTGCTGGATCCGGGAAAGAGGTCTGGGTGATTCGCTGATCTTGGTTTCGATCTCGCTCGTGACGCCGTTCGCCTTATACGTGCCGGCCGACGCGCTGGGCGCTTCTGGCGTCATCGCTGCCTTGTCCGGGGGGATCTATGCGAGCCGCAAGTCGTCGGTGATCTTCGACGCCGACAGCCGCATCGCGGCCGCATCGGTGTGGAATCTGCTGTTCTTCACTTTCAACGGTGCGGCGTTCGTGCTGATCGGACTCGAGCTCCGCACGATCCTGCGCGCCCTTCCGATGTACTCGGTCTGGACGCTGGTGAGCTGGGGCCTCGCCGTGTCGGTACTGCTGGTGGTCGTGCGCTTCGCCTGGTGCTTTGCGGTCACGTACGGCGCGCGCCGTCTCTTCCCCAAGATCCGCGAGCGTGAAGGACCGGATCCGTCGTGGCAGGCGGTCTTCGTGTTGAGTTACGCCGGCATGCGCGGCATCGTTTCGCTCGCCGCGGCGCTGGCGATTCCCGAAACGATCGCATCGGGGCAGCCCTTTCCGTACCGGCCGCTGATCTTGTTCATCACGTTCACCGTCATCCTGTTCTCGCTGGTCGGCGAAGGGCTGACCCTGCCGTGGTTCATCCGCCGCTTCGGCGACGCGCTCGGAAGCGACGCGGAGGAGGTCGAACGGATGCTGGCCTTCGCTCGCGTGCAGAGCGCCGAAGCGGCTCGCGGTCACCTGCGTACGCTGGAGGGCTCCTTTTCGGAGGCCGAATGGGAAGTCGCCGGACGCATCCACGCGACGTACGAAGATCTCGTCGAGCACTTCAGGCTGCATGTCGACGGGACCGATCCCGACCGCGACGCGCAGCAGCATCAGATCGAACGCCGGCTTCGCCGCGAGGCCTATGCGGCGGAACGCCGGCGGCTGGCCGAATTGCGAAGGAGCGGCGAGATCAGCGATCACGCCTTCCGCGAACTGCAGTGGCAGATCGACCTGGCGGAGTCGCGTTTTGCCTGATCCGACCGCGGCCATCGTCCGATTTCTCACCCACATCGGCATTCCGGTGCGTGCGGCAGCGTTCGCGGGTGTTGAAACCGTGCTGCCCGGAATCCGAGTCGTCGACGGGACGCTGGAGTACGATCCGGCGCGCCTGAGGTTCCCCGGTGATCTGCTGCACGAAGCGGGGCATCTGGCCATCCAGCCATCCGCGTTGCGGGCGTCGATGCAGGGCCGGTTCGAAGCCGACGGCGGCGAGGAGATGGCGGCGATCGCGTGGTCGTATGCCGCGGCTTTGGCTGCAGGTCTCGATCCCGCGGTCGTCTTCCATGCCCAGGGGTATCGCGGCGGTGCAGCGGCACTGCTCGAGAACTTCGAAGCCGGCCATTACGTCGGTGTCTGGAGTCTCGCGCGGCTCGGAATGACGCACGAGCCGCGAGCGGCCGCCGCGAACGGGCAGGCAGCGTATCCGGTCATGCGCCGTTGGCGCAACGATTCGCCGGACGAGCGCGACGCTCGCTCGAGCTAGCGGATCGGATCCTCCGGTTCGACCTGTACGACATAGCTCTGCCACGGCGTCGTCCGCGTGGTGATCACGCTGTCGCCGAGTGCCTCGATGATGCGGTCCAGCGAAGTCAGCAGACCCGAATAGGCGGGCGCGCCGAGGGTTTCGAGCAGGTAACGCTCGATGGCGACCGCGTGCACACGGCCGCGTTCGAGCATCCTGCGACCTTCGGGAGTCAGCCGGAGAGCGAGCGAACGGCCCCCCGTCGCCGCCGGAACGCGGCGCACGAGCTTCGCGGCCGCAAGGCGCGCGACGATCGTCATCATGGCCTGGGGTGTGACGTAGCTGCGCCGGGCGAGCTCCGCGCTCGAAATGTCTTCCTCTTCGTCGATGCGCGCGAGAGCGAGGAACTGCGGTGGCGTCAGCCCGATGCGCTCGAACTCTTTTTCAAGCGCGGCCCGCGTGGTCAGAGCCGTGTTCTTGACCTTGGTGAGAAGATGCTCGGAGAGTTCGCGGCGTTCGAGGAGGTCGATGACCTCGCGCGGGTCGGGCATGGCCGCAGGTTCCCCGGCGGCCATGCCAACCACTCCGCACGGCGGCTCTACGCGTGCCAGGAGGCTCCGTCGGCGAAGGTCACCGCCGCAACGGAACAGGCGGCCCCGTTGCCGTAGCCGTCGACGTCCGCCATGAAGCCATGGACGATGGAGACGTTCTGCGAGAAGGTCCCGCGGTCGTCGATGGTCTGCGTCGCGCCGGCGTAGCGGATCACGAACGTGACATCCTTCGCCGCGACGGCAGCGTGGTTCATGAAGGAGATGTCGATCGCGCCGATGCCGCGCGGCGTCGGTGCATCGAGGGAGATGGAGTCGGCGGGGATGACTTCGCAGAGGGCGACGCTGATCGGGTTCGAGGCCGGAGGGGTTGGGGTCGCCGACACGCCGAGGGTCGCGGCGAGGGCCAGCGGGATCAAGCTGAGCATGGGGTTCCTCATGTAGGGAGAGAGGTGTGACAGGAGCCATACGCCCCCGAGGGATTGAGCGGTTCGGCTGCTCGGTCTATGCTTATCAACATATTGATATCGGGTCACATCCTTCGCTTCAGTCCAGCCCTCTTGCGGCGGTATCGGGCGCGCTGGGGCCGGGCAAAAAAAAAGCGCGACGCGAGATGCTCGCGACGCGCTGGTGTCCGCCGAAGCGGAGGATCGTGTTAGGCGGCGGCCTTCTTGCGGCTCGCGGCTTTCTTGCGGCGCGGCGCTGCTTTGCGCGTTGCCTTGCGGACGGCTTTCTTCGCGGACTTCTTGCGCGTGGTCTTTTTGCGCGCCGTCTTCTTGCGGCCCGTCGACTTCTTCGCGGCCTTTTTGCGCGTCGTCTTCTTGGCAGCAGCTTTTCTCACGCCGGCTTTCTTCTTGCGTGCCGGTTTCTTTTTCTTCGCAGCTTTCTTAGCGGCCATCGGTAATCGTACCGTACCTTTCCGCGTCCGCGGTCACCCGAGGACGCGCGGAGACCGGCGACGATCGCCGGCTGTTGGTTGCCTACCTTATACCACTAAGCGTGAAATGATGCAACTTTTGGGAGGGAACGCGCGCGCGTGCGTCGGCGCATGCAACGTAACGGCAACGTCAAGCGACGCCGGCTCGACGACATCGTCGTGGCGCGAAGCCCGCCGAAATCGTTGCGCGACACGCACCGCATCGTGCGCCGCGCGTTGCATGTAACGGCGGGCTGCGTCGCGTCGCGCGGATGCATTGGAGTCGCATCGAGTCACGTGCAGCGGGCAGATCGTTTGCGGACGGCGCGGCCGCCGTTTACCGGCGCTTGCCCGCGCCGCTCGAGTAACCGGGTTGCGCGCGGAAGCCTCGTTCGGAGGAACCTTTCTTCATCCGGTACAACCGCGCTGGACATGATACAACGCCTGTCCGAGGCGGCGTGCGCAGTTCTCTGCGTCGCGCTGGTCCTCGCACCGCTCCCCGCTCGCGCCGACGGATCGCAGGCGAGCGCCATTCAAGCCGGGCTGCTCCAGCCCGCGAATGCGTCCTTGCAGCGCGCGCTCCAGCAGATGGATGCGGCGCCGGGTTCCGGACAAGTCGCGCAAGCGAACCCGGTCGGGACGCAGCAGGCGCCGATCCGCAAGCCCAGCCTGCCGCAAGGTTTTACCTACAACCTCGACTTCTCGTTCGCATATCCGCTGGGCAATGTCGGCTTCACCGCCCACGATCCGGGCGGGATGGATGCGGGCTTCGGCTACGCGTTCTCGCGCACGAACCGGGTTCAGGCCGGCTATTACGAGATCCAGCAAGTCCCGGTCGGATTCAGTAATCGCGTGGTGCCGTTCTACTTGCAAGGCTACACCGGACCCGGCACCAACCTCCCCGGCGCGTCGCTGGGGAACCAAAACACCGGCGTCGTCGATGTGACGACCAAAGACAAGATCTTTCAGATCGGCGATCAGAATCTGTTCCTGCTGGGCGGGAAGATCCCGATCGTCATCACGCCGACCTACCTCGCGCACACCGCGACGATCGGCGGCCATTCGGACGAGCAGCTGATCGAGTTTAACGGCTATGCGACGACGGTGCACCTGCGCACCGAGCAGGAATACTTCCTGGCCGTCACCCTGCCGTTTCTGTCGACGCCGCGCATGTTCGGAACGCTGACCGCGGCGCCGCAGTGGCTGGTCCACCCGGCTGGCGTGAACCAGACCAATCACGCGCAGCTCTTCCTGCTGGGATACGTCGAGTACCGTTTCGATCCGCGGACGACGGCCTTCTTCCAGCCCTCGCGGCTGGTGCAGTACAACCCCGTCGATCCCTATCCGGAGTACACGCCGTCATTCATTTACGGCGTCGCGCACCACTTCACGAAGTCGACCTTCATCCAGGTGACGATGCTGGAAGGCGGCGCGACCAACTACAACAACCAGTGGGGCATCGTCAGCCTGACCTGCCAACGGCTGCCGTGCACGCCGAAGCTGGTGGCGCCGCAGTTCAGCGGGCTTCATGCCGCGGAGGTACAAGTGCAACTCGGTATCGGTTCGCCGACGGTGATCCCGCTGTGAGTGCCCGTCGCATCGCCGCCGTCCTGGCGGCCTCATTCCTGCTCGCCGCCTGCGGCGGCGGCGGCAAGACCCTCACCAACACCATTCCCACCCCGGGCAAAGCGGGCGCCGTCGGGCCGGCCGCGCACCTTCGCATCGCGGGCGTCGGCGATAGCCTCACCGCAGGCGTGCAGTCGGGCGGCTTGATGGGCGCCGATATTCCAATCATCGGCGTCGACCCGACGCTGGGCCAGATCGGACCCGTCCAGCGCACGCAAGAGCACGGGTTCTTCTCGCTGCTCTGGGAGCAGGCGAACGGCGTCGACATCAACGCGATGAGCGATCCGACGCAGTCGCCGCTGCCGCTGCTCATCCCGCCCGGCGTCGGCGACCTGCTGGCGCCGACGACCTCCGGTTTTCCGTATCCCGTCAGCAGCGAGTGCGACTCCAAGCAGATCGCCGCGAACACGTTCTCGACCGCCTTGTCGCTGCGCGAAAACCCGGCGCTCAATCCGTCCGACGTCGGGATTCCGGGACAGACCGTGCACGAAGCGCTCTACATGACCGGTCCCATCGGGGACTGCAACGTGACCGCGCAGAACTCGCCCGGCCAGTTCGTGCAGCTCAACGCGCTCGTCAACGGCGAGAGCCAGAACTTCTGGCCGGTCCTGGCCGGCTTCGGCCAAGGCGTCACCCAGGTGCAAGCCGCGGTGTCGCTGCACGCCCAGGTCGCGACGGTGTGGCTCGGTTCGAACGACCTGCTCAAGTTCGCCTTGTCGGGCGGCGCCGCGCCGGTCACGTCTCCGGCCTCGATGCAGGCCGACATTCTGTCGATCGTGCAGCAGCTCAAAGCGTCCGGTGCCAAGGTGGCCGTCTCCAACCTGGTCGACGTGATGGGTGCGGCGGTCTTCATCCCGCAGCCCGCCTATTCCGCAACCTTGACCGCGTATATCACCGGCGCGCTCGAGGCGCAGGGCGTTCCAGCGGGCCAAGCTGCCGCAATCGCGGGTCAATATGCGCCGGCGTATGCCGCACAGGAAGCGACTCAGGCCGGGCTCGGCGCCGGCGGGTATTTCACGATCAACGCGCTGTTCGCGACGCTGCAGACGGCCATCGGTCAAATCGGCGCCATGCAGCCCCCGGTCGCACCGACGCTGACCACGGGCTCGTTCGTGACCGACGCCGTCGCGGGCGAAGTGAAGCAGCTGAACACGGCCTATAACGGTGCCATCGCCGCCGGCGCAAGCAGCGGCGGCGCCGCGCTCGTCGACATCCACACCCAGTTCGTCGCGATCGAGAATGCCGGCGGGATTCCGGTCAATCCGCCCGCCTGCTGCAGTCTCGTGTATCGCGGCGGTTTCTTCAGCCTGGACGGCGTTCACCCATCGAACACCGGCTATGCGGTGATCGCAAACGCGTTCATCGACCAGCTCAACACGTCGTATGGGTTGGGCATTCCGGACGTCAGCCTGGCGACTGTGTACGCCACCGATCCGTACGCGCCGGGTAACGGCGTCTCCGGGTTCAGCAAGGTGCGGCTGCCGAAGTGATTCGTCGAAGCGTTGCGCTGCTCGCGGGTGCGCTGGCCATCGCACTGCTGGGCGCCGCACCAACCGGCGCGGCGGCGGTGTTTCTCGAAACCTGGGCCAAGGTGCCGAGCTATACTGCCGACATGAAGGTGCACGAAACGAAGGGCAGCGAGGTTCAAGATCGGACGTATCGCTACGCGTACCTCAAGCCGCACTTCGCGCGCATCGACATCACCGGCGGTCCGGGCCGCGGCGGCGGCGCGGTGTGGAAGGGCGGCGAGACGATCACCGGGCATCGCGGTGGTTTCGTCAGCTTCGTCAAACTGACGAAATCGATCCACGACCCCGAAGCCGTCGACTTGCGCGGCGGCACGATCGTCGACGCGTCGTTCCAAACGATCGCCGACGACATCCGCGCGGCGCCGGCCGTCACCAACGGTGAAGAAACGATCCTCGGCACCACCTACGACACGGTGTCGATCCCGTGGAAGGATCAATTCGGTGCGACGCGGGTCGTGGTCTTTCTGAGCAAGACCTCGCACCTGCCGGCCCGCCGGGTGACCTTCGCCGGCGAAACCATCGTGCGCACCGAGGACTTCCTCAACGTCAACGCATCGGCCAACCTGACCGAGTCCGACTTCTAGACGGCGGCGGGCCTTGGTTGGGCTCGAAGCGTTGTACGCGCGTTTTGCGAGCGGGCAGCCGACCACGTGGAACTGAGCTGCGGCTGAGGTGTTACGCCGGGGCGGCGACCGCGCGTTCGGGAGCAACTTCGAACCGTTCGTGCCGGGCCGTGTAGCCGCCGAGGCCGACGGTCGCGGTGCGCAGTTCGGTCGCGTAGCGCCCCAGTTCCGCTTGCGGAACGAGTGCGACGATCCGGTCCCAGCCTGGCTTGTCGGTCCCCTCGAAGCCCAGGATCTGGCCGCGCTTCGCCGTCAGCTGTGACACCGCCGCGGAGAGCGACACGCTCGGCACGGTCGTCTCGACGCGCATCAGCGGCTCGAGCACGACGGTGCCGAGTTTCTGCAGCGCTTCGCGGACGGCCATCCCGGCCGCGGTCTTGAAGGCCGCCTCACTCGAATCGACGTCGTGGAAGGCACCGTCGAACAGCGTGACGTGAAGGTCGGTGACGGGAAAACCGTGCGGTCCGCCCGCCGCAAGCGCCTCGCGCACGCCTTTTTCCACCGCTGGGAAAAACTGCTTGGGCACCACGCCGCCGACGATCTTCTCCGAGAACGTCGGGCCTGCGCCGCGGTCGCGCGGCTCGAAGCGCAGATGCACGTCGGCGAATTGTCCGTGGCCGCCGGTTTGATGCTTGTAACGGGAATGGATCTCGGTCCCGCTCTGAATCGTCTCGCGGTAGGCGATCGACGGCGCGTGCGTACGGACGTCGACATTGTATTTCCGCGCCAGACGCTCGGTGGCGGTCGCGACGTGCGTCTCGCCGCTGCCGAGCAGCTGCAGTTCGTTGGTGAACTCCGCCCGGCCGACGCGCAGCGCCGGATCCTCGTCGAGCAGCCGGGTCAGCGCTTGCGACAGCTTCGCCTCGTCGAGCCGCTGCGCGGGTGCGATCGCGACGGCGAACAATGGTTCGGACAGCGGAACGGTCGGCATCAGCACGCCGGCGTTGGGTGAGGCCAGCGTATCGCCGGTGCCCACTCCGTCGAGCCGCGCCAGGCCCACGATCGAGCCCGGGCCGGCCGACGTCACCGGTTCCTGTTTCTTGCCGAACAGCCGCACGATGCCGGAGAGGCGAATCGTCGCGCCGCCGCGCGATGCATCGACCAGCGCCGCCTGCGAAGAAATCGTGCCGGTGAACACGCGCACGACCGACAATTTTCCCTGCTGCGGGTGCATGATGGTCTTGCAGACCTGCGCCACGACGGGTCCATCGGGACGCGGTACGAGCGGTCGTCCGTCGAGGTCGCGCCGTGGTTCGGTCAGCGGCGACGGGAACAGGCGCGCGATCGCGTCGATCAGGGGCCACACGCCGGCATTCTTCTCGGCGCTGCCGACCAGGACCGGGACGATCTGATCGTGCGCGCAGTCCTCGCAGAGGTCGCGGTCGATCTCGTCCTGCGACGGCGCCTTGCCGTCGAGCAGCTCTTCCATGAGCGTGTCGTCGAAATCGGCCAGCGCCTCGAGCAGAATCGTGCGCTGCGAGTCGACGGCCGCGCCGAGTTCCGGCGGGGCGGGAATTTCCGTGACACCGCCCGTGCTCTCGCTGCGAAACGCCTTTCCGCACGCCAGGTCGACGTACCCCGAGAAACGTTCACCCAGCCCGATCGGGACGTGCGTCGCGACGACGTGCGGACCGTAAGCGTCGCGCAGCGCGGCGAGCGTCGCGTCGAAGTTTGCGCCCGGCCGATCGAGCTTGTTCATAAAAAAGAGATGCGGCACTTTCCGCATCTCGAGAAACTCCACGATGGCCGCAGTTTGGGCCACCCGCTCCGGCTCCGCGTCGATGACGATCACCGCCGCGTCGACCGCAGTGAGCACGGTTTTCGTCTCTTCGAAGAAGTCGACGAAGCCAGGCGTGTCGACGAGGTTCATCTCGATCTCACCGCATGCCGTGTGGGCGAAGCCCACGCACACCGACTGCAGGTGCCCGATCGCCTCCGGCTCGCAATCGGTGATCGTCGTGCCGTCGCGCACCGACCCTCGTCGAGGGATCGCGCCGCAGTGCGCGAGCACCGCCTCCACGAGCGTGGTCTTCCCGGCATGATGCGGTCCGACGACGGCGACATTCCTCAGGCGCGCGATGCTCTCCATCGGCAGCCCTCCTTGCGAGCGAAAGAAGTCCGCGGGCCTTCCCTTCTCAGAGGGTTGGTCCTGCCATGAGGCGGTAAGGCTGCCCGGACGGCGAGCAACGTACGGTCGGGACCGGCCGGAACTGCTCCGGCCTCGCAGAGGTGCAGACGGGATTCGTCCGCGAGAACGTGCGCGCCTTACACTTCCATCAGGTCGTGGCCGACGATGACCTCCCCGTGGTAGTGGAGACGAACCGGCGCCGACCAGTCGTCGTCGGTGAGCGTGGGATCGTACGACGGTACGAAGTGCGTGAGCGCGAGGCGTTTGACGCGAGCCGCAGCGGCGACGCGCCCGACGTCCTCGGCGTCGGTGTGCGCTTCGAGGAGATGCTCGCGCAGGCGTGACGCGTTGGGGACGAGTTTGAGGAGACGATCGAGCGCCGACGCGAGCAGCACTTCGTGCACGAGCAGATCGGCGCCGCGAGCGAGCGCAATCAGGTTTTCGCTATAGGTCGTGTCGCCCGAGAAGACGATCACCCGATCCGGGGTCGTGATTTTGTAGGCGTAGGCGGGAACGACGGGCGGGTGGTGCACGAGCGCCGCTTCGACGACGATGCGCTCGTCGCGATACACCTCACCTGGGCCGGCGATCTCGTGCGGGATGAAGAGCGGCCGCGGATCGACGCGACCTTCGTCCGGGATCCGGATCGCGATGTCGTACTCGTGATACTGCAGCGCGAGGTCGATCAGCTTCGCCATCCGCGGCGGCCCGTACGCGTCGACGCGCGTCTTGCCGCCGGTCGCCCAGCCGAGCACGAGCAGGTTGCCGAGATCGGCATTGTGGTCGCTGTGATGGTGGGTGACGAAAATCGCCCGGAGCGCCGCGGGAGAGGCTTTCGCATCGATGAGCTGACGGCCGACACCGTAGCCGCAGTCGATCACGTAGGACACGCCGTCAACCTGTACCAGCGACGCCGGCGACGAGCGGCCGGGGCGCAGCGCCGGACCGCCGGCGGTTCCGAGCAGGACGACCCGCGTGCGGGCGACGCCGGATGGCGCGGGCGCCGCGGCGGCGGCCGGCAGAGCGGCGACGGCACCGTACGCACCGACGGCGAGCGCGTTGACGAAGGCGAGCCGGGAGCAGCAGTCCGCATGCCTTGGTGATGGCAGCATAAGCGAACCAAATATAGCATGGGGGCAGGTTTGCCGCGCGTTGCGGTCAGAAAAGCGGCGAGAGATTCCTTCGCCCGCGCGTGGAGTAAAGGATGCCATGACGATTCCGGTATCGACCGAGATCGGACTCGATCCGTTCGCGACGGAGTATCTCGACGATCCGTATCCTTCGTATCCGAAGCTGCGTGCGAAGCCCCCGTTTTACGAGCCCGGCCTCGACATGTGGGTGGTGGCCCGCTTCGCCGATGTCGACGCAGTATTCCGCGATCCGGCGCGCTTCTCAGCCGCGATCGCGCAGGATCCGCTGACGCCGCTTTCCGCTGATGCGCGGACGATTCTCGCCGCAGGTTTCCGGCCGCCGAAGGTTATGTCGAACGCCGATCCGCCCGAACACGGCCGGATTCGCGCGCACACCATGCGCGCGTTCTCACCCCGACGCATGGCGGTCCTCGAACCGGTGATCCGCGCGCGCACCGCAGCGCTCATCGATGCGTTTGCGGCCTCGGCCGAAATCGATATCGTCCGCGCGCTCACGTTTCCGCTGCCGGCGATCACGATCTTCACCATGATCGGTTTCCCTGACGACGACCTCGATCAGCTCAAGGCTTGGTGCGGCGACAGGCTCTCGATGACGTGGGGCCGGCCCGAGCCGGCCGACCAGGTGCGCGTCGCGCATCAGATGGTCGCGTATTGGAATTATTGCGAGGCGTTCGTGCGGCGGCGCGCCGGCGAGCCGGCCGATGATTTCACCAGTGACCTGCTGCGTACGGCCGGAGAAGATGGGACGCTCTCGCATCGCGAAATCGCCAGCATCATCTACGGCCTCTCGTTCGCCGGCCACGAGACGACGACGAACCTGATCGCAAACACCCTGCGGCGCGTGCTCGAATCGGACGGCTTGTGGGATGCGCTGCGCACCGATCACACGCTGATTCCCAATCTGGTCGAAGAAGCGCTGCGGCACGATACGTCGGTCGTGAGCTGGCGCCGGATCGCGCGCGAGGCGACCGACGTCGGTGGCGTGCCGGTTCCCGCCGGCGCGAAGCTGCTGCTGCTGTTGGCCTCGGCCAACCACGATCCGGGCCGGTTCCCTGATCCCGAACGTTTCGATCCCTACCGCGCCAACGCTCGCGGTCACATAGCATTTGGGATGGGCATCCACTATTGTTTGGGCGCCGCGCTCGCGCGGCTGCAAGTCGCGATCGTGCTCGAATTGCTGGCAGCCCGGTTTCCGCACCTGCGGTTGCGCGAGGCTCAACGCTATACGTTCGCGCCGAACATCTCATTCCGCGGTCCGACGGCATTGTGGCTCGTGCTGGGAGGCGCATGAGGCGGCTGTCCACCGCGTATGCACCCGTGGCGGCCGTCATCGTCGCAGTCATCGCGGTGCTGGTGTGGTTTCTCCCGTCGTACTACACGGGTCTCCTGACGCTGATCGGTATCTATGCGCTGGTCACCGTCGGCTTGAACCTGTTCATGGGCTACGCGGGTCAGGTTTCGCTCGGGCAGGCGGCGTTCGTGGGCATCGGCGCATACACGTCGGCGGTGCTGTCGGTGAAGCTGCACATCACGCCGTGGCTGGGTGCGATCGCCGGCGCCCTCGCGGCGGCGCTGGTCGCGTTCGCGCTGAGCTTCATCGTGCTGCGATTGCGTGAGAACCTGCTTGCTCTCGCGACCCTGGCGCTCGGCATCGTGATCAACGTCGTGTTCAACGAGTGGGATTTCATCGGCGGATCCTCGGGTTTCAAAGGGATCCCCGGTTTCGCGATCGGTTCGTTCGTCTTCGACCAGCGTGCCTACGCGATTCTCGCGTGGGTACTGGTCGGGTTCGGAATCTGGTTCGCCGGCAACCTGGTCCAATCGACCTACGGCCGCGCGCTGGTTGCGGTCTCGGCGGGCGAGTTGGGAGCACAGGCACTCGGCGTCAATAGCGAGGGCCTGCGCCGCCAAGCCTTCGTTCTGAGCGCCGTCTACGCGGGGATCGCGGGTGCCATCTACGCCTCCTCATTTACCTACATCGACCCGACGTCGTTCGGGTTCTTGCTGTCGGTCAATTTCGTGCTGATGTCGGTGATCGGCGGCTTGCGTTCGCTGTGGGGGGCGGTGATCGGCGCCGCTATCGTCGTCGCGCTCGGGCAGATCCTGCAGACGGTCATCCCGCTGGTGTTGCCCGGCGCGCGCGGTGATTTTCAGTCCTTCTTCCTGGGCGTGATTTTGGTCGTGATGCTGATCCTGATGCCGCGTGGTCTGACCAGCCGCTTTGCGAACAGCGGCCGGGCCTGATGGCCGCGCTGTGGCAGTACGTGCTAGGCGGTGTCGTCGACGGCGCCATCTTTGCGCTCGTCGCGGCCGGCTTCGTCCTGATCTACCAGGTCACCGGGATCATCAACCTCGCGCAGGGCGAATTCGTGATGATCGGCGGCATGACCGCGGCGGCGTTGACGACGGGCGGGATGCCGGTCGTTGCCGCGGCCGCGATCGCAGTCGTCGTCGCGGCCGCCGTCGGCGGGCTCACCTACGTGCTCGCGATTCGACCTGCGCGCGGCGCCACGCCGCTCACGCTGCTCTTCATCACGCTCGGCGTTGACGTCGCGTTGCGCGGACTCGCGCTGTTCGTGTGGGGGACCAATCCGTATAGTCTGCCGCCCTTCAGCAGCGGCAGCGCGATCCACGTGTTCGGCGGCGCGATGCCGCCCCAATCGTTGTGGGTGCTCGGTACCGACGCGCTCGTCTTCGCGGCGCTGTACGTGTTCTTCCGGCACACGAAGATGGGAACCGCGGTACGCGCGGCCGTCGCGAACCCGCCGATCGCGTCGACGTTCGGGATCCCGCTGCGGACGTTCGCGTTCGGCAGCTTCGTGGTGGCTGCGGCGATCGGCGGGCTGGGCGGCGTCGTGGTCACGCCGATTCCCGGCGTCGAATACGATGCCGGGCTCACCTACGGTCTCGCCGGTTTCGTCGCGGCGGTGCTCGGTGGGATCGACAGCCTGCCGGGAGCCCTGTTGGGCGGCTTCACACTGGGAATCGTGGAGCACGTAGCGGCCGGACTGCTCTCGCCGGGCTGGGACCAGGGCATCGGATTCTTCATCCTGCTGCTGGTGCTCGTGATACGACCGCGAGGTTTGCTCGGCCGGGCGGCACGCCGCGCATGACCGCCATTGCCGAACCGGTCACCCTCACCGTGAGCGCGGTCTCGATGCGTTTCGGCGGTGTGCAGGCGCTGGATGATGTCAGCTTCAGCGCGCGCGGCGGCGAAGTGCTGGGCGTCATGGGCCCCAACGGCGCCGGGAAGACGACGCTGTTCAACATCATCAGCGGCGTGCAGCGACCGACGGCGGGGACCGTGCGGCTCGGCGAGGTGCGCTTGACCGGGCGTCCGGTGGATCGCGTCGCGGCCCTCGGCGTAACGCGGACGTTTCAAACGCCGGTGATGTTCTGGGGCCTCAACGTGCGCGAAAGTGTGTGCATCGCGTTGACCGCCTGCGAATTCGGCGGCTCGTATCCGCCGCGGGCAGATCGCGCGCTTCTGCCGAGCGGGCTGGGCATGCCCGCGCGGCGTCGCGCCGACACGGCGTTGCGCGCGCGCGCCGACGCGCTGCTCGAGCGCGCGGGCCTCACGCACATGGGCGATCGGCCGACCGAATCGCTCGCCTTCGGCGAGGAGCGATTGCTCGAACTCACCCGCGCGTTGGCGGTCGATCCGCGCGTGCTGCTGCTCGATGAACCGCTCTCGGGACTCAATCCCGACGAAGTCGGCGAAGTGCTGCGCTTGATTCGCGGCGCGCGCGCCGGCGGCATCGCCGTGCTGCTGGTGGAGCATGCGGTCGGCGAGTTGCTATCGGTCGCCGATCGCGTCGTCGTGCTCGATTACGGCCGCACGATCGCCGAAGGCGCGCCCGCCGACGTCGCCGCCAATCCGGCGGTGATCGATGCCTACATCGGAGACGAGCTCGAATGACCGCCGAACCGATGCTGGAGGTCGAGAACGTCTCGACCTTCCGCGGGCGCGTGCAGGTTCTCTGGGACGTGAGCCTGCGGGTGGGTTGCGGCGAGACGGTGGCGATCGTTGGACCCAACGGCGCGGGGAAGACCACCCTGGTCGGCTCGATCACGGGCTTGATCCCGCCCATTTCCGGTCACGTTCGGGTGCAGGGTGTCGACGTCACCGGCAAGCCGCCGGAGCGCCTTGCGAGCCGGCGCGTCGCGCTGGTTCCCGAGCGTCGCGGCATCTTCGCGCCGCTGACCGTCCGTGAGAACCTGTTGATGGGCGCGTATTCGCGCAAGGCCGTGCGCGCGGAGCTGGAGGCCGACGTCGAGGACGTATTGCAGCTGTTCCCGGCCTTGCGGCGCTATGTCGATGCGATCGCCGGCTCGCTCTCGGGCGGCGAGCAGCAGATGGTCGCCATCGGGCGCGCGCTGATGGCAAAACCCGAACTGATGCTGCTCGACGAGCCGAGTCTGGGCCTCGCCCCGAAGGTCCGCAGCGAGAATTTCGGCGCGCTGGCGCGGCTGGCCGGGCGCGGCGTCACGATCGTGCTGGTCGAGCAGAACCTCCGCCTGGCCGCCAAAATCTGCAGCCGCGCCTACCTGATGCAGCGCGGACGGATAATCGGGACCGAGACGGCCGAGGAACTGGCGCGCTCGGCACGCCGCGTCTACCTCGAGTCGCGCGGGTGAACCGTCGGGCTCGCAGAACTTTGTTCCGAAACGACGAAAAAATCACAAGGAGGGTCCACGTTGCGTTTGACTTCACTGCGTCTCGGCGCGCTTGCGCTCGGACTGGCCCTGATCGTAACCGCGGCGCCGCCGCGACCCGTCGGCGCGGCCAACGAACCTTACGTCATCGGCGCGACCGTGTCCGAGAGCGGACCCGGCTCGTCGCTGGGCCGTCCGGAAGCGGACAGCATGCAGATGGCGGTCGACGAAATCAACAAAGCGGGAGGCGTCAACGGCCATCCGCTCCAGATCACGATCCTCGATGACGAATCGAGCGCGACGACCGCCGTCACCAACGTCCACAAACTGCTCGACCAGCATCCGATTGCGCTGCTCGGTTCCTCGCTGACGCAGACCTCACTGGCCATGCTGCCGCTGGCGATGCAGGCCCAGATCCCGATGATCTCGTTCGCCTCGAGCGCGGCGGTGATTCAGCCGGTCTCGGACCGCAAGTGGATCTTCAAGATGCCGATCACCGACTTTCACACCGCCCAAACCATGCAGGAGTTCATGAAGAAGAAGGGCTGGACGAAGGTCGCCGTGATCTACCGTAACGACGACTACGGCAAGGCCGGGCTCTCCCACTTCAAGGACGCCGGGGCGAGGTTCGGCTTCGAGGTCGTCGATGCCGAACCGATCGCCGCGAACGCGAGCGACGCGACGACGCAGCTCACCCACGTCAAGGCGGCAAACCCGCAGGCGATCGTCGTTTGGACCACGCTCCCGAGCGCCGGCGTCATCATCAAGGGGTATCGCGAACTGGGACTCTCGTATCCGCTGCTGTACTCTGACGGCGCCGCGACCGGCGTCTTCCTCCAGCAGGCCGGCCCGGCGCTGAACGGCGCGTATATCGCCAGCACCCGGATCAACGTTCCCGACACGCTGGGACCCAACGACCCGCAGCGCAAGGTCCTCGACCGTTACATCCCGTCGTTCGTGCGGCTGTACCCGAAGGATGCACCTGTCAGCATCTTCGGCGGTTTCGGATATGACGGCGTCTACGTGCTCGCGCAAGCGTTGAAAGACGCCAAGAGTTCGGACCCGGCCAAACTCCGCGATGCCATCGAACACGTGACGTATATCGGCGTGTCCGGCACGTTCCGGATGTCGTCGGGCGATCACAACGGGCTCTCGAGCTTCTCGACGCTGGTCACCCAGATCGAGAACGGGAAGTTCACCGTCGCCAAGTAGACGGCGGGTCGCGGCGCCCGCCGCGATGACGCGTGCCGAGCGGGAGCGCGCCTACCGCGCCCTCTCGCTCGCGCGCGCGCTCGACGAGCGCATGTGGCGTCTGGCACGGGCTGGACGCGCCCACTTCGCCGTACCCTGCAGCGGTCACGAAGCGATCGGAGCCGGCTACGCGCTTGCCATGCGCGCGGGCGTCGATTGGCTCTCGCCGCACTATCGCGATCTGACCGCACTGATCGTGCTGGGCATGCCCCCGCGCGACGTGATGCTGCATTTCTTTTCGCGTCCGGCCGATCCCAACGCCGCCGGACGCCAGCCCTACGCCCACTTCGGCTCGCGCCGCCTCCACGTGCTCTCGCTGCAGGGTCCGCAGCCGAACCACTGCTCGCACGGCGTGGGCTGCGCCTGGGGTTCGAAGCTGCTCGGCGACGGCAGCGCATCGGTGATCGCATTCGGCGACGGCGGCGCCCAGAAAGGCGAGGTGCACGAGTCGATGAACATCGCCGCCGTGCACCAGCTGCCGGTCGTTTTCGTCGTGCATCGCAACGGTTGGACCCAATCGGTCAAGCGCGAAAGCGAGTACGCGACGGACACGCTGGTGGCGCGCGCTGCCGGCTACGGCATGCCCGGCCTCGCGGTCGACGGAACCGATGTCGAAGCGATGTTCGCGGCGGCGCGAAGCGCGCTCGAGCGGGCACGGTCCGGCGGCGGTCCGACCCTGATCGACGCGCACTGCGTCCGCTTTCTGCCCAATACGTCGAACGACGACGACACGCGCTACCGCGACCGAACCCTGCTCGAGTCGGAGTTTGCCACGCGCGATCCTCTGATTCGCACCCGGAGCCTCGTGAGGGCGGCGTTCGCCGAGGCCGTCGACGCCGAGAATGCCGCGCTGGCGCTGGATGCCGCCGATTGGGCGGAAGCGCAGCCCCACGGCGATCCGCAGACGGTAGCAGAGCACGCCTATGCGTGAGCTGAGCGTGATCGAGGCGGTGCGCGAAGCGCTCTCGGAAGAGATGGCGCGCGACTCGCGCGTTCTGCTGCTCGGAGAGGACGTCGCGACCCTGGGCGGCGTGTTCCGTGCCAGCGAAGGTCTGCTGGAGCGGTTCGGTCCGGAGCGCGTCATCGACATGCCGATGGCGGAAACGGGAATTGCGGGCGTCGCGATCGGCTTGGCGATGCGCGGTCTGCGGCCGGTCGCGGAGATTCAGTTCGCCGACTTCATCCACGCGGCGATGGACCATCTGGTCGGCGAGGCGGCGAAGATGCGCTGGCGCACGGCCGGTGACTGGACCTGCCCGATGGTGATCCGCACGGCATACGGCGGCGGCTTTCGCGGCGGCCCGTATCACTCGCAAAGCGTCGAGGCGTTCTACGCGCACGCGCCCGGCATCAAGGTCGTCGCGCCGTCGACGCCGGCCGACGCCAAAGGACTGCTGCTGGCCGCCATCCGCGATCCCGACCCGGTGCTGGTGCTCGAACACAAACGGACCTACCGGCTGATTCGCGGCCACGTGCCGGTGGGCGACGTCGTCGTCCCGATCGGGTCGGCTGCGATCGCGCGGCCGGGAAACGACATCAGCGTGCTGAGCTACGGGATGATGCTGCACGAATCGCTCGCTGCGGCGAATGCCTTGGCCGCCGAAGGCATCGACGTCGAAGTCGTCGACCTGCGCACGCTGCTGCCGCTCGATCGCGCGACGATCTTGCGTTCGCTGGCCAAGACGCGCCGGCTCTGCGTCGTGCACGAAGACACGCTGACGATGGGGTTGGGCGCGGAACTCTGCGCGCTGGCCGCCGAAGCCGGCGTGCTCGAGGTTCCGCCGGTTCGCGTCGCGATGCCCGATCTGCCGGGGATTCCGGTCGACGACGTGCTGGAGGACGCCGTTCTCCCGAACCGGGCGACGATCCGCGAAGCGCTCGTGCGGCTCGCTGCGGCGATCCCAGCCGGAGGCGCGCAGCGGCGCGCGTACGATGCGGCGATCCCGCAAGCGTCGAGCGTCGTCGAGATCGCGCTTGCCGAAGAGCACACCCGGTCGGCCCTGCACGCGATCGTCGCTGCGTGTCGTGCCGTGCCGGTCTGCAACGCGTCCTTCGCCTGGACCGGCATCGTGAACCATCCGGAGGTCGTGGTCGATTGCGACTTCGGCCCGACCGCTCCGGCCCGCGGCGGCGGCACGATCACGCTGATCGATTACGGTCTGGGGGGCGCCGACCTGGCGATCCCGTTCGTGCGGCCGGGCCAGACCGCCGCGCTGCGCATCGGCGCGGTCCGCCGCGGCCGCGCGTACGTGGCCTGCAGCGTCGATCACCGCGCGGTCGACGGCGCCGACGTGGGCCGCTTCTTAGCCGCGTTCACCGCAGCGCTGGAACCCGACCGCGCGCCCGAGGCCCTCCATGCAGGTTGAGTTTCCGCGGCTTGCCGATACGCTCGTCGAGGGAACGGTCTCGGCCTGGTACAAGCAGCCCGGCGAGCGCGTGAAACGCGGCGAGCCGCTCTTCGCGGTCGAAACCGACAAGATCAACACCGACGTCGAGTCGCCGTTCGACGGCGTCCTCGCCGAGATCGTCGTTGCGGCCGGCGAGGTCGCGGAAGTCGGCCAAGTGCTGGCGCGGTTCGCGAGCGAGATCGGCAGCGCGACGATCGGTACGCAGCCGCAGCCGGCGACGCCGGCCGGCGAGCACACGGCGGTGTCCCGGCCGGTGGCGCCGGCCGCGGCTGCGTCGAACGGTGGTCTGTCGCCGATGCGCAAGCGGATCGCGGAACGCATGAGCGAAGCGCGCGCAACGATCGCGCAGGGTTCGTGTGCGCGCCGCATCTCGCTGGCGGGGATCGACCGCCGCGGCCGCAGCTGGAATGCCTATTTCGTCAAAGCGTTCGCGCAGGCGCTCGCGGCTGACCGGATCGGTATCGCGGTGGCGATCCCCGGCGGCCTCGTCGTTCCGGTCGTGACCAACGCGCGCGCCGCCTCGCTGGACGACATCTCGGCGTCGATCGGCGACCTCGCGATGCGTGCCCGCGACGGCGCGCTCACCGCAAGTGACGTCGGCGGCGCCGCCGCGACCGTCACCAACGTCGGCGCGAGCGGCACGCTGCTCGCCTTTCCGCTCATCGCGCCGGGCGAGCCGGCGATCCTCGCGCCCGGCGCGATCGTCGACGGTACGTGCTGGCTGGCCCTGTGCTACGATCGGGCCCGCTACGATGAATACGAAGCCGATCGCCTGCTGTCGCAGGTCGTCGAGCGGCTCGGCGCACTCGGCTAAGGAGCAGCGATGGCAGAAGAGACCCACACGGCGGAACTCCGCACCACGACCACGCTGGTGCGCATACGCGAAGCGGAACTGCACGCCTTCGTCGTGCGGGCGATGGAAGCCGTGGGTGTCGCTTCGGCTCCAGCCGGCATTGTGGCGGATGTCCTGGTCGCGGCCGACCGGCGCGGCATCGAGTCGCACGGGGTCGCGCGTCTGCGCTGGTTCTACGTCGACCGCATCCGGAACGGCCGCATCGCGGCGAATCCCGAGTACACGATCGTCCGCGATACGCCGACCTCGCTGCTCCTCGACGCCGGAAACGGTCTCGGCCATCCGGCCTCGCACCGCGCGATGACACTGGCGATCGAGAAGGCGCGCGATAACGGCCTCGCGTTCGCCGCGGTCCGCAACTCAAACCACTACGGGATCGCCGGCTATTACGCGATGATGGCGCTCGACCACGACATGATCGGGATCTCGTCGACCGACTCGGCGCATTTCGGCGTGCCGACCTTCGGGCGCGTCCCGATGCAGGGCACAAATCCGTTTGCGTTCGCGATCCCGGCCGGCAATGAGCCGGCGTTCGTGCTCGATTTCGCGACCACGACCGTGACCTACGGCAAGCTCGAGGTTTACGAACGCAAAGGCTGGCGGCTGAAGCCCGGCTGGGCGGTCGACGCCCAGGGAAACCCGAGCGACGATCCCGCGGTGCGCCACTCCGGTGCACTGCTGCCGCTGGGCGGCTTCGGCACCGAGAACGGCGGCCATAAGGGCTACGGCCTCGGCGCGCTTTCGGAGATCTTGACCGGCGTGCTGGCGGGCGGGTGGTTCGGCGCAGCGTTGACGATGACCGAGCGGCCGACCGCGCCGTCGGGGATCACCTCCCACTTCTTCGGCGCGATCCGCATCGATGCGATTCGGGATGTCACCGAATTCAAGCGCGACCTCGATCGGGAGTTGCGCACATTCAAAGACAGCGCCTTGGCACCGGGCGGCGAACGGGTCTACGTCGCCGGCGAGATCGAGCACGAGAACGAGATCGCGTTCCGCCGCGAGGGGATTCCGATCCTCGAAAACGTCGTCGACGATCTCGACGGGCTGGCGCGCGAACTCGAGATCGCGCCGCCCGCGCGGGGCTAGGGATGCCCTAGGCCGGGATTTCCGGCGTGTGCACGTGCTCGGGGCGAGGTCCGACGCCGAGCACGTAGGCCGGGATGCGGCGCAGGATCGGAAACGCATTGAGCAGGCGCAACGGAAACGGTACGGGCGTCTTCGTGCTCGCCGTCGGCGCCGCGAGCGCGACGTTCCCGAAGATGCGAGCCTGTGCGAACAGCTGCAGTCCTTGGATGAAGCGGACCGGGAACGTGCGCCGGCGCTGAACTTGCTGAAGATCGTCCAATCGCACACTGCGCGCGCGCAGCACGGGCACCAGAATGTTGGCGGTTGCGACGGCATCCTGGATCGCCAAATTGATCCCCACGCCGCCCATCGGCGACATCGCGTGCGCGGCATCCCCGATGCACAACAGGCCGGGTTTCGACCAGCAGTCGAGACGGTCGATCGTGACGGTCAAGAGCTTGACATCGTCCCAGCTGCGAATCTGTTCGAGGCGCTCCGCGGGCGGCGGCACGAACAGCGCCAACTCCGCGCGAAACGACGGCAGCCCGCGGCTGCGAATTGCGTCGTACCCACCCTTCGGGATCACGTACGCACACTGCCAGTAGTCGCCGCGGTCGAGCATCACCAGAAGCCGGCCGCCGATGAAATGACCGAGCGCCGCGCTCGCGTCACCGGCGTCTTTGTTGATCCGCAACCAAAGCACGTCGATCGGTGCACCGAAGTCCCGCACCTTCAGCCCGGCGACCTCGCGGACCGTCGAATGCCGTCCATCAGCCCCGATGACGAGCTCGGCGCGGATTTCGACCGGCCCATCCGGCGACGTCGCCTGCACCCCGACAATCGTCCCGTTCTCTTCGATCAGGCCGGTGACGTTCGTTTCCATCAGCACGCGAAAGGCGGGATACCGCTTTCCTTTCGCAGCCAAGAAATTGAGCAAGTCCCACTGCGGCATCAGCGCGACGTACTTGCAGCGCGTCGGGAGGTGCGAGAGGTCGGCGATCGTGATCGGCGTGTCCCCGATCAGTGCGACGGCTTCGTGGATCTCCGTATGGGGAAGGGCGAGGAATTCCGTGAGCAGGCCGAGTTCGGCCATGACGTCGAGGGTCGACGGGTGAACCGTGTCGCCGCGGAAATCGCGGAAGAAGTCGGCATGCTTCTCGAGCACCGCGACGTCGATGCCCGAGCGGGCCAGCAGGTAGCCGAGCATCACCCCGGCCGGGCCGCCGCCGGCGACGCAGACGCGGGCCTGTACGGCCGTCATGCAGCCGTCACCGGAGCCGCACCGTCCAGGCAGGCGATCACGGTTTCGATCACGCGCTTCGTCTCGTCCGGATTTGCGACTTGAATGCAGACGGCGCCGGTGCTTCGCACGGGAGAGTCGTTTCCGCCCGGAAACAAGGCGTCGCCCACGTAGATCATGTCGGGCGTCGCAACGCCGAGGATGTCGCGCAGCTTTCGGATGCCGTAGGCCTTGTCGATTCCGGGCAGGGTGACGTCGATCGAGGTCGAGCCTCCCAGCCGCACGGAGAAATCAGGCAGCGACACATCGAGCAGCGCCTTGATTTTCTGGCGTTTCGCAAAGTCGGGATCCCAGCTCGACTTCGCGTCCAGCGGCGCTTGCTGACCCAATGCGGAGTAGGTGATCTGGCTCTCCCGATCTTCGATCTGCTCGCCCCACGTTTTGTCGACGCGAATGCCGGCTGCGGCGATCGCCGCGTTCAGCGCTGCGATGATCTTCTGCTTTTGTGCGGCGCTGAGGTCTTCAGCGTAGAGCTGGTGCCAGCTATCGCTGTACTGGTAGAAGCGCGTCCCGCAGGTCGGCAGCAACGAAAGGCCTTTCAGCCGGTCGTCTTGCGGAAGATGGGCGAGAACTTGCTTCTCGAACTGCGGCAAGTCGCCGCCGGAGATGATCGCGACCTTCACCACAGCGAGCAATGCGCCCAGAAGCGTCGCCATCTCCGCATCGATCGCGGATTTGCTTGCGGCAAGCGTGCCGTCGAGATCGAACACGATCAGCGATTTCATCAGCCCACCTGTACCCGGCTCGGAGCGGATTCTCCGCCCCGCGAGGCGCAGACGCGGCGGGGGCGAACGAAATCCGGCTGTTATGGCTCACGCGGTGATCGTCGACGCTCTTCGCACGCCCATGGGGCGCTACGCCGGCGCGCTCGCGCCCGTGCGTCCCGATGACCTCGGCGCGCACGCGATTCGTGAATTGGTCGCGCGGACCGGGGTCGATCCCGAGCTGATCGAGGACGTTTTTTGGGGCGCCGCCAACCAAGCCGGGGAAGACTGCCGCAACGTCGGCCGGATGGCGACCTTGCTGGCCGGTCTTCCGACGACCGTTCCGGGCACGACGCTGAACCGGTTGTGCGGCAGCGGACTGCAGGCGATTAACGGCGCGTTTCACGCCATCGCGGCCGACGTGATCGACGTCGCGATCGCGGGCGGGGCCGAGTCGATGACCCGCGCGCCGTTCGTCATCCTCAAAGCGGAGAAGGCCTACGACCGCGCGCCGGAGATTCATGACACCACGCTCGGCAACAGGATGACCAACCCGCGCCTGGCTGCCATGTATCCGCCGATGTCGCTGGGTGAAACGGCGGAGAACGTCGCCGAACAGTTCGGCGTATCGCGCGAAGCGCAGGACCGCTTCGCCTACGAGAGCCAGATGAAGTGTCAAGCGGCCGTCGCGGCCGGCCGTTTCGCTGACGAACTCGTTCCGATCACGGTCGAGAGCGGGAAGAAGCGCTACGAGGTTTCCGCCGACGAACCGCCGCGACCCGATACGACCCTCGAAGGGCTAGCGAAACTCAAGCCGGCCTTCCGGACGAACGGCACCGTGACGGCGGGGAACTCGTCTCCGCTCAACGACGGCGCCGCGGCGCTGCTGGTCTGCAGCGTCGCTGCCGCCGAACGTTTCGGATGGACGCCGCTGGCGCGCATCATCACCTCGGCGACGTTCGGCGTCGATCCCAGCATCATGGGCATCGGGCCGATCGGTGCCACGCGCAAGGCGCTCGCGAAGGCGAATATCAGCGTCGGCGATCTCGATCTGGTTGAGCTGAACGAGGCCTTCGCCGCGCAGTCGATCGCCTGCGTGAACGCGCTGGGGATCGATCCGGCGATCGTCAACGTGAACGGCGGCGCGATCGCGCTCGGCCATCCGCTGGGCTGCAGCGGGGCTCGGATCACCACGACGCTGCTGCACGAGCTTCGCCGCCGCGGCGGCCGCTACGGGCTGGCGACGATGTGCATCGGTATGGGTCAGGGGATCGCGACCCTCTTCGAACGCGTCTGACGCGCGGCGCCGAACGGCAGCGGCCCGGCCGCCTTCACGGCCTCCAGCGAGATGCTGGTACGAATCCCTTTGATGCCGGGCAGCTTGTTCATGACGTCCAGCACGAACTCCGAGAACGTCGCCAGGTCGGCCGCGACGATCTCGAGCAGAAAGTCGGCATCACCGGTGACGATGTGGCAGGCGACGACCTGGGGAAGCTTGCGGATCTGCTCGCGCAGCAGTTCCGTTTCGGCCTTACGGTTGCGTTCGATCTCCAGGCTGCAGAATGCCGTGATGCCGAAGCCGAGCCGGCCGCGATCGAGCACCGCACTGTAGCGCGTGATGAAGCCGTCGCGTTCGAGCCGGCGCACCCGCCGCAGACACGGCGACGGTGAAAGACCGACGTCTTTCGCGAGCTCCACGTTCTGCAAGCGGGCGTTGCGCTGCAGGGCGGCCAAAATGCGCCGGTCGGTCTCGTCAAGCTCGGGATTCGTCATAGCGTAGCGCCAGAATACCATAAATTGGCATATCATTGCGCGGGTAACGAACGCGTCGACCCTGCGGCCGCGTATCATTATGGCGTGCGGCACGAGCCGCCGCGTCCGAGGAGACCTTCGCAGTGCAGCCGCTCGCCATCGAACCGACCATCGACAACAGCAGCTTCCGGTTCGACCATCTCGAACTTTGGGTCGGCAATGCCCGCCAAGCGGCGTACTACTATTGCGGCGCGCTCGGGTTCGAGACGGTCGCGTATCGCGGCCCGGAGACCGGCTGGTCCGAGTCGACTTCCTACGTCTTGCGCCAGAACGACGTGCGGCTCGTGGTCACGTCCGGACTGCGTCCCGACGATACGATCGGGCAGCACGTCGCGCGGCACGGCGACGGCGTCCGCGCGGTCGCAATCGCGGTCGACGACACCGCACGCGTCTACGCGCACGCGGTCGCGAACGGAGCCGAACCCCTCGCGGCGCCGGCCGTCGAAACGGATGCGGACGGCTCCGCAACGCTGGCGACGATCGGCGCGTACGGCGACACCGTCCATACCTTCGTGCAGCGCGGCGACTACCACGGCGCCTGGCTGCCGGGCTTCGAAGCGCTCCCCGACGCCTTCCCGTCGCGGCCGGTCGGCCTGACGCGCATCGACCACTGCGTCGCCAACGTCGGCTGGGGCGAGATGGACGACCTGTGTCGCTTCTACGAGCGCACGCTGAGCCTGACCCCGCTGATCTCCTTCGACGACCGCGACATCTCGACTGAGTTCACCGCGCTGAAGTCACGCGTCATGCAGAGTGCCGGGGGCGGCATCAAGCTGCCGATCAACGAGCCCGCGCACGGCAAGAAGCGCTCGCAGATCGAGGAATACCTCGACTTCTACGGGGGCCCCGGAATCCAGCACATCGCGATCGCGACCGATGACATCGTAACGACCGTCGAAGCGCTGCGCGCGAACGGCGTCGAGCTGCTCGAAGCGCCGCCATCCTACTACGAGGACCTGGCCGGGCGCGTGGGCGCCATCCAGGAAGACATCGATGAACTGCGCCGGCTGAGCATCCTGGTCGACCGCGACGATGCCGGCTACATGCTGCAGATCTTTACCAAGCCGCTCCAAGACCGCCCGACGCTGTTCTTCGAGATCATCCAGCGCCGCGGATCGCTCTCGTTCGGGAAGGGCAACTTCAAGGCGTTGTTCGTCTCGATCGAGCAGGAACAGGCAAAACGCGGTAATCTCTGAGGGATGAGCGAAGTCCGGCCTAAGCGATGGCATCCTACGTTCGCGCGGGCCGGTTGCCCGCCAAACGCCACATCCAGTTCCGCTCGCCTGAGGGTGGCCTCTACGCGGAGGAACTGATCTCGACGAAGGGCTTCGAGAGCGTCTACTCGCTGGCGTACCATCTGCGGCCGCCGACTGCGACGCTGGACGTGCAGCCCTGGGATCGTCCGCTGGTGCGGTTTCTGCCCAACGATCCGGTCAAGAACCGGCACTGGTTCACCGGCCGCCTAGCGCAGCGCGGCGACGCGGTGGACGCGCGCGTGCCGCTGGTCGGGAACGACGACCTCGTCCTGTCGACCGCGGTCGTGTCCGAACCGATGGAGTACTTCTTCCGCAACGCGGGCGGCGACGAGATGCTGTTCGTCCAGTGCGGCGAGGGCGTGCTCGAATCGCCGTTCGGCCGGCTGGACTATCGTGCCCACGATTATCTCTATATGCCGATGGGCACGGCCTATCGACTGCAGCCCACCACCGAGACGGCGCTGCTGGTGGCAGAATCGTCAGGCCAGATCACGATTCCGCGCAAGTTCCGCAACGAGTTCGGGCAGCTGGCCGAGTGGGCACCCTACTATGAACGGGATTTCCGCGCCCCGGTTCTCCCCGCTCCGATCGATGAGGTCGGAGAATTCGAAATCCGCGTTTCGGCGAAGGGACGCTACGCGAAATACACGGTCGCGAACCATCCGTTCGACGTCGTCGGCTGGGACGGTTATTGCTACCCGTGGGCCTTCAGCGCCGACGAGTACGCGCCGATTACCGGCAAACTGCATCAGCCGCCGTCATCGCATCAGATCTGGGACGCTCCGGGCGCGGCGTTTATCCTGTTCGCTCCGCGGCTGTTCGATTATCATCCGCTGGCCATCCCGGCGCCGTACAACCACTCGTCGGTCGACTGCGACGAGATCATCTACTATGCGTCGGGCAATTTCATGTCGCGCCGCGGCATCGAAGAACGCTCGGTGACGCTGCACGCCGCCGGCGCCCCGCACGGCCCGCAGCCCGGCGCCGTCGAAGCCTCGCTCGGCAAGAAGGCCACCGACGAACTCGCCGTCGCGATCGACTTCTACAACCCCGTCCGCCTCGCCGAAACCGCAACCCCAGTCGAAGACGTCACCTACTTCCGCAGCTGGATCGCCTCACCGCAACCAGCGTAGTCCACAGCGCGGCTGCGCGCGGAATTTTGTTGAACCTTAATCTTCGTGGGCGAGGATCACGATAGGCGCGTTTCGCGCTCGTCAGCCGGGCGCGGCGTCGCCGCATCTTCAAGAAGCGCCTGAAAGAAGGTGTCTGCCGTCATCGTCGTTGGCGTTTTGTAGTTCCCACCGAAGATCTCGATCGTGGTCACGCCATCCGGCTCGGTGCTCACTTTAGCTACCAGCGCGTCGCTAAAGGCCTTCGTTGCTGTCTCGATGATCAAGCCACCGAGATCCTCACTGGTAAATTTCAGCACCGCGAGGTCGCCGAATACCGAGTTGATCCGAACGTCGGGAACTGACTGTGCGCCGGCGGGCGTCGAGTATGTCACGATCTGCGAACCGTCCAGCGGGTCGCGCTCGAGCTGCGCAACCCAAGCGGCCAGGGCTTGCGCCAGTGAGGCGACTTTATCACCCCACGCATCGCGGGCCTCGCCCTCCCGACGTCGGCGTTTGTAAAAGTCATCGAGGTTGCTCATGTCAGCCCGGTGCTTCGACAGGACGGAGATGAAGCCCGCACCGTTGAGGATCCCGTCTGTGTCTCCCCGCCGCTCAGACTGAAGCTCACGCTGTATTTGAAACATTGCGGCCGAAGTGGTCCCTTAACGGGGAACTCGTCGTGGTGGGAACGCGCCCGACCGAACTTCGCCTCGACGAGGTGGGCTTCAATACGAGAAATCAAACCCATTCGCGAGCTTCGATCCACATCGTTCCCGGACTGACTCAGTCCTTACGGCTCTGAGCATTTTATGATGCCGAAGTATTGGCAGCGCAGGACCCTGCAAAGCTACGGTCGATTTTGAAGCGCCGCAAATTCGGTGAGTACGCGCCGATATTCTGCCGTGTCGAATGCGAAGCCGGCGGGGCCGTTGCGGAGGTCGAGCCAGTATCCGTCGACCATCAACCCTTCGGGGATGTTCGCCCAATGTTCGGTTTCGAGGCCGACGCGCGACCAGATCACGCGGTTTTCCCGCGCCGAAACATCCGCTGTCACGGATTCCTCGGCGTCGTTCCCGCCGCAAAGCGGGCAGACGTAGAGTCGAACCCTCCCGGTCGGCGTCGTCGGCGAGTGCGGCGGTAGAGGCGACGCCGGCGAGCCGTCGATCAGCGGCCCGAGCCAATGAGCCGCGTTCTTCCAAGACTCGAATACGGTTTTCTTTCCGCGCCCAGCCCTGAAAAAGTCCCTCGCCGGCCGCCCGTCGATGATGAAGTCAAAATCTGACTGATCTGCCTGAACTTCCGAAATCGAAAATGACGAAAGCGGCGCGCTTTCAAGGCGTTCGATCAGCAATCGCGGCCAAGCAGCTTTCGCCTGCACCAGCGAAGATGTATTCGTAGCCGACGGATGCTCGGGCTCCGTATAGGCGCTCGGGTCGTCCACCCATCCGCACCGAGCGCATGTATCAAAGTTCTGGGCGATTTCAAACGCGTGACCGCGCCCGCAGATCGGACAATCCGTGCCTTCATACACCTCAAGAATGATGGGTTGGAATCCGCGTGCATCCAATTGCATCACGGCGTCAGAGGGCGTGCGAGGGAACACGTTACCGCGGAATTCGGCGCGGGGGGAAGGCGCCGGAGCGTACTTCGCCCGCGTAGGCACGAAGCGCGTTGGTCGCGTCGTTGGCGAGGTTCGCGTACTGCTTGGCAAACTTCGGCGGGTCGGGATAGAGGCCGAGGATGTCGTGGAGCACGAGAACTTGCGCGTCGCATGAAGGGCCGCTGCCGATGCCGATGGTCGGGATTGCGATCTGGGCGGTGATGTCGGCGGCGATGTCGGCCTCGACGACCTCGAGCACGACCGCGTAGGCGCCGGCGTCGGCGACGGCGTGGGCGTCGCGCAGCAAGGCCTCGCGGTCGCGGCGCAGGGTAAAACCGTCGCCGATTGGTGCGGTTTGAGGCAGGAGACCGATGTGCGCGCAGACCGGGATGCCGGCGCCGACGATGGCCGCGATGCGGGCGGCCATCTCGGCTCCACCTTCGAGCTTGACCGACGACGCCGTGCCTTCTTTGATCAGGGCAATCGCGCTGGTGACGGCGTCGGCGTCGGAGGCTTCATAGCTGCCGAACGGGAGATCGGCGATGACGTGGGCGGTTTTGCTGCCGCGCACGACCGCAGCCGTGTGGCGAATCATGTCGTCGAGATCGACCGGCGTGGTCGAGTCGTACCCGAGGACGACCATACCGAGCGAGTCGCCGACCAGGATGACGTCGATGCCGGCCGCCTCAGCGCAGCGCGCGAACGGCGCGTCGTACGCCGTCACGACAGGGAAGGCGGTATTCTTGCGGGCGGTGATCTCAGTCGCGCGGAGACGGGTCGTTCGGTGGGCCATCACCCGGCACTTCGCCGTCCGGCTGAGGGCGGCCGCTGCGGTTTCGACTCCGGTAGCAAATTCAGACGCATCTCGTCGGCAGCCGTGAAGCCGAGCGATACATACAGCGCGCGGGCCTCATCGGAGGGATGCAAGCTCAGCGAGATGAGGCCGGCGTCGCGCGCGTACGCGAGCAGGGCGTCCATGATCGCACGCGCGGTACCGCGGTGTCGCGCCGCCGGTAGGACGTAGACGGACTGAACGCGGCCGGTGCGGTCCGAATCAAACTTCGGTCGCGGAAGGACCGCATGCACGAGGATTGCGCCGCTGCCCACGACCGTGCCGGCGTCGGAGGCAACGAAGGCGACGTAGGTCTGATCGGCGAGGGCGTGCTGAAAATACGCGGTCCAAACGGGAACCTGCTCCGCCATCGCCGCCGCATCCCAGTCACCGACCTCTTCCCACACGGCGGCTCGATGGCGCGCGAGTAGTTCCGCGTCGTCCACCGTGGCGCGCCGCAGCGCGAGGCTCATCTCCCGCTGAAATTCGGCGCGCGCTTGGCCCGGAACGCTGCCAGTCCTTCGGCAAAGTCGGCGGTCTGGCCGGCGATGCTCTGCATCTCGGCTTCGTAGGCGAGCGCATCGCGCACCGCCCCGAGCCCATTGCGCACGAGTTCGCGCTTGATGAGCCCGAGCGCGCGCGGGCCGCGCGCCAGCGTCGCCGCAAGCTCCTGCGCTTCGGGGACGCAACGTTCGGCGGGGACCACCTTCGTGCACAATCCGAGTGCGTCGGCCCGCGCCGCGTCGATCTTCTCCGGGAGCAGGCACAGTTCGAGCGCGCGCGCATACCCGACGATGCGCGGCAGCAAGAACGAGGTGCCGCTGTCGGGGACCAAACCGATCTTCACGAACGCCGTCGTAAACGACGCGTTCTCCGCGACGATCCGGAAATCGCACGCGCAGGCGATGCCCATGCCGGCGCCGGCGGCGACGCCGTTCACCGCGGCGACGACCGGCTTCTCGAGGCTCAGCAGCGCCAGGATCAGCGGGTTGTAGCGCTGGGCGACGGCCGTGTTGAGGTCGGCGACTCCGTCGGCCGAGATGGTTTCGACGTCATCGAGCGCCTGCCCCGAACAGAACGCTTTCCCGGCGCCGGTGATGACGATCGCGCGCACGCTTGCATCGCGTTCGAGCGCGCGCACCGTGCGCAGCAGCGACCCCAGCATCGGGGCGGTCAGCGCGTTGTACGCTTCGGGGCGTTGGAATGTCACCGTCGCGACGGCGCCGTCGTTCGCGACGGCGTGACCGACGAGCTCAGCTACGGCTTGCGCCATACGGGCCTCCGCTTTTCGAGGAATGCAGCAACGCCTTCGCGTCCGTCCGCGCTGGCCAGCAATGCCATGAACGCGCGCCGTTCGTCGAGCAGCGCCGCGTGCAGCGACTGCTCGAAGGCTTGCGCGATGGCGCGCTTTGCGGCCCGGACGGCTTCGGGTGCCTGCCGTGCCAGCGCCCGCGCGAGCTCGATGGCGACCGGGAGGACGCGTTCGCTCGGCACGCACCGGTTGGCGAGACCGTGCGCCTCGGCGTCGCGTCCGCTCAGTTCGCGTCCGAGCAGGATCATCTCCGTGGCGAGGGTCTTGCCGACCGCGCGGGTGAGCCGCTGCGTGCCGCCGGCGCCCGGCATGATGCCGAGATTGATCTCCGGCTGACCCAGCCGCGCGTCTTCGGCGACGACGAGCAGGTCGCACGACATCGCGAGCTCGAGCCCGCCGCCCAGCGCGAGTCCGCGCACCGCGGCGATGAGCGGCAGCCCGCAGGCCCATAACCGATCCCAGGCCTCGATGTTCGGACCGGCCGCAGCGAATTCGGCGACGTCGGCACCGGCGGCGAAGGCGCGCGCATCGCCGGTGATGATGACTGCGCGCGTGCGGCCGTCCCCTGCGAGCTCTTCGAGCGCATCGCCGAGCGCGTCCATCACCGCGTTCGAAAGCGCGTTGAGTACCGCCGGCCGGTTCAGCCGCAGCACTGCCACACCGGCCTCGGGCTGCTCCAGCACCACGACCGCTTCGGTCATGACGTCCTCCGGTCGATCACGCGTTTCGCCTTTCCCGCTTCGATGCGCTCGATCGTCCCCGGCGCGACGATGCGCACGGTCAGCGAGATCATCAGCGTATCGCTGAGGCGCTTGGTAACGGTGGCCGTCAACGCGTCGGCGTTGTCGATCGCCGCGTCGGAGCGATGCTCGACCTCGACCAGCATCTGATCGAGACCGTGCGTCGGACGATCGACGAAGATCCGATAGTTCGGCGAGAGCTCGGAGAACCGAAGCAGCGCCTCTTCGACCGCAGAGGGGAAAACGTTGACGCCGCGGATGATCAGCATGTCATCGACGCGTCCGGTGAACCAATCGATGCGTGCGGTCGTGCGCCCGCAGCTGCAGCGTTCGCGATCGATCGAGGTAAGATCGCGGGTCCGGTAGCGCAACACCGGCATCGCCTCGCGCGTGAGCGTGGTCAGCACCAGCTCGCCGCGGTCGCCGTCGGGTATCGGCACGCCGGTCTGCGGATCGATGATCTCGGGCAAGAAGTGATCCTCCTGCACATGCATCCCGCGTTTGTCGAGGCACTCCTGCGCAACGCCCGGCCCGATGATCTCGGTCAGTCCATAGATGTTGGTTGCGATGACGCCGAAGGTTTCTTCCAGCGCGGCGCGCAGCTCGCGCGTCCACGCCTCCGCGCCGCAGATCGCGTAGGCAAGCGCTTTGGGACGCCGCCCTTCGGCCCGAAACCGCTCGGCGACCACCAGCGCGTAGCTCGGCGTTGCGCCGATTCCGATCACCGGCAGGTCGGCCAGCAGCTGCATTTGACGGGCCGTGTTTCCGGACGACGCCGGGATCGCGCACGCGCCAAGCGTCTCGCATCCGCCGTGCGCGCCCAGCCCCCCGGTGAACAAACCGTAGCCCCAGGCGACCTGAAACATGTCGCCCGGCATGATGCCGCCGGCTGCCAAACTGCGCGCCATCACCTCGCCGAAGATTGCAAGATCGCGGCGCGTGTACGCGCCGACGGTCGGATTCCCGGTCGTCCCCGACGAGGCGTGAATGCGGGCCAGGTCGCGTTCGGGCACCGCCAGCAGCCCCAGCGGATACGTGTCGCGCATATCGGCCTTCGTGCTGAAGGGCAGTTCCGCGCAGTCGGCCAGCGTCGCGGGTGTCTTCACGTCGCGCAGCCGCTCCCGGTAGAGATCGTTGCTGTGCCGCAAACGGTCGACCAGGTCGCGCAGACGCTCGAGCTGCAAGGCTTGCAGCGCCTGCCGTTCGAGGGTCTCGAATTCCGGCTGGAAGATCATCTCGCGTCCTACGCGCAAAGCTCGGCGATTACCGGCTTGTACGCGTGCGCAGAGGCTCCGCTACGTCATGCGGCGCGCCGTGGCCTCGAATATCGATGCCAACTGCCCGTGGCGGTCCAACCCGTAGTCGGCGGCAATCGTGTTGGCTTCGGCGATGAAGGCGCTGCAGGCGTCGTCGGCGGCGCCCGGAGCTCCCAGTCGATCGAGGGCCGCGATCACCGATTCGGCGCGGTCGTCGTCGAGCGCGGTCAGGCCGGCGTACGCGGCCGCGACGGTTTCCCGGGCCTCCGAGGGCGGTCCGGCGAGAGCCCAGGCGACCGGGAACGACCATTTCCGGCGCCGTATGTCGGCGCCGGTCGGTTTTCCGGTCAGCTGGGTGGCGCCCCAGGTCCCGAGCACGTCGTCGCGGACCTGGAAGGCCAGCCCGTAGGCGCGACCGACGCGCCCGTACGCCGCCGCCCGCTCGGGCGAGGCGCCCGCGGCCAGCGCGCCGAGTTCGCAGGACGCCCCGAAGAGCGCCGCCGTCTTGCCTTCGATCATGCGCACGTACTCGTCGAACGACACCCAGGCCGAGGTCTCGAAACCGATGTCGTACGCCTGACCCTGGCACATCCGAAAATGCGCGTGATAGAGCGCCGAGGCCATCGCGGCCACGCTCGCCGGCGGAAGCGCGCGCGCGCCGTCGATTAGCGTGAGGTAACTGAGCGCGCAGAGCGCGTTGCCCGCCTCGAGCGCGGCCGGCACGCCGTGCCGGGCCCAGAGGGTCGGGCGTCCGTGCCGGATCTCGTCGCGATCCTCGATGTCGTCGTGCACGAGCGAGAAGTTGTGCAGCAGCTCGAGCGCCGCGGCCGCGGAAAACGCATCCTCCGGGCTGCCGCCCTCGGCTTCGGCGACGGTGACCAAAATGCGCGGGCGCAGACGTTTCCCGCGCTTGGCCGCGGGATCGTCAAAGGCGAAGTGCTCGCGGATCAGCGCACGGTTGGGCGAACCGTCGTCGAGCCGGTCGAGCGCGCGTTCGAGATAGGTTTCGAACGCGTCGAAGGTGGCCGGTGCGTGCAAGGGACGCGATGCTGCTATTTTGCGAGCACTCCACGCAGCGCGCGGACGATGTTGCCGGGGCGCATCGCGTCGGCCGCCGCCGTCGCTTCGAAGCCGGAATGGACCATACAGTCTTCGCACTTGGGATTGCCGCTGCCGTGTCCGTAGCGATCCCACTCGGTGGTGTCGAGCAGCTCCTGGTACGAATCGGCGTACCCTTCGCCGAGCAGATAGCACGGCTTCTGCCAGCCGAACAGGCTGTAGCTCGGCATCCCCCAGGGCGTGCATTCGTAGTCTTTTTCACCGACCAGAAAATCGATGAAGAAGGGGCTGGCGTTGAACTGCCACTTCTTTTTTCCGTTGCGGTACGGCGCCATGATCTCGCGGAACAGCGACGTCGTCTGATCGCGCTGGAGGAAGTGTTCCTGGTCGGGCGCCTTCTCGTAGGGATACCCCGGCGAGATCATCATGCCGTCGACGCCAAGCTCGTCGGTAGCAAAGTCGAAGAACTCCTGGACGCGCTGCGGGTCGGCGTCCTTGAAGATCGTCGTATTCGTCGTAACGCGAAACCCGCGTGCTTTCGCAGCCTTGATGGCCTTGACGGCGACGTCGAAGATCCCCGCCCGGTCGACGGCCTTGTCGTGTTCTTCGCGCAGCCCGTCGAGGTGCACGCTGAACGAAAAGTAGTCCGAGGGCACGAACTTGTCGAGGCTCTGCTCGAGCCGGATTCCGTTGGTGCACAGATAGACGAATTTCTTGCGCGCGATGAGCCCGCTGACGATCTCGCTGATCTGCGGGTGCAGCAGCGGCTCGCCGCCCGGAATCGCAACCACGGGCGCGCCGCAATCATCGACCGCGGCAAAGCATTGCTCGGGCGAGAGATGCTTGCGCAGCACCTCGACCGGATGCTGGATCTTCCCGCAGCCGCCGCAGGCCAGGTTGCACCGGAACAGCGGCTCGAGCATCAGCACGAGCGGGTAGCGCTTGCGACCCGCGATCCGCTGGCGCACCACGTACGACCCGACTGCTACGACTTGCTTGAGAGAGACCGCCATCTATCCTCCGGGCGAACCGCGCTCGCCGCGTATCCATGCTCTCGAAACCACGCCACCGCGGCAGAAAGTGCCGGGGCCAGGGGCCGATGCGGGACCGCGAGCGCTTCGGTAGCCTTCGACGCGTCGTAGTACATCGTCTGCTTCGCCATGCGGACGCTCTCGTAGGAAACGTCGGGGCGGAAGCCGACGGGAGCGAGCACGAACTCGCCGAGCGCCGCGTAGGCGAGCGGGATGATCCGCGGCAGCCGCAGGCCCGGTGCCGGCAGGCCGGTCAGCGCGGCAAGCTGTTCCAGCAGGCTCCGTAAGGTGCGGTTCTCGTTCCCCAAGATGTAGCGTTCGCCGGTCGTGCCCCGCGCGTACGCCGCGAGATGGCCGGCCGCGACCTCGGCGACGTCGACGAGGTTGAGGCCGGTGTCGACGTAGGCGGGCATGCGGCCGGTAAGAAAGCGGACCAGGATCTCGCCGGTCGGCGTCGGTTTCGCGTCCCACGGCCCGACCGGCGTCGTGGGGTTCACGATCACGACGTCCAGCCCGGCGGCGACCGCGGCACGCGCTTCTGCCTCGGCGAAATATTTCGAGCGTTTGTACGCTCCCACGAGCGCCGCGGGCGGACTCTGGTAGGTCTCGTCGGCCGGCCGGCCGTCGCCGCGGACACCGATCGCCGCCACCGAGCTGGTGTGCACCACGCGCGGGACGCGCGCCGTGCGCGCGGCCGCCAGGACGCTGCGGGTGCCCACGACGTTCGTGCGTTCGAGTTCGGTGCGATCGCGACGCCACAGGCTGTAGTGCGCCGCCAGATGGAAGACCGCGTCGCAGCCGGCCATAGCGTCCGCCAATGCCGGCGAGAACAGATCGCCCGCCACGCGCTCGAGCGGCAGGCCGTCGAGCGAATCGGCTCGGCCGCGAACGAGCGCGCGCACCTGCCAGTCCTCGGCCAGCAGCGCGCGCACGACGTTCGCGCCGACGAAACCGGAGGCGCCGGTGACGAAGGCGGTGCGCGCCAATACCTAGGTGCCGAACAGAAGCGGGCGCTTGCGCACGCGGTCCGCGAGCCAGCGCAAGGTCGGGTTCGTCAGCGCCGAGGTCGACGCGGCGACGACGATCGCGCGCACTTCGGCACGCCCGATTTTCACGCTGCCGCCGGGCACGAGCATGCCGTCGGTGCGTTCCATCTCGCGCATCGTCGCGATCGCAAAGAGCACCGGAAGCACGCAGAAGAGACGGATCCGCGGCGCCGCGACCGGGATCGCTTCGATGTACCGCAGCGAACGGTCGATGTCGTCCTGCGCCATCGTCATCAGCGGAATGAGGGCATCGCGATTCGCAGCCCGTTGCTCGGCGCGCAGGATCGTCGTGTGATCGCTGCCGACGGCTGCCAGCAATTCGGAAGGGATGTAGACCGCATTCTCACGCTCGGCATCCCAGGCCACATCCTTGAGGATGTTGACCGTCTGCAGCGCTTCGCCGAAGGCTTCGCAGTCCTCGAGCAGCCGGGCGTAGGTGCGCGCGCCGATCAGCTGCGAGTGCTCGTGCCATAACTCGGTGAGCAGATGCCCGACCGTTCCCGCGACGTAGTAGCAGTATTCGCGGAACTCGTCGACCGTCACGATCCGAATTCCGCCCGGATGCTCGAGCACGAAGCGGCGCATCCCGCCGACCATTTCTTCGACCCAGCGGCGCAGAATCGCGCGCGTGTTGGGGTCGAGTTCGCGCCACATGAGGAACACGTGGCCCGTCGTTCCGACCAGTTCCAAGTAGTCATCGCTGGCGGTGAGTTCCGGCACGAGCCCGCTGAAGGCATCGGCGTCGGCCGGGTGATCGAAGCAAGCCAGAAAGGCGTCCAGCAACTCCGCCTTGCGCTGCGGGCTGAGCTGCAGATCGTCCTCGACGGTGTCGGCGATGCGGCAGAGCAGGTACCCCACCCGAACCGGCGGCTCGAGTTGGGCGGGCAGGAGCTTGATGCCGAGTGCGAACGTTCGCGACACGCGCGGCAGGATGAGCCGCGACTCGCGCGTTGCACCGCTGACCATGGATTGCTCCGCTTGCATCGGCGTCTCGACACCTCCCGTAGAACGCGCACGCACCGTGCGGTCTTCGTGCCTCAATACACGCCTCCGCTTCCGGCGGTGGCGGACCGTACCGCGCGCCGGAGCAGGAAAGCGCTTCCTCTTGGCGAGGAACCACGATCATGCGACCCGGAACGCCTCAGCACCGCGATCTCTTCTGCCGGACCTTCATCGACACGCACGCGGCGTTCGAACCCGAAACGCTGCCTTGGCCGGATTTGGAGCCGAAGTACCTCGAACGCCTGCGCGACTTCCCGCTCTGGGGGTACGCTCGGGCCATCGAACAGCGCGCCGGCCGCATGGTAACGGCGTTTGCGCAAACGCTGGACGACCCGCTCATCCGTGAGGCGGTCGCTGTGCAGGGGGTCGAGGAGACCCGCCACGGGCGGCTGATGACCCACGTGCTCGAGCGGTACGGGATCGCCGTGCCGCCGCTCGACATCTCCGACCCGCCGGCGCGCCGCGAGGACTTCCTGATTTTCGGCTTCGGCGAATGCACCGACTCGTTCGTCGGCTTCGGCGCGTTCGCGGTGGCGCGGCAGAAGCAGCTCTTTCCCGAAGCGCTGCTCGCGATCTTCGACAACGTGTTATACGAAGAAGCGCGGCACATCGCGTTCTTCATCAACTGGTGGCGGTACGAGGAAGCGCGCGCCGGACGCGACCGTTTCCCGCAGCGCTGGCTCGAGGCCGCGAAGTATCACGTGCGCGCGCTGATCGGCACCGCCAAGGGCGCCGCCGACGGTCCGCAGCTGCCGCAGCTCGATGGTGCGCAGATCAAGCGCATGCTCGACGGCCTGACGCCGGTGATGGTGCTCGAAGCGGCGCTGGCGGAGAACGCGCGTCACATGGCGCGGCTGGATAGCCGCTTGATCAAGCCCCAGTTGATGCCCACGCTGGCGCGACTGGCCGTCGTCGCGCTGCGCATGCTGCCGCCGCGCAGCGAGGTGCCCGCAGCGCCGCGGCTTCAGCCGGTCGGAACGCCGGCCTCGCAAAGCGCGGCATAACGGCCCAGCGCCGAGATCGGAAAGTGCAGCCGGTACTGATGATAGTTCAGGTAGAAGTGCTGCGGAAATCCGGTTCCGGTGAACTCGGGTTCGTTCCAGGTCCCCTCGGCCGTCTGGGCAGCGAGCAGAAAGCGTACGCCGCGCTCGATTGACGGCATGAACGCCTCCGCGATGGCGGGCAGGCGTTCGACGCACGCGAGCAATCCGATCAGCGCCCAAGCCGTTTGGCTGGCCGTGCTGGGGCCGATTCCGCGCAGCGCGGGATCGACGTAGCTGGCCGTCGTTTCACCCCAGCCGTCGTCGGCGTTCTGCACGCTTTTCAGCCAGACTGCGCCGCGCACGACCGCGGCGTCGACGCGGCGCCGGTCGCGGCTCGTCGGACCGAGCGCCGCGAGAGCGCCGCTCGTGCCGTAGACGTAGTTGACTCCCCAGCGTCCGAACCACGCACCGTCGGGCTCCTGTTCGTCAAGCAGATACGCGAGGGCGTGCTCGAAGCGTACCGGCGCGAGCGGCGGGGCGCCCCGGGCGATCATCTCGAGCACGCGCGCGGTGACGTCGGCCGTGCTCGGATCGACCATCGCGTGCAGGTCGCCGTAGGGAACGCGATTGAGCCACGCCTTGTCGTTGTCGACGTCGAAGGCTGCCCAGCCGCCGGTCCGGCATTGCATCGTCGAGATCCACGCCGTCGCGCGTTCGAGCGCACCGCGCACGCGCTCGCGGTCGGGATAGTCGACCGCGGCCAGCGCCATGACGACGACGGCGCTGTCGTCGACATCGGGATACCACGCATTCTCGAACTCGAACGCCCAGCCGCCCGGCTTGCCGGTCCGGTTCTTCATCGCCCAGTCGCCGTAGCGCGCGACGATCTGCTTGTCGAGCAGCCAGTCGGCGGCGCGCAGCAGGCGCGGGTCGTCGGGCGGCGTCCCGGCATCGACCAACGCGCGAACGGCGAGCGCCGTATCCCAGACCGGCGAGATGCACGGCTGCACGCGATAACCGCCCGCATCGGTGATGCTGAAGGCGTCGATCGCCGACCAGCCGCGGACAACGACGGGGTCGTGCGGATCGTAGCCGATCGCGCGCAGTGCGAGCATCGCGTTGAGCATCGCCGGGATGATGCCGCCCCAATCGCCGGTCGCTTCCTGCCGTTCGACCGTCCAGCGCTCCGCCAGCGCCAGACCGCGCTTTCGAAACGGCACGCGGCCGGCGCGCTCCAGCGCGGCAAAGACTTCGTCGAGGACGTTGAAGAGACGCGCGATGCCGTCGGTCGGCGCCGACGCGACCGGCGCGTCGTCGCGGCCCTCGGCAAAGAGTTCGTCCAAGTTGAGTTCGGGGCCGTACACCGGTTTGCGATCGAAGAGCAGGATCAGCGGGACGGTGCTGCCGCGCGCCCAGCTCGACAAGTCGTAGATCGAGAATGGTCCGCCCGCCGGCAGCAGCATCAGCCAGGGCGGAAGCGACGGGAGACCGTGCCACGGATACGCGCCGGCCAGCGCCAAGTGCAGCTTGGTGAAGACGCGCGAGCGCGCGATTCCGCCGCGCGCGAGTATGAACGCACGCCCGCGCACGAGCGCCGGGTCGGATGCCGGCACACCGAGCAGGCGGAGGGCCAGATACGCTTCGATGCTGACGCTCAACTCGCCGCCGTCGCCGTAGGCGAGTTCCCAGCCGCCATGCGCGCGCTGCTCGGTGCGCAGGTAGTGCTCGGCGCGCGCGTGCGGAACGCGATCGAAGCGATCCCACACCCGATGAAGCAGGATCACTTCGGCCGTGATCGAGACGTTCGACTGCAGTTCCGCCCACCAGTACCCGGCCGGGCGCTGGCGCGCGAACAGCGCATCGACTGCGCGCGCGAGGGCGTCGCGCAGACGTGCGCGGGAAAGGCGGACGGTCGCGCGATCCGAAGCTCGCATGCCGATGCTCAATGTGGTTCGTGCCGGTGTGTGGGTGGCCGCGGCGTCATGGCTGACGCTCGCTGTCGCTCGCGGGCGCTTTTGGGACGCGCGTGCGGATCGCCTCTGTCCGCCGCAGCCGGACGCGGACGCGCCCGACGTCCACGTCGTCGTCCCGGCCCGCGACGAAGCGGATGTGATCGGGCGAACGCTGCGCTCGCTGCTGCGCCAGCGCTACGCCGGACGGGTGGCGATCACGTGCGTCGACGACCGCAGCAGCGACGCGACCGCTGCGATCGCGCGAACGGTCGCTGCCGAGGACGGTGCGAACGAGCGCGTGACGATCGTGACCGCGCGTCCGCGCCCGGACGGCTGGACGGGCAAGGTATGGGCCCTCGCCGAGGGCGTCGCCGCGGCCGGTGAGGCCGGCGCTCAGCCGGCTTTTTGGTGGTTCTCCGACGCCGACGTGGAGCATGATGCCGACACGCTTGCCCGGCTCGTCGCGACCGCCCTCGCCGACGAGCGCGACTGCGTGTCGCAGATGGTCGCGCTCTCGTGCGTGACCGGGTGGGAGCGGCTGCTGATCCCGGCCTTCGTCTACTTCTTCCGCCTGCTGTACCCGTTCGCATGGGTCAACGACGATCGCCGCGCGACGGCGGCCGCGGCGGGCGGCTGCGTGCTGCTCGCGGGCCCGATGTTGACCCGCATCGGCGGCGTCGAGCGCATCAAAGGCGACTTGATCGACGACTGTGCGCTCGCGTCCGCCGTCAAAGGTGCCGGCGGTCGGCTGTGGCTCGGACTCGCGACGACGTCGCGGAGTGTGCGTCCCTACGCGTCGCTCGACGAGATCTGGTCGATGGTCGCGCGCTCGGCGTACACGCAGCTGGAGTATTCGCCGGCGCTGCTGGCTGGGACGGTCGCGGGGATGGCCCTGCTCTATGTCGTGCCGCCGGCGGCACTCGCGGCGGGGGCTGCGACGCGGCGCTGGGATATCGCGGCGGCCGGATTGCTGGGCTGGGGTGTGATGGCGCTGACCTACGCGCCGACGATGCGTCTCTATCGGCGGCCGCGCATGACCGCGCTCGGGCTGCCGCTGGCCGCCATTTTGTATACGGCGATGACCGTCGACTCCGCGCTCCGGCACGCGCGCGGTCGCGGCGGGAGGTGGAAAGGACGCGACTTCAGCCCGTCAGCGCCGTGAGCGCGCGCGCGGCGCTGCCGAGCCTCTGCAGCGCGCGCCGTGCATCGCGCGCGAACCCGAACGCTCCGCGCGGGTCGCGGGCGAAGGCCATCATAAGCTGCCCGACATCGAGCCGTCCGTCGGGCCGGATCACGCGGCCGAGCGCCGGCAGATCGCGCCGCGCGTCGTCGCTGACGACGCGCACCATCCCGAAACGCACCCCGCGCTGGGCCAACGCAGCGCCGAGGTGCGTCCCTTCCATATCGACGACATCGGCGTCGTAGCGAGCGGCAAACGTCTGGCGGTCGGCGCGGCGGGTGAGCACGCGGTCCGCGGTGCAGGCGCGCGCGGCATGCGCCTGCGGCAGTGCAGCCTCCAGCGCATCGGCGAGCACGGGTTCGAGCTGCAGTGTCCCGGCATCACCGGCGATCTCGCGGTACACGACGACGTCGCCGACGGTGCGTGTGCGCAGCGCGCCGCACAGGCCGAACACGACGACCGTGTCGCCGGGCGGAAACGGGGGCAACGCGGCGGCGGCCATCGCACCCGCAGCGGTCGCGACGATCCGCGCGTGCGGCGCCGCGCGCCGGATCGCGTTGGCTTCAGCGCCGCGCGGGACGACGAAGATCAGGTTCATCCGACGATCGTGCCGCTGCGGTCGATGCGCAGCGCTTCGCCGGCCCAGTGCACGGGCCGCGAGCCGAAGCCGGCCAGCCAGACGCATGCGCCGAGCAGATCGCGGACGGGGATCAGCAACGTCTCGAGCTCGGCGGCGCCGAAGGCCGTTCGCGCCGCGTGAGCCTGCGCTGCGCGCAGCGCGAACGCCGCCGCCAGCCCGATCAGTGCCGGCACCCGGCGCGGTGCCGCGATGCAATACAGCAGCGCAAGTGCGATCGGGAAGGTCAGGAAGAGTCCCGCGTAGCCGGCGGGTTCGAGCGCACGGTGCGTCCGGGCCCAGCGCAGTTCGTGCCGCAGCAACGCCGCCATCGACGGCTCGGCGACCAGGTTCTCCACGACGTAGTCCGACAGTTCGACCCGTAGCCCGCGCTCCACGACCAGCGCGCACAGGCGCGCGTCGTCGGCGAGGTGCACTCCGATCGCATCGAGCCCGCCGACCGCGTCGAAGACCGCGCGCCGGATCGCGATCGTGGCGCCGAACCCGAAGCGCAGCCCCGTCAGCGCTTGCGCGACCAGCACCGAGGGCGCGAACTGCTGGTGGTTCGCCATCGCGCCCAAACGCGACGCGAGCGTCGGCTCGACGGGCCGGCCGCGATAGAGGCAGGTCACGGCGCCGACGCGTTGGTCACCGAACGGCGCAACGATCGCGCGCAGATAGCTGGGGGTCACCAGCATGTCGCTGTCGGCGAACACGAGGATCTCACCGTGCGCCCGCGGCACCAGCGCGGCCAGCGTGTCGACCTTCGGGTTGGCATAGTGCGGTGTTGTGGCGTGCGCCGAGGCGATGCTGACGCGCTCCGGAGATTCCGCCGCGACCTGCCGCGCGACGTGCAGCGCGGAGTCGTCCGGATCGCGCGCGCCGAGGATCACCTCGTAATCGGGATAGTCTTGGCGGCAGAAGGAGCGCAGGTTGTCGGCCAGGAGCGGTTCGCATCCGTGCAGCGGTTTGAGGATCGACACCGGCGGTGTCGCCGTGCCGGCGGGCGTGCGGCGCCGTCCGAACGCGAGCGTGCGCCCGAGCGCGAACCCGGTGTAGAGCATGCTCGCCGCGAACGCCATCCCCGTCACGACGGCAAGCGCGCCGCGCGCGTCACGCATGCGAGGAGGTGAGGCCGGCGAAGGGGATCGTGACGGTTCCCGGCGCGCGGAGCACTCGCGCGACCTCGGGATCGACCAGCGCCGCCAGTTCGTCTTCGAGCTGATAGTCCGCCAGCGCCGGCGCGATCCCGTCCCAGCGGCCGGTTGCGGCGTGGAAGAAGATCTCGGTGACGCCGGGCTGCAGCTGGGCCAGCAGCGCGCGCACGCGGGCCGGCGTCATACGGCCCGAATCGCTCAAGCCGAACACGCGATCGTTGTGCGAAATCCCCGCCGCCGCCAGCCGCGCCTTCATCAGTCCGAGCCACGGCGCGAGCAGATACGCGTTCGCAAAGCGTAGGCCGCGCGCGTCGCGCGCCGCGCGCCACGACGGAGCGAACGGTTCGAACGGGATGCGAAACGGCGGCCGCCCGTAGTCGCGCGCGACCTTCAGCATGATGCCGAACACGGTCGGATGGACGTGCATGTGACATTGCGCGTTCACATGATCGAAGCGCAAGCCCGTCGCTGCGAAGGCCGCGAACTGCGCCCGGATCTCCGCTTCGAGCTGCCGCCGCACGCGCGGATGGAAGAAGTAGCGCACGCCGGCGCGCGCGAGATCGGAGCGCAGCATTCCGGCGCCGTCGACGAGATCGGGGATGTGCTCCGGCGGGAGCAGCGGGTGTCCGTCGACGACGACGACATGCAGCCCGACGCCGAGCGCCGGCATCGATGCGGCGCGCGCTACGGCGTCGGCGGCGGCCGGCGCGGCCACCATGAGGCTGGCCGCGGTGAGCACCCCATCCCGGTGCGCGCGTTCGACCGCCTCGTTGACGGGGATCGCGAGCCCGAAGTCGTCGGCGGTAACGATGACCCGTCGAAGTGCGCCCTCAGCGTGCGTGCTGGGCATCCGCGCCGGGTTCGGCGGCGACGATCTTGTAGTCGGTGAACGTCGCGTGGCAGACGACGTGATAGGTCGGCAGGCGGATGTCGGCGTCCTCCGTCGATGGGACGGGAATCCCGTCGACGATAATCGGGGTGACCGCGACGCCGATCTCGCCGCCGTTCACGTACGCCCACTCGATCTTGCGCAGACCGGCCGGGTCGAGTTCGGCGTGCACGCCCTTGACGTGTCCGTCGACTTTGTCGCGCATCTCGAAGAAGGTGCGGTCGCCGGAGTGCGTCAGACTGGTGACGTCGTAGTGCTCGGGCCAGGTCGAGGGGATCAGCGGATCCAACTTGAGGTCTTCGAAGCCTTTTCCGAACCACGGCACGTGCTCGAAGTGCACGCTGTAGAGGTCCGGGCGTCTGAACGAGATCGTGCCGTTCAAATGGAAGGCGAGGTAGGGGAAGGAGCGCAGGACGACGTCGACGTGCAGGTGCGACGTATAGGACTGCACGGCCGAGGTGCGCGCGCCGGTCAGGGCAAACAATCGCGCCGCTTCTTCGGAGGGGGCTGAAGGGGCGGGCGCTTCACCCAACAGCGCGATGGTCGCCGCGAGCACGGCGGCGCGTTGCAAAAAACGCATCGACCCTTCAACGCGGCCGGCCACGCCTTGGTTGCCGCCCGGCGGCTGTTTTAGCAGCGGCCGGCTCGGGAACGTGAGGGGGTAATGCGTGCGGAATATCAGGCCCCCGACTCGATTCCCGACATACCGTCGATGCCGGACACCGATCTGCCGGAGATTCCGGCCGATCCGACCTCCCCGGCCGGCGACCCGGAGCCTCAAGCCCGCCTCGCAGCCCATGCGACTTTCGTAGGAGGACGCTAACGATGCGCATCGTCATTCGGCTCGGAATACTTCTTTTGGCGCTGTTCCTCGCGGGCGCCCCCACGTTGGCTCTGGCCCAGACCACGACCGGCGGCAGCACCACGACGACCAGCGGCGGCACGGCCGGCAACGGCGGCGGCGCGGCGGCAACGAACGCGAACCCGGGCACGACTTCGACCACGAGCAACAACGGTACGACCACGACGTCCTCGTCGACGACCGTGTCGACCATGAACTGGACCTGGGTCGCGGTCGGGGCGGTCGTGCTCATCGTCATCGTGGCCGTGATCGCGATGAGCAACCTCGGCTCGAAGTCGACCGACACCACGACGACGATCCGGCGCGAGTAAGCGGAAGAACCCCGTACGAACGAGTAGAGTCGCCACGTGGGTGACGAGCTCTACCCGTACGTACTCGATCCCAAGCTCGCGCCCGCGATCTGGGGTGGCGACGCGCTCGTCACGCGTTATGGAAAACACGGCGACCCCGCACATCCGCTGGGCGAATCGTGGGAGTGCTGGGACGAGAACGCGATCTGCAACGGGCGCTTCATCGGCTCGACGTTGGGTGCGCTGCGCGGAGACTTGGGCGTCGAACTCACCGGCTCCATCGACCCGCAGCGGCAATTTGCCGTTCTGACGAAAATCATCGATGCGCGTCAAGCGCTGTCGGTGCAGGTGCATCCCGACGACGCGTACGCACAGCGCGTCGAACACCAGCCGAATGGGAAGACGGAGTGCTGGCTGGTTCTGGCCTGCGACGCCGGAGCCGAGATCGTCCTCGGCTGGAATCGCGACACGTCGCGCGAGGAGTACGAGCGAAAGGTCGCCGACGGGACGCTTGGCGATTTGCTGCGGCGCGTTCCCGTGCAGCCCGGCGACGTGTTCTATCTGCCAGCCGGTACGCTGCACGCGATCGGAGCCGGGATCCAGATCTTTGAAACGCAGCAGACCAGCGATCTCACCTATCGCATCTTCGATTGGAACCGGCTCGATGCCGACGGCCGGCCGCGCACGCTGCAGGTCCAGAAGGCGGCCGACGTGCTCGACTTCCGCGCCGGCTCGCGTTCGGCGGTGAAGACGCTCGCGTACGCTGATGCGGACGGTGAGCGCACGCTCTTGATCGGTGCCGCCCGTTTCGGCGTCGAGCGGGTGACCATTCGCGGTGCGACGCTGAGCCTTGCGACGGACGGACTGCCGCTCGCCATCACCGCCATGGACGCGCACGTTCGCGTCGACGCGGGTGCGCAGAGCACGGTGCTCGCGCCGTGGCAGACCGCGGTCACGCCGGCGGCGGTCGCTGACGTGCAGCTGGTCCCCGGCGGCGAACAGCAGGTGCGCGCCCTGATCGTGCGGCCCGAGCCGAATCGCGATGCGATGCGGCTGCGCGCCGTCGGCGCGGGCTGCACCACCACCGACACCGACGCATTTTTTGCCCAGTTCTGAGTCCCGGTTGCTGATTCGCGGCGTCGGCCTGCGCGGCGCCGTCGCGATCAACACGATCACCATGATCGGGATCGGCCCGCTGATCACGATCCCGCTGGTGCTCGGCGCGCTGCACGGCCCGCTCTCGCTCGTGGGCTGGATTGCGGGGGCGGTGCTGGCGCTGTGCGATGGTTTGGTGTGGGCCGAATTGGGTTCGCGCTACCCCGGCTCGGGCGGGACGTACGGCTACTTGCGGGCGGTGTTCGGGCCCGACAAGGCCGGCGCGCTGCTGAGCTTCCTGTTCGTGTGGCAGACGATCGTCTCGGTCCCCCTGCTGCAAGCTTCGGGGTACATCGGTTTCGCCAACTATGCCGGCTATCTCGTGCCGCAGCTGAGCGCGAATCCCGCGGCGCAGAAGATGCTCGCAGTCGGGGTCGGTCTCGTGACGCTGCTGGCGCTGTATCGCGGGATCACCGCGGTCGCGAAAGTCGGAGTCGTGCTCGCCGGCATCGTGCTGTTCACGCTTGCCTGCGTCATCGCGGCGTCGTTCGCCCACTTCTCTGCCGCGCACGCGTTTGCGTTCGGGTCCGGTGACTCGTTTTGGGGCGGCCTGCGAGCCGGGTTCGGCCCGGCGCTGATCATCGCGATGTACGACTACCTCGGCTACGGCGCGTCCAACGTCATCGGGGATGAGGTGATCGCACCGCAGCGGACCTTGCCGCGTGCGATCGTCATCGCGATCGGGCTCGTGGCGGCAGCCTACATCGCCCTTCAAACGGGCGTGCTCGGCGCGATCCGGTGGGAGACGATCGTCCCGCGCGCCGACGGCTCGCTGCCTGCGCTCGGCCAGTACGTCGCGTCGGCGGTCGTCGAGCAGTCGTTCGGGGTATCGGCCGCGGTGGTGGTGACGCTGCTGATTCTGGTCACCGCGTTCGCGTCTGGGTACGGCAACCTACTGGGATTCTCGCGCATCCCGTTTGCGGCCGCGACCGATGGCGCATTTTGGCCGGCCTTCGCACACGTGCACCCGCGCCATCGTTTTCCGGACGTCGCGCTCTTGGCCATCGGGTTCTTGGCGCTGCCGGCATGTTTCTTTTCGCTGGATACAGCGATTGCGTGGCTGACGGCCGGCATCGTGATCATCCAGCCGATCGCTCAGCTGGCTGCCCTTGCCGCCCTACGGCTGCGCGGCGAGCGCGCACCCTTTCGGATGTGGCTGTATCCGGTGCCGGCGCTGATCGCGCTGGCTGGGTGGGTACTCGTGTTTTTGAGTTCAGGTAAAGATGCGATGACATTCGGGCTGGCGAGCCTGGCCGCGGCGACCGCGGCCTTCCTGGTCAGGGCGCGTCTGCGGGCCGCCTGGCCGTTCGGCGGGATAGAACCTCGGTTGCCTGGGTAGGAGTAGGGGACGGGCTTTTCTGGGAGCGCGCCAGGCCGCTTTCATCGGAGCCTTAGCAGGTCTTCATCTGCTCCTTAGCACGACCGTGCCCGGCCGGACGTACACCTGGTACAACCATGCACACTCTCGAGCGGCCGGCGACCAATGGCCGGGTCACATCTCTCAACCTCGAGCCCGCGCGCCATCGCCCGCGCTGGATGCTCGCAGCCGTTGCCGTTCTCTGCATTCTGGCGATCGTCGCCACGATCGTCGTGGTGCGAGTGCGTTCTGGTGCCGTGACCTACACGACCGTTGCGGCCCAAACCGGTTCGCTGGCACAGACGGTCACGGCCAGCGGTACGCTCAACCCGCAGAACACGATCGATGTCGGCACCCAGGTGTCGGGCACGATCTCCGTGATCGCCACCGACTTCAACGCGCAGGTCAAGAAGGGCCAAATCCTGGCCCGCATCGACCCGACCGATTTCGAGGCCGCGCTCGATCAATCGGAGGCGACGCTCGCACAGAGCGAAGCGCAAGCACAGGCCAGCGGCGCTACGGCCAGCGGCGGCTCGTCCGCGATCGCCGCCGCACAGGCGCAGGCGGTAGCGGCAACGGCCGCGACGCGTGCCGCGCAGCAGACCGCCGCCGCAGCGCAGGCAGCCGTTGCGACGGCGCAGACGACGGTCACCCGGGATCAGGCCGCGCTGACGCTCGCCCAGCAGACCCTCACCCGCGACAAGCAGCTGCTCGCGCAGGGTTACATCGCGCAGAGCCAGGCGGACACCGATCAGTCGAACCTCGTCGCCGCCCAGACGACGCTGGCCGGAGCGCGTGCCGCGGTCGCACAGTCGCAGGCGCAGGCGAGCGCGGCGGTCGCACAGATCGCGACCGCGAACGCGACCGCACAGGAACAAATAGCGCAAACGGGCGTCGCCGGTGCGACGGCCGCGAACCAGACCGCAACGCATGCGGCGTCGGTCGCGGCGATCGAGATCCAGCAGGCGCAGGTAGCGCAAGCCCAACAGAACGTGCAGCACACGATCATCACCTCGCCGGTCAACGGCACCGTGATCGCGCGTGACGTCTCGATCGGCCAGACCGTCGCGGCGAGCCTCCAGACACCGACCCTGTTCGCAATCGCGCAGGATCTGACCAAAATGGAACTCGACCTCGCCGTCGGCGAACCCGACATCGGCCACGTGGCCGCGGGCGATCCGGTCAGCTTCAGCGTGCTGGCGTTCCCCAACCGCATCTTCAGCGGCACGGTCGAACAGGTTCGTCAGGATCCGACCACGGTTTCCAACGTCGTGACGTACACGAGCGTCGTCATCGTCCCGAACAAGGACGGCGCACTCCTGCCCGGCATGACGGCCAACGCGACGATTCAGGTCGCCCACGTCGACAACGCGACGATCGTTCCGCTGGCTGCGTTCGGTTACGCCCCGGCGGCAGGCACGGTGGCACGCAAAGCTCGCCCGGCCGCAACGGCCGGCGCAAAGCCCGCCCCGGCAGTCAGCGGCGCGCCCTCGAACGGGGCCAACGGCGCGTCGCCGTGGGGCGCCACGGGTAGCGCAACGGGCGGCGCTGCGGTCGCCGGCAGCACCGGGCGGGTCTTCGTCGACCGCGGCGGCAAGCTGACGCCGGTTCCCGTCAGCATCGGCATCGTCGGCGACACGGAAGCGTCGGTCACCCCGCTGCGCGGCACGCTCGCGGCCGGCGACCAGATCGTCATCGGCGACTCGAGCGGATCGGCATCGCACGCCTCGGCGTCGACCTCGACGCGGAGCCTGCTGACCGGTACCTCGGGGAGCAGCGGCGGCGGAGGCCGCGGCGGAACGTCGCGATGACTCCCGTCGTCGAGGTGCACGGCCTGCGTAAGGTCTATCAGTTGGAGGGCAGCCCGGGTGTCGTCGCCCTCAACAGTGTCGACCTGACGATCGCGCCGGGTGAGTTCGTCGCCGTGATGGGGCCGTCGGGCTCGGGCAAATCCACCTTCATGCACATCGTCGGCTTTCTCGACCGGCCGACCGCCGGAACGTACCTGTTCGCGGGCGACGACGTGTCGCACCTGAGCAGCGATGCGCTGGCGGACCTGCGCTCGCACGCGCTCGGCTTCGTCTTCCAGGCCTACAACTTGCTGCCGCGGACGACCGCGCTCGAAAACGTTGAGCTGCCGATGATCTACGCCGGCGTACCGGCCGCGGTCCGCCGTCCTGCCGCGATGAAGGCGCTCGAGGCCGTCGGCTTGGCAAAGTTCGCCGAGCACCAGCCGAATCAACTCTCCGGCGGACAGCAGCAGCGGGTCGCGATCGCGCGTTCGATCGTGAACCAGCCGAACCTGATCCTCGCCGACGAGCCGACCGGCGCGCTCGACACCGCCTCGTCCGAAGACGTGATGGCGTTGTTTCGCCGTCTCAACGAAGAGCGCGGCATGACGGTGATGCTGGTGACCCATGAACCCGACGTCGCCGCGCACGCGAAGCGCTTGGTAACATTCCGCGACGGCAACATCGTCGGCGACGTGGCGACGCAAGAACGCGTGCTCGCATGATCAGCTTCGTCCAGACCGTCCGACTCGCGTTGACCGCGCTGGTTCGCAACCGCTCGCGTTCGCTGCTGACGATGCTGGGCGTCGTGATCGGTGTCGCGGCGGTGATCATCACGGTCGCGATCGGGACCGGGGCCACCAGCTCGGTCGCGGCCCAGATCAACGGCTTGGGATCGAACCTGATCGTGGTGATCCCCGGCAGCGTGCAGACCACCGGCGCCAAGACCGGTACCGGCGGCGCGTCGACGTTGACCGCCGCTGACGGCATTGCGATCGCGACGCTTCCCGGCGTGGCCGCGGTGTCGCCGGTCGTATCGGTGCGCACCCAGCTGGTCGCGCATGGGCAGAACTGGCAGACCACGGTGAGCGGTGTCGCGACGAGCTACACGTACGTGCGCACCTGGCCGCTCGCGCAAGGCCGCTTTTTCACCCAAGCGGAGACCGACGATACCGCCAAGGTCGCCGTTCTCGGACAGACCGTCGTACAGCAGTTGTTTGGGGACGGTTCGAACCCGGTCGGCCAGTCGATGCTCGTCAAAGGCGTGCCGTTTACGGTGATCGGGACGCTGACGCCCAAGGGTCAGAGCGGCGCGGGCCAAGATCAGGACGACACGGTGCTGATTCCGTACACGTCGGCGCTCGAGCGCTTGACCGGCTCAACGACGGTCGGCTCGCTGATGGTCTCGGCCTCCGATGCGAGCAAAATCACTTCGGCGCAGAACGAGATCACTGCTCTGCTCGAACAGCGCCATCGGATCGTCGCGGGCCAACCCGACGATTTCTCGGTACGTAACCTCGCCGACATCGCGCAGGCGGCCTCGTCGACGGCGTCGATCCTGGCCCTGCTGCTGGCATCGGTGGCGGCAGTCTCGCTGCTCGTCGGCGGCATCGGCATCATGAACATCATGCTGGTGTCGGTCACCGAGCGGACGCGTGAGATCGGACTACGGGTCGCGCTCGGTGCGCGCGCCGCCTCGATCCTGCGTCAGTTCCTGATCGAAGCGGTCGTGCTATCGACGGGCGGCGGCGCCATCGGCGTCGTGTTCGGGATCGCCGGTGCGGCCGCGATCGCGTATTGGGCCCACTGGGCGACGAGCGTGTCCTTCGCCGCAGTTCTGCTGGCGCTGGCCTTCAGCGCCGCGGTCGGCGTGTTCTTCGGCTACTGGCCGGCGCGCAAAGCCGCTGCGCTCGACCCGATCAGCGCCCTGCGCTTCGAATAGCGCTTAGCGGCGGGCGTTCACAACGATCGCCCGGCCGCGCCGGCGCTGAAGCGCGTTGGCCACCGCGATGAACGCGACGACCACCGCAGCGATGAGGGCCGCCACGACCAGGATCTTCAGCAGCACGGCCAGCGCGATCAACGCCACGATGCTGATTGCGACGAGGATGGTCACCCGAAAGAACAGGGGCATTTGCGAACCTCCGCTCCCACGTACCGCCCCGCTGAGCGGCGTGTTTCAGCCGGCGGTACCTCGCCGTGCGCCCGGAGCTCTAGCGGCCGAGCGCGGCGAGGCCGACCAGCACCGCGGCGACTTGGGTGCCGGCGGCGATGCGGCCGTCCAGAGCCATGGCGCGCACCTCGTCGAGCGACGCGAGCAGCACGTCGATCTCTTCGGTCGGGTCGGGCGCCGGCTCGTGCTCCGGCACGGCATCCCGCACGATGAACAGATGATAGCGGCTGTTCGAGTTCGTCGGGTCGGTGATGAAGCTGCGCACATGCTCCGGCGGTGAGCCCGCGTAGCCCGTCTCTTCGCGCAGCTCTCGGATCGCGCAATCCGCGGGCGTTTCATCCGCGTCGATGCCCCCCGCCGGAAGCTCGGTGACGACTTCGGCGATCCCGTGCTTGTATTGCCGAACGAGAATGACGCGCTCGTCCGGGGTCAGCGCCAGTACGACGCTAAAGCCGTGCGATTCGCGGACGAAATACTCTTCAACGACCGTTCCGTCCGGGAGTTCGACGCGGTCGGCGCGCAGGCGCAGAAAGCGCGTCGCGATCGGATAATCGGACGAGAGGATGCGCCAGGAACGCAGGCGGCCGTCGCTCATTTCGACGGGTATACGACGCGCCGGTGCGGAAATGCCGCCGGGTAAATCCAGGAGACGAAACGATCGACAAGATCGAAATCGGTCAGCACTACGACGCGACGTACGGGACCCTGTGGAAAGATGGGACCTACTACCCGCGCGGTACGCGCGTGCTCGTGACCGGTCTGCACGTGGAGCAAGGCTTCTGCGTGCGCTTCCCTTCCGACACCGACGGCGAGCCCCTCGAGACGTGGGAAGACTGGGACGAGATCGACTTTTTGGCCGAGGCAGGCTCGGTCGAAAGCGGCGGAATCCTGCCCGCGAACGTCCTCACCGAAGCGCGCGAAGTGCTCGATGACGCCGAAGAAGGCTGCCATCTGCACCTGCACGAGGGCGAGGACTAACCGCCGCTAATCTTCGCAGCCGTTGATGATGACGTTGAACTGATCGGTGTTCCCGTTGTCGGGATCGAACGTCATCGCGGTGCTGCTGTAGGCGGGCGCGTAGAAGGAGCCGCCGCCGCCGGGTGCCGGCGTGTAGACGAAGTTGTAGACCGGATACCCATTCCACGTGGCGCCCGTCAGCGTGATGGTCGACGTGTTTCCGTTGCCGTCGGTTACGGTGAAGGGCGGCGTGCCGCTCAAGAGCACGATGCCGTTGAGGCCTTGCGGGTTTACGTTAAAGCCCGGGGGCGTGGAGGAGGCCGGAATCGGAGCGTTCACCGCGTAGTTGCCGGCGGCGTCGGCGGGAATCAGCGCGAACTGCGATGATGTCGTCTCGCCTTCTGCGTTACCGCCCCCGACGTTCAAACACGAGGACTCGCCCCCGCCGTTTGGGTCGGCCGGATAGGCATAATACAACTGCGGATCCTGCGTGACGAAGATCGACTGCGGCTCGAGGCTGAGCGTCATGCTCAGCGTCTGACTCGTTCCGGGATCGATGTTGTAATAGGTCCCAACCCAATTGTTCGAGGCTAGCGGCGCGTCGCTGCCGTTGTAGAACTCCTGGCCATAGGCGGTTCCTTGGCCTGAAAAGACCTGGACGGTTCCGGTCGCGACCGGAGCTCCGGTCGGGAGCGGGATTGACCCGAACGACGCCGGCGCGTTATACGGGTAAAACTGAAGACTGACGTACGCACCGGGCTGCGAATCGATGAAGGCGGGCGAGCGGCGCATCGACTGCCCCTTGCGACGAGCGGCCTGGACGTGCCGCACCAAGCTCGGCCGGATGCTTACGACGAAGGATGCGTCGGGCTTGCGTCCGTTGGCCTGGACCGCGGTCGAAGATGGGGTGGTGTGACCACCGCCCCCGCCGCATGCGGCGACCAGCACGCAGGCGGTAAAGGCGAGCAGACAGGCCGTTTTCTGGGGCATCACTTTCTCTTCACCCGGTTCACGGTCACGCCGAAGCTATCGACGTACACTTGCAGCGGAGCGATGGTCGTTCCGTCGGATGCGTTGATGACGCAGCCCATCGGCGCGAACGCATTGTCGGTAAACGTTATGGGAATCGGCGCGGAGGTCGTCGTGATCGGCCCCGGCGGTGAAACGAGAACCTGCGAGGGCGTTCCAGGGCCGCCCGGCGGGACGCAACTCGAGAAGTCGAGCGTTACCGTGCCGCCCGTCCGCATCGTTGCCCCGCCGCTCAGACTCAGGGTCATGGCATAGCTGAAGTCTTCGGTGTCGGTCGGAAGCGTATTGAATTCGAGCATCGGCAACGGATTCGTGCCGGAATACCCGTTGAACGCGCCGGTTGGGTAGTAGATCGCCGTTCCCTCACTATTGGTCGCGCCGCTTGTCGGCCACATCAACGGCGTGGGCGACGGCGTCGGGCTCGGCGTCGGCGACGGCGACGGCGTCGGGCTTGGCGACGGCGTCGGTGAGGGAGTCGGCGACGGCTGGTTGCAGTTGAAGGGCGGCGAACCGATATCTCCGCTCGGGCACGAGCCATTCAAGATCGCATAGGTAAGCGTGAGCGGCTGTGGACTTGAGGCGATCGACGAGGTGATGCTGATGATCGCGCCGGTCGAGGTTGAGATTGGCGAGATCACCGTTTGGTCTGCCGGCGAGTAGATCTGAATCGAGGGATTGCCGGCCGATGTCGAGGCCGTCGTGATTCCGCCTGACGGAAACGCATAGGTGGTCGTAAGCAGGGCGTAGGTCGTGGGGTCGTTCGGATTCCCGCCGCCCTGCGGCGACCGGTGGGCCGAGTCGAGGAAGTATCCGGTCTGGATGTAGTTGAGCGTCAGCGTGACCGGCTGGTCGAAGGTGTCCGGGGTGATGATCTGATTGCCCGCTGCATCGAGCGCAACCACGAAAACGCGCGCGCTGACCGGGATCGTTTGACTGTTGTAGGTGACGCCGGTCAGCGGCGAGAGCACCAGCGTCGGGCCGTCGCCGAAGAAGTTGGGGACCGGCACGTCGTCGGTGGCCGTGTAGGCGGCAGCGATCGGTCCGGCCAGCGTCAGCGACGCGGTGTTCGTGCTGTTCAAGGCGACGGTCAGGCGCACGGCGCCGCTGCCGATGTGGGTACCCGACCCGTCCGGCGTCGCGAAGACCTCAGCCAGGTAGATGTTGGTGCCGACCGGCGCCTGCAGCTGAATCGTGCAGGTGATCCCGCCGCTGCCGCTGCTGCATCCCGGCGAGGTGGCCAGGAGCGGATACACCGGCGAGACGCTCGGGGTCGTGATCGCGGGGTTATCGCTCTTGAGCAGCGTGAATTTGATCGATTCGGTGCCCGCGGGGACGGTCTTCGGTGAGCGCCGCAAGGCGCTGCCCGACGCTTTCGGGATCGTGATCGTAAAGGACGCCGGGGCGAGACCCGACGATGCCGTGTTCGACGAACCATGGCTGGAAGGAGACGAGCTTCCGCCGCCGCCGCCGCACGCGGCGAGAGTTGCGACGATCCCAAGTACGACAAAACGGCGTCGGAGCATACGACCTCGGGACGAACGAGCGGGACGCTCGGCAAGCCCGGGCGTCTGGGCGCTCCGTTACCACGGCCTACGGCTCGGTCCCTGTGCCCTTCGGAACGTGCGCCGGCCGTCGCGTCCCAGGTAGCGCGGCACCGTACAATCTGCCCGAGTGCACGGGAGCCCGGCCGGCAGTGGGAAAGCGGCCCGCCGTACGCGCAGCACCCTGCCGGCGGGGCGAGTTAGGTGCCGCTCCCGGTTTCGATTCCCTCGCGAGCCAACATCTCGGTATAGATCACCCCAACGCGGGCCAGGGTGTCCGCATCCTCGGGAAGCTTGTCGGGTCGAAGCCGCACGATGCGCGGGAAACGCAGCGCGTAGCCGCTCGCGTGAAGCCGGCTGCGCTGGATGATGTCAAACGCGATCTCGACCACGATCGTAGGCTCGACCAGGGTCTCCCGCCGCTTGAGGCCGAGCCGCTCGTAGGCGGCGCGTGCCTCGTCCGCAGGCAGACGATGCGCGTCGAACCAGGCGGTCATCTCCGCGATCTCGACGTCGGTCAGCCCGCTGTAGGCCTTGCCGATCACCGCGAGCTCGTCACCGTTCCACACCGCGAACGTGTAGTCGGAGAGGACGTTCACGCGGCGCCCGTGGCCGCGCTCGACGCCGAGCATGCCGCCGTGGATTCC